>Ga0209530_1000010_pt1 | contig 161363 bp, 149 predicted proteins | sample BlaSpr_A8_Ref_O1_FD_187987 | JGI IMG/M metagenome (GOLD analysis project Ga0209530, IMG submission 187987) | Forest soil microbial communities from Thunder Bay, Ontario, Canada - Black Spruce, Ontario site 2_A8_Ref_O1 (SPAdes) (version 2) | ecosystem: Environmental > Terrestrial > Soil >...
ACCTTTTGGGTGCAAATCGATAAAGGCAGGAATCAAAGCACAAATCAGTCAAAGATTGTTACGTCCGGAGCAGCGGCAAAGTTTCAATATTCCAGACACAGGCCGAGAGCCCGCATTTCCTATGGTCTTGACGAAGTTTTGCACAGCCTGACTCAGGAAAGTCATTAGTGCAAGGTGAGACATCTATTGCGCAAACCCTTGCGGTCTCTGCTACCATAGTCGCCAAGATGTCGTCGATCTCGTTTAGATTGTTTGGATCCCCCGCCAAGCGATGGAACTTAAACTGCCTATCTAACCTCGGTGGAGTGTCGAAATCTGCATCCCAGGCTAGTCATGTGCAGTAGGAGCTGTTCTTGAGCGATTCGGTGCAGGGGAACAAACCCGGGAAAAAGCGGCGCAGCCGTCGTCATCGCCGCAACCGTATGATCCGCCGCGGTGCTGTGGCTCTGCTGGTCTTCTTTACGCTCGGTGTATCAGCAATTACTCTGAAATATCTGACCCCCTCTTTATTTCGCGCCCGCCGGTCTTTGCCGGCCACGTTCGAGCAAGCGGAGTTAAGCCGTGAGCGCCTCCTTACGCTTAACAAATTGGTCTCGCAAGCTGCTCCATCTCCCGAGCGCCCGGTGTACCCATATTCGCTCATCCCCGGCGGCATCGAGGATGCCAAGGAATTGAAGTGGGTCGCGGAACATGATCCTATTGTCGCCACCCATTACGCAGGCTTCGACTATGACCATGCCCGGGTGGTGCGCGCGGCCTTATCCAGCACGGTATACATGTCCTACCGCATCGGCAATCACGTCTACTGGATGCATCACAGCGTGACTCTGCACAAAGGCGAAAAACTTATCACCGATGGCAAGATCTGGGCGCGGGCCCGCTGCGGCAATCGGGTTGAAAACGGTCCGCGGACTGGTGTGGAGGCTGCGGTCGAACCTCCCGCCATGGCCTTCGATCAACCCATTCGAATGCCCAGCGGTAGCGCGATGCAATCTCCTGGGGTTCCATTCGAGTCGGCCCTGCTGAGCCATCCAAATGGCCTGAACAATGTGGGTCCCTTAAGCCTTTACGATCCAGTTGGCGGCGGCGGCTGGGTTCCGCTTTCGCCTCCCCCATTACCGAGCGCGCTCTGCGGACCCAACCGGAAGAAGGGAAGCGGCGATTCCGGATGTTGCGTCGGCGACGAGGGTCCTGGCAAGGGCAAGAAGACACCTGGCTGCGGCGGAGGGCCCGGCGTCGTCCCGGAGCCTGGGACCTGGGTGTTGTTTGCCTCCGGCCTGCTGTTCATCGGCTGGCAGGCGCGCCGAAAAATGGTTCAGAACGCAGGCGTGGCTCAACGGTTTTAGCTTGTAAGCCCAGTGGTGCGATTCTCCAGAGTGTCTATACAGGAACCGCCGCCCTCGGCTGTCCCTCGAGCGCAGCTCGACTCCTTACTTTCCAGCCACGGTATTCCGACGGCCGCAAGTTGTACCCCTGCCACGAACTCTCCTGCGTTGGTTCCCGCCTTGACCCGCATCGCCCCAGGAACCCAAAGTAGCAGCACCTTTGAGTCACTCTTGAGTCACTCTCGTGCGGAACGCGCTGCTAGAATCGCTTTAAGTCCACACAATCGAAGGATTCTTATGCATCGCTCCCCCCGACTTGTACGCGCTTTACTTCTACGCTTTTTCGTTCTCACTCCCGCAACCTGTCTGGCCATGAGCCCAACCGTCGCTGCGCAAGCCGTATCTTCGGTGAAGAGCGTGCAGGTGCTGGGCACTCGCGCTCCCGCGGAAATTGAGATTGAAGTTGCTGGCGCCGACCGGGTGGTTCCACAAGCCCAGATCTTAGCCAATCCAGATCGCTTGGTGGTTGATTTCCCCAATGCCGCTCCCGCCGCCCAACTCCGCAACCAGAGCCTGAATCGTGCCGGCGTCAAGAGCGTGCGGGTCGCGCTCTATTCCTCCAAGCCGCCGGTTACGCGAGTGGTTTTTGATTTGGACGGTCCCCAGCCTTATCAGATTTTTCCTTCCGCCAGAACTGTGCTCATTAAGCTGGGCACTGGGCTTAGCACAAAGGTTGGTCCAACGGCCGCGCAGCTAGCGGCATTCACTCCTTCGGCTTCCGGTGCGAAACTGGTCACCACCAACTACCCGGTGCAGCCTTCGGTGCAGTCGTATAAGATCACGCCCCCGCCGCCTCTGCCGTTGGTGGTGACATTCCAGAACGGGCAGCTCACGGTGAAATCCAATAAAGCCAGCCTGTCGGAAGTGCTCTCGGCGATTCATCAGCGCACCGGCGCTCAAATCCCCATTCCCGCCGGCGCAGAGCAGGAGCAGGTGGTCGCCGATCTCGGCCCCGCCCCCGCGCCGGAAGTGCTCTCCCACTTGCTGAACGGATCGAGATTTAATTTCCTGATTCTAAGTTCCGCCAACGATCCCGCCATTCTCGACCGCGTCATTCTAAGCACCCGTCCGGACGCTCCCAATCCCGCCATCCACCCCTTGCAACAGATGCCCCCCGTGCAACCCGTGGACCAGGCCGAGCAGGAGCGAATTCAACCACCCCCGCAAAATCCTGACCCAGCCGTCGACCCGATAAACGCCGAAGGCAGCGCTCCGAACAACGTCCCAAATTGAGCCAGGAAGATGTTTATGTAGGGACAGCCGCCCCCGGCTGTCCATCGAGCGCAGTTCGACGCCTTCTCTTCCCGACGCGGCAACTCCCACCATCGGGCGGGAGTTCTGCTGATAATTGCGATTTACTGCGGCGTGATTAAGCGGATCGGCACGGGAGAACTGCCGTAGATCGGCTGGGTTCCGTTAGGAACGGCATTCCCGCAGCCAGCCACATTTAACACCGTCACCGTCATCTGGCCCGCCGGGGTAACAGATTGTATGAACAATTGGAGGAACCCTACGATCGTGACGGGAGGCGTGTTGCTGCCCGACAGAGTCGCTCCGTCATAGATCGGGATGCTCACAATTGAGTTGCTGCTGGTAATCGGAGTCCCACTCACGCCCAGGGGATTGCTCGAGCCAGCGGTAATTTGATAAGGATATGTGCCCGTATTAATGGAATCTGGCGTCCCGCCGCCGCCAGCCCCAATCGTCAAGCATTGCACGTCGCTATAAGTGTTGCTGGGAACGTTTCGTTCATTCAGGTCCGCTTCATTAGGGTTAGAGGCAACCGCACTTAATACGCCACACTGGTAAGCCGTCGTCTGATCACAACCGGTGACCGCCTGCTCAAATGCAGTCCCTCCAGAACAACTAGGCACCGCCGTAGGCGTACCGCTAACCAGCGCAGGCATAAACTGCGTGGCCCCGCCGGTAACTATCGGTGCCGTATACGACGTGCCGGTGCCGCAGCGTCCGCCAGGGTTACAGTCAGCCGACAGAGTGAATTGCTCCCCAATCACGCCCGCCCCGTTGTTACTTACACTAATTTTCCCGCGTTGAATCGCTCCCTGAGTTGTTGCTGTGGTGCTGACAAATTGATTCGCCGTACTTCCGGGATCTTTATTCGGTACAATCCATGGTTTCACGCACCTTGGCTGCACCGGCGTCGTGGTGCCGTATAAGCTGTCCGTTTGCGAAGGATTAAAGGCCTCCGCGGTAGCGGTCGCGCTCACACTGTTCGCGGTTCGTCCCCAGATACGAGCAAAGTAAGTCCGTAAGCTGGCTTGCTGCACTTGAACTTTTACCATCGGGTTCACTCCGAAAGCCCCGCCACTCGCGGAACCGCAATTGGTACCATCGGTGGAAAGATAAGTGACGGTGACTGCCGAGGGTACCGCGCCTCCGATCGTATCCTGATTGGCTACTGCCTGAGCCACAGTTGTTGCGGCCGCACAAGCAGTGCTCCATAGCCCCGTCGAATTCGTTGGATCTCCCGTAATCCCGGTTAACGAAAGCACTCTGGCCGCCGCCAGCGCCGCCGCATCTGCGCTGCGCTGGGCCTCGGCGTTGGCTTCGTAGAGCGTGCCCACATCAATTGAGAGGCCTGCCATGGCAATGATGCTGAACATTGCTATCGCGACCAGTGCAAGGGTCACGCCCCGTTCGCCCGAACGCGAATCCGCCCCTCGTCTCGGCCTTCGAATTAGCGGTGCCAGCATGCCTTCCTCAATCCTTGGTCTTCAATTTTCATTGAACGATGTAGAAGTGGTCGTAATTTTGCTTGGGGGGATAAACGAACCACCCAGCAACCCGGACACGCTGGTGAATGTCCACTGGTATGGATACTGGATAGTGACGCACGTATTCACCATGTCGGTGGTCGTGCCCGTGATGAGCGCCACGCATCCACGCTGAATCGTTACCACCAATCCAGTCCCACCCGCGCAACCTGTTAAGGGCGGCGACTTCCACGCGAGAACTCCAGTGGCTAGAGTGGGTGTAGTTCCCGTCATACCACAGTCGTTGACCTTCGCGGAAAGCAAATCATTATCGACCGTCTGATACGCATCGCTGATCGAAACCGGAACGGTTGTAGATGGAGAGCCAAGATCGGTCGCTGGGTCGGCCGCAGCCACCCGCGCCCCGTCCCGCGCCGCGTTGGTGAGTTTTTGCTTGAGCGAAATGGCTCCGCTGAAATCGAAAATTCCCACCAGGAATAGCAGTAGCAAGGGAAGCGAAACCGCAAACTCTACAATCTGGGCAGCGCGTTCCTCGGTCAGCGTCCGCCGCAGCCATCGGGAGCCAGGCCTCGGATGTAAAGCCTCGTTCATTGCGTCTCCAGCCTTAATTCAGCCTCTCCGGTCAAGGTCATCTGGCTCAGGTCAAGCGACGTGCAAGGCTGCGGCCAGCAAGGCAGGGTGAAAGAAGCCGGATACTTGTAGCCCATGCTGACGGAAGTGCCACAAACGCCGGCCCCATTTAACACCGTTGTGTAGGAGAGCTGCACGTTGGGTTTCACGCAAACATTATTGCCTGCGACGCTGGTGTCACATTGCACTGGAGCACCGCCGTCGCAGGCAGAATCCGTGCTCCCGCAGGAGCAGAGCGTAGGCGGATTCCAACCTGTTCCCCACGGCTTGAGCTGTGCGGTATTCAAATGAGCGGCCGACATGGAATTCGTGACCGCGTTGACGGCATTTTGCGTAGGCGTATTGGTGGCGGCACCACAAGTGGCGCATGCTGGAGCGACCGCGGCACGAGCCCCCGCTCTTGCCGCCTGGGTCAGCGTGCCATAGATGCGAAATGCTTGCCCAAACCAAAAGATGCCAATCAGCACAAGGAAAAGCAACGGCAAGACCACGGCAGTTTCGGCAATCTCCTGACCATGTGTCTCTCGCGCCAAGCCACGCCAGCGCGCCGTTCCGTTTGTGTCCAACCTCTGCATCTCTACCTTCCCCACTTTATCTTCCACGCCCAAACCCCGCAAAACAATACCGTCGTCAGCGCCAGTGCCACCCCATAGGGCACCTTCAGAGCCTGCGGATTATCCAGCGAGACCTCAGGCCCCGGCATGTGGAGCGTAAAAATCGCCCCCAGCATTCGACCAATATTCCGTAGCGTCTCCAGCGTCCGCCGTTTATAAATCACCAGCGCGACTGCCATGATTCCCGCCACAAAGATCGATCCCATCAGCAGGTCCGCCAATACCGCCGGTCCCACGCACGCGCCCAGGGCGCCCGCCAGCTTCCAATCGCCCGCCCCCAGGCTGCGCAATAGAACAAAGGGCAACAGAAGCAGCAGCCCCAATCCCGCTCCCAGCAAGGAAGTCTTCAACCCGCCCCAGCGGCCCACTATTGCATTCGCCGCGATTCCCGCAATCAATCCCGAGACCGTCAGCCAGTTCGGAATGCGGCGGAAGCGCCAGTCCGAATATCCTGCAATCAATGCCAGGGCCAGAGCCAGGCCAAGCGCAACCGGATTCAAACCGGCTCCGGCCCGAAAGCCCGGCCGTCACGATTCCTACCCCGCACTTGCCCCATACCCTTCATTCCACCCAGCACTGCTTTCCCAATAAAATCCGCTCCGATAAAAAGCCCCTTCCAAGGTCCGGCAATCGGGCCTCGGGCCACTCTGACGCGGATTCTCACATAGCAGGATAGCGAAGTCAATATAACCACCAGCCAAACAAAAGGCCCGGACGTTTGGTCCCGGGCCTTAAGAATTCAAGAGCAATCCAGTTCTCGATTAAGCGCTCTCGATTAGACGTTCTTCGAACGCTACCGATTGAACGCTCCATTGTTATTGTGTTCCGCCACAATCTTCCTGGCGTTATCCACCAGAGCCTTCGCTTGCGGAAGCAATTCCAGAGCCTTCTGCACCTCAGGGTCGGCTTCCGTCCTCACCTTCAAGCCCTCGTCCTGACCAAACGCATCGACGAAAATCTCCGCCTTGATATTGGCTCGCAGCCATTCGTTGTTGTCCACAAAATCGGCCTGCGTATAAGGAATGCTAGCCTCGTCGAGCGATTTACGGAACTCCTGCAGCGTGGCGTCATCCACTTCGAAACTCTTAGTCGGATGATGATTTACTACATAAACCTTGGCAAAGTTAAAGAAGGCATAATGCTGCAACAGCGTGTCCTGGAAGTGGTTGCCCTTCACCGGAGGAATCACCACGTCGGGGCTGATGCCGCCGCCGCCGTAAACCGTCCGCCCGCTGTCCGTCAGCTTCACTTCGCGGTTGGCGTTGCTGCCCGATTCCGAATCGCGATTGTAGTAATAGTCGTAGAGCGAAATGTTGCTGTAATCCCGCTGGATCAGCCGCCCACTGGGCGTGTAGTAGTGCGCCGTGGTTAGCGCCAATCCGGTATTTTCAGACAAGGGATATACCGTCTGAACCAATCCCTTACCAAACGTCACTTCGCCTGCAATCAGGCCGCGGTCATGATCCTGAATCGCTCCCGAAACAATCTCCGCCGCCGAAGCCGTCAGCCGGTTCACCAGCACGACCAACGGATAATCTCTTCCGCCATTGCCATGCTGTGCTACATAACGCTTCTCCGCTGAGGCGCGGCCATGATGCGAGACGATGAGCTGGCCTTTCTTAAGGAACTTATCGGCCACTCCTACTCCCTCACTCAATAAGCCGCCCGGGTTTCCGCGCAGATCCAAAATCAGTCCCTTGAGATCGGGACCCATCTCATCCAGTGCTTTTGAAACCTCTTCTTCCGTGGTCTCGTTAAACCCGGTCACGTGCAGGTATCCAATGCCGGGCTTAATCATGAAGTGCACATCTACGCTGTAGCGCGGAATCTCGTCGCGGATCAGGGTGAACTCCATCGGCTTCTCCACGCCCTCGCGCGAGATGCTGATGTGAACCGTCGTGCCCTTCGGCCCTTTGAGCAGATCGGCCACATCGCCGGTGCTCATGTTTTCGGTGGACTTGCCATCCACCCCAATAATCACGTCACCCGGATGAATGCCCGCCTTATAAGCCGGCGTCCCAGTGAATGGAAAAATCACGATCACTTTGTTGTTCCGCGGCCCCACCGTCATGCCCACGCCGTAGTACTTGCCGCGCTGGTCTTCGCGCATCAGGGCATAGGATTTAGGATCGAAAAAGTTCGAGTGCGGGTCGAGCGCGTGCAGCATGCCCGGAATCGCGCCGTTGTAGATCGCCTTGTCGGGATTCACCGGCTCCGCGTAGTTATCCTCAATCGTGGCGTAAACGTCGGTGAACTGCTTAAGGCTCTGCTTAACGTCAGAGTCGCTGGAGAGCGAATCCGACTGCTCGCCGGTGTGCTGGGCAAAAAGAATGCCCAGGAACCCGCAGGCTAGCAGAAAAAAAGCCACTAGAAAGAGCGATCGGCGAGAACTAGATCGGCGTAAATCAGACCGGCGAGAACTACTTGCCATCTTGAATATTTCCTTCGATTGAGGGATGTTGAACTTTCCCCAGCTACAGCGCTAAATACACGCAGTATACCACTCCGGTTAGATGCGCCGGAGCCCCGATAGTTACCAAGGGCATCACACATTTCCCGGCATTGCCGCACTTTACCTTCCGCAGTTATGATGAACCGGTGAGCTTTTCCGAAACAATCTTCTTGTTCATTCTGGCCCTGGTCGTCTTTGGGCCCAAGAAGCTGCCGGAAATCGCTCGCCAGGCAGGTAAGCTTCTCGCCGAACTGCGCCGCGCTTCCAACGAATTCAAATCGCAGATCGAAACCGAGATCAACCATCTGGAAACGCAGAAAGAAACTCAGAAGAAGCAGGAACTCCTCTCTGCCACGGGCCCGCCCAAAGGTGCCGTCGCCAGCCTGAGCCTGAACCCCGCCGCAAGCGAAGCTCTACCGCAGGAAACCGGCGCGTCTTTGTCCTTAGCCGCGCCCGCCGAGGCCACACTTGCCGGCAGCGGCGTAGCCATGACCAACTTAGCCGAGGCCAACGTTATCGCTGAGAATTCCGAGGTTCCTCCGGCACTACCTTCCGCATCCATCCCTGAAAACGAGCCTGCCCCGGCCACGCAGGACTCGCATGTTTGAAAGCCGGACCGCGGCCACCGCCGAGGAATCGAAGCCTGACATGCCCACCATGGGCTTCCTCGATCACCTCGAGGAACTGCGCACCAGGCTCGTCTATTCCATCGCCGCCGTCGGCGTGGGATTTTGCGCCTGCTGGTGGAAGGTCGACAAGATCTACGAAGTGATGCAGCGCCCCATCATGAAGGCGCTTAAAGATAACGGCATGTCGGAAAAGCTCGTCTATCTCAATCCCACCGAGCCCTTCAATCTCTATCTCAAGATCGCAGCGCTGGCCGGACTCTTTCTGACCTCGCCATTCGTTCTTTATCAGGTCTGGATGTTCATCTCACCCGGCCTCTATCGCAATGAAAAACGCTACGTCGTGCCCTTCATGGTCTCAACCATTTTCCTATTCAGCGCGGGAGGATATTTCGGCTTCAAAATTGTCTATCCCCAGGCGCTGGGCTTTCTCATTCATTTCGGCCGCCAGTTCCAGCCCATGATCACTATCGGCGAATATACTTCGCTGTTTCTGAGCATCATCCTGGGCATGGGCCTCATCTTCGAAATGCCGATTCTGATCTTCTTCCTCGCATTGATGGGCATCATCACCGCGGGCTTCATGTGGAAGAACTTCCGCTACGCGATTTTGATTATCTTCATTATCGCTGCCATCGTCACGCCCACGCCAGACGTTCTGAATATGTGCATCTTTGCCGCTCCCATGATCGGGCTGTATGTCGTGAGCATCGCAATCGCCTACTTTGTGCATCCCAAGCAACGCCTGGCCCGGAAGGAAAAACTCGGCGCATAATTTCGCAAGAGTCGATTTCGCCGCGAAGGACTTTCAGTCAGAAGCGATGAGAAGTAGAAAAGCAATGAGAAAAAGATAAGCATGGCAAGCAAAAAGACAACGATTCGAATTTTGTTGCTCCTGCTAATCGCGATTCTTGCTGCTTGCGATCAGGACGGCAAGAATACCGCTCAAGCTGGATCTCAGACCCCGCCTGCCGCGGCTCCGGCGAATCAAGAGCTTCCCAATCTCAACCTCCCCTCTGACACAGGCGCTACGCCCACCTTTGACTCGGCTCGCGCCATGCAATATGTAAAGGAAATAGTCGCCTACGGTCCGCGCCCGCTCGGCAGCGCCAATCACAGGAAAGTGGAGGATTTCATCGTTTCCAATCTGAAGGGCGATGCGATAGACGACGATGTTTTCACCGCCGACACCCCTGAGGGTAAGTTTCCTGTGCGCAACATCGTCGCCAAATTCCCCGGCACTCGCGACGGTGTCATCGTCATCGCCAGCCACTACGATACAAATTATCCCCTGCGCAACACCTCCTACATCGGCGCCAACGACGGCGCTTCTTCGAGCGCGCTGCTGCTCGAAATCGCCAACCAGCTGCGCGGCAAAAAGAACGACGGTTACAGCGTGTGGCTGGTCTGGGATGACGCCGAAGAGGCCATGAAACCGGAAACGGAAATGCCCTTCGATAAAGACAGCCTCTACGGCATCAGCCATCTCGCGCAGAATTGGCAGCGCGACGGCACGCTGAAAAACATCAAAGCGTTTTTGTTAGCCGATATGATCGGCGACGCCGACCTCAACATCGATCGCGATCTGAACTCGACCCCGTGGCTGGAAGCAGTGGTCTATCAGGCCGCGACCCGCATGGGATATCAATCCCATTTCTTCGCGACCATCAACCAGGTGACCGACGATCACATTCCTTTCATGCAAAAGGGCGTGGCCTGCGCCGACTTGATCGACTTCAACTACGGCTACAACAACGTCTTCTGGCACACCCCGCAAGACACAGTTGACAAGCTCAGCCCTAAAAGCCTGGAAATCACAGGCACTACAATTCTGGAAACGATTCGCATCCTCAACAAGATCGACACATTGCCTCCAAAAACGTAGTTGCTCATGTAGGAACAGCCGCCCCCTGCTGTCCGCCGAGCGAAGCTCGGCTCTTTCTCTTCTGATGACGGCGAATCGCGTTGCTACTCAGGCGCCCTTCAACAATCCTGCATTCTGATTTAGCATGTAAGCCCATTGCTCTATCCTTGGGTCTTCTTCAACATCTTCGCGCTCGCCGCACTCGCGCTGGATTTCTTTGCCGTCCAGAACGGACGCGCCGGGCGCACGCGCGATGCCCTCATCCGCTGCGCCATGTGGTTTTCCCTGGCCATGGCATTTGCCGTTCTGATTTTCTTCTGGCAGGGAAGGCAAGTCGCAGTTGAGTTCGTTACCGGATATCTCGTCGAACTCTCGCTGAGCGTCGACAATCTTTTTCTTTTCCTCGTAATCTTCCGCTTCTTCGCTGTCCCGTACGAGCACCAGTACCGCGTGTTGTTCTGGGGAATCCTCGGCGCGCTGCTCATGCGCGGCGTCCTCATCGTAGCCGGCATTGGCCTCGTGCAGCACTTCCACTGGATTTTCTACGGTCTCGGCGCACTCCTCATCTACAGCGGAATTCGCCTGGGCTTTATCGGCGAGCACCAAGTCGACCCAGCAAAGAATTTCATCGTAAGGGCCTTGCGCCGGCTCATGCCAGTCACAACCGGTTACTCAGGGAGCAAATTCTTTGTGCGAGACTGGCAGGGAAGTCCGGGCTTTTATGCCACGCCGCTTCTGGTCGTGCTGCTAGTCGTTGAAACTACTGATCTGCTCTTCGCCATGGATTCAATCCCGGCCGTCATGGCGATCACGCTCAACGCATTTATCGTCTACACCGCGAACGCATTCGCCATCATCGGTCTGCGCTCGCTATTCTTTGCAATATCCGAACTCCTGAAAACATTCCGCCATCTGCATAGCGGCCTGGCCATCATTCTTGTTCTCATGGGATTAAAGATGATCGCCCAGGATTACCTCAAAGTCCCAACCCTGGCCGTGCTCAGCGTCGTATCCGGCATCCTTCTTATCTCCATACTGGCCTCGGTCGTACATCCCGGCACCAAGCCGAGGGAAAATTAGCGGGGCTGCTTCGTGCACCCCGCGCACATGCGCACAAGTGACCTCTAGACACCCATCGCTGCCTGTAGATCGTTGAAAACACGTCACAGCCCGACAATCTATCGGTAGATCGGCTGAGCGTCCCTGCACGGATGTCAAAGTTTGGTCGAACTTCCGGGAACCGCGAAACAAATCACGAACGCCGGTGTTCCTATAGACACTGGTCGATTGTAGATTCGAGCGTTCTGATCCACTTTCACATAAGCCGCTGCTGACCGTCCAAAGGAGATCGCATGGGTGGTCACCCCTTCACCGTTTTACGTTGCACAATCACGGTTTTACATTGTGCAATTTGTTCCGAGCCGGTCAATCTCACGGTGGACCTGTCTACCGACGAAAAAGGAAAAGCTGTGCACGAGGAGTGCTACGTCAAATTTCTAACCGGATCGTGGCCTGTGGCGGGATGGCAAGAGTGTAGTTAACCAGCATCATTGCGCCTGCCCTGAATGAATCCCCGTCAATATCTGCCCGCTGCAACTCGGCAATCTCACCTTCGTGTCCTCAATGGTTAACGGTTTTAAAACCTGACCCCACGGCCAGTTCAATATTCTACCCACAAGTTTCCATACGCTATGATGGTGGACTATGGCGCAAGTCACCATACACGTCCCGCCGCGTCCCTATCAGGCCCGGATTGAGAACGGGCTGCTGACCCGTTCTGGAGCGCTGCTCGCGGAATTGCTGCCCCAGTCCAGCAAGCTTTTTGTGATCACGGCGGCTCCAATCCGCCGCCGCTGGGGCGCGAAGTTGCTCAGTTCGCTCACCGCAGCCGGATTCAAACCTCACGTTCTGCAATTGCCAGACGGCGAACCAGCCAAAAGACTAGCTACGATTGAAACCTTGGCGGAAAAACTCGTGCGCCTGGGCGCAGACCGCAAAGCCGTTCTCATCGCCCTGGGCGGCGGAGTAGTCGGCGACGTCACTGGATTGCTCGCGTCACTCTATATGCGCGGCGTCGATCTCGTCCAGATTCCAACCACGGTCTTGGCGCAGGTCGACGCATCCGTCGGCGGCAAAACCGGTGTAAATCTGGGGGCAGGGAAGAACCTGCTCGGAACCTATCACCATCCGCGCGTCGTGCTGATCGATCCCGAAGTTCTGCACACGCTCTCCCAGCGCGCCTTTCGCTCTGGACTCTACGAAGCTCTCAAGTGCGGCATCATCGGCGATCTCGATCTCTTCCTGCGCTTCGAACAGAAGCGAGCGCAGATCCTCAAACGCGACTCCGTCGAAGTGGAAGGACTGATCGCAGCCAGTGTGAAGCTGAAAGCCGAAATCGTTTCCGCCGACGAACAAGAAGGCGGCTTGCGCCGTGTGCTGAATCTCGGCCACACTATCGGCCACGCGCTCGAAGTTGAAACCGGCTATAAGACCCTGCTTCACGGCGAAGCTGTAGCCTGGGGATTGATCGCCGCCACCAACATCTCCCTTTCGGTCGGCCGCACCGACAGCATTACCGCTGGCCGCATTGCAGACGCAGTCTTAAGCCTCGGTCCTTTGCCCGAACTGAAGGTGAATCCGCGTAAGATTCTGGCGCGCTTGCAGGCCGATAAGAAGACGCAAAGTGGCGCGGTTCATTTCGTCCTTCCCCGCGAAATCGGCAAAGTAGAAATCGCCGCCGATGTGCCCGATCAAGTCGTGCTCAGCGCCGTCGAGGAACTTCTTCGCCTGTCGCACAGAGGGTAGAGAAAAGAAAGAATCGATGATTGATGATTGCTGATTGTCGATTAAAAAACTGTAAGTTGAGGTTTTTAATCATCAATCATCAATCATCAATCAACAATTAAGATTTCACTATGCCCAACTCACCCATCCCTGTGATCGGAGCCGCTCCGGAAGGCGCGCACGATCCCCAATCGGCCGGTCGCGCGGTGCGGGAGATGTTCAGCTCCATCGCTCCGCGCTACGATCTGCTGAACCACGTGCTCTCGTTTAACGTGGATCGCCTGTGGTGGTGGCGTACAGCTCGCACCTTCGCGCCGGTTCTCGCTTCGAGCGATGCGCAAATACTCGATCTCTGCTGTGGAACCGGCGATATGACGTTCGCCCTACAGAATCAAGCCAGAAAACCTCGACCGCAGATCGTCGGTGCGGATTTCTCTCACGCCATGCTTCAGCGCGCCGGCGCAAAATCCATCCAACGTGCGCTGGAAAAGAAGCCAACTCCGCGATGGATCGAAGCGGATGCACTCAGCCTGCCCTTTCCCGATCACCACTTCGACCTTGTGACCTCAGCCTTCGGCTTCCGCAATCTGGCCGATTACGACGCTGGCCTGCGCGAAATCGTCCGCGTGCTAAAGCCTGCTGGCCAGTGCGGCATCCTCGATTTCAGCGAGCCCAACGGTCTGATGGGCAGCCTCTACCGCATTTATTTCAAACAAGTCTTACCGCGGGTTGGGACGATGGTCTCCGGCGTGAAAGGGCCCTATTCCTATCTGCCTAATTCAGTGGAAAGATTTCCCGAGCCAAAAGAGATGCTCGATCGCATGCGCCGCGCCGGTTTCCGCGAAGCCAGTTGGACTCCCTACACTTTCGGCATCGCAGGTTTGTATCGAGGAAGCAAATGATTGCGTCCCGAGCACCTTTTCTATCCCGCACCTTGTAGCAGCTTAGCCAGCGTCTGCAGATCGCCGGCATTGGCGTCTCCTACGACAAAATAGCGCAGCCCGTTCTCCGTCCACGTATCCGTATTGAACGTCAAGACGCTCGCTGTACCTTCCGTCAAGCTTTTGAGAGTCCCGGCGCTGTCCGGCAAAATAAAGACCGAAATCTCATGCTTTCGCACTTGGTAAATCAGGTGTGCGCCGGGCGTTTGGTGAAGATAGAAAACGCGTCCGCCCAGCAGACTGAACTCCGTTCCCGCCAACTCCGGCAAATTAAATGTGAACGGAATTTTGCCCTGAAACCATGGTTTCACTGTGTGCCGGTCGGAAGAAAGAACATCCACCGGCGTGGAACTGGCGAGAGTCGCCACATGCAGGTCCGCGAGTTCGCTGAAGATCTCCTGCTCCGCCTTCTGCTGACGATCAAAGTAGGAGCTCAAAAGCAACGCGGCTGCCAGCAACACCAAAGCAGGCACGAAAACAATACTCCACTTGCTGAAGCGCGCGCGGCGAGGTTTCGAAGCAAATTGCTTGCCGATCTTGTTGCGAAACTCCGCGCTTGGCGTGTAGCGCTTTCCCGCCGAATGCACGAGGCGCCTGATCTGCACCGTCTGCAAAATCTCGCCCGTACAGTCGGCGCAACTTCGAAGATGCGCGCTGAAGTCCGCAGCGTCCGCAGGCGCAAGCTCTCCATCTAGATAACGGTCTAGATTTGCACGCCAGGTTTCACATGCCACGCCGGCCTCCCGTCATCCTGGTTTGCAAAGCGCCGCGCAGAGCTTTCCGCGCACGAGACAGTCGCGACATGACGGTGCCGATCGGAATGGCTAATGCCTCCGAAATCTCCTGATATGACATTTCCTCTACTTCGCAAAGCAACAGAATTTCGCGGAACGGCAGCGGCAGCGCCTCCATGGCTAATTGCACCATCTGTTGGTTGGCCTGCTCAATCAACAACGCTTCGGGAGTTGCTGTTTCCGCCGGGAGGGCCTCTCCGTTTTCCTCGTCCAGTACGACCATGGTTTTTAGTCCAGTGCGCGAGCTCAAAAACGAATTTCGCAGGATCCGATACATCCATGCCCTGAAATTCGTACCTGGCTGAAACGAAGAAAATCCCCGTAACGCCTTGGCATAGGTTTCCTGCACCAGATCCTCCGCCTCAGCCCTGTCCTGCGTCAGCCAATGCGCGAAGTTGTAAAGCTGCTCGAACAAAGGCAACGCGAGATCTTCAAACGACGCCGTGTTGAGCCCCTCATTCGACACCCGCATAGAGTAAACTAGCCGGCCTCCGCTTTATTCCCTCTGCAACGAAAAATAATTCCTGGAATAAATTGCCTCTGGTCCAGTTATCCACGCAACGAACGGCAAAGACATGCCGGAGGAACATAAGAAGCAGTACGAAAAGGAGAAACTTATGAAGAACATTATTCACTGGCTGGATAATCCGCCCACCACCGGCCCGGAATCGACGTTGCTCCTACGGTTGATGGCCGGAGGAGTTTTTCTTTGGGAGGGAATTCTCAAGTTCGTTTACGCCAACCAGGGCGTTGGCCGATTCACTAAGCTGGGCATGCCTGTTCCTCACTTCACCGCGGATTTTGTCGCCGTCCTGGAGATTGTTGGAGGCCTGCTCTTACTCTTCGGCTTCCTGACCCGTTGGATATCCATCCCGTTTATCGTGGAAATGATCGTGGCGGTTCTCTCCACCAAGATTTCGCTTTTCTTAGGTACATCGCCTCTGCCACGCCCGCCCGCTCCTCCTCAAATCGGCATGTGGGCCGTCTTGCATGAGGTCCGTTCTGAGTATGCGCAAGCTATGGTAGTCGCCTTTCTGCTGATTAATGGGCCGGGCCGCTGGTCATTGGACGCGTTACGCCGCAAAGCTCAGGGAGATTCGTATCAGGGCCTACCTTCAGCCGTGCCACCCGTAGCAACCGGACTGGCGAGGCTTTAGCCCGTCGTCTTAGCCTGCGCTCGCCTCGTGAGCGGCGTCGGGCGACGCTTTAAAGCTGTCGGCGAATGCATCCTCAATGGTGTACCGCATCACGTCCTGGTACTCGGCTCCGAGAAAGTTCTGCAGGCGGGAGGTGTCCATAATGTATTCGCCCGTCATATAGGGCACGGCTTCGGGAGGAATCGCCGAGATCTGCCGGTACCACAGATACTCTAGAACCTTGCGCATCGCCCATCTTCCCGGCACCCGCACCAGTTTGGCCTGCGCCATCTGAATGCAGCGTCCGAAAGTAAGCGGCTCGCCCGGGCCGGCCACGTTCAGAACGGTGAGCCGCTGCGGCTCCGGATCGCGGCGCAGAATGTGCGCGATCAGCCGTGACATATCATCCACGTGTACGAATTGTATTTTGTTCTCCAGATACTCCTCGCCGCGCGGTAGCATGCAGGGCAGCCGTTTTCCTTCGCTCCGCATTTTCTCCGCCCGCGCGCTCTTGCCGTTCGGAGTTCCGCGGAACGCGCCCAACAGATAATTCTCCACCGTGGCTCCCGCAAAAATGTGCGGACGCAATATATAAACGCTGCATCCCCGCAGCGCCGGCGAACGTTGCTGTACCACCTCATCACACTGTTTCTTATGAATGGCGTAAGCCAGCGTGTGCGCCGCCATCGGCGATTGCTCCGTCGCCGGAGCTGCCAATTGCGACCCGTATACCGAAACGCTGCTGGGAAAGATGAACTGTCTGATCACCGATTCCGCCGTGCGATTGGCTTCCGTGATGGCTTCCATCACCCGTGCGGTACCGGCCACATTGATCTGCCACATGCGTTCGGTGTCCAGCACTCCCGAGCGCACCGGATCGATTACAAACGCGAGATGTACCACTGCGGCTGGGCGGGAGTCGCGAAGAATTTCATACAACGCGCGCGTGGAAGATTCTTCGCCCAGATCCAGGCGCTCAAACTTCAGCGGCAAATCGGTTTGGGGTGGAGTTACGTCCACCCCAATCACCGAAAAGCTTCCGAGCATCGGCATCAGCCGCGATCCCAGATTGCCTGAGATGCCCGTAACTACGACGACAGGCTTTTCGCTCTCCATCTATTTATTTAATTTAGTTTTGCGCGGTCGGTGGTGCCGGAGCTGCGCTTGGAGCCGGTGACGGCGCATTTCCCGACGACGGGCCCTGCTGGCCTTGCGGGGGCCGCAATCCCATATGCGGCGGTCCCGGACGCCCCCCCGGCATCGTTGCCGGTCCAAAATAGGCCTCGTTCTGATCCACCTTGTAGGAATTCTGGTAAGTGTCCATCATCTCGCGCAGCCGTTGGGTCTTCAGCGTATTGTGAATTTCGGCTTTCAACTTGTCATCGAGCGGTGCCTCGGTCTTGCTTACAACTTTATAAACGTAGTGCCCCCCCGCATCGCTGATCACCGCAGATACGTCTCCCGCCTTCAAATCGAACACCGCTGCTTGCGCTGGCGGCAGCCCCGTGCGTCGCACCGAGGGCAGGTTCACCGTGGGATTGTCCATCTTCATGCCCGCCGCGTCATAAGCCTCTTTCTGCAGCTTGGCAAAATCTTCTCCGGCCGCGGCCCGCTTCTGCAGCGCTTCCGCCAGTTGGTCCATATCTTTCTGGCCCTGTTCCTGCTTGGCCTTTTCGGCGTCCGCCCTCGCCTTCTGCTGCTCGTCTGTCAGCTTTTCATCGCCCTCGGTCTTTTCCTGTGCCATCTGCTTGTTGCGCGGAATGAACAGCCGGTCCAGCGAAAACTGCTCAAAAGCTTCGGGATTTTTCTTATAGTAGGCCTCAATGTCCGAGTCGGAAACCTTGTCGGCGTCTTCCTGCACCTGGCGCTGCAATTGCGTGGTCAAAATCTGCATCTTGGCAATTTTCAGCGTTTCCTTAAAAGACTCGGTATTTTCCAAACCCTTCTTCTCCGCCGCTTCCGACATCGCCATAAACTTCGGCAGCGCCGTCGCCAGTTGACGCTTCAACTGCGGCGTCACGTTCGGAGACAGCCCGCTGGCGATCTTCTCAAACTCTTTGCGCGTGATCACCGTCTTGCAGTCGGCAGGATTCTTCGCTCCCGCCTTGGCAGTCGTGGTCTTACCCGTCGCAGTTTTACTCGCGGCAGTCTTCGCTGAAGCCGTGGAAGGGGCAGGACATACGCCGGTAATCGTCAACACCGCGGCATTCTCCGGAATTTCAGCGGCAGGTGTCGCTGCAGCTCCAGCCGGAGCAGCCGCCTTCGGGGTTGGACCCTGCATGGTGCCCGCAGGAGCCGCTCCCGGCGACGCCTGTCCCCACGCCATCGCCCCCATCAACACACACAGCAGCCAACTCTTACGCATAAATAAATCCTCCAGGATTGGTAAATCAGGAAGTTGCAACCGCCCGAACCTAGCATCCTAGCACATAGGCGCCCGCTTTCCGCAGCCCGAGTGCAGGTTAGTGGTGGCCAGTTCGCAAACCGTTAATCACTAAAGGTTAAGAGGTTACACGAAGAAGTGCCGGCGAATCGGTTTCCTTCGTGAAACTTCGCGATCTTAGTGGTTGATGGTCCTTGGCCGTTTTGCACCTGGAAACGGCCCAACAAGGTTACTTGCTGGTTACTTTCGAGCATACTTTGCAGCCATTTTCATCTGGCCGTCGCCACCGTAGATTGAGGGCTGGTGATCGTGAGGCGGAATGACAACTCTTGATGCAGTAATCTTCGTCGGGCTTCTGGCAATCATCGACCGGAAACGGCGCCGCGCCGTGATCGTGGACGCGCTTCTGATTTCGAGTGCGTTCGCGATATTTTCTACGCTACGTGGCTAAATCTGCGCGGGATCCTTAATCTGCCAGAACGTTGGCTTCGCGCTCGTAAAACCTCCAGGCACAAGGTGCTTGTAATAGCCAACTTCATCTCGCCAATTTTCTCTTCATCTTCCTTCGTTGCCGCCAAGTCACTTCGTCTTAATAACCGGGTATCTGACCGCCAACAAAGTGGCGAGCTTTACACGGTTATGCGCGGGATGGGCTATAGTCCAGTTGTAACAGCCGAGGCGCTGAGTGGAGAAAAGATATGAGAATCATCGACATGAGAATCATCGGCACGGTTATGCTTTTTGCCGTGTCCGCATTAGCCCAGGTACCGGTCACGGTTGCCACTGCCACCGCGGCCTGTGGCTCAGAGAAGACCGGCTTCAACGTGAAGCTCGACGAATCTCAGCACGTTCTGGCGCAGCCCCAGCCCGGAAAGGCTCTGGCTTACTTCATTCAGGAAAAAGGCGCTGATGCCCTTGGCTTGACGGCCCGTGTCGGGTTGGACGGAGCATGGGTGGGCGCAAATAAGAACAGTTCCTATCTCGCTGTGTCCGTGGAGCCGGGAGAGCATCATGTCTGTGTGAACGTGCAGTCCCATCGAGGGCATCCCGTCGGGCTCCTACATTTCACGGCGGAGGCAGGAGAGGTTTATTACTTCAGTGCCCAGGTCATTTACGGAGAAGAAGCTCAGGCCTACTTGTTTCTGGGTGCGGTCGATAGCGACCAGGCCAAGTATCTGATTGCTTCCTCTCCATTGAGCTTGTCAACTCCCAAGGAGTAACCCGCCTGCGGTGGCGGTGTAATTTAGCCACGAACCTTGGTCGCCGCGAATCGTAGTCGCACGTAGTCGGCCACCCAGGTTCCATCGGCACCGCGAAGTTGTGGTTCCAGAACCCTGCGAACTTCCTCCAGATAGTTGTTGCGCTCTTCCTCGGAGAGGCCTTGAAAAAAGTTGAGCGCAAAAGTTTCTAGCCAGCCAACAACGTCGCCCGGCAAGGGAGTTGGACGCGGAATCAGCGCAATGCTATCCACACGAAACCCGGCGTGTTCCAGCCGGGTGGCGTAATCGCCGGGGGTAGGGAAGTACCAGGGAACGCGAGCCTCGCCATCTAACCCACGGCGGTCCAAGGCTTCCACCAAAGCAGTTCGGATCTTCCGAACGCAACCGTAGCCTCCGCATTCCGCAACAAATCGTCCGCCTGGTTTCAAGGAACGATACACTCCGGCCAGCATCACGTCGGCGCGCTTAATCCAGTGCAGTACGGCATTGCTAAACACGGCATCGAACTCTTCTTCGTATGGCAGCTCTTCGCCGCCGATCGCGGATGCGTTCAAGCCGAGCTTCCTGGCCGCCTCGACCTGCGCGACGCTCGAATCGACCGCAACCACTTCGCAACCTGCGTCCGCTAGTTTTTTCGTGAGTACGCCGTCTCCGCAACCCAGGTCGAGGATCTTTTCGCCGGGTTGCGGTGCCAGCAAATCTACGACGGGCGATCCTAAGTCAGACACAAATCTCGCATTGCGCGCATAAACCTCCGGGTCCCAAGTTTGTGCTGTGGTCATGGCTGCAATGATAGCAGTCAGCAGCACGCAGTTTCATTGCCCGAAACGCCGGTGGATGGGTGGCCCACGCAACCCCGCCGGCTTGAGTGGGCGCGTCTAAGTGGGAAGCTCCGGCGGTGGTTCGCTCAGCTGGAGGAGAGCACGCTACGGCATACCCGCGTACCCGTAAACCCGCCGGGCGCGTGGTTATTTCGCTGAAGCCACCGTCGCAGCGGCCGTGCCGGTGCCGCTAACGGTGAACGTCACCGATGGCGTCGTGCCCCCTCCCGTGCTGCTGAGAGGGACGGTTGTAGTGCCGCTGTAAGCCGTCGCCGCAGTCGGGGTAAATGTAACGCTGAGTTGGCAACTTGACCCCACCGGGATGGCGGCAGTGCAAGTGCCAAGGCCAACGTCGAAAACTGGATTGTTCGAGACCGGAGTGCCCACCAGAGCGTCGTACAGATCCCCGTGATTAGTCAGGGTGACGTGTTTGACAGCGCTCGTCGTGCCCACCTTCTGCGAGGGGAACGCCAGCGAAGTGGGCGTCGCCGTCATGTAGACTCCGTAGACGAATCCCGAGAGCGCCACAGTCTGTGCCGTGCTGGCGGTGTTCAGGCTGTCAGACGTAAAGGTGATGGTCCCGGAGAAAGTTCCCGCGTGCGGCGCGGTCATCGTAGCCCCAACCTGACAGTACGCACCCGGCGCCAGCACAATTCCGTTCTTGCACGGTTTTGTAGTGGTCGTCTTCATGGCAAACGCTGCGGCTCCGCTGCGTACAATGCTCGATATGGTGAGTTCTTTGTTCCCTCCGTTGTACATGCTGATTTCTTCAACCGGGCTACTCACGCCGGAATCCTGCTCGCCGAAAGCAATCGCGCCCTGCGACCGGTCCACTTTGTCGAGATCGTAATAATTGCCCACATAGACCGTGCCGTCAGAAGCAACTGAATCGCCAAGTGGCGAAGCTGCGGGATCAAGGTTGGCAATCGAATTTGCATAACCTGACGCTGGCAATTCCGCCACCCCACCTCCGGCATAGCGGGTCGCATAAACCGTGCTGGCGGCATCGGTCGGGACCCCCTCGCTGGCGCCCTCCGTATTGATCTGAGTCTGAACTCCACTGGCGGTCAGCTTGTTGATCGCGTATCCGCCAAGAAAGAGGTTGTCATTGGCGTCCACTGCAATCTCCGAGGGTTGAGTCATCACAGGATCAATTGCCGTCGTTGCATAAGTCCCATTGGCCTTGAGCTCAAAAATCTCACCACACTCGATCTCTAGCACAAATAGATTTCCCAGCTGATCGACTGCCACCGAATAAAGATATTCCAAAGTCGAGCATGGATTATAGGGCGGCGAAGGTGGAACCACGGTGATCGAGCCCTGCACTCCGCCGGCTGTATAGGTCACAATCTCCGTGCTGTATGTATTCTGGGCGATGTAGAGCGTTCCCGCGCCATCAATTGCGATGGCATGTGGGGAACTAAGCCCGGTAATCGGCAACTGGGTCAGAACGCCTGCCCTGGTATAGCTGAAAACGGCGTCGCTGTTATCGGAAAGGAAGTACACCGTCCCGTTTTCGTCCACGACAGACTGATAGATATAGTCGGAACCGGGGGTGTCGGTAATGGGACTGGTCACGATTCCCGGCTGTATCAGCGCCAACGGAGACTGCCCGGTCCCACCCACCAATACGGTTGCGAGCGTAGTCGCACCGTCCAGCAGAAGCAGTGCGTCTTTGCGTGCGCCCGGCAGCGTAGGCACAAACGAAACCGTTACCTTACAAGTCTCGCTGCTGCCGCTGACCACACACTTAACCGCGCTCAGCGTGTAATCGTGGCCGTAATGCATGCTGGCTGTGGGTGTGAAACTCCCGGAGTAGCCAGAGACTTTGAACGTCTCCGTAAGTTTCTGCGCAGAAGACTCCGCAATCTCGACTGCCGCGGCATGAAAGCTGAGTACAGCTGGCGTTGGCACTGCCACAATTGCGTCTCGGCGAACCTCAGTTACCCGACCACTTTTCGCCTGCGTTTCCCGCCCGCCGCGGTCATCCTGGGCAACCGCATGATTGACCTGAAGGCTAAGAATAGTCATCGCTGCTGCCAACATGTGGGATTTGCGAATCATCGGAAGCTCCTTAGTGGATGGAATCGTGAACCATTGCTGCTGAGAGAGGAAGGAACTACTGCCGGGCCAAAACAATGGCCACGAGTTTACACCCATTCCCCCTCGCTGATTGAGTGAAAAAAGTTGCGTAGTGCCTCATTTTGAGGCGAAATCCGCCACGACGCCAGTCCGGCGTTCTGCCCTTTTCACCAGCCGACCACCACCGCCCGCTGCTTATATGCCTTGACACGTATATGCCATTTAAAGTATATGATGAGAGTGGAATCAATCTTCGAAATCATCGCCGAGCCCAACCGCCGCGCCATCTTGACCCTCCTGGTTTCGTCACAGCAGTCGGTAGGAGAGATCGAGCGCCAACTTCGCATGCCACAGCCGACCGTGTCCAAACACCTGCGCGTGCTGCGCGACGCCGGTTTCGTCGAATCCACAGTGGATGCACAGCGCCGCCTCTACCGGCTGAGGCCCGAACCGTTTCAGCAGGTAGACGCCTGGCTGGCTCAGTTCCGCCGCTTCTGGTCGGTTCATGTGGATGCCCTCGAACGCCACCTCGATCGGATGGAAAAGGATCGCTATCAGACAATATCAATGAAAATCAGCCCCGCGAAAAAGAAGACCAGGAATATGACGCGGCCCAAGCCGCGAACGCAATAGATATATGCGATCGATAAAGGAGAGACAAAATGAAAATCAAACTGACCAGCATATTCGTCGACGACCAGAGCAAAGCCCTGCGCTTCTATACGGAAGTCTTGGGCTTCACCAAGAAAGCCGATTTCAGCAACGGTCCCTTTCGCTGGCTGACCGTAGCCTCGCCCGAGGAACCAGACGGCACCGAGCTCCAGCTGGCGCTGAATAACAACCCCGCAGCCAAAACCTATCAGCAAGCCGTCTTTCAACAGAACCAGCCCGCGGCCAATTTTATTACCGATGACATCAAGAGCGATTACGAGCGGATCATAGCCCGCGGAGCCGTGTTCACCATGCCACCCAGCGACGTGACGGGCGCAACCATCGCTGTGTTAAACGACACCTGCGGCAACCTGATTCAGCTCACCCAACTGGCTCGCTGGTAGCGCGGATGCGCGTGGGATATTAGAGATTCGTATCGTATATGCCTTCGGCATACCGCAAGCGTGAACTCACGAATGCGCCTTCAGGCAAGCTTTGAGCAAGGAAAAGAAAGATGACCGATCGCGATCACTACACACCGGGTCCGGCTCATGGGGCGCAAATACGAAAGACACAAACCAATGAAGACCAGTGGACGCTCATTCTCGTCCGCGAACTGCGCCACTCGCCGGAAAAAGTTTGGCAGGCGCTCACCGACCCAGCCCATCTCCGCGAATGGGCTCCGTTCGACGCCGATGGCAACCTGGGCACCGCTGGAACCAAGGTTAAGCTCACCACCGTGGCAGCTCCCAAACTGCACGTTACCGAAACCACTGTGACCCGGGCTGACCCTCCCGCGGTGCTCGAGTACAACTGGGGCGACCACGATATGCGCTGGGAACTCGAAGCCTCCGAATGCGGGACGCGCTTGACCCTGTGGACCAATATCGGCCGCCGCTTCATTTCAATGGGCGCAGCCGGATGGCACATCTGTTTCGATGTTCTCGATCACCTGCTCAGCGGAACTCCCCTCGGCCGCATGGTCGGTCCCGAGGCCATCAAATTTGGTTGGCAGCGCCTGAACGCCGAGTATGCCAAGAAGTTCGATATGGAAACCCCGTGAATCGATGCAGGGAATCTGCCCTCGGCCAACCTGCCCTGAGCGAAACCGACAAGCCGCGCGGGATCGCTCTGGAAACTCTCTCAGAAAGGGCTCGGGAAGGGCACGAGTTCTACTCGTGCCGTAACGAAGCAGCAAATACGCAGGCTTTAGCCCTGAGGCGTCTTCTTTCAGCATCAGGGATTGAAGTAAGGATCCTTCGCCATACGAATGAACGACGCTTCCGAGGCCGGAGATGAACTGATTCGCCAATCCTCCTCCTTATTGATGTCGAACCACACGACACCCTTGATGAGCGGGAAGCGGGTGCGCAGCGTGGGAATAATGTCGGCGATCCATTTTGCTTTATCTCCGCCCTCTTCACCCGACGCCATCTCTCCAATCAGGATCGGCTTTCCCTTGGCGGCCAGCAGCGGGTAGATGTCCTGAAACACCTGTTGGAAGGTCTGCCAACCCCCGTTCTTCGTACCCCAGTTATAGCCATCAACCCCGGTCCAATCTACGTAGGCATCGCCGGGGTAGTAATCCATCGTCGTTCGGTTGCCGCCGTGGTTGTCGGTGACGTTCGGACACCACGCCCAAACTACATTGCTCGCGCCCGCGGCAACGAACAGGTCGTGAATGTGCCGGTAAGCGGAGACGTACTGCGGAGCGTTATTGCCGTTCCACGCCTCATCACCATTCATCTCAGCGGCAAAGTCGAGAAACAATTTCTTACCCAGGGCTTTAGAACCTTTCGCCCGCGCCATGATCGTGGCATCGAGGCTCCCATCGATGATCTTGCCGAAATCAATGTTGTGAGGTTCCCAACTGATGAGCGGAATGCGTCCCGCCGCCAGGTCTGCCTGGGTCACGCTCCCCGTCCAATCGGCTGCCCACCCGTAGTAAGCGAGATGAATGACAGGCGTCCGCCCAAGCTTTCGCGCCGTTTGCTCGATGCTGCCGGCGCCATAATATTGCCCAAGCAACGCACCGGATGAAGGTTCGAGAATAGACGATCCAATCGATGACCCGCTCGACTTTTCGCTCGCCGCATTTGTCAGGACGCAGCCCAACACCAGAAGGATCACGCCCGCCGAAGCGGCTCTGTTAAGCATTTCTCGCATGGCAATAATCCTTCGTTCGCCTCCGCCCTATGCAGGTGGCGATGTCTCACCATGTTGTTATTCGACTCAACAACAGAGGATGCCCCACCCTTCGCGCTTTTCGAAGAGTGGGTAGACAGCGTCTTGCGGCGAGCGCCTTTGAGTTTTCGTTACTACCCAAAAAGCTCTTCGTCGCTGCTACTTCACGGTAATTGTAAAGTATGCCGCGCTACAGGATGACGGCATCGTCACGGGAGAAAATTCGAACAGAGCCTCTAACTAAAGTTAGCATGGGTATTCGTTTTCCAGCTCACAGCTTGCAGGTTACGGTATTCCACGGCTAAATTATCTGCAAGAGTTGGAGCCATACCATGAAAAATCCCGTCCCCGTGGAATCTGCTTCCGCATTCATCGACGCGAAGATCAAGGATCTTGGCGACTGGCGCGGCAAGACACTCGCGAAAGTCCGCGAACTCATACACGCGGCAGACCCCGAGATCGTCGAAGAGCGGAAGTGGGTCCGGGCGACATCGCCCGGAACACCCGTCTTCTCCCATGGCGGTATCGTCTGCACCGGAGAGACCTACAAGAACGTCGTCAAGATAACTTTTGCCAAAGGAGCTGCGCTGAAAGACCCTTCCGGCCTATTCAACTCCAGCCTCGAGGGCAATGTCCGCCGCGCCATCGACATCCACGAAGGCGACAAGATCAACGATACGGCATTGAAGGATCTCATCCGCGCAGCCGTGGCGCTTAATCTCGATGGGAAGAACCAGAAGAAGCCCAAACCGGATCCCCGCCGAGCCGCCGGCAAGCGCGCCAACTAGCGCGGAGCCCACTTTTTTCAAATAAATATTGGTTGCCCCGTCCTTGTCCCTGCGTTCTTTGCGGGGACAGGGCGGGCAATTTGATCCTGTCCTTGCCACTGCCGTTTCTGAACCGCGAGCGAAATTTTGCCTGTCGCCACCACAAGAGCACACGGAAACGGCACCTGACACGCCGACCACCACTCGATTCCCTTGGCGCAATTCCGGCTTATCGCGGATAATCCCAACATGTCCGGCAACATCTCAGGCAACCCGGCCCTATATTCGCCGAACGCCATGCGCGCCGAAAAGCGCGCCGTGGCAGGTAGTTCTGTCATTGCCGCTCTGCTGGTAACCGTTGGAAAAATCATCGTCGGCTTCACCACTGGCAGCCTGGGCATTCTCTCCGAGGCCGCCCATTCGGCGCTTGATCTAATCGCCGCGCTGCTCACTTATCTATCCGTGGGAGTCTCCGACAAGCCCGCTGATGCCGACCACCAATACGGCCACGGTAAAGTCGAAAACTTTTCCGCCTTCGTCGAAACCGCATTGCTCCTGCTGACCTGCATCTGGGTCGTCTATGAAGCCGTCAACCGTCTGTTCTTCCGTCGCGTGGAAGTCGAGCCTTCCGTCTGGGCCTTTGCCGTGATGTTGGTCTCGATGGCCGTGGATTACTGGCGTTCCCGCGCGCTCGGCCGCATCGCCACAAAATACGACAGTCAGGCGCTTGAAGCCGATGCATTGCACTTTTCCACCGACGTCTGGTCCGCAGGAGTGGTCGTACTGGGATTGGCGTTGATCCTCGTCGGTCGTCTTTACCACATCGATTGGCTTCTCCGCGCCGATCCCATTGCTGCTCTGTTCGTCGCCGGAGTGATCATCAGCGTAAGTTGGCGCCTGGCGCGCCGCACCGTCGACGCCCTGCTCGACGCCGCACCCACCGGCATTCGCGGCCAGATCATCGCCGCAGTCCTGCGCGTCGATGGCGTGCTCGAAGTCGGCCGCGTCCGCATTCGCCGCGCCGGCAACCGCTACTTCGCCGATCTCGCCGTCGGCCTGGCGCGCACCGTCACCTTCCAGCGCTCCGAGCAAACCGTCAGCGCTGTTACCGATGCGGTACGAAAGATTCTGCCCGGTGCCGACGTCACCGTGCAGCCGCTACCCCGGGCGCAACGCTCGGAAAACATTTTTGACCGTATTCGCGCCGTTGCCACGCGCCACAACTTAAATGTTCATGACATCAGCGTCCAGGATCTTGCCGGAGCTCTGCACGTAGAGCAACACGTGGAGCTCGACGAGCGCATGACACTCAAAACCGCGCACGATCAAGTCACCGAACTCGAAGCCGACATGCGCCGCGAAGTCCCAGAGATCGCCGACATTCTCACCCACATCGAAAGCGAACCCGCTACCATCGAAACCGGGGACGAGATGGTCCGCGACGCTGATCTTGAACGCCGTCTGAAAGTCGTTGCAGCCCGCTTTCCCGAGATTATCGACATGCACGATATTCAGATCAAAAAGGTTCGCGGGCGCCTCTATGTTTCCTGCCACTGCACGCTCTCCGACGATCTTCCTCTGGCCCGCGTTCACGACATCCAAACCGAACTCGAAATCTATTTCAAGCAAGACGCTCCCGAACTCTTTCGTGTCCTGATTCATCCCGAACCCAGCACCGACAATCGACGATGAGGTGACATCTGTCACAGACAAGGGGATTGACGATTGTTGATGGTTGATTGACGAGTAAAAGTCAAAGGCAAAGTTTTTAATCATCAATCAACAATTAGTAATCATCCATTGCTTTTGGAGTTCCAACATGGAAAGTCCCACCAATCAGGCCGAAGCGCTAAAGGCTCGAACGAAGCAATTCGCCTTGCGGATCATCCGCCTCATTCGATCCTTGCCTCGGAGTGCCGAAGGCCGCATCATAGGAAATCAGTTGTTACGATCAGGCATGTCAGTGGCAGCCAACTATCGTGCCGTATGCCGCGCTCGCTCTCGGCCAGGGTTTCTCTCGAAACTTGCCATCGTAATCGAAGAGGCCGATGAATCGGCTTTCTGGCCTGAACTCCTGGTCGATGCAGGCCTCGTTTCAGAAGCAAAAATGAAGGATCTAAAATCAGAGGCCAACCAGCTTGTCGCTATATTTAATGCCTCTAGCATGACGGCAAAGAAAGTTTCCCAATTATCAATCATCAATCAACAATCAAAATTCCTACGATGAGGGCCTCATGACCACCGCACGCACCACCTGGATTGAAAAGCAAAAATTCAACGGAGTCTCCGATAGCGGCCACACCATCATCGTCGATGGCGATCACGCAGCCGGGAACAGTCCCATGGAACTGGTACTGATTGGCCTCTGCGGCTGCACAGGGTACGATGTCGTCTCTATTCTTCAGAAAAAACGCGAGCCTTTTACCAGTATCGAGGTCCGTGCCGAAGCCGAGCGCGCCAAGGACCCGCCTATGGTTTATACAACAATCAAGTTGATCTATCGCGTTGGCGGCAACGTATCGCGCAAAGCGGTAGAGGACGCTGTCCGTCTTTCAGAAGAAAAATATTGCTCGGTGTCCGCGATGCTTCAGAAGACCGCCAAGATTACCACCGAGATTGAGTTACCAGACGCAAAGCGCCCATGACTCCTCGTGTTTTCCTTTTCAGTCAACCCAACTGCCTTCCTTGCGAAATCGTAAGGCTCTTTCTGGAGGTCAGAGAGATTGCCTTCGAGGAGCGCGACATTAGCCTGGATCCGCTCGCCCTGGCTGAGTTGGTGGATGTGTATCACGGCAGCAGCGCGCCCACCGTCGTGATCCTGACGCCCAGCGGCCCGGAAGTGATTGAAGGCTTCAATCCGGATCGGATTGACCGCCACCTCTCCGCTGCCTGATGATGGAAAAGCTGGTGGTCAATGACCGGTGGTCAGTGTTGACTGAATGACCGCATCGTTAGAGCAGCCCTTTTTTCTGATTACTGAACACTCTCACTTTGAGGCCACACATTTCTAATCGCCAACCCCACCCATTGCGCGGATATTTCTTCATCGGTTCGGCCGCGTTCCTATGGGGGATTTCGGCTGTTCTGGGTCGCGCCGTATTCACCGGAAAGCTGCCTCTCAGCGCAACATTACTTCATCCTATCGACCCGCTGATTCTTTCGCAGACACGCACAACATTCTCTTTGCTGGTATTGCTTCCAGTTCTAGTCGCCGCCAGGGGATGGCGGCGAATCCGCCTGCCGGTGCGCGATCTCGTGAATTGCTTTGTGCTGGGAACGGTGGGCGTTGCACTGTCGAATTACTTTTACTACGTCGCCATTCAAAGAACGAATGTTGCGATTGCGATTATCGTGCAGTACACCGCTCCAGTGTGGGTATTGATCTACGTGGTTGCGCGGCGTCAGCAGAAACTGACAGCGCAAAAAGTCGCTGCCGTCGCTTTAGCGTTGGTGGGTATCGCATTTGTCATCAATCTTTTCGCAATTGGTTCTTCGTCCGCGCTGCGTCTGGACGCGTATGGAATTATTGCTTCGCTTCTCGCCTCGTTTTCATTCGCTTTCTACAACGTTGCAGGCCATGGCATTCTGGCTCGTCACGATCGTTGGCGCGTCCTGGTGTGGACGCTGGCGGCCTCCGCCATCTTCTGGCTAATTGTTAATCCGCCGTGGAAAATCGTGGCCGCGCACTACGCGCCCGCGCAGTGGATATTCCTGTTCCTGTTTTCAATGATCTCAGTTCTCGCAGCATTCTCGCTTTACTTTCTCGGCCTGCAATATCTAGAACCGACTCGCGCCATCGTAGCAAGTTGCCTGGAACCAGTGTTCTCGATTCTTCTTGCCGCGGGGCTGCTGGGCGAGGTCTTACGCCCAATCCAGACTGTGGGCATTGTTTTCGTGCTGGCCGCCATCGTGATCGTGCAACGCCCAGACCCCAGTGCACGTCGAGATTCAGTCGTGCACGCAGATTCGGTCACAATCCAACCTATCGAATAGAAGGGAGGTCACGACGATGCTTATGTCGGGACAGCCGCGCTCGGCTGTCCAGTCGAGCAAAGCTCGACTCCTTCTCCCAACGACGGCAAACGCGCCAACACTACTTTCCAATCCGCAGCCCAATCCGCAACAAGTGGAAATATCTTTGTGCTTTCCGCACATCGCGAGCGATCTGTTCGCGCAATGCTTCCACTGAGGAAAACTTAACCTCGTCGCGGACTCGATTCAGAAAACTGATTTCCACTTCGCTCTCCGGCGTCAACTCAATAGGATGGAAATTCAGCAAGTGGCTCTCAATGGCAAACGAATCAGCCCCGAACGTAGGCCGGTTGCCGACATTGGTAACGGAATCGAAGCTCTCCGCTCCAACCCGCGTGCATGTAATGTAAACGCCGTCCTTCGGCACCATCTCGTCATAGCGCGCCAAATTGATCGTCGGGACAGTGTACTTCGTTCCATAGCCGCGTCCGCGTCCGGGTGTGCCCAAAATGCTGAACGGCCGTGCCAGCAGGTGCCGCGCGCGGCTCACGCGTCCTTCACTGAGCAACTTGCGGATGTGACTGCTTGAAACTGCTTCTCCGCGCAACTTTTGCTCGGTATAGATTTTTACGTCAAAGCCCATTTCCTGGCCGAATTGCATGAGCTGGTTCACGTCGCCCGCCGCTTTATGTCCGAAACGGAAGTTATAACCTTCATGCACTTCCCGGGCGTGCAGCCTTTTTTTCAAGATGCGTTCCGCGAATTGGCGAGGCGTCAGAAGAGAAAGGTCACGGCCAAAGGGAAGCGCTAGCACGGCATCGAGGCCTGTTGCTTCCAGCAAACGTAATTTCTCCGGCAGAGGAGTCAGCAGCTTGAGACCACAATCCGGGCGCAAAATGCGCGCGGGATGGGGATCAAACGTGACCGCGACGGCCTTGGCACCGGTCTCTTTGGCACGCCGGACAATTTCTTGCAGAACCTGCGTGTGGGCGCGGTGTACTCCATCAAAATTTCCCACGGTTACTACGCATGGGCCAAGTTCCAAAGAAACATCTTCAAGTTTGTGGAACACTTGCATAGTAGTTTCATTTTGTCATTCCGAACCGGCTTCAGCCGGTTGGGAAGCTACTTCGTTCGGACAAAAGCAGATTTCTCGCGCGATATAAACTGCGCAGGAACGTTTACTTCACCTGCCTAAATTTCGAAATCCAGCTTCATCCCGTCGTAGGCCAACCGCACATGCGGTGGCAGGGTGGCATTAGTCTCCTCGTGCGGCAGGTCATGACAAATGTGGGTAAAGAAAGCCCGCTTCGCTTTTACTCGATCAACAATGCGCAATGAATTCTCCACGGTCGAGTGTGTGGGATGCGGCTTGTGGCGCAGCGCATCCAGGAAAAGCACATCGAGCCCTTGAAGCTGTTGATATGAGGTCTCGGGAATTTCGCTGTGGTCGGTGAGATAAGCCGCCGATCCGAAGCGAAATCCATAAATTTCAGTTTCGCCGTGAATCAAGCGCACCGGCTCGAATCGCGCGCCAAACAAATCCACCGGACCATCGATCGGGCACAGCTCCAGCAGCGGCAATCCTCCATACTTGTAATTGGCGTCAAAGATATAGCTGAACATCCTGCGCAGAAACGCGGCGGCATCGGGCCGCGCATAAAGCGGTAACTTCCGCGGTTTGTGCCGATAGCTGAGCGGACGCAAATCATCAATGCCGAGAATATGGTCGGCATGAGTATGAGTATAAAAAACTGCGTCGAGGCGGGTGATGCGCTCGCGAATTGCCTGCGCATAAAAATCAGGAGTGGTATCGATGAGCACCGCTTTGCCGGCGTATTCGATCATTACCGAAGGCCGGGTGCGGCGGTCGCGGGGATCCGCCGAATGGCACACAGCGCAGTTGCAACCGAGCGTAGGCACGCCCATGGATGTGCCGCTGCCGAGCACGGTCAGTGTAGCTTTCACGCACTAGCCTCATCGCTTGCGAACACAGCAAGGTTCATCGTCCGCTGGTTCCGGTGGCAACTCCGGGTTGGGGCGGTCGCGTCAGCGCATTGGTCACTTCCACATAAGCCATGCGGACTTCGTAAAGGCTGTTTTGCAGAAAATTTTCTTCGGTGGGAGTCAGGTTGCCTTTCGTTTTCTCCGACAAAAGCGCCAGCGTATCGATGGTCTGCCGTGCGCCAATGATGTCAACCCGCGGCTGCTCGCCCTGCTGGTGCATCAAGCCGAGTTGCAGCATGGCAGTCATGTAAAGCGACGCCATAAAGCGCTCGAACGTCATCTCGAATTCCTTCGCCGAACGGCCGCTGAGTTCCACGCGCGAGTTCAACGCTTCGGAAGACTTACGGTACGCATCGGCCTGCTCCTGCTGCTCGGCCACAGTCGGCGGCGGAGGCGCATCCGTGTGCAGGTTCGCTTCGCCGTCCGAAGGAAATGGAGTCACAGGCGCGGAAGCAGCGTCCTTCACCGCGCTCGAGGTCGGCGGCTTCGGTTTTTCCGCTTCTCTTTCTTTTTCTATCCTCGCGGTTTCTTTCTGCGCTTCCTCGCGCGCGTCGCTGCGCAACTCGCCATCCTCGGTGAACAAGCGGCGGTCGGTTACCGTGAAACCAGAGTCTTGTCTTTTCTCAGCCATAACTTATCCTCGCTTACAGACTAAACTGGAATTTTCGTTTCCTTGGTATTTTGAAAATATCTCAGCGCCCTCGCCTGACAGCTCGATCTAGGCCCGATACAGAACAACATCCTCGGCCACGTCTGGCAGAGCGCCTTTGAGCGGCAACTGAGTCACCGTCGCCTTCACACCGCCAATTGCGACCTCCTGCCCCGGACCTACTTCGCGCCGAATATAGCCCAGCGCAATGGTTTGTCCTCCGGAGCCAGAGGAAGACGGCAGAATTGCTGCGCTCGTAATCTCCCCCACCTCTTTTTCGGCCACCACGATCTTATCTCCCGCAGTAATTTTCGCGGCACCGGGGCTCAAGAAGCCGGTAAATTTGCGATGGACATTCCCTCGCGACCGAATGCGCTCCACAATTTCCTGGCCCACGTAACAGCCTTTGTTGAAGTTAAGCGCTCGCGCCTGTTCTGTTTCCTGCGGCAGATCGCGCTCTCGGATGTCCGCTCCGTAAACCGGCACGCCCAAAGAAATCCGCAGCATTTCCCAAGCCTCGCTGCCCGCCGGTTTTGCCCCCGCGGCGGTCAGCGCTTGCCAGGTTTTGTAAACATCTTTCGCTGCAAGCCATATCTCGTAAGATCCTTCGGCCGAGTCGCTGCGCACGATCGTGCACTCAACACAGCCGCAATCGCAGTTGCACTTCGCCGTAGCCATTTGCAAGGACTGCAGGTCATGATCGTGTTCCTGAGGATGACTCGGAAATTCAATCCCCGCCGCGCGCAAAATCTCTCGCGATTTCGGCCCAGTCACTCCCAGCGCCGTCCGGTTCTCACCGATACTCGCAATCTCCACATCGTCCATGATGATGAAATGGTCAAACGTGCTCAGGATTTTATCCAGCTGCGCGCGATCAGTTTCAACCTCCAGCGACTCGCCGAGGTTGTAAACATTCATATCGCCTAAAATGCGCCCCTGTGCATTCAGCAGAAACGCGTAGACGCCGTGACCCACGGCAAGATCGCGGATGTTATTGGTGACCATGCCATTCATCCACCGCGCCCGGTCGCCGCCCTTTACCGAGACCCGCGCCCGAAATCCTAAGTCATGGACGCCGCAACCCTCCCGCAGAGCGGCAAACTCTTCGCTTGCATCACCAAAATTCGCCGCCGTCGTCGCCCCGCGGTAATCGGATTCCGCCATCGGACTGGTGTTTCCGCCATCCCGCTGCCGAAGCGCCTGTTGGAGTGGAGTGAAAACCATCGGAATATTGATTATAACGAAGCCCGCACCGATTCATCGAATGCTGATTCATCGAGTCGGGAACAATTTCGGCTAATGCTTATGCTGCTGCTAATGCTTTTATCAACCTTATCCCTTTGTCATCCTGAGCGAGGATTGATCTTCGCGCCCAGCGCGAAGATCAACCGCGGTCGAAGGATCTCTGTACTTTCAGCAATGCCCGTGCAACCTCCAGAGTTCAGTATGAGCAGCGTTACATTCTGATTCCCGTTTTGCCCTCCTGAACCGCCTTCACATTCCACCTTGTGACTTCGCCTATAGTCTCGACCCCGCGCTCTCCCTCCGTGTTCTCCTCCGTATCCCCTGTGTTAAAGCTCTTGACCTATCCGTGATGAGATCCCCGAGCCTACTCAAACCGCCAACCCTTGTGTTAACGTCTCTGCCGGAGCTTCGCAAAAAATGGACACCTCCAAGCCCTCCAGAAAACGTATCGCGGTCATCCCCGGCGATGGCATCGGCCAGGAAGTCATTCCTCAGGCTCTCAACATAATCAAAGCCTCGGGTGCCAACGTCGATCTCACCGAATTTGACTGGGGCGCCGACCGCTATCTTCGCGACGGAACCACCGTCCCTCCCGACGGCTTCGCCATGCTGGCCCGCGACTTCGACGCCATCCTTGCCGGAGCCTTCGGCGATCCCCGCGTGAAGACCAATATCCAGGCCAAAGAAATTCTCCTCGGCATGCGCTTCAAAATGGATCTCTACGCCAACGTGCGTCCCGTGCGCCTGCTGGATGCCGCCCTCTGCCCGCTGAAAAATGTCGAACCCAAAGACGTGGATTTTGTCGTGATCCGCGAAAATACCGAAGGCGTCTACACCGACGCCGGCGGCGTCTTCAAACAAGGCACTCCCGATGAAATTGCCACGCAGGAGGATATCAACACCCGCAAGGGCGTCGAGCGCATCATCCGCTACGCCTTCGAATATTGTGAGCGGCATACGAAACTCGATGGCTCGCCCCGCACTCGCGTCTTGATGTGTGATAAATCGAATGCCATGACCCACGCCGGCGGCCTCTGGCAGCGCACCTTCAAAGAAGTCAGCGGAGATTATCCCAACCTCGCCACCCAGCACATGTATGTCGACGCCCTCTGCATGCAAATGGTCCGCGATCCCCGCCAGTTCGACGTAATCGTCACCAACAACATGTTCGGCGACATCATCACCGATCTCGCCGCCGGATTGCAGGGCGGCCTCGGCATGGCCGCCAGCGGAAATATTCATCCCGGAAAAACCTCAATGTTCGAACCCGTTCACGGCTCCGCCCCGCCAATCGCCGGAAAGAATTTAGCGAATCCATTCGGCGCAATCCTGACCGCGGCCATGATGCTGGCTCATCTGGGATTTGTGAAGGAGTCGGAAAAGATCGAAGCCGCAGTGCTCGAGGCAGTGCGCCAGAAAAAAACTACGCAGGACATTGGCGGCACTCTGGGAACGCGAGAAGCGGGGAAGTGGGTGGCGGGGAACTTATGACCCGGAAAAATCGGGTGCCCCGTCCTTGTCGCGTTCTGTGCGACAGGGCGGGGACTTTGACTTTCACTCCCAAATCTGAGGCGTAATTCCCATCTGCTCTCGCTTGCGGGCAGTCCATTGGGGGCTGGCCCAACCGTATTCTAACCTGACACAGGATGCCCCACCCGTGGCGGTTTCACGGGTGGGCTGCTGCGAACTCTCCCCGGTATGTTCCTCGGTCAGAGGCGGAACAGGTAAAGAGATAACAGTCCGGGGCATGTGACATCCGCCCTTGCGATCCACAGCCAAATCATTCCATCATCGCCCAGCACAAAGGAACTGACACCGTGATGACGCTCGAATCTGAAAGGCGAAAAGCGGCCGCAAGTCGATGATTCAAAGGAACTAGCCATCTAAGTTCTTTAGAAAAGGATGTTTGCCGACGAAAACCCACCAAGATGGAGATTCTAAGGATCTTACAAAAATAGGGGGGAGGGGTGCGTCGTCGTTCGAGAGCAAATCACGCAATCCAGACGCCCATCATCGCAAAATAATTTATGCCTTCCGCCCGACGAACAGCGCCAGTTCGCGCCACTTCCAGTGGCAATCTACATCGATGAAGCCGATCTCGCGCAGCCAGTGGAGCTGGGTTTCCAAATCGAGCAACTTGTTGGACGGGTCCTCGGTTTCAGGAGTGATGCCGAGCGAGTGCAGAAATTCTTCATGCAACCGTGCCGTGGGGGAGGCTGCATGTTCGAGGTTGCAAAACACTCCGCCGGGATTGAGCAGGTTGTAGATCTCGGCATACAGCTCACGCTTGCGATCGTGCACAAGATGATGGATGGCAAAGCTGGAAACAACCGCATCGAACTTGCCCAGCGAGGGCAGCGGGTTATCCAGATTGTGAGAGACCACAGTGACCGATGATGAGTCTCCCGCGAAGCGATTGCGTGCAGCTTCGAGCATCGCCGGTGAAAAATCCACCGCCACGGCTTCTAACTTCGCATCCCGCGCGGCCAGATGAGATTTCACCAGCGCCAGCAAGCGTCCATCCCCGGTACCGAGATCCAGTATCCGGTGAACATTCGCCGGAATGAATTCCAGAAGCGTCGACTCGCCCTCCGTGCGATGCGGGATGGAATTAGCGCGGCCCAGATAATCGGCCGCATGGCTGCTGGAACTCCAAAGATTGACGGCGTTATTCGCGGGCATATCTCTCCTGAAAGAAGGTGTTTGTCCTTGAAGGGAGTATAGGCAAACAGGATAGACTCGTTGCTAATGGATACCGTTAAGCTGCAACCCGCGAGGGTTCTGAGACTGCTTTTGGCGGTTGTGCTGTTAGTTGGTGTTGCGGCCCGATACTCGGCAGCGCAGCAACCGCAAAGCCAAAATCAGAGCCCGAATCAAAACCAGAATCAGAAGCAAGATCAAGCGCAGCCGGATAGTAGCGCTCCCTCAGCGCAGGCGTCTTCCACCGAGAAGCCCGAGGTAAAGATCACTCCGCGTGAAGCGGAAGAACTTTTTCACTCCGTCGACGAGATCATGACCTTCGACAGCCAGCAGACCGGGCTCGCGATCAAGAAGCAGGTCAAGCGCCGCCTGACCAGCCGCAACGAGGTCGAAGCCTATTTGACCAAACACATGAAGGACGAAGATGTGAAGCGCTTGCAGCGCTCAGAATTGGTGTTGAAGAAGTTCGGATTGCTGCCGCGCGACTTCGATCTTGAGAAATTGCTGGTCGAGTTGCTGCGCGAACAGATCGCCGGATATTACGATCCCAAAACAAAAACAGTGAATCTACTCGATTGGGTTCCGGTGGAAGAGCAAGAGCCCGTGCTCGCCCATGAGTTGACTCACGCGCTGCAGGATCAATATATCGGTCTGGATAAGTGGATGAGGCGCGGAGAACGGGATTTGGGCGAGATGAAAAAAGATCCCACTCCCGCCGACATTGAAGACGACGAAATGGATGACACGCGCGAGGCCGTGGTCGAAGGCCAGGCCGAGATGGTGATGCTGCAATACGAACTTGTGCCGGTAGGACGCTCGATTCTGGATTCTCCCGACCTTGTGGATTCGATGGAATCGCAGATGGCCAGCGGCACTGACGACTCCAAAGTATTCAAAGACGCTCCCATTTTCTTGCGCGAATCGCTGACCTTCCCTTACAGCTACGGATTGAAATTCGAAGTAAAGCTGTTGCAAAGCGGAGGAAAGCAAAAGGCGTTCGCCGACGTGCTAACGAATCCCCCGCATACCACGCGAGAAATCATGCAGCCGGAAACCTATTTAGCCGGCGAGCAGATTCCCGCCATGCCCGTGGTCGATTTCAAACGCGACTTCAAGGACTATACGAAATTCGATATTGGAGCCATGGGCGAGTTCGATGTTGCCGTGCTGGCAGAGCAATACGCCGGCAAGAAGGCTTCCGAGCGGGTGTATCCCGCCTGGCGCGGCGGCTACTACTACGCAGCGCGTCCGAAAGATGATAAGACCGCGCCGCTGGGTCTGTTCTATGTTTCGCGCTGGTCAGACGCGGAGAAGGCCAGTGAGTTTGCCGGACTTTACGCCGAGTCTTTGGCAAAACGGTATACCAAGCTGCAAGAAACAGGGAAGTCAGCGCCCGCCGATGCCACGCCCCACCATTCCAAATACAAAATTGAACTTTTGCAGGGCCGGCATGCGTGGAACACGGAAGAAGGTCCGGTCATCATTGAGCAAAAAGGAGACATTGTGCTGGTGTGCGAAAGTTTGAATGCGGCCACGACCGCGACTTTGGAGAAGGAAGTGTTTCAAAAGTAAGAGCAGGTCAACGACTAGTTCTGCTTGCCGGATTTTCCCACCGATTGATCTTGTTCAGGCTTCGCCAAAAAGTGCCGAACTTTCGCACTGACTGTAAACTGCTTTCCCTCACGCTCCACTGTCAGCTTTCGCTCCTGCCCCGGAGAGCCTTCCAGCAGCGACCAAACCTGCCCCATGGTCGAGTCAGCTACAGGAATGCCATCGACTGTAACCAGGTGGTCGCCGACTCGAACGCCATCCTCTCCAAAAGGGACTGAAGATTTGCCGTCATAATCAGCAATGCCAATGATGGTAAAGCGAGTGTCGGGATCGGGACGAAGAATCAGACCGACAACGTCGAACTCCGGCAATTTAAAAGTATTGCCGAGGTCGAAGTAGACCTTGGAGTGCGTGTAATCGAGGCCGATGCGGTAGTTCATCAGCGCACTGGACCCTATCGCGCCAACAAGGGAAATCTTTCCGTTGGATGAGACAAGCTTTTCCAGAGCCGTGGGCCATGCAATTACCGGAACGTCCGTCAGATAAAGTGGACCAAATTGAATGCGGTCAATCCGCATCAGTTGCCACTTAGCTTCGTCGCTTGCGCCCCACATATTGGCGGGTCCAATGGCCCCGGTCATCTGTGGCCAGTTTGGATGCGCTGTAGCCAGCTTAGAAAACAGTCCTTCGGAGAGAAACGTTACTGGTATGCCGAGATCGAGAAGAAGGTTGTAGCTTTTGTTTTCCAACTTGCTTGGAATTTGGATGAGCCCGGTGTCTCCATCGACGAGCATCTTGCTGATGACGCCGTTAAATTTGAGCGTACCGGGATCTCCGATACTGAACTCGCGGTCAGGAAAGTTGATAAGAACGTCGTAGTTGCGAAGGATCGAGGCTGGAATTGCGATTTCGGCGCTCATGCCTGGAGCGACCGTGGATATGCCAGCGGGAATCGTTATTTTCGAAGATGGAAGGACGATTTTCATTCCGCCAATCAAGATTTGAAGCGGAGGCGCGGGTGAAACTTTTGAAGCAGAGCAGGTCTGACCATCGCAGTTCACGCTCAGTCCCATGAGGGTGGCGGCCTGCCGGGATATTCGCAGTTCAGGATTTCCGTTATCCACCCAACCGCGAACGCGCTTAGTCGACCCATCGGGTAGCGCCAGGTAAACATCGATGACGATGCGGTCGTGATCGAGGGTGATAGGAACGGTGGCCGATTCTGGTTCCGGTTTGGCCATGTCCTGAGCGAGAGCTGTGTAGACGAACATCGAGACCGCGGCCAGGGCCAAAACAGTTAGAGTTGAAGGGCGCATGCGGAGATTGTAAACGGCGAAGCGGGTTAACAAGACAAAGCGTCTTGTATAATCGACCGTTTGGCTCGTCGCAGATTTGGCCTATTGCGTAGAGCGCTGTTTTGTTGGCGTGTACTTTCGGAGGAGGGCTTGGCACGAGCGGAGATTGGGATTGTTGGGGGCAGCGGCTTGTATTCCATGCCGGGGCTTACCAAGACGACAGAAGTCCGGCTGAAAACGCCGTTTGGCGCGCCTTCAGACGCTTATGTCTGCGGCCTGCTCGAAGGCCGCAAGGTCGCGTTCCTGGCACGGCATGGGCGTGGGCACCGAATTTCTCCGAGCGAGCTGAATTTTCGGGCCAACATTCACGGCTTTAAACAACTTGGAGTGGAGAGAATCATTTCGCTTTCGGCCGTGGGATCTCTGAAAGATGAGCACGCGCCGTTGGATTTTGTGATTCCGGATCAGTTTTTCGATCGCACGCGGCATCGTGTCGACACTTTTTTTGGCGGCGGGGTGGTGGCGCATATTGCTTTTGCCGATCCCGTCTGCGGAGAGATGGCGCGGGTGGTGGAGAGTGCCTGCACGAAGATCGGCGTGAACGGCAAACGTGGCGGAACTTATTTGTGCATGGAAGGTCCGCAGTTCTCGACGAAGGCAGAGTCGAATGTGTATCGCGGCATGGGAATGGATGTGATCGGCATGACCAATCTGCAAGAGGCCAAGCTGGCGCGAGAAGCCGAACTTTGTTATGTGACCGTGGCGATGGTGACGGATTACGACTGCTGGCATCCGCATCATGATTCGGTGACGGTGGATCAAATCATAGCCGTGTTGGGGAAGAACGCGGAGAATGCGGCGAGAGTTGTACGGGAGACAGTGGCTGCAATGCCGCGCGAGCGCTCATGCAAGTGTGGCGCGGCCCTAGCCCATGCGATCTTGACGGATCGGAAGAAAATTCCTGCGGCGACAAAGAAAAAATTGAACTTGATTTTGGGGAAGTATGTAAAGTGAAGAAGCAGTGGCATGAGTGGTCAGTGACCAGTAAAAGCATAGCATCGGGATTTTGCTGATCACTAACCACTAGCCACTGGCCACTGGTGACCGAGGGGACGCCTTCGAAAGGAAATACGGGTTCACATGAGCATTGTGGTTGTGGGTTCGGTTGCGTTTGATGACATCACGTCGCCTTCGGGCAGCGTGACCGGCATTCTGGGCGGCGCGGCGACTTATTTCTCGCTGGCGGCAAGTTATTTCACGCAGGTGCGCGTAGTCGCGGTTGTCGGAGAGGATTTTGGTGCTGAGCACGAAGCTGTCCTGAAGAAGCGGGCAGTCGATACGCGCGGCATCGCGCGCGAAGCGGGGAAAACGTTTCGTTGGGGCGGCTCGTATGCAGACAATCTGAATGAAGCCAAAACAAACTTCACCGATTTAAATGTGTTTGAAAAGTTTCATCCCGAGATTCCGAAAGAGTATGAGGATTCGGAGTATTTGTTTCTGGCCAACATCCAACCCACTCTGCAAGCGAATGTGCGCCGCAAGATGAATGGTGTCAGACTGACCGGCTGCGACACCATGAATTACTGGATTCATGGTGCGCGCAACGAACTGGCGGAGACCCTCAAGCTGGTAAATGTTCTTCTGATTAATGACACGGAAACGAAAATGCTGGCGAACGAAAAGAATCTGCCGCGCGCAGCACAGAAAGTGCTGGCCATGGGGCCTCAGGCGTTGGTGATCAAGCACGGCGAATACGGGGCTACCATTTTCTTTCGCGAGGGAGCATTCGGGTTGGGGCGGCATCCATTCCGCGCGCCGACACTGCCGCTCGATGAAGTAAAAGATCCAACCGGCGCCGGTGATTCGTTTGCCGGAGGGTTCATGGGTTACATCGCCTCTCAAAAAGAGATCAATCGCGAAGTGCTGAAGCGGGCGCTGTTCTATGGTGGAGTGATGGGCTCGTTCGCAGTGGAGAGCTTTGGCACGGAACGGTTGCAATCGCTCACTCGGGATGAGATCGACGGGCGCTTTCAGATTTTCCGCGAACTCACTCACCTGGAATGAAACCACAAGCGCGTGCAACGGGTAAGCAACCCGCCAAGCCTCGCTCGGATCTGTCGACGGCACGCCTGCTATGGCTGGCGCTGTTCGTCTCGCTATTTTCCGTTCTCTTCTACTATCGAAATGGGGATTTGCTGCTCTATGGCGATGCGGTGGCGCACATCAACATCGCACGGCGCGTGTTCGATTCACGGACTCCCGGTCTTTTGCAACTCGGAACTGTTTGGCTGCCGCTGCCCCACCTGCTGATTTTGCCCTTCATCATCTCAAAGCAGTTGTGGCAGAGCGGTTCCGGCGGCTCAATCCCGTCGATGGCCGCATTCATCGTCGGGGTGCTGGGAATATTCCGGCTCGCGCGGACCGCGTTGACTGTTAACGGACAAGTTGACAGCATCGCAAAAGCAGGAGCCTGGGCGGCGGCGATTGTATACATCGCGAATCCTAATCTGATTTACATGCAGGCTACTGCGATGGGCGAGTCGCTGTACCTGGCCTTTTTTATATGGGCGGTCGCGTTCTTTGTTGAATTTGCGCAGGGAAACAGCAAAGCGCTTACCAGGTGTGGATGGTGCCTGGCAGCCGCGTGCTTGACCCGCTATGACGGATGGTTCCTGGCGGCCGTTCTGGTGCTTGCCGCAATACGGCTGGCCTTCCGTGAACGTAACGTGAACGCCCCGGGATCTGAAAACTCTAAGGCGGCGAATGCTCAAGCCGCAGGTTTGCGAGGAGGAATCGTCACAGCGGCGATCGTTAAATTTGTCTTGATCGCGATAGCCGCGCCAATTCTGTGGCTGGTTTATAACGCGGCGGTTTATCAAAACCCGCTGGAGTTTGCCAATGGAGCTTACTCGGCGAGAGCAATTGCGCAGAAGACTGACACGGTTAATCCGGCACAAGGAAACCTGTTGGCTGCCGGAGCGTATTTTCTAAAAGCCGCCGAGCTGAATGTGGCGAATTCCACTTGGCCGGGGCGACTGTGGCTGGTGTTAGCTTTGCTGGGAAGTTTGGCAGTATTGATCGAGCGCCGGGGTCGTCTAGCTTTATTCCTGTGGACGCCGCTGCCGTTTTACGCGCTCAGCATTGCTTATGGGAGCGTTCCGATCTTTGTGCCGACGTGGTGGCCATTTTCCGTTTACAACGTGCGATATGGTTTGCAGTTGCTTCCGGCTTTTGCGGTGTTTGTGTTTCTTGGTATTCATTTTCTGGTGAGATTGTTTTTTAAAGTTTTTTCGACTCCCGCTTTCGAGACCCGCTGGGCGGGTACGGCCACGTTTCCCGCCGTGCTGCTGCTGGTGATAGCAGGCTACGCGGCCATCTGGCAGAGCGACCCCATCTGTCTTCGCGAGGCGCAGGTCAACTCGCGGGGACGTATTGCCTTGGATAAGCAGCTGGAAGAGTGGCTTAAATCTTTACCGTCGGATTCCACGCTGCTGATGTACCTGGGCGATCACGTGGGGGCGTTGGAACGGGCTGGCGTTCCTCTGAAGAGGACGATCAACGAAGGAAATCATCGCGTATGGAAGCAGCCTTCCGATCCCGAAGGCCTGTGGGAGCGTGCGCTGGCCGATCCGACGGCATATGGAAATTTTATTTTGGGATTTAAAGGTGATCCGGTGTGGAATGCAGCGATGGCCCGACATCTGCCAGCCATCGTTGAAATTCACGTGACCGGGCAACCGGCAGCGGTCATCTTCCAGGGTGGCGTTCGGGCGACGACACAAGAAAGGCGGTAATCAGGCGGGTTAACGTAGCTATCGAAGGGGCGCGGTGTTGCGGTGTTAAAATCCGGCCATCGCTAACGTCCCTGAACTCATTCGCCGAATGAATTGGCAGAACATTTTCGGATTGTTGCACCGCGAGATGGCGAGCGGCTTTGTGGCAACCTCCATGGCTCGGCTGATACTGGCAGCGACTCTGGGAGGCGTGATCGGACTCGAGCGCGAGATAAAGCAGCGGCCTGCCGGATTGCGGACGAATATGTTTATCTGCTTTGGCGCTGCCATGTTCACGCTGCTCTCCAGCGGACTGGCTGGCGTTCCGGCAGATGCCGCGCGAATCGCCGCCCAGATTATTCCTGGCATTGGATTCATCGGCGCAGGATCGATTCTGCACACTCGCGGACTAACCTCGGGACTCACAACCGCATCCACGCTTTTCGTTGTCGCCTCAGTAGGGATGGCTGCCGGCGGGGGACTGTACTTGACCGCCGTGTTCGCGACTTTGATGGTTGTAATCTCATTGTTTGTCCTGGGCCACCTGGAACAGACCTTCAACTTAAAGACCCTGCTCACCAGTTATGAAGTCACCGGCTCCAGCGTGGAAGAGATAAATTTGGAGGTCAATCGAATTCTGGAGCGCCGGCACCGCATGATGCAGAACACGCTGAGTGGCAGCACGCGCGAGCACGTCCGCGTGCAGTTCGATGTGAACGGCCGTAGCCGCGAACAGCGGGAATTATTGCGCGAGCTTAAACAGTCTGCGGTGCTGGGCAGCGTGACTTGCCTGGGACCGGTAGAGTCGGAGTGAGATTGGCTTCCGTCGGCGTACCCTTCGGGAAGGCCAGTGCGTGTGGCAACGACTTCCTGTTGATCGAATTTGAGAAGACGGAGGGCAAGATAGCTTCCGGAGACCTCGCCTCATTCACTCGCCGGATTTGCGATCGGCACGAAGGAGTTGGCGCCGATGGAGTGGAGTGGATTTTCCCGCACACTTCGGCGGATGTTGAGATTCGTCTGATCAACTCAGATGGATCAGAAGCGGAAATCTCAGGCAATGGCACGCGGTGTGTGGCGGCATATCTCTGCCAAACGCGGCAGAAAGAGCGGGTTTCAATTTTAACCGGTGCGGGGTTGAAGACGTGCACCCTGATGCGGCAAAGTGGGCTCGAATACGAGTTTGAAGTCGAAATGGGAATGGCCACGGTAGGCGCGGAACTGGCTGTTACTTTGGCGAAGAAAGAAGTTCGCGGAATTCTGGTTTCGATAGGGAACCCGCATTACGTGGTTTTTGTTCCGGAGTTTGAGGAAGAGTGGCGGGAAAATGCGGCCGCAATTCAGCGCAACTCGTATTTCGCACAGGGTGTGAATATCGAGATGGTCGTGGTCGACGGATCGCATGACGCGCAAGTGCGATTTTTCGAACGCGGAGCGGGAGAAACACAATCCTCCGGAACCGGATCCTGCGCGGCTGCGGTCGCCGCTGTGAGCAGTGGCAAAGCTGAGTTCCCAGTTCGTATTCATGCACCCGGCGGTACGCAGATCGTAAGCCAGAGGGATAACTTGATTTTTCTTCGAGGGTCGGCCCGTTTAGTGTGTCGAGGAGAGTTTTTTTTGATCTGACCCGCAGTGCGGTTTTGCGCGAATAATTTAAATGGCTCCCTCCATCCCAGTTCGCCGCCTGAAGCCGCCCGCCCTTAGACCGGGGGACACGGTCGGCATCGTCGCGCCGGCAAGTAATGTGAAACGCAGCGATCTGGAAGCCGGTTGCGAGGCGTTACGGCGCGAGGGATACCGGCCTTTTTACTTTGACTCGATCTTCGATCGAGATCTTTATTTCGCTGGAACTGCAAAGCGCCGTTTGCGCGAACTGGAGGAGATGTTTGCTCGCGATGAGGTGCGGGCGATTATCTGCGCACGCGGCGGGTATGGAGCAAATTATCTTCTGGACGCCTTCGACTTAGACCAGGTCAGGTCGCATCCTAAAATCTTCGTGGGCTATAGCGACCTCACCGCGCTGCTTACATATTTTTCGGATGCTACTGGACTGGTCACTTTTCACGGACCGATGGTGGCGAAAGATTGGGCTCACGAGGATGGAGTTGATCTCGCGTCCTGGCTGTCGGCGGTTTCCACTGCTGCGCCCTGGGGTCTGAATCTGGACGCGGACTCTGGGGTGAGCGCGCTAGTCGAGGGATCGGCTGAGGGGATTCTCTACGGAGGCTGCCTTTCAATATTAGTGGCGTCTCTCGGGACTCCTTACGAGATCGAGACTGCGGGTACGATTCTGTTTATCGAAGACGTGGCCGCGAAGCCCTATCAGATTGATCGCATGCTGATGCAGTTGAAACTCGCCGGCAAGTTCAAGGGTGTCCGCGGAATTATGTTTGGTGAGATGAAGGATTGTTTCCAGACCGCCCAGCAGGGATACACGCTGCAGGAAGTAGTGAAGCGAATCGTGGAAGGGTTCGGCGTGCCGGTTGCCTATGGCGTTAGGTCAGGGCACGTTTCTGGGCGCAATATGACGTTGCCGCTTGGCGCGCGGACTCAGTTAGAGGTCCGCAGCGGAAAAGTGAACGCCAAAATTATGGAAGCCGCGGTTGCCGGTGAGTGATGAGTGAAGAAAGTTCGAAAAAAGCATGGACAACACAAAGCATATTCATCTCATAGGAATCTGCGGCACCGCGATGGCGTCATTGGCGGGGATGTTGAAGCAGCGCGGGTTTCGCGTGAGCGGCTCGGATGCGGCGGCTTATCCGCCCATGTCCGATTTCCTCGCGGAGTTGGGTATCCCGGTGGCGGAACCCTTTGCCGCGCGGAATCTGAATCCCACGCCCGACTTGGTAGTAGTGGGCAATGCAATTTCTCGCGGAAATGCGGAATTGGAAGAAGTACTCGACCGCCGCATTCCATTTTGTTCGCTGCCGCACTTGCTGCATGACGAATTCCTGCTCGGAAAGGAGGTCCTTGTGGTCGCAGGAACTCATGGCAAGACCACCACGACCTCCATGCTGGCGTGGATTTTTCACACCGCTGGCATGCAGCCCTCATTTCTGATTGGCGGCATCGCGGAGAACTTTGGATCGAGTTTTCATTTGGGTCAAGGAAAGCATTTCATTCTGGAAGGCGATGAGTATGACACGGCCTTCTTCGATAAAGGACCAAAGTTTCTGCACTACTTCCCGGACTCCGTACTTTTGACTTCTGTTGAGTTCGATCATGCCGATATCTATAAAGACTTGGATGCGGTGGAGACGGCGTTCAAGAGGCTGGTGAATCTGATTCCGCGTCGCGGGCGCATCGTCGCCTTCGATGGTGCCGTGGGAGCAGTTTCCGAGAGCGCCAGCCTCGACCGCTGTCTGAACAAATCATTTAGTCCGGTCGAGCGTTATGGATCAGGCGAGCGAGCCGAGTGGAGGATCGCTGAAATAACGTTTGAGCCCAGCCGAACCTCCTGGACCGTGCTGCATAAAGGGAAACCCTGGGCGAATCTCGAGTTTGGGCTGGCCGGTGAATACAACGTTTGGAATGCCACCGCGGCCGCTGCAATGGCGGCGGGTTACGGAATCTCAAAGGAAGAAATTTCGGCTGCCTTAAAAACTTTCAAGAGCGTCAAACGCCGTTTGGAAGTAAAGGCCGAAGTGAACGGGATCACCATCATTGACGACTTTGCGCATCATCCTACGGCCATCGCGGGCACTCTCAAAGCTTTGCGCGCCCGCTACGCGGGAGCCAGATTGTGGGCGATCCTCGAGCCGCGGTCGAATACCTTGCGTCGTCGCGTGTTGCAGAGCGAGTTAGCTTACAGTCTGGCCAATGCCGATGAGGTTGTTGTAGCCGGCGTATTCCGTTCGGAAGCGATCCCGCAAAATGAGCGGCTGGATGTGTCCGAACTCGCGGCAGACATTCAGCGCCACGGCAAGCGCGCCCGGCTGCTCGCGGATGCGGACGAAATTGTAAATACGGTCGCGCCCGAGATGCGCACAGGCGATGTGGTTGCGATTCTTTCCAACGGCGGATTTGGTGGCATTTATGAAAAACTGCCGTCGCGCCTGCGAGCATTGGCGGCTGACGCTGGAAATGCGGATTCCGTAAACGCGGCGGTAAAAAGATGAGCCGTCCGCACTTCGGGCGTTGGCTTTTGTTCATTTCTCTATTTTTATGCGGCGCGTTCCACTCCGCATCTGCTGCGACTGAGTACACCATCGTTCTGGCTCATCCTGAGCAGCATTTAGTTGAGGTGCATCTTGCCCTGCCTGAAGGATCGGCGCACCGGGAGTTGCAACTCCCGGTATGGAATGCCCTATACCAGATTCGCGATTTTTCACAATACGTCAATTGGATTCACGCCAAGGATCGCACTGGCCGGGCACTTTCGGTGCGGCAACTGAATCCGAGCTGTTGGGAAGTGATGGGAGCCGAGGGCGGGGCACTTGTCGAGTATGAAGTCTTCCTCAATTTGTCCGGACCTTTCGGTGCTGAATTGAATGCGCGGCACGCTTTTTTAAATCTCGCTGAAGTTCTGATGTATCCCGTCGGCGCGCGGGACGGCCCGATGCGTCTGCGCTTTGCTACGATTCCGCAAGATTGGCATGTCGCTAGTCCGTTGGACTCTTCCCCGGATGGAGGATTCACCGCGGCAAATTACGACCGACTAGTCGATTCTCCGGTGGAGATTGGGGCCTTTCAGGAATCGGACTTCGAGCAGGGCGGAGCGCATTATCGAGTGATTGTGGACGCGGAAGCCGGTGATTATGACATGGCAAAGATTACCGTCATGCTGCAGAAAATTGTTGCTTCGGCCACAAGCTGGATGGAAGATCGCCCCTTCGATCAATACATGTTCCTTTATCACTTTCCGAGAGGGCCCTCGGGCGGCGGCATGGAACACGCCTATTCGACCGCTATCGAGATCAGCGCCGACGCTTTAAATCGCTCGCCAGACGCTCTTGCCTCGATCACCACCCACGAATTCTTTCACCTTTGGAACGTGAAGCGCATTCGCCCGCAAGGTCTTGATCCCGTCGACTACACCAAGGAAAATTACACGCACGCGCTTTGGTTTAGCGAAGGCTGCACCAGCACAGCGGCCGACTTTATCGAGCTGCGCAGCGGGCTGACGAATGAAAGACAATTCGAAACTCAGTTGGCGGCGGGCATCACGGAGTTGGAGCGGCGTCCCGCGCATCTCTGGCAATCGGCGGAGGAATCCAGTCTGGACGCGTGGCTGGAAGACGATGCGTATTACCGCCAACCGGAGAGAAGCATCTCGTATTACAACAAAGGCGAATTGCTGGGCGTCATTCTCGATCTGGTGTTACGGGATACCAGTCAGGGAAAATCGTCTTTGCGCGAAATGTTCCAATGGATGAACGGTAACTACGCGAAGCAGGAAAAACCGTTTCCTGAATCAGATGGCATCCTCACAGCCGCCGAAGCCGTGAGCCATGCCGACCTGAAATCTTTCTTTGAGAAATATGTAAAAGGTACCGAGGAAATTCCCTGGAACGATTTTTTCCGAGGCGTGGGGCTGAAGTTGGCTGCGGCAACTGATACTGTTCCGGATGCAGGTTTTGCTGCGTCAAGAGATTTTGATGGTCCCATGACGGTCGCAGAGATTACTCCGGGGAGCGAAGCGGAACGCGCCGGACTCCATGTCGGAGACGTAATTCTGGAGATAAACGGAAAGACCGTCGGCGAGGAATCCGCGGATTCACTGGTTGGGCTGACGGTTGGCGATACACTGGCGGTAAAAGTACGAGGACCGCGTGGCGGCGAGCGCGAGATGAAATGGAAAATGGGAAGCCATGCGCAAATCACTTATCAGTTAAAGGATCTAGAGAGTGTCAGTCCGCAACAGCGTATCCGCCGGGCAGCGTGGCTCAAAGGTGAAGCGGAGAATCAGCAAGACTCGCAGCCGAACTAAATATTATTCCGGGAGCACTGAGAAATGATCCGCACCGTGGCGATGCTCGTCTTCTGGGCGCTGGCATTGCCGGTTGCCGCTCTGATCGGGTTTCCCTGGACATTTATCACCGGCGACATTTCATTCCTGTACAGAATGTTTATGTTCGGCGCGTGGAATGGGGTGCGGCTGGCCGGAGTTCGTGTTCAAAGCATTGGCCTCGACAAACTGGATCCCGCCCGCACTTACATTTTCATGTCCAATCACGTGTCAAACTTGGACCCGCCCATTACCGTTCCGCTGATTCCGAAGCGCACATCGGTCTTGGTAAAAAAGGAATTGTTTCGCGTCCCGATTCTGGGCCGCGCAATGCGCATGGGATCGCTCCTGCCGGTCGACCGCGGCAACCGCGATGCGGGCATTGAAGCGGTTCGTGCCGCAAAGCAGGTCATTGGACAAGGTCTCAACATGACCATCTACATTGAAGGCAAACGGTCATTTGATGGCAAGCTCTTGCCGTTCAAGAAAGGCCCGTTTTATCTGGCAATGGAGTGTGGAGTGCCCATCGTTCCCATCACCATCACCGGTACGCTAGCTGTGATGCCTAAGGGAAGGTTTGCTATCAGGCCGGGAACGGTAACGGTTAATTTTCATTCGCCGATTGAGCCGGAGAATTTTGGCAGCCGCGAATGCTTGATGGAAAAAGTGCGCGTGGCCATCGAGAGCGGCTTGCCGGAGGAATGCAGAACGGTCGAAGCGGCATTCCTGAATTAAAGGGGAACTGCAATAGAATTTAAACTCTGGGTGTCCGATCGGACCATTCTGATAGAAGCGAACACCTCAATCCTTTTTGCTCCGCAAAGCGCGCGCCATCTCTGGTAATTTCGATAAAAGCGCCGAGTACTTTAGCCACAGCTTATGATCGACGGCGGGAGCACCGCTGACCAGCGCGCCAGCGGCAATATCGTGTGCCACGCCGCTCTGCGGAGTAACAATGGCATCGTCTCCAACCTTGCAGTGGCCCACCACGCCGACTTGCCCAGTAAGGATCACACGATCGCCAATTTCGGTGGAACCCGCCAGCCCAACCTGCGAACAGAGCAGCGCATCTTCGCCCACCCGCGATCCGTGGCCTACTTGCACAAGATTGTCGATCTTTACTCCGCGCCCAATGCGAGTTTCGCCAACGCTGGCGCGGTCGATGCAGGAGTTCGCCTGAATCTCGACGTCGTCCCCGATCACCACCGGGCTGGGTTGCGGAATCTTGTGCCAGCGCTTCTCTTGAGTCTTGGCGAAGCCGAAGCCGTCCGATCCAATCACAACTCCATTCTGCAATAAAACGTTATTGCCGATGCGGCAGTTCTCGCGCACTACGGAGTGGGCGTGGGAGAAAAAATTACGACCGATCTTCACGCCCGAATAGATAACAACGTGGGCGAGCAGAACAGCGTTGTCGCCGATTTCAACGTTCTCGCCCACAACGACATACGGACCAATATGCGCATCCCGTCCCAACTTTGCCGTGGCATGAATCACCGCAGTCGCATGAATTCCTGGCGCGAAGCGCGGCGGCTGATGAAAAAGCTCAAGCGCGTGAGCGAAGGCAAGGTAAGGATCTTTGGCGCGCAGCATCGCGGCCGAAATGGCAGGGAAGTCCTCGGACACGATTACCGCCGACGCTCGCGTGGAGCGTGCCGCAGTGGCATATTTTGGATTGGAGATGAATGCCAGTTCGCCCGGACCGGCTTGCTCGATGCCGTTCAGGCCATTGATTTCAGTTTCAGGAGAGCCGTTTTCGAGCCGCGCCTGAAGCGCGGATGCAATTTCTGCAAGTTTCATGGTCGCTGAAGTACGGTGCGCTTAAATCGTACACCAGAGAACAGCGTTTCCACGGTACGACCAACTACGATGATGCGAAGTCCGCGATTAAAATACGCTGCTAAGCCTGTTGTTGCACTTAATTGCTGCACCGGGATTACTGAACCGTGAGTGTAAACCCGGTGCTGGAAGTGCTTGCGCCGCTGGTGGCATTGACCGTGATCGTATAAGTCCCTGCCGGAGTAGCTATCACCGGAGGCGGTGTGGGCGGGAGCGTTGACGCTGCCTTGGAACCACCTCCACATCCGGGTGTGGCGACCAAGGCCAGGAGGATGATCCCCAGAAGCATTCCCGGTGTGCGTCGTTTTTTAGGCGAGCCCACTAAAACGACGGAGAATAGGAAGCCAATCCCGGTTACCCACTGAGCAAAGTAAACCTGACGCGGCGAATGCAGCATCCCGGCTGAAGCGGCAGTAGTGGTCACTGTGATGGCGGAACCGGTCGAAGTTATCTTGCCCGTGGCCGCGATCGAAGCAGGGCTGAATGTGCAAGCCGCGCCCGCGGGCAGTCCCGTGCATGCCAGCGCAATCGTCCCGGTGAATCCCGTAGAGTAGGAAACTGCTACCGAACTTGTCCCGGTTCCGCCGGGAGCGCTGATTGCCACCGTGGATCCGCTCGCGGGCACGGCCGCGAAGAATCCCGCCTGGATCGAGAAGTTTATCGGTGGTGCGCTGCTGCTGGCATTAAAGCTGGGATCGCCGCTGTAGCTTGCGGAGATGGTGTGCGTCCCCGTGTCAAAGGTGACAATGCCACTGGGGGTTCCCGTATTACCCTGGCTGTTGAGTGCAAGAGAGGTAGCGGTGGAGATGGGATTACCACTATCCGCGAACGTAACGGTTCCGGTAGGAATCCCAGCTCCAGAGTTTCCCGCCACGTCAGCCCGCAAATAGACGAAACTGCCAAATGGTCCACTGGTGAAATTCACCCAATTGGTGCCATTTGTGGTAACCACGGGAGTAAGCACGGAGAGCGCGGTTGTGCTGGGCTCTTGCGTGATGGTCACGGGAGGGCTATCGGCCGAGATGCTTGAGGCGTAGGTCGCATCGCCGCCGTATCGAGCTGCAAGATAATAAGTGCCGCCGGGCAGCCCGTTGACGGCGCTTCCTGCGGCGACCGAGCCTGAGGTGAGCGGAAAGTATCCTTCCCCTACTCCGCTTGTGCCCGCAGTGCTGGGATAGGCGATCAATGCCACATCCCCCGTAGGAGTACCGGTTCCACTATTGGGAGCAACGGTGGCGCCGAAACTCAACGGTGTGCCATGAACCAAGGTTTGGCCCGGAGCTACAGTTAACGTGGTTGTCGTAGGATTGAAGGTGACCGAGTTCCACTGATTGACCAGATTCGCAACATTGACTGATCCCAGCCCGGAGGCCATGTCATAACCCACGCCGGCCTGATATTCCGCAGTCGAAGAACCGTAATTCACTTCCCCCGGTACGGCGTTGTTGCCGACGGTCACGTCGTTAAAGATGCAAGTGCTGGCGGGCAGACCTGTGGTGCTAGAGGCATTGCACTGCGCAAGGGCAGAGGTCTCCGAAGCTGCAAGGCGATAAAGAACGTAATCGGCCTGGCCCTGCCGAAAGCTTTGGCCGGGGTTAAGATTCGCAATCTGCTGGTCGACCAGCGCCATAATGCCCGCAAATGACGGCGCCGCGGCGGATGTGCCCCATACAAAGTACACGTCGACATCGCCGTGGCTATTGGGCTCACACGAACCTTCCAGGCACAAAAGATAAGGATCGTGTCCGGCGGCCGTTAATGCCACATCTGGTACGTCTCGGTTCCCCCCACTCGGGATACCGCTCACTCCCGACTGCCAGGAAGGTTGGGGAAATCCGGTGGAGGTACCGCCGTACGGATTTCCGACGTTCCCCGAGCTTACGCCACCGCTTCCTGCCCAGATGCCGGCATCAGTAGATCCACACGCGGAGACTAGGCAACTGGCATTCCACACGTTTTCCGGAATATAAGAGATCGCTGTCTCGTTGAGAGGAGCCGTGGTCCCCCAATACTTGCTGTAGTCGCTGCTCTCATTGAACTGGGTCCCACCCACGGCCACGGTGAATGGCGTGGAAGCTAGCAGGTTCACCGATAACGGGCCGCTGGCGACGGTTTCGGTGTCTTGATCATCGCAGCCTTCCGCACCGTCATCTCCGGCGGAAACAAAGTAGGTAATACCTTGAGCTGCTGCCTGCTCGGCGAGTTGGCTCACTCCGGTAATTTGGGAATTGGTCGCGTCGAATTCACACGTGCCGAAACTCTCGGTCATCACGTCGGCCAGGTTGTTGTCGATGATGTATGCCTCAGAAAGGTCAATTCCATCGGTCGTATTCGTGGTGGCAGATACAACCAAGTCCACCGTCGCCCCCGGTGCGATTGCGCCGGACCACGTAGAGTCAAGCGTTGCCTCGGCTTCTTCGCCTCCACCTAAATCACCCGGATCAGGACCATCGAGGATAATGTGGAAATTACCCGCGGCGAGGTTGAAAGTTTCTTGAAATTCCGCAACATCTTGTCCGTTATCAAAAAGATTGCTCCGTCCGACCACCCCGATTGTCGTTGCGGCGCCATTGATACTTGTGTTGTAAACCGGGTTGATGTTGTAGATGGTCGCGTAGTCCGCGGGTCCAAGCGCATAGCTAACGGGCTGTGTACCCTCTGCTGGAAAGGTAACCTGTGGCCGCTTGCCTGGGCCTGCCGAGACTAGTTTCGCAGCCACTCGCTGGCCGGAAAAATGAATATGTGGTTTGCTGATGAAGTTATGCAGCGTAAGCACGCCCGCCACTGCCGGCGTAAGCGCAGTCGGAATCGATGGGTCGCTGGAATTCGCCCAGTGCTGTTCTCCTTTGACTAAGTACTTGTGAATGGTCGTGTGAAATGCTTCCTGCACCTGGCTGGCCGAGCCGGAGAACTCCAGGAGGGTGCGCCCCTGGGTTGAGCCAACTTGAAATCCGTGGGATTGCAACCATGACGTAATCATCTGGATGTCGCTGTCAGTGGGGCCGAACAATTGGCCGAACTGTGCCGGAGTAAGCCATCTTTTATAGCTTGGCGAAGACCTGTCTTGTTGATCGTCCAGAAGTTTTCGCAGTGCTGCTTCCTGCCCGGGACCGCGCTTCAACACCAAAAGCATACGGAGCATGGGAAGGGTTGCGGGGGCCGTTCCAAGGTCGAACTCAGGCCGCGCCAAAGGATGTGTGTTGCCCCTTAAAATCGTCAGTTGCGCTTCATTGACCGGCTGAGTAATCAGTGGAGCCGGTGTCGCCACAGCAGTCGACGCCGTGGGCGATTGCGCAAGCAAAATCGGCGGTATGGCTAACGCCAGAGGAAGCGCGAGTGCCAGGAGCGCGGCAGAGTGGAAACGGCAAAGCTTCATGAATCGACTCCTTAAATAAGGCGTGGCTTCGCCTGGAGAGTGGAACGGAAGGGAGGGAAGGCTTGCCCGATCCATCTCGCTCGCATCGCAATGAAACCACGCGTGGGACGAATCTTTTATTATCGTAAATACATCTGGATTGCAAGATTACTTGCGCGCCGGGTTGTTGACTGGCGGGGTCCTAAGGGATGCACGCATCGGACCTTGAAACTCCCCATCTTGACGGAGAATTCTTTGAAGTTCTTTATCGGTCTTCAAACATGGGCACCTGGCGCTGATCGTCCGCTGGGGCGCGACGCGAACGCCGCGTGGCGCCAATCACGGCGAGCACGGTCAATGATTCCAAAGCGGTTCGCGGCACGAAAATGCGCTGCGTATTCGAGCGCTGGTCGGGAGGGTTTACCAGAAAACCTTCCGGCATATTTTGGGTGAGATCGGCGGGCATCAACCCTTCGAGGATTTCGTTATCTTTAAAGCGCAACCGCACCCAAAGCCCTTCGGAACGGGGACGAGAGGTGAAGGTCTTTCGAGTAAGCGATTCGGAGTCGCCGAATTCGCGCACAAAATACACACCTTTGATCTCGCGTAGCTCCATGGCAACCACGTTTCCCGCCGTGTTTAGCACTTCAAGCTTGCCTTCATTTACAAACTGGGTCGGCGAGACATAGCCCGAGATGGAATCCCGATCCATCTTGCGGACAATCACTTTCTTGTGAGTTGACGGCATAAGCGCTGTAACAGCAGAGCGTTAGCGAAAGACTTACATCCAAGGGAAAACCGTTATAGTTGAATTATGTAAGTGCGCTTCCGCTTAGCGGAGGCGCAAGGCCTAAACTTCGAGCATAGCCTGCATTTTCGCACTAATTCGACGGAAGTCGTTGGAATCTACGTTGGCAGTAGCCAAACTGTAAACGTTGTGTTATTCCTTTAACTTGCCTCGGCGCGCCTTCCTGGCCATAAGTCTAGTGTATTGAATGGCTTGTGCTTCAACGGGAGCAGGGATCGCCAGGGTGGGCCTCATCAAGCTGTGGAAATGTTGTGGAAAACATTTATTTCGGGCGGCCCCGGCGTTAATGGAACCACGGTTCAGCCGCTTGACTCGGATCGCTTGAAGACGAATGGCTGATTACATTTACACCATGGAAATCCGGTTGACGCCGGATCAGTCGAAGGGCGTCAATCTGGTGCAGGACGTAGCCCGCGCGGCGGGAATGACCCTTTACCTTACCGGTGGCGCGATCCGCGACATCATTAGCGGCTTCACCATCCGGGACCTCGACTTCACCGTTCAGGGCAATCCACTCAAGCTGCAAAAGGATTTCGAGCGAGCCGGCGCTCAGATCGCCGGTCACGAGGAAGATGTACGAACGCTTTTCCTCGTGTTACCGGGGAACGTTCGCGCTGAAGTAGGCATGGCCCGGTCGGAGCGCTACGACAAAGTGGGCAAGCCGCCCATCGTTACTCCCGCCAGTATTCACGACGACCTGCGCCGCCGCGACTTCACCGTCAATGCGATGGCTTTGTCGCTCAATGAGGGCTCGCGTGGGCTCTTACTCGATCCTTTCAATGGCGTGGCGGATATCGAAGCTAAAGTCCTTCGAATTCTGCACAATTACTCGTTCGTGGAAGACCCTTCGCGGCTGATCCGGGCGACGCGCTTCGCAGCCCGTTTTCACTGGCCGCTTGAGGAACGCACCCAACAACGCTACGATTCCGCCAAAGAGAATAAGTATATCGAGCACATTTCGCGTGGCTCTATAGGACATGAGATCGCCCAGTTGGCCCATGAAGACGATCCTCTGAACGTGGTGCGCTCTCTCGAGAAGGAGGAATTTCTAAAGGTTTTGCATCCCCACTGGACGACCGCGAAAGTAGACACAAACGGCCTAAGCCAGTTGATGAAAACGCGCCAGCAGATTGTGGATCTCGGTTACACCGTCGATCCATCCGCAGGCGTGATGCATTTCCTTACCGCGCACCTGCCGGAGAAGGACGTTACGGATATCAGACGTCAGATCCCCCGCAAAGACCTGGTGGAAGCCTGGCGCGACATTGAGGATCACGCGAAGGAATTGGCAAAGCGGTTGATGGGAAAAGAGGCAGCCACCCCTTCGCGCACCTGGAATCTATTGTCTTCCGCTCGACCAGAAATGATCCTGTTCCTGGCCGTGACTGCTCGTCAACAAGCGGTGGCGCAAAAGATCAAGAATTACTTTACGAAGTGGCGTGATGTACAGAAGCGAATTCCATTGCCCGAGATGACCGAACTTCTGATTACCCCGCAGTTGCCGGAGTATCCCGAGATCGCCCGCAATGTCTTTATGCTCCTGCTGGATGGCAAGCTGCGATCCCGAACGGAAACTTTGAAATATCTGAAGCCGTTTGCCCCACCGCCCCCACCGCCCCCACCTCCACCACGGCGTGGGCGCGGTCCCAAAGGCGCAGCCGTGGTCGCGCCGCCAGCGGAAGCCACAGCTAAGCCAGAAAAAGACCAGCCGGCAAAAGGAAAAGGAAAGAAGGCGTTAACTCCGCCGCAGCAGGTGGCGGCGCCGGCCAAACCGCCAAAGCCGGAAGCCAAGCCAAAGTCGAAAGCTACGGCCAAACCTTCAAAAACACAGGGAAAACCTTCCAAAGCATGGAAGCCTACTCCTAAGAAAGCAAGCGCCAAGAAAACCAGCGGCGGAAAAACAAAGAAAAAGTAGCATCTGATGCCCGCAATTTCCCATTCTTGCGCGCCTGAATGGGAATATAATGGTGGCATGCGGCGCCTAATGGTTTTGATGGTTTGCGCGGTGCTCGCAGCCTCCTTACAAGCCGCTGCGCAGCGTGGTGGCGGTGGTGGTCATGCTGGCGGTGGCGGCCACGCCGGATTTGGCGGCGGAGGTTTCGCTGGTCATTCCTCTGTCGGTCATTCCTTCAGTGGGGCGCGCTCCGGCGGCTTTGCTTCGCGTGCGATGTCGCGAGGCTCTGCATTCCGTTCAAGGGCCGCATCGCGTGGCTTGTACTCCCGCAATTACAACCACTCTGGCGTCGGCCTGCGCCTTCGAACTTACGGCTACGGCCGCTACGGTTACGGAAACAATTGCTATGCGTACGGCTGTGGATTGGGATATGGCTACGGCTATCCTTATCTAGGGGGCGGAATTGACCCCTATTGGTGGTGGGACGGTTCTTCCAACGACGAGGACAACGACCCGGACTATTACGATCAGCTTGGCCTCGCCAACCAAATGAATCAGCAGAGCCTTGATGAACAGGCCATGCGCCAGCAACAGCAATATAGCCAGCAGCAGCAATATAACCAAGCTCCATATGCGCGATCTGCCCCTCCCATGGCACAGCGTCCCGCGCCCCGAACCGAAGCAGCTCCCGCGACTGTGATTGTCTTCCGCGATCAGCATAAGGAAGAGATTCAGAACTATGCCATCATTGGCCAGACGTTATGGGACTTCGCTCCACAACACACCCAAAAGATTCCCCTGTCGGATTTGGATATACCCGCCACCACCAAAGCAAATGAGGATCGTGGAGTGAATTTCAACATTCCCGGTTCGAATGAAGGTCAGTAATTCGGCAAGAGGTTTCGAGACCTGATCTCCGCGCTGTGGATAACTCCCGTTTGCACAGCCTCGTTACCGTTAGAATGACGCGAACACGAAATTGCTGATTTTTGATTGTTGATTGAAACCCAAGATGATTCTGGGCTCGATCAGCAATCGACAATCATTAATCAACAATTACTTTTCAAACCTATGTCCCAATTCGTACACCTGCACCTGCACACCGACTACTCCCTGCTGGATGGAGCCTGCGATGTGGAACAGCTATGCCAGCGGGTGAAAGAGCTTGGCATGCCCGCCGTGGCCATGACCGATCACGGAAACATTTTTGGCGCGGTTCACTTCGTCAACGCGGCGCACAAATATGGGGTGAAGCCGATCATCGGATGCGAACTTTACGTCTGCAAAAAAGACGACCATAACATCGAGCGCACCCCGCCGGATGGAGACACCTACAACCATCTTCTGGTGCTTGCCGAAAACGAAGAGGGCTATCGAAACCTGGTAAAGATCACCTCAGAGGCTTCGCTGCACGGTTTCTATTACAAACCGCGCGTGAGCAAAAACTTTCTGGCCGAGCACTCCCGCGGACTAATCGGACTCTCCGGATGCCTGAAGGGTGAAGTCGCCGAACGGCTGATGGAAGGCAAGTACGAAGCCGCTCGCGCCGCAGCTTCCACCTACCGCGACATCTTCGGAAAAGAAAATTTCTACCTCGAGATTCAGGATCAGGGCCTTGCGATGGAACACAAGATCCATCCTGGACTGTTTCAACTGGAAAAAGATCTCGGGCTGCCGTTGGTCGCCACCAATGACAGCCACTACCTCTGCGAAGACGATGCTCACGCGCAGGACGTGATGTTGTGCATCCAGACGGGAAAATCGATTCACGATACCGCGCGGATGAAATTTGACGGCACTCAGTTCTTCGTCAAGAACCACGACGAGATGTACCGCGTCTTCAAAGATTCCCCCGAAGTTCTCACGCGAACCCTCGATATCGCCGAGCGCTGCAACATGCGCCTGGAGAAAGTAGCAACCCCGTTTCCGCAATTCGACGTTCCCCCCGGCTACACCATCGATAGCTACTTCGTGCACGTTTCGCGGGAAGGTTTTGCCAAACGACTGGCGGCTCTGCGCCCTCTCCACGAGCAAGGCAAGCTGAAGCATTCAATCACTGACTATGAGCAGCGGCTGGAGCGAGAGCTGTCCATTATCCAGCAGATGAAGTTTCCCGGATATTTCCTGATTGTTTGGGACTTCATCCGCTACGCGAAAGAGCACGACATTCCCGTAGGCCCGGGCCGAGGCTCCGCGGCCGGTTCGCTGGTTTCTTACGCACTCGGAATTACTGACATCGATCCCCTTCAGCATGAGTTGCTTTTCGAGCGATTCCTCAATCCCGAGCGCGTGTCCATGCCCGATATCGATATCGATTTCTGCATGAACCGCCGCGGCGAAGTGATCGATTACGTGACCCAGAAATATGGCCGGGACAATGTAGCGCAGATCATCACTTTCGGCACCATGGCTGCGAAAGCCGCGATCAAAGACGTTGGCCGGGCTATGGACATTCCTTATGCCGACGTCGATCGCATCGCGAAAATGGTACCTACGCAACTGAACATCACACTCGATCAGGCCATCGAGGATTCTCCTCAACTGCGCGAAGCCATGGAGAAAGATGGGCAGATTCGTGAACTGATGCAGACGGCCAAAAAACTGGAAGGCATGGTGCGGAACTCCGGGGTGCATGCCGCGGGGGTCGTAATCTCGCCCAAGCCGCTCACCGATCTTGTCCCGCTGCACAAAACCAAGAACGACGAAATCGTAACTGCCTTCGACATGGTCGCCATCGAAAAGATGGGCCTGCTAAAGATGGACTTCCTCGGCTTGACCACGCTCACCATTCTTACCGATGCGCTGAAGCTGATCTTGCACACGCGTGGCACGGCGATTACTCTCGAGACCCTTCCGCTGGACGATGCCGAAACTTACCAAAAGGTCTTTTACAAAGGACTGACTTCCGGAGTTTTCCAGTTTGAATCTAACGGCATGCGCGATGTCCTGCGCAAATATCAGCCGAATTCCATTGAAGATCTAACTGCGCTGAACGCTCTTTATCGCCCCGGCCCCATCCAGGGTGGCATGATCGATGACTTCGTCGATCGCAAGCACGGCCGCAAGAAAGTCGAATACGAACTTCCGGAGTTGAAGGAAATTCTGCAAGAGACACTGGGCGTGATCGTGTATCAAGAACAGGTAATGCAGATTGCCAACCGCCTGGCTGGATATTCGCTCGGGGAAGCCGATCTCCTCCGCCGCGCCATGGGAAAGAAAAAAGCCGAAGAAATGGCGCAGCAGCGCGAGCGCTTCGTGGAAGGCGCGGCCCAGCGCAAATTCCCTCCGAAGAAGATCGAAAAGATTTTCGATCTCATGGCACAGTTCGCCGGATACGGCTTCAATAAGTCGCACTCTGCTGCCTACGCGCTCCTTGCCTACCATACGGCTTATCTCAAAACCCACTATCCCGTAGAATTCATGGCTGCCTTGCTGACTTCCGTGACCGGCAGCACGGACGACGTCGTCAAGTACATCAACGAATGCCGCGAGATGGGTATCCCGGTCGAAGCACCTGACATCAACGTCTCCGACGCTAACTTCACGCCGCACGGGGAAGCAATCCGTTTTGGACTGGCCGCTGTCAAAAACGTCGGTGGCAATGCCATCGAATCGATTGTCGCAGCACGAAAAAAGCTTGGCCGCTTGAAATCCATTTACGAATTCTGCGAGAACGTGGACCTTCGTCTTCTCAACAAGCGCGTGCTTGAGTCGTTAATTAAGAGTGGCGCAATGGATTCTCTAGGCCGCCGTTCTCAACTCATGGCCGTCCTCGACCGCGCCATGGAGCAAGCTCAAAAAGCGCAGCGCGATGCGGAATCCGGCCAGCACGGGCTGTTCGGAGTATTCCAGCAGGAAGAATCCCAGGCCTATAACGACAAACTGCCAAACACGCCAGACTGGGACGAGCAGGTGCGCCTTGCCTCTGAAAAAGAAATCCTGGGATTTTTCATCAGCGGACATCCGCTGGAAAAATACAAAAACAAGTTGCAGGATCTACGAGCCCTAAGCATCTTGGAAATCGGGGCGATGACGAAATCCACCGGGAAAGACGAGACTATCGCGACCGCCGGAATCATTGCCAATTTGCGCGTGCTGAAGAGCAAGAAGGGGGATTTCTACGCCCAGGCCACGCTGGAAGACATGTCTGGCTCCATCGACATGATCGTTTTCCCTGAAGCCTACAAGCGGTTGGGTGAGAAAGTGAAGCTGGAAGTTCCAGTCCTTGTAAAAGCTGGAGTAAGGATCGAAGAAGGGGCAAATCCAAAAATCACCGCCGCCGAGATTATGCCTTTGGAAGACGCCAAGGTTCCTCTGCCGCGCGCTATTCGCATTCGAGTGCCTCTGGAAACTGCCGCTGAAGCTACCATTGACGACCTGCACGCGCTTTTCCAGGAGCGTAAAGGCGAGGCACGAGTATTGTTCGACGTGGAACGCTCCGGAGATTTCATGGTGGTGATGGAAGCGCAAGGCTATAATGTTCTGCCGGACCGGGCCTTCATTGCCCGCGTGGAACAACTTTGCGGGCGCGGAAGTGTGCGCGTGATCAGCTAGCATGGAATCAAACGACAAAGCGCAGCAGGAATCAAGAGAGATTGAGCGCCAAGCGGCTTCGATTGAAGCCGCTCCTAGTAAGAACGAGCAGAGTCAATTCGAGTTAGCCAAACTTCAGGATCGCGTGCATGCCTTACGCCAGGAGATAGAGATAAAGGTGCCGCAGACTGCATGGCAAAAAACTGAACTGGCCCGTCATCCCCAACGTCCACAGACTCTCGATTATATTGAGCGTCTTTTCACCGACTGGAGCGAGATTCATGGCGACCGCACCTTCGGCGACGACCCGGCTATCATTTGCGGCATGGCGCGTTTTCACGGTCAGGAAGTTTTGGTGGTTGGAACGCAAAAGGGACGCGACATGAAGCAGCGCGTCTACCGGAACTTCGGCACGCCTCATCCCGAAGGTTACCGCAAGGCGCTACGCGTAATGCAAATTGCGGAGAAATTTCGCAGACCGATTATCAGCCTAGTGGATACGGATGGAGCATATCCCGGCATTCATGCGGAAGAGCGCGGACAGGCGGAAGCGATTGCCCATAACTTGCGTGAGATGGCCCGGCTGGAGGTACCCATCATCGCAACGGTAATCGGCGTGGGCGGCAGCGGTGGAGCTCTGGCCATCGCGGTTGCTGACCGCGTCCTGATGATGGAGAACTCGATCTACTCCGTGATTTCTCCGGAAGGCTGCGCCGCTATCATGTGGCGCGATGCTACCAAAAAAGAGTTGGCCGCGGAAGCTATGCGTATTACCGCCACGGATCTCAGCGAGCTTGGCTGCATTGATGACATAGTGCCGGAGCCCCCGAGCGGTGCCCACCGCGATCATCAAGCAGCAGCGAGTTTGCTGGATGCCGCCTTGCAGAAGCACTTGGGGGAGCTGCAGAAAATGCCGCCTGCCGAATTGCTTTCTTCCCGCTACGGCAAGTTTCGTAAGATTGCCCAGTTTTTTGAAACTGTATCCTAACCCCATTTGTGGTCACTGCGTCGGAACCTTCTTCAGAACAGGCTGTGGTAGCGGATTTCTGTTCCGTGATGACGGCACCGCCGTATAATTACAGTTCCTCTTCATTTTTTAGTTTGGGCGAACTCTGGCTCTTAAATTAGAAGGAAGGTGTCGGGATGGCCACTACGGATATTGTGCCCCAGGGGTCCGGTGGGCAACTAGGGCGCAATCGCATCGTCAATGACATGAGCATTCAGGTCGCGACCGTGAATGGCTCAGGGTCGCAGAGTTCGAATACAGTTCTATTGCGCGCCATCTTTCAGATGGGTGTGCCGATTTCGGGCAAGAATCTTTTTCCTTCCAATATTGCCGGCCTTCCTACCTGGTACACCATTCGCGCGAATAAAGATGGTTACATCGGCCGCAAGAAGGAAATTGATTTCCTGGTCGCCATGAATCCTGAGACCGCGCAGCATGATGTGATGTCTCTTGCCGCAGGCGCTTCCGTTCTTTATGACGAGCCACTGGCTCTCAACAAGCTGCGCGACGACCTTATTTTCTATTCGGTCCCTTACGACAAGATCGTTGCCGCCGTTTGTCCGGAAGCCAAGCTGCGCAAACTGGTCAAGAATATGGTGTACGTCGGCGTGGTCGCTTATCTACTCGGAATCGAAATGGGCGAGGTCGAGAAGGCCATCCGGAAGCAGTTCGCGAAGAAAGTAAAAGCCGCTAACTTGAATCTCGGCGCCGCTCAAGCCGGATTCGAACATGCAAAAGCTAATCTGCAAAAACGCGGCGCGTTCTACATTGAGCGCATGAATAAGACCGCCGGAAAGATTATTGTTGACGGCAATTCGGCTGCGGCATTGGGCTGCATGTTCGCGGGATGCACGGTGGTCACCTGGTATCCAATCACGCCTTCTTCTTCGCTGGTCGAAACCATGATCGAATATATGAAGGAATACCGCATCGGCCCTGATGGCAAGGCCACCTTCGCGATCGTGCAAGCCGAGGACGAACTGGCCGCCATCGGCATGGTGATCGGCGCTGGATGGGCCGGTGCGCGCAGCATGACCGCCACCGCCGGTCCAGGCATTTCGCTGATGTCAGAGTTTGCCGGTCTGGCTTACTATGCCGAAATTCCAGGAGTCATCTGGGACATTCAGCGCGTGGGTCCGTCAACCGGACTGCCCACGCGCACCTCGCAAGGCGACATTCTTGCTACCGCATTCCTTTCGCACGGCGATACCAAGCACATCATGCTGATTCCATCTTCCGTTTCGGAATGCTTCACCATGGCTTCCGACGCCTTTAATCTGGCAGAGCAATTCCAAACTCTGGTTTTCGTCATGTCCGATCTGGATCTTGGCATGAACAACTGGATGTCCGATCCGTTCGAATATCCGACCACGCCCATCAAGCGAGGAAAAGTATTGGATAAGGAAGATCTTTTGAAACTGGGCGGGTTTGCGCGCTACAAAGATTTGGACGGCGATGGCGTGGGTTACCGCACACTTCCTGGGACGGAGCATCCCGCTGCCGCATACTTTACCCGCGGCAGCGGACACAACGATAAATCCAACTACAGCGAGCGCCCTGACGATTACGAAAACAATATGGAGCGGCTCAATCGCAAATTCGAAACCGCGCGCGGGTTCGTTCCACGGCCGGAGATTTTCAAAGGCAATAATGCAAAAATCGGAATCATTGCCTATGGAACTTCACACTGGGGCGTAAGCGAAAGCCGCGATCAACTGCGCAACGAGTACGCAATTGAAACCGATTACCTGCGTCTACGAGCCTATCCGTTCACGCGTGAGGTGCACGAGTTCATCGAACAGCATGACCGCACTTATGTCGTCGAGCAGAATCGCGATGCACAAATGCTGAGCCTGCTTAAGCTCGATATCAAGCCTGAATTGACCACGCGGCTGCGCAGCATTGCCCATCTTGACGGGTTGCCGCTCGATGCGCGTTCCGTTACCGACGAACTGACCATGATGGAGGGGAAGTAAATGGCTACCACGCCCACTGACTTAAAAACTCCGGAACCGAAAACCAACCGCATCGGATTGAGCGTCATCGATTATAAAGGCGGCAAAACCACTCTGTGCGCGGGTTGCGGCCACAACGCGATTTCAGAGCGCATCATCGAGGCCATGTACGAGATGGGCGTGCAGCCGGAGCGGGTCGCGAAATTGAGTGGCATCGGCTGCTCCTCAAAGAGTCCCGCGTATTTCATGAACCGTTCCCACAGCTTTAATTCTGTGCACGGGCGCATGCCCTCGGTCGCCACCGGCGCAATGCTCGCGAATCGCAATCTGATCGCCCTCGGCGTTAGCGGTGACGGTGACACCGCTTCCATCGGCATCGGCCAGTTTGTCCATCTCATGCGCCGCAATCTTCCCATGATCTACATCATCGAAGATAACGGCGTTTATGGCCTGACCAAAGGCCAATTTTCTGCGACTGCCGACCTTGGTTCGAAGCTAAAATCCGGCGTGCTCAACGATCTTCCGCCAATCGATACCTGTGGCCTTGCCATCGAACTGGGCGCCACCTTCGTGGGCCGTTCTTTTTCCGGCGACAAGCGCCAGTTGAGCACAATGTTGAAAGCCGCAGTCGCCCATCACGGGACCGTTATGTTGGATGTGGTTTCTCCCTGCGTTACCTTCAACGATCACGAGGGCTCGACCAAATCCTACAAATACGTAAAGGATCACGAAGAGACTTTGCAAGAGATGAGCTTCGTCCCGCACTTCGAGGAAATTGATGTTGAATACGATGCCGGAACCACAACCACGGTTACCATGCACGACGGCTCGCACCTGCAACTGCGGAAGCTTGAGGAAAATTACGATCCGACCAACAGGATCGACGCGATGAAGCGTTTAAGTGAAGCTCACGATAAGGGCGAAGTTCTGACGGGAGTCTTTTATGTCAACACCAAGGCCCCTAGCTTTCTCGACATGTTAAATATGGTCGATCAGCCGCTCGCCACACTTCCGGAATCACTGACCAGGCCGGGAAGGGAAGTGCTTGAGGCGGCGATGGAAGAGCTGCGCTAAGCATATTTGGAACTCTTTAATATTTGGCGCTCGGTTATTTTGCACTCTCTGACTGAAGCCCCAACCCAGCTCCGTAATATTGCGCCAGAGCGTGTCTTTCGTCATCGGTCAGCAAAGCTGAGATGGTACGCATCGGCATGTTGATATCGTTTGCGCGGTTGCCGCTGGCAAAAGCCTCCAACTCGTTCAGAACGTAATCGGAATTCTGATACATGAGCGCCGGTGCGCCCGGGCGGTAAGCCACGGGTCCGTGGCAAGCCTGGCAAGGTGGAATCCCGCGTTCTCCATCTCCAAAAGAAATCAGATGCGACGCCAAGGATGCATGCGCGAAATCAGGCTGCAACTGAGGAAAACTTCGATTGTCCTGCGGATCGCTAAACAAAGGAAGAGAAGAATAGTACGCCACCAGGTCAGCGATATCCCGCCCAGCCAGTGAATCGGCAATCGGAACCATCACAGGCGAGGAACGCTTGTGGGCATGAAAATCCTGCAATTGTTTCCAGAGTGCCAACCTGCCCAAACCGGCAAGATTTGGAGTGTAAGCCATGGTGCTGAAACCCTCTAGGCCGTGGCAATGTTCGCAGCGTCTCGCCAGCAGCAGCCCTCGAAACGCGCTTCCGGCCGAAGCCAGTGCAATCGTCTGCTGTGTCCATTCCACATAGGATGGAATATGATCCTGAGGTTGGTCGCTTGCCATCAGGAGAAGCGAAGTCGCCGCCAACAGTGTTGCGAGCAAACGCGCGCGGTTGCTTGCCGGCGGAATTGTTGCATTACTCAGCCGCACAAGTAGCCCTCCCTCCATTTGGTAAAGCGGGGAACTGTATGCGAGGCACGACCTTCAATTGTGACCGCATGGCATAGTGTCCCGCGCCACAGAATTCACCGCATTTAGTCTTATATTCACCCGGAGTCGAAAATTGAAGCTGGGCCAGGGTAATCGTTCCAGGCAGCACTTTTACGTTATAGTCGGGGCTGGCCAGGACGAGAGAATGAACCGCGTCAGCGCTGGTGATGCGTAGATGAATCGGGACGCCGGCGGGAACCAAAATGCAATGGGGAATAAAGAGATACTGCTGCGCAATCATGCGCACCGTCACCGATCCGTCCGGATCCTGCTCGGTGCCAAGGTTATCTTCGACAAACTCCCCGCTGAGATGGAGAGCTAAAGGGTCGACGCGGCGGGATCCCGCAAAGAATCGCACTATCGGAACGTCGATTTGATAATACCGTGTGGCTGGAATCAGGCACAGAACCAGCACCGTCAGAATAAACGTTCGTACCTTTTTCCAATTCACAAGTGCCCTTACGTGCCAATCTCCTTCAGCACTGCACTGCAACGCTCGCATACTGTCGGGTGAGCTTTATCTTCGCCAACACGAGTTGAGTAGTTCCAGCAACGCTCGCACTTTAATCCGTCCGCTTTCTTAATCTCGACATGCAAACTGCCGGTGCCGTTACCCGAACCCTGCGAGAGGGTTACGGCTGACACGATAAACAAATACCGCAACTGCTCGGCATGTCGAGCCAGCACTGAATAAACCGGTTCGGAAGAGGCAATGGCGACCTGAGCCTCCAATCCGGTTCCAATCAGTTTATTGTTGCGGGCGTCTTCCAGCGCCTTCAGCACTTCGTCCCGCACCGAGCGCAACGTCGTCCAATCTTCGCCGGAGCTGAGTGGGATTGAGCCGGATTCCGTACTGGCTCGCTCCACGTCGACGAGAATCTCTGCCACGGAAGGGAAGAGCGCCAGATGCACGCTTTCAGGCCGTCCTACAATTTTCGGCAGATAATCCCAGACCTCTTCGGCGGTGAAACTCATAATCGGCGCGAGCAGTCGCACCAAGGCCTCGCCAATACGCCAGATTGCCGTCTGCGCGCTTCGGCGTCCCTGCGACTTAGGCGCAGAGATGTACAGTCTATCCTTGAGCACATCGAAATAAAACGCGCTCAAATCCACGATGCAAAAATGATTCAGGCGGTGATAGATCCGGTGAAATTCGAATTCGTCATAGCCACTGCGGACATCCGCCGCAAACGCAAGAGTCTGTCGCAGCATGTATTGATCAAGAGCTTCCATATTCTCGAAGTGGACCGCATCTGCTTGCGGATCGAAGTCTCCAAGATTACCCAGGATGTACCGGAAAGTATTTCTTATCTTGCGATAGTTCTCAGCGATGCGCAGCATCAACTGTTCGGAGCCGACCACATCCTCGCGAAAATCGACCGATGCCACCCACAGCCGCACCACTTCCGCGCCCAGACGATCGGCAATGTCTACTGGATCAACGTCGTTGCCGCGCGACTTGGACATGGCTTGGCCCTTTTCATCCAGCGTCCAGCCAGGCGTAACTACGCTCTTATACGGTGGCGCGCCCCGCGTGCCCATGGCGCAAAGAAGCGAGGACTGAAACCAGCCGCGATACTGATCGCCGCCCTCCAGATAGAGGTCAGACGGCCACGGAAAAGTAGGCTCATTCGCCGCCAATGCAAGATAACTCGCCCCGGATTCCAGCCACACATCAAAAATATCCGTTTCTCGATCGAACTTATCACTGCCGCAGTGCGCGCACTTAGTGCCCGCCGGAACAATCGTATCGGGCTCGTCCGTAAACCAGGAATCGGCGCCGGATCGCGCAAACAATTCCACAACTTTGCGATTGACAGTGGGATCATTCAGTGGCTTGCCGCAACCCTTGCAGAGAAACACCGCAATCGGCACGCCCCACACCCGCTGCCTGGAGATGCACCAATCGGGGCGCGTAGCGATCATGTTCGACATTCGCTCTTCGCCCCAAGCCGGATCCCACTTCACACGTTTAATGTCTTCGAGCGTGCGTGACCGAAGCTTGTCCTCGTTCGACTTAGCTCCCGGCATGGGCGTTTCCATGGAAATGAACCATTGCTCGGTCGCGCGGAAGATTACAGGATTATGGCAGCGCCAGCAATGCGGATACGAGTGTTCCGTCTTCTCCGTATGCAGGAGCGCCCCGCGGCTCTTCAGCAAGTCGATGATCGGCTGGTTCGCATCCCACACCCGTTTGCCTGTGTATTCCGGCAGGCCATTGCGCAGGATTCCTTTTTCATCCACATTGCTGGTCGCATCCAGTCCATATTTCACGCCCGTAATAAAATCCTCTGCCCCGTGCGAAGGCGCGGTATGCACCACGCCCGTCCCTGTATCCATGGTGACGTAATCGGCGAGCACGCCAAGAACTTTCCGATCCAGAAACGGATGCTGGAAGCTCAGACGCTCCATTTTGCGCCCGGGAAAATGCGCCAGATCGTGCGGTCCGCGCAGATTGCACTTCTCCGCAACCTCTTTCGCCAGCTTCGCCGCCACAATATAAACCTCGCCGCCGGATTCCAGAGCGACATATTCTGCGTCCGGATGAAAAGCCACGGCCATGGATGCGGGCAACGTCCACGGTGTCGTGGTCCAGATGATGGTCGAAACTTTTTTCCCAGCCAGGGCCGGATCGATCTTGGTAGGATCGTCGAGCAATCCGTATTTCACGTAAACCGTAGGGCTGACATGGTTCTCGTACTCGACCTCGGCCTCGGCTAGCGCGGTCTCGTCGCACATGCACCAATAAACCGCGCGCAATCCTTTGTAGACGAATCCTTTTTCCAGGAACGAGAAAAAAGTGGAGAGCACCACCGACTCGTACTCCGGATTCATCGTGGCATAGGGCTGGTCAAAGCGCCCAAAGACGCCGATCCGCTTAAACTGCTGCCTCTGTAGGTCGAGATATTTCTGCGCGTACTTCCGGCATTCCGCTCGCACGTCCAGCGGACGCATCTGTAGCTTTTTGCCGCCAAGTTCCTTGTCGACTTTGATTTCAATCGGAAGTCCGTGGCAATCCCAGCCGGGAATGTACGGCGCATCGATGCCCGCCATGGTTTTTGACTTCACAATGAAATCCTTCAGGCACTTATTCATCGCCGTCCCCATATGAATGGGGCCGCTGGTGTAAGGAGGGCCATCATGCAAAATATAGGTAGGCGAGCCTTTGCGGGCTTCGCGAATACGCTCGTAGATACGCACCTGCTCCCAGCGAGCCAGCATCTTCGGCTCGTTCTGGGGCAAGTTCGCCTTCATCGGAAAGGCGGTTTTTGGCAGATTGATGGTCGCTTTCAGTTCGAGCGGCACTCGATTGGACTCTCCCTTTTTGGTTGAATTCTTTATTATAGGGAGAGCCGTTCGGCCCGTCCATTCACCGTGACCCGCGAAATTACTACTGATTTGCGCTCTGGCCGTGTGCCATTGACACGCCTCATGAACATTGAAAGGAATCACAGGCACATCGAAATACACTTCGTAAACTTCCAACAGAAGAGGTACAATTTTATGCGTAGCTAAAGAATTGGGGCATCGCGCTGATTCTGGGTAATTCCGCGAAGTCTATGCTCAAAATTTGTATATTTACACAAGCAACTTGTTGGAAAAACTGATCATCAGTGTTAGGCAGGGCGTCGGACGGAGGGGTGGGCTCGACCTGTCCATCCAAGGTAAGCCAATTTGGGGAACATGCCAACTTCAGAAGTAAACCCGGTAGAAACCACTCCGAAATCCGGTAACGATCCAGAGCTTCATCTGTTGCTCGCTCCCGACACGTTTGAGCCTCTTTGGAAGTCTCTGCCCCGTTCGCTCGATGAGTTCCTTTTTCCCAAGAAGCTTCCCCCACTCAAGCTGGAATCGAAACCCGAGCCGGTCAAGGATATTTGGGGCTTCTATAATTACAAGAAAAATGGCGCATTAGGTTCCACCGCTGCCCACTTGGTCGTGCTGGGGCTAATCATCGGCGGCACGCTGATTACATGGCATCATGTCACGCCCACCGAGAAGCCTAAAACCACTACGGAGTTGATCGACCCAGGTGATTTCATCGATCTGAAGCCAGCGAAGACTCAAGCTGGCGGCGGCGGCGGCGGCGGCGATCGTGATGTATTGCAGGCCTCGAAGGGGCGTCTGCCCAAGTTTTCTCTACAGCCGCAGCTCGCACCTCCCGCAGCTGTGATTCGTAACGATAACCCTAAGCTCGCAGTCGAGCCTACGGTCGTGGTGCCTCCGGAAATTAAAGTTGCCATGAGCAACATGCCAAACCTTGGCGACCCGAAATCGTCTGCCGTTATCCCGTCGAACGGCACGGGCTCCGGCAGCGGCATCGGTTCCGGAAGCGGCGGCGGCGTTGGTCCAGGTAATGGCCGCGGCGTTGGTCCCGGCGAAGAAGCCGGCATCGGCGGCGGCGTGTTCCGTCCCGGCCGCGGAGTTACACCACCTCGGCCAATCTATTCTCCCGACCCCGAGTTCTCCGAAGAAGCCCGCAAGGCAAAATACCAGGGCACCTGCACCTTGATGATCGTCGTAGATACTGACGGGAAGCCTACCAATATTCGGGTAGTTAACTCCCTGGGCATGGGACTCGATGAAAAAGCGCTCGAAACCGTCCGCACCTGGCGCTTTGAGCCCGGTCTGAAAGATGGTCATCCCGTGAAAGTTGAGATGGCCGTGGAAGTTGATTTCCACTTGTACTGAGTTTCACGTTCGGCGAGTCAGTTTTCTCAGGACTGCTTTCTCAGCACCGCTAGGTTCACCACTTTGCGCTCGCGGAATCCAAGTCTCTCGTAAAGCTCAATCGCCCGCGCGTTACCTTCCCGCACGTGCAGGAAGGGTGTTTCGCCCCGATCGAAAATCCCTTGCATCACTTTGTTCATAAGCATTCGCGCATAGCCTCGCCCTGTATGCTGGGGATGAGTACAGACTGCGCTCACTTCGGTAAATCCCGGAACTTTCATGCGTTCGCCAGTGATAGCAATGAGCTTTCCTTCGCGCCGAATCCCAAGGTAAGTTCCCAATTCGTGCGTTCGCTTTTCAAAAGGACCAGGTTTTGTCAGAGCGGTAAGTTCCATCATTTCGCGCGAGTCTGCCGCGCCGAGCTGGACTATCTCTGCTTCTACGTGGTGGTTCGTCGCGAGACCCTCTGTCTTCGCATTCGTCGATATCGAACCCGAGAGAGAAGTTCTTCGTTCAGGTTCTCCGTCCCAAATCATCTGCACTACGCGAGCCCCCGCCACATGAGTCCATCCCTGACGCTCTTCGTAAGGCGATTCGAGGAAAAGTCTGATGACCCCCTCCGGGCTCGCTAATGTGCTCAGGGATGCGTAGCCTTCAGCAGGATCGCCCTCAAACGCCGCAAATAAGGTGACGTCAGGTGTAAACCGGGCTGCGTTCCCGTAGATTTCTGCGAATCGAGAATGACGCGTCTTCAGCGCATGCCAGATTACATTGTCGAGCGGATCCATGTGAGCTGAGCAGTTATTCCTTTGAATAAGCTTGAGTCCCCACCGAAAGGTAACGCCGCCGAAGGGATGCGGCTATCCGAACCTTGCTCTCAAAACAAATCGCGACCCAGGCCTATTCCTTCAAATCGACATGTTGCACATTTTCGATAGAGTGCCCAAGGAATCGCGCCCCAAGGCGACGAAATTTCTCCACCGAATCAGTGGCAAAGAACGACAGTCGAGGCAAAGATCTACGCTCTTGCTCGACCGATGGCCTCGAAGAAAGCATTCTTAGTTTGTCCGCCACAACATGAGCCGTAGATTCAGCCGAGTCGACAATGCTCACATGCTCGGGCGCAACCCGGCGCAGCAGGGGCTTCAGCAGGGGATAATGCGTGCAACCCAGCACCAGTACGTCCGCGTCGTCGAAGCCATCGGAAAACGCCTCCTCCAGGTAAATGCGCGCTACCTGCTCGGTTACAGGATGCTCAACCCATCCCTCTTCAACCAGCGGAACTAACAATGGACATGCCTTCTCGCGCGCCGTCAGTCCCCTGGCCTCTAGAGCTTTACGGTAAGCGTGGCTGCTCACTGTAGCTTCAGTGCCCACCACCACCACTTTCCGATTCTTGCTGACCCGTGCCGCGGCGACAGCACCAGGTTCCACCACTCCCACGACCGGAACACGAGCCGCAGCCGTTATCTGATCGAGTGCCAGAGCAGTCGCCGTATTACAGGCGATAACCAGCAACGCGGCCCGGTGTGCCTCGAGAAATCTCGAAGCCTCCACGGCATACCGCGCCACCGTTTCCACAGATTTCGAACCATAGGGAAGCCGGGCTGTATCTCCAAAATAGACGTAGTCGCCATCCGGAATTACGTCAAGTAAAGCTTTAAGGACGGTTAGGCCGCCGAAACCGGAATCGAACACACCAATCGTAGGACGGGGTTTCGTCACCGGACGTCTTCTCGGGAGGATTCTTCTTCAACAGTCGCTTCCTGCCGCTGGCTTCGTTCCGTAGAACCCCGGCAACAAGCTCCCGCCGGAATCGGCGCTCCGTGCGGACACGTTCTGGGATGCCCCAAGAATGTGCAGATTTTATCGGTCGCCTCGGGCGAGAGAATGTGCTCGAACTTGCATGCCTGCTGCTCGATTTCTGATTCGCTATCCATGGCCAAGCTATCCGTAAAGAGCCGCTCCGCCAGTCGGTGCCGCCGGATAATGCTGCCCGCGCGTTCTCGGCCTCTTGCGGTAAGCTCCACAATCAGCGAACCATCGCCAATCGAGGCTGAAACCGGTTTCAGCGCGTCATGACAAGGGTTCACAAACGGCTTATGCCCGTGTTCCATTGGCGGATGCGGCGTGGAAACCACCAGCCCCATCTGAATCATCTTTTCAATCGCAAGGCTCACCGGCAGAGCACCGTGAACCTCCATGCGCTCCACTTCGGCAATCTCGCCGTGCTCGGCCAGCACCCACAGTTCCTCCAGAACTTCGTCGAACTGCTCCTCGTCCGCCATCGAAAAAACTTCCTGCGACGCAATCTTGCCATGATGGAATTCAATCCGCCGGTCGGCCAACCGCGCCACCACCGGGTCATGCGTGACCATCACAATCGTTCGCCCCTGCTGGTGGAACTCACGCAGCAGCCTCAGCACCAACTCTTCATTAACCGCGTCCAGGTTGCCCGTGGGCTCGTCCGCAAGAATAATCTTCGGATCGTTAATCAGCGCCCGCGCGATGCAGACGCGCTGTTGCTCTCCGCCCGAAAGTTGCGCCGGCAAATGATGCGCACGATCGCCCAGTCCGACTTGTGCTAGCGCGTCCGCGGCTTCTTTCTCATCCGTCATGCTGTGAAAATATTGCGCCAGCATCACGTTTTCCACCGCAGTTAGAAATGGAATCAGATGAAACTGCTGAAAAATGAACCCAATCTTCTCCGCCCGCACGCGATTTAATTCGCTGGCAGAAATGCCCGCCACATTCTGCCCATCCAGCCAAATCTCTCCGGACGACGGACGATCCAGGCACCCAACCAAATTCACCAGTGTGGATTTTCCCGACCCGGAGGGTCCCATAATCGAGAGCCACTCGCCTGGTGCAACATGCAACGAGATGTGATCCAGAGCGTGAATCGCGTTACTGACGCCGCCGTTAGCCTTCCCATTTCCAGCGGCTTTGGCAGGGTAGAGTTTGGTTACGTTTTTGATCTCGATCATTTCACTCTCCCCTCAGGATGACCGCGGGATGCACCCGGCGCAGCAACGAAATCGGAAGGATCGCCGCCAACAGCGTAACTATGATGCTACCAGCCAGAACCAAGGGCAGAATACTAAAACGCGGAGTCACAGATTCATGGAAGTTAACCCGCCCAATCCACGCCGCAATTCCGATTCCCAGCACAAATCCAATCAGGGCTCCGGTTGCGCCCAAAGCCGCCGCTTCCGCCGCGAAAAATCCGTTCAGTAAACGATCCGACGCACCCAGCGCCTTCATGATGGCGAAATCGCGCCGCCGATCGAAAACCCATCCCATCAAAGTAGAAAGCACACACAGCGCAGAAGTGCATATGATAAGCGCGGCCGCAGCGAGCAAAGTGGCCCGAGTCTTTCCCAGGACCCGCGCCTCACCGTCCACAATCTGACGCACGGGTTGTACGTCGGCGTTTGGAATCATCTGCTGAAGCTGGCGCATCACAGTCAGAATCTCATCGCGACCTCCACTCGTCGCTACCTCGACCGTGGAAGGTTGAACTCCCGTCCACGAAACGAAATCTTGGAGCGAAAGATAAACTCGGCTGTCCTCGGCTGCTCCCGTCTGTACCGTTCCTGCTGACGTGAGATGTATCGTGCGCCCTCGAAACTCAAGATAAAACGGCTCATTCTTCGACGACACCACTGCCTGCGCCCTCACTCCGACCAGTGCTTGCCCCGTTGCCGCAGGCCAGTTACTCACCGACCACCATCGATCCAGTTGTCGGACCTTATCGAAATCCGTCCCCACCACAACCACCGGATGCCCATCGCTTGTCCGCGCCACGACGAGAGCGAACGGAGAGGCCACGCCGCGCCCGGCAATAGCCGACTCCATTTTCGCCACGGAATCGGCGGGAAGGGAAGCGCCATCCCTTCCAACCAGAATAATATTCGCGCCGTAATTGCGGAACTCGCGCCGCAGCTTGGTCTGCACGTCCACATAAAGATTCATTACCGCTGTCGCTACCGCCGCGGCGACCACCATGGCAGTCAGTGCGGAAGCCGCGCGTCCTCGGCGAAGTACGGCGGCGCGCACCAGCATGCGGAGAAACATCGAGGTGTGGGGAGACTGAGCCCGGCTCGCCTGAACTTTCTTCGCGGACTGCAGAACGCTCGAGTTCACAATTCCCCCCGCAGCGCAAACACAGGATCAAGTCCAATCGCTTTACGAATCGCCACCGCGCTTCCCGCAAAGGTCACGATCACCGCAATCCCCAGGATCACCGGAAAAACCACCGGCGCGATCGTAATCTGCGAATTAAAAATCGAGCGGCCAATTTGTCGTGCCAGCAACTCTCCGGCCGCGAAGCCGATTGTCCCGCCAATCAGAGCCAGCAGAGTTGCTTCAGCCAAAAATATCGAGGCGACCGCAACCTTTCCCGCGCCCAATGCCTTCATCAGCCCGACTTCCGCGCGGCGCTCGAAAATCGCCGTCGCCATTGCCGCGGAAACTGCCAGCGCGGAAGCAAACAATGCAGCCAGCGTTACCAGAAAAATCAGGCCTTCAATACGCGTGAGCACCGCACCCTCATTCTGCGCGACCTGCCGTATCTGTTCAGCGTGAGAGTGCGGAATCGCCTCCTGCAACTGAAACGCGATTGACTGAGGATACGGGGAACAATACCAGCGGTCGTAAACCGCTCCAGACATGCTTTTGGGATCGCGACGCGCGAACGCATCTTCCGGCTTGGTTAACGCACTCACATAGACCCGCCGCACCGCGTCCGGTTTGCCCAGGATCGCCTGAGCCAAAGCAATCGGTGCTACCACTTCGTCATCTTCAGCGCCGCCCGCGGAAAGAATTCCACTCACGTGCAAAGTACGGCCAGACAGCGTGATCTCATCGCCCGCCCGCGCCGAAAGCCTTGCCGCCAACCGCTCCCCAAGCAACACATCCTGCGAGCTATCGTTGGGCCACGCTCCCGCAACTTTCCACCAGGAGTTTGTCGAGCGCACTCCGGTGGTGAACTCCTCGTTGCCAAAGGTAATCTTCTTAGCGAAGTAGGTACCCCGCAGCGTGAAAGTTTCGGAGCTTCCATCGCGCTGAATTGTCACGCTCACCGGCAGCATTGGAGCAAAGCCAGTGATGTTGTTATGCCAGAATGTTCCTTTAATTTTTGGAAGGTCAGATTCGCTCAGGAAGGCGCCGTCGCTCGGCGGCTTCAAGTTGACGCCGCCAATTTCCACGTCTAGCGTATCGTCCTGCGGAGTCACTAAAATGTTAGCGCCGATTGTCCGCAGTTCGCGATTGATCTTGTCCCCAATATCGGTGGCAACAGCGATCATCGCCGTCGCCACGGTCACACCTAAAGTGATCGCAGCTCCAGCCAGTAACTTGCGCCGCTTCTGCCGCCGGAAGGATTCGTAGACCAGCCTTGCGAACACCTACTGCTTTTCGAACACACGGCTGCCGGCAGCGATGTCCGCCTCCTGAATGATCACGGCATCCGACGTCTCCGTTGCCTTCAGCGGGATAGGATTGCATCCTCCGGTTGTGCCCACCGATTGTCCATTAATCGGTGCGGCGCAGTTCTTGCACACGATTTGATTTCCCGACTTGTAAAATCCCACCGCGCCGCAAATCTGGCACGCATCGAAAACCGTTGCGATCTTTCCATCCGGCTTCTTATAAAGCCAGAAGCGAATCTGCGTGCCGTGCTCCTGCGCTTGATATCGGTGCAAATCGCCATCGGAGACCTGAGACAGCGGAATCTTCACTTCACCGCGGGTAAAACTGACCTCGGTGGACGGGGACAGCGCGCTCTCGCTTTTGGCGTAAACAAATTCTGCTGTCATCATCGCGATAAACAGGAAGGATGCGGTATACACCGATCCCATCCACAAGCGTTCCTTGCGCGCCGTCCACACCGCCTTCCGCCGCTCCGCTGGCGAAGCCGGGCTAGGCACTGCCTGCCGCCGCTTGGCGTCAAACAAAATCATCAGCGCAGCCAATGCCAGAATCGTAACCACAAAGAATTCTTCATTACCGACGATTGGTCCAATAATCGCCATCTCGCGCTTGGAGGAGGGAATCACGCCACTCTCCGAGAGTTCGTGGAGCCCGGCCACGATCAACTGAGCCGCCACTAGGAATAAGATCGCCGTCGTAACCCGGAAGAATTTCTGTAGATTAATGCGCACGCTGCCCTTCACGAACATCACACCGAATCCAATCGCACACAGCACGCCGAGTAGTGTGCCCAGAAAGCTCATCAGTTCAGTGGAATTCAAAGTCACCGCAGACAGGATGAGAACTGTCTCCGCGCCCTCGCGCAGCACCATCAGGAAGACAAAAAAGAACAGTCCTATCCACGCATCGTTCCCGGCCAGCAACCCTACTTTACCCTCGATCTCACCCTTCAGCTTGCGGCCGGTCCTCATCATGAAAACCACCATCGTGATGACGAAGAATGCGGCAACCAGCATTACCCAGCCCTCGAACACATCTTCGTTCAGGTTGAGCCGCGAAATTATAATCGCCACGCCAATGCTGCCCAGAAATGCCGCACCCAAAGCCGAATACACCGTCTTGCGTAAATCGTTGCGCCCGATCTTCGCCAGGTACGCCAGCGTGATCCCCACGATTAAAGCTGCTTCAACCCCTTCGCGCAGCGTAACTATGAAAGCCTGAAGCATCCTTGGTTTGCCTTATGACACCGATTCAATTTTGAAAATGAATTTCAATTTCAACTTAAAGGATATGCCGTTGGCTTCGGGGCAGTCAATGCGCTGCGCGACAAACCCGGCACGATCACCATCACACGGCACTTTTTTGCATTAAGTGGAAATTGCGTGGGTGCCCGCCTCTCGCTTCTTTTGCGAGAAGTGGGTTAGCGCCGCCGCCCAACGAGCTTCGAAGATGGCGGCCTGAGACCAGATTCCTTAACTCTGAGCCTTTAAATCCTCTTTAAAAACGCATTCGCTTCACCCAGCTGGGGAAACAACTTCTCCTCCGCATGAAACTCGGCCGAATGCACGCACCGCCGGCTGCCGCGCAGCCTCACCGGGTGCTTCAAATGCAGCATTTCGTGGTACACGATGTATTCGACCGCATAGCGGGGAACCGCCGGATGGTCAAAGATGCGGCTGATCACGATGGCGTTATGCGCAGGATCGTAGTGTCCCAGAATGCGGCGAGTCTTTGTCGCGCTCCAACTCATGCGTGGACGCCCCAGCAGTCCATGAAAAAAACGCGCGTTCAAATCCTCAAACACGACGTCCAGATCGTAAACTTGCCCGCGAGGAGAGTGCAGTCGCTTGCGTCCCCGCATCTGCCGCATCAGATGCGCCTTGCCCACCACTTCGTGGCTTCCCACATATCTTCGGTAGCGCGCTGCCAGGCCAGGATCAATCGGCCTGCGGTACATTTTCGCCAATAGGATGTGGGCAATGGCGCGAACCACTCCCTCCGGCGCTCCTTCCAGTAAATCGGAAAGCCGCACTAGCAGCCGCCCCTGCCGCAACCGGATCGTATTGTTGACATTGGCGAAGGCAAAGAACTCAACCTTCAACTCAGGAGGCGTAGCCCCGGGGCGCAATTGCCGGTGCTCGTCATGGAAAATTTCGAGCAGTCCCTCACGCACAGTGAGCCTAGATTAGCATGGCTAGATCAGCATATTTAGCCCGGGCGCCGTTCGTGGTAAATCTCCGAACATTAACCCTACTCAGGCCTGCCTGCCGCCTGCACTGAATCGGATTTCTTTCGGTGCTTGGCAGCTTCTTGCTGATCCGCCATAAGTTGCCGGTGATCCTCGGCCGAGCCATCCACCGTCTCGAGCGCGCTGCTGAGCACAAATTCGTATTGCTGCGCCTCTTGAGGAGAAACATCAGCCGCATCCTTCAATGCTCGCAGCTTAGCTTGAAATTCAGTATCGGCGTCAATGATCGACTTCAGCGGCTTGCGAATGTCATTCTTGCGATCAACATAAGTATCAATGTTGTCGTTCAGTTCGTCATAGATCAGCTGGAAATCATCCAGGCGGTCATGGGTTTGCTGCGCTTTATCTTTTATCTTGGGATCATTCTGCAGCTGCGCGATCGCCACCAGTCGGGCCCGCGCGAACTTCACATACAGGGCCAGCCGCATCTGCGGCTCCCAACTGGTATCGCGAATCTGGTCAATCTCCGCCGGCGTAAACGGATCCCGGTGCCGTTGAGCGGTTACTGGCAGCGTCGCGGCCAAGAATACAACGCCCAGGGAAATCCACCTTCTGTCACGCAGTATTTTCACTTCTTAACTCCCTGCGAAAACATCGATCCCAAAAGGCTGTCGCGCAGCGTTTGCAGCCGGTCGATCGTGTTCTGGATTTCCTTTTGATCCTCTTGCAGCACAGTGTGTTTAAGATCTTCCAGCTTGTGGGCCATTTTACGAATGGCGATCTCGCTCTGTTTTTCTTTGCGGTGCGCTTGTATCGCGGAATCGCTCGCCATACGTGAGAAGGATGCAACTTCGGCCAGAGCCGCCTGCGCCTTGGCGGTCTCGCCCGCCACATAATATTGCGTAGCAACTTCGAGTTGCCGCTCGGAGATGTCGATGCACAGTTGCGGGCGATCTCCAACGCTGGTACCGGCAACCCGGCTCTTCATCGCTTCCAAGGTCTGGTCCAGTGCCAGCGTCCGACCAGATTGTCCCGCCAAGATCAAGACCGCGAGCACGCCCGCCCATCGCGAATGCTTTCTCCCGCATTCCATGACGCCCTCTACTTCTTCGGCTACTTATTTCTTCGGCTCAATCGCAATCAGCCGATGCTTCGCCTTCCACTCGTAATCAGGATACAGCCCCTGCGCCGAGTTTAGAAATAAATGATAGTTCACGGCGGCCGTTTTCCAGTCATGCAAATGGTCGTAGGCCGAAGCCCGTAGGAAGTAAGTGATTGGAATCTCAGGTAGATACCGGGCGCGCGTATCGAGGGCGCGGAGAACAAGCTGGTAATCCGCATTCTCCCCCCCTGCAAAAGCAAGGTCGCCATAAGCTTCCCCAAGATCCGGCTTAAGCTTCACCGCCAGCAGGAACTCCTGCTGCGCCGCTGGGAACTTTTTCTGCCGAAGCAGCGCCTGCCCCAGCCTGCGATGCAACTCTGCATTATTAGGATGCGCCTGTAGCAGCCCGCGGTATGCCGATTCCGCCAAATCATTTTTTTCCGCGGCAGTATACAAATCAGCCAGATCCTGCTGCGCAGTCTCATCCCCCGGAGCCAGCTTCATCCCCCCCAGCATCGCCGCAATGGCCTCATCGTATTTGCCTTCGGCGGCTAGAACGCGGCCAAGTTGAATTTCCACCACTGCGGACGCGGGCCGTTCGGCAGCCAATTTTCGCAGGGCGCCCTCAGCCTCAGGAAACCGCCGGCCATGCATATATAAATTAGCCAAGGCAACAGCTGCTTCCGACGATGCCGCATCTAGTACCATTGCCCGCTTGTATTCCTGCTCCGCATCCGCCGGCTTGTTTTCTTGCTCAAGGAGTAAGCCGACTTCAAGATGCGGCTCGGCCTCTTTGGGCTGAAGAGAAGCTGCTTCTCTATACGCTGCCAGCGCCTCATCCGGCCTCAAGCTCTTCAGCGTATCGCCCAATGCCAGCCATGCCCGATACTGTCCTTCGGCAACATGGCTCGTCGGCGTAAGCTGCGTGGCCGCGCGCAAGAATTTTTCTGCATCCGGTTGCCCGGTCTTTGCCAGTTGCAATCCCAGATTCAAATTCGATTCGAAGACCTCCGGCTTTGCCGCCACGGATTGTCGATATGCCGCGATGGATTCCTCGACCTTCCCCATCGCATTCTCCACAAAGCCGAGATCGAACCATCCCTCAAAGTTCGATGGATCCCGTCCGACCAGCTTTCGCAAAAGAGGTTCAGCGGCCGCATAATTCTTTTTTTCAATCGCCGACTCAGCCTGGGTAAGCTCGGCAGGCTGCGTTGGAGAATCCTCGTCCGGAACCTGCACATGATGAACAGTTTGATGGGAATTCGATCCAGAACCGGATGCCCCGGAAGTCGATGAAGAACTTGAGGATGGCGAATCAGAGGAAGTTGAAGCTGAAGACTGTGCCCAAACCAGCAGAGCGCCCTGTGCCGCGCTCACACCCACTACCGCGACCAGCACAACCGCCCGAAATCTATTTCCCGCCATGCCGATGCGAAGCTCCGTTCCCCCGGCCATTCAGCACATGAAAGAGATACTGCCCCGTATAGGAATTCGGCAAGCTGGCAATCGCCTCCGGCGTCCCTGCTCCCACAATCTGTCCGCCTCGCGCTCCACCCTCCGGACCCATATCAATCACCCAATCCGCCGTCTTGATCACTTCCAGATTATGCTCGATCACCAGAATCGATCCACCCGCCTCAATCAGCCGCCGGAAGGCCGCCAGTAGCTTGCTGACGTCATCAAAGTGCAACCCTGTCGTCGGCTCGTCAAAAATGTAAAGCATGCGCCGCTTGCGCCGCCCTTCGTCCTGCCGTCCTGCACCCGGTCGCCCAATCTCACGCGCCGCCGGCTGCAAATGTGCGGCTAGCTTCATACGCTGCGCCTCTCCGCCTGAGAGTGTCGTAGCCGATTGCCCTAGCCGCAAATATCCCAACCCAACCTCTTCCAGAGCCCGAAGCTTTTCCGTCACCTTCGGCACTTCGGCAAAAAACCTGAGCGCCTCTTTCACCGTCAGGTTTAACACTTCGTGAATGTTTTTGCCGCGGTATCGAACTTCAAGCACCTGCGATTTGTACCGTGTACCCTTGCATTCCTCGCAAATCAGTTCCACGTCCGCCAGGAACTGCATTTCCACCGTAACCGTTCCATCCCCCTGGCAAGTCTCACAGCGCCCGCCCGGAATGTTGAACGAAAAATGCCCGGACGTGAATCCTCTTTTCTTCGACTCCGGCAGCGACGCAAAAAGATCGCGTATCGCATCAAACGCCTTGATATAGGTAATCGGATTCGACCTCGGCGTTCGCCCAATCGGAGACTGATCCACCAGCACCACTTCATCGATGAACTCATCACCCTCGAGTTCTTCCCACGTTGCGGTCCCCCCCGCCGAGTTCGAAATCGCCTGCTGTTTAGCCTCCGCCAATGCCCGGTAAAGCACCTGGTGCAGCAGGGTAGACTTGCCCGATCCCGAGACTCCCGTAATCGCAACCAACATTCCCAATGGAATGTCGATATCGATACCCTTGAGATTATTCGCCCGCACATTCCTGATGGAGATCTTCTGGGCTCCCGGCTGCCGCCGCACCGCCGGAACCTGAATTCGCAGATCGTTCGAAAGATACCTACCCGTCAGCGAAGCAGGATTCTTCAGAATCTCCTGGTACGTGCCCGCAGCCACAAGTTTGCCGCCGTTCTCTCCCGCTCCCGGCCCCAGATCGAGGATCCGGTCCGCCGTCCGCATGATGTCGGGATCGTGTTCCACCACCAGAATCGTATTCCCTAGATCACGCAAATCCTGCAAGATCTTAATCAGCCGGAAAGTGTCGCGGCTGTGCAGTCCAATCGATGGCTCATCCAGCACATATAAAGTCCCCACCAGCCGCGACCCCAGCGAAGTAGCCAATTGAATCCTCTGTGCCTCACCACCCGAAAGCGTCGAAGCCAGACGGTCCAGCGTTAAATACTCCAGCCCGACATCATTCAAGAATCGTAGCCGCTCCCGGACTTCTTCCAGAATGCGCTCGGCAATCTCCGCCTCCTCGGGACTTAACTCGATTTCCGCGAAGAACCGCGCTGCATCCTCCACCGTCATTGCGCAAACTTCGCAAATATTCCGTCCCTCGATCTTGACTTGCCGCGCCTCCAGCCGCAGCCGAGCCCCATTGCATTCCGGACAAGTCGCATATCCTCGATACCGGCTCAGGAACACCCGCACATGGAGCTTGTACTTCTTCCGTTCCAGGTACTGAAAAAATCCCTTTACCCCTAGGAACGAACCTTCTCCATTCAAAATCAGTTCCCGTTGTTCGTCTTCCAACTCGCCCCAGGGCACATCGAGCGGAATCCCAGCCTGCTTGGCAAACTTCCTCATCTCCGTAAACACCGGCCGGTACTTCGGCTTGTTCCACGGATCAATCGCGCCTTCTCCCAGCGATTTCAGTTTGTCCGGGATCACCAGATCAAGATCGAAGTCAATCGTGTTACCAAATCCCTGGCAGCGCGGGCAAGCGCCATAAGGATTATTGAATGAGAAGAGCCTCGGCTCCGGTTCTTCATAACGCAGATTGCAGTGCTTACAATCAAAGCGATGGGAAAACCTTAACTGCCGACCAGTCTGATCATCTTGTGTTGGCAGAGAAAAGATCACTTCGCCCGCTTCTCGATATGCTGTCTCAATCGCATCCACAATCCGTGACCGTGCCTCCGCGGAAACTGCCACCCGGTCCACCAACATGAACACCGGCTGGTCAAACCGAATATCGAGCAACGATTCCGGCGCGGAAAACTCAAATACTCGTCCACCCTGAAACAGTCGGTTAAACCCGGCCTTGCGTAGCTCGAACAATCGCGTCTTGATCTGCTCGGTCAAGCCATAATCTGGTGCCGCGCTCTTCTTACCCATCTTCTTTTTCCCGGCGCGCCCCGTCTTTTTTTGCGCGGAGGGTTGCTCGGCGGAACCCGTCTGCAACGGAAACAACACTTGCAATCGCGTGCCCGGATCCAGGCCCAGAACCGCTTCCACGACTTCGTCCACCGTGTCTTTCTTCACCTCGCGCCCGCAATTCGTGCAATAGGTTCGCCCTACTCTCGCAAATAGCAGGCGCAGGTAGTCGTAGATCTCGGTTGCCGTCGCTACGGTGGATCGCGGGTTCCGCGTAGAGTTTTTCTGCCGGATAGCCACCGCCGGCGCAATTCCGTCGATCAGGTCTGCATCCGGTTTCTCAATCCGCTCCAGAAACTGCCGCGCATAGGCTGAAAGCGACTCCACGTATCGCCGCTGCCCCTCCGCATAAATGGTGTCGAATGCAAGGGAAGACTTGCCCGAGCCGGAAACTCCGGTAACCACGGTCAGCGCGTTATGTCCCACCTCAAAATCGATATTCTTGAGGTTATGAACGCGCGCCCCATGAACAACTATGTTTTCGTTGAACATTAACTCAATTCAGGGCCAGCGAATGCCGGTAAAACAACTACGGACCAGCACCATCGTCGCCCAGCAGCCTCGGAGAGCGCTGCCGAATCCTCTATTATAAAGCAGGAAATTACGGCTCTATATCCGAGGAGGGACCACTGGACCCTGTCCAAGGGCGAATCTTCGCTCGTATTTTTCTCGTACATAACTCAATTGGTATATAAAGGGTAACGCGATGTATGCCAATCAAACAACACATACCAAATGGCTTATGCCGATATTGTCCGCCCCTGTTAAACCGTTTTCCACAAACCTTAGGCTCCGCTACATGATCTACCGGAGTTTCAACAACCGAAAAGCAGCGTATTTTCATGTTCATACCACGGCAGGAAAGTTCGTGTAGCTCACCTTCGCCCCCACGGAGATCTCAGATGGCACTGAACACCGCCGCCTACGGAATGTATCCTCAAGATGTGCCACTCAATAATGTCATCCATACCCTCAATCAAGCCGGATTCGATAATGCAGATATCTGCATGATGCTGGCACCGACGCACCCAATTGCATCGCTCGTGCGCGATGCCACCCTGTTCAATTCCGAGGACGATTCAAATGCGGTAACCGCCAGGTTGATCGGATGGCTTTCCGGCTTCGGCGCAGTATTAATTCCAACGGTGGGATTCTTCATCCGCTCGCAGGCTTTTTTCCACGCGTTGATGGTGGCACGCGATACTCCCGCGATCTGTGGAAATGCCAGGACGCTCGCTGGCTTGGGCTTCTCCGACGACGAAGCTGACAGGTTTGAAACCCAACTTCGAAAAGTCGGTGTGCTGGTCTATGTCTCTTGTGCGGAACGGGAGAAAACCGAGTGGGCCTGCGAGGTTTTGCGCCACACTGGCGCTCGTGAAACTGCGACGCTGCGGGATAGGTTAGGCTTTGCCAGCGCGGCAGCGGCCTGAAGATTTTTGCCTGAGCTGTTTTCTACTTAAGCTTTACGCTCCGCTTCTTGATCTTCATTCCGGTGATCCTCGTCCCGGCGCTTGCCATATCGGAAAGCAAGTCCCACGCCGAACACCATAATGCCAATCGGCGGAACCAGCATCACCAGAATGGCGCGATTTAGAGCCCTTTGGCCTTCCTTAGGCGTGCTCCGCGCCACCGCGTTGCACATGGCGCAACCCTGCGCAAATCCCGGCACCGCCCAAATAGAGAACGCTGCCAAAAGAGCCAAACGCCGCGCGTTTTGCCGAAGCCATTTCACTTTGATTTCCACCAGTTACCGCACTCCCAACCGTAAAATCCGCCCCGCATCCGGGAAGAAAAAGAAATACATGATTACAAACAAGGCGAGCACTGAAATCACCAGCATCCATCGCATCAGCGAGCTTTCAAATTTCAAGTGCATGAAATAAGCCACGATGAGCGCAGATTTTACGATCGAAAGTCCTAGCAGCACTTCCAACATCGCCACCGGCTGAAACACCTGGTTGTAGGCCAGCGCCACTTCCACTGCCGTCAAAACCAGCAGCGCGCCCCACACCCAAAAATATTGCGCTTTGCTATCGTCATGCATCGCCACATCGTGCATCGTATTCTCCCTTATGGCTTGAAACGCTTGTCATCCTGAGCGCGCCGCGCGTGAAAGCCTGCCCTGAGCGGAGCCGGAGGGGCTCTCCGGTATGGTGCCCCTTCGTACTGCAGTATTCCGCACCCGCGCTAAATCTTCGTCGACATCAGATAAACCAACGGCATAATGAACATCCAAACCAGATCGACGAAGTGCCAGTACAAACCAGAGACTTCCACATCCTGCGAGTCGTATTCCTTCGGCTTCAAAAACAAAATTAACGCAGAGACAATCAACCCGATCCCCAGCGCGTGAATTCCATAGTGAAAAATATTCCCGGCCGGAATCAGAAAATATCCAACAATCCAAAGCAACGCCAGAACAGGAAGAAACTTCTTGCGGAACGCCACCACGCCCAAATAGATCACGCCAATGGTCACGTGCAGCATGTGCATGCCGGTCAGGGTGAAGAATGTCCCGCCGAACTGCGGAACCCCAGCCGCCCACGGATTCCCAAACGGCGTCATTCCATGGTCAATCAGCCGGGTCCATTCCAGTCCGTGCAGAATGATGAAAGCCGTTCCAAACACCATGGTGCCGAGGAGCCAATTACGCGTCCAACTCTTGTCACCCCGCTTCGCCGCTAAAACTCCCAATACCATGGTCAGCGAACTAGAGAGCAGGCACGCCGTCATTAGTGTGGCATTGGCAATACTTTCTTTTCCAAACGGCGTCGGCCATGCAGGATTCGAGATCCGGTTATAGCTGAAGGCGAATAATAAAGCCCCGAACGTGAGCGAATCTGAGGCCAGAAACAGCCACATCCCCACCTTTTTCGAATACGCTCCAAACAGCGGGGCCTCATACTCGCCCGCTAATCCGTGTACGGCATCCTGCTGCAGCGTAGCTTCAGTCATCCTGAAACTCCCTTATCCGAATTGTCATCCTGAGGCGGGCGCTTATGGCCGCCAAAAGGATCTCCATCACTTTTCTTGATCTTAGAACGCCAACCGCCCCTCTACCTCGCGAACCCTAACAGCGCAAAAACATAAATCCACAGCACCGCCATAAAATGCCAATACCAGGCCGTCACATCCACCACAATGCGCCGTCCCTCAATCGGACGATGCAGCAGGGAAGTGATCCCCGCCCAAACCAGCGCAATCATCCCTCCCGCCAGATGCAACGCATGCGCGGCCGTAAGCAAATAAACGAAGGAACTGTCGGGATTCGTATTGATGAAGAACCCGCGAGCCTTCAATTCGTTCCATGCCATCCCCTGTCCCACTAGGAATCCAAAGCCCAATAGAACTGTCACTGCCAGCCAGGGAAAACTCTTCCCATCGTCCAGCGCAATCCCCGGAATCGATTTCAGCGGGGCCAGCGCCGCTCGCCGCGTAATATCCCGCCGCGCAAACTCCACGGTCAAACTGCTGGACAGTAACAGCAAGGTATTAATTGCCAACAGCAGCCAGGGCAATTGCACCTGACCCCAGTCACGAACATAAGAGTTCGTCGCGCCATCGAACGTGGGCAATCCCTGCCGCACCACATAAGCGCTGGTCAGCGAAATAAAAACCATGCTGACGGTCGCGATGCCGCAGATCAGCCCCAGCCGCGCCCGCCGCAAGCGTGCACCATAATTTGGAAATTCCGAACCTGAGGAATTGTTGTCGCCGCCATCGCCGCTCTTCGGCGGAATTGGTACATCCCCGCCGCGGCCCAACCCGGTTACTGGAGCATTCGGACTATAAGTTGCCATGATCCACTGAGATGTTTAGTGCACCGAACTCGTTGCCGGATCGGTTTGCATGACATAATCCCGCGGCGCCCCCGGAACTCCGTACTCATACGGTCCGTGATTCACGACTGGCGTTTTTCCACCGAAATTGTCGTGCGGCGGAGGCGTGGTCGTCGTCCACTCTAGGGTCGTCGCCTCCCACGGATTGTCACTCGCCTTCGGTCCTTTGAACATGCTCCAGAAAAGATTGATCACAAAAATAAACTGCGCCGCAATTGTAATGATCGCCGCGTAGGTCATGAACTGATGAATCGGCATCAGCTTCTGCAGGTATGCCACTTCCGTATATTGCGAGTACCGCCGCGTCCCGCCCGCGATGCCGAGATAGTGCATCGGCATGAAGATTGCATAGGTTCCCGCCAGCGTGATGAAGAAGTGAACGCGTCCCCACATCTCATTCATCATCCTCCCGAACATCTTCGGAAACCAGTAATAGGTCGCTGCAAACATTCCAAAGATCGCGGCCACACCCATGATCAGATGAAAGTGCCCGACCACGAAATATGTATCGTGCAACTGAATATCGAGCACCGGCTGCGCCAGGAACGGCCCGCTCAATCCGCCGGAGACGAAGAGAGACACAAACCCGATGGCATAAAGCATCGGTGTCTGAAACCGTATGTGCCCCTTGTACATCGTCCCCAGCCAGTTAAATGTCTTGATCGCCGAGGGCACTCCGATGCACATGGTCAATATCGAAAACGCGAATGCCGAATAAGGACTCATGCCGCTCATGAACATGTGGTGGCCCCACACCATGAATCCAAAAAATCCAATCGCCAGCATGGCGTACACCATCGCCTTGTATCCAAAAATCGGCTTCCGCGAAAACGTCGATAAAACCTGCGAAGCCACGCCCATGCCCGGCAGGATCGCGATGTAAACTTCCGGGTGTCCGAAGAACCAGAACAGATGCTGCCATAGCAGCGGCGATCCGCCCCTGTGCCCCATAATCTGCCCGTTCACCACCACCAGCGGAACATAAAAACTCGTTCCCATGTTCCGATCCATCAGCAGCAAAATTCCCGCCGAGAGCAACACTCCAAACGCCAGCAATCCCAGAATCGCCGTGATAAACCACGACCATACCGTCAGCGGCATGCGCATCATAGTCATGCCCTTCGCGCGTAGATCGAGCGTTGTCGTAATAAAATTCAGCGCGCCCATCAACGAAGCAATACAAAAAATCGCAATGCTCGTAATCCACAAATCCGCGCCCAGACCCTCCCCCGGTCCCGCCGATGGCAGGGCACTCAGCGGCGCATATCCCGTCCACCCATGCAGCGGCGCCCCGCCGGTCACAAAAAACGCGCAGATCATCACCACGAACGCCACAAAAGTCGTCCAGAAGGAAAGCATGTTCAGCACCGGAAATGCCATATCCGGCGCGCCAATCTGGATAGGAAGAAAATAATTTCCAAACCCGCCCTGCGGTGCCGTAGTTAGCACGAAGAACACCATGATCGTCCCGTGCATCGTCAGCAGGCTGAGATAAGTCTCCGGCTTGATCTCCCCCACCAGCGGCAACACCGCATTCGGCCACACCAGATGGATCCTCATCAGCAGCGACAAAAACATCCCCACCCACACCGCCGTGAGCGCTAGAAAAAAATATTGAATGCCGATTACTTTGTGATCCAGGCTGAAAATATATTTCCGGATAAACCCCTGAGGAGCCGCGTGCGCATGAACCGTAGCCGAGGTCGCCATGTTATTGTTTTTCCGCCTCCCGTGCGGCTATCCACTTGTCGAAATCTTCCTGGCTCACCACATGCACCATGCCGTGCATCTTGTAATGCCCCAGCCCGCAGAGCTCGGCGCACGCGATCTCATACTCGCCAACCGCCGTCGGCGTGAAGTGCATGTGAATATTCAGTCCCGGCACCGCGTCCTGCTTGAAGCGCAGCGACGGCACAAAAAAACTGTGAATCACATCCACCGCCCGCAAACTCACATCCACCTCGCGGTTCACCGGCAGATACATCGTTCCCGTGACCACATCATCCTTGGCCGCCGGATCGGACGTATTCAACCCCACCGCTGCCTCGCCGCCCGCCGACGGATCCATCAGCTTCGGACTCGTCGCCCCATACTTTCCATCCGGCCCCGGATACCGGAAGTACCAGGCAAACTGCATCCCCGTCACTTCCACTTGCACCGCGCCCGGCCCCGCCTGGTCAAAGCGCTGGCTTGCCCACACCCGGCTGCCCATCAGATTCAATCCCACGAACAGAACCGTAGTGAGTACGGTCCAAACGATTTCCAGTTTTGTATTGCCGTGCGAATAGTTCACCGGCGGAGAGTTAGGTTGTTGCCGGTATCGCCACACGATATAACCCAGGGAAAGTTGCGCCGCCAGAAAGACAATTCCCATCAGCACGAACGTGAGTGCTAATTGTCCGTCGATGAAGTGTGCGGCTTCGGCTGCCCCGATCGGCAACCACCAGGTTTTGGCTACGAAGAAGTAAGTGCTGGCCAGTGTGATCAGCCAGATTAACGCCATTAACGCGAGGCCCATTCCCCAGTCCTCCTAGTAAAGAAGCGACGCGGACGATTTCCCCACGGCCATTGCCTTTGCCCATAGCAAAAGCAAGAGTCGGCGGCGAGTGTACCACAGGTCAAGGCAATAAAAGCAAGTGGGTTCTTCAAGCCATAGGACCGGAGATATGACGACAGCGGTAATGGCAGCGTTTCCTCCGCGACCCTCCGTGTCCTCTGTGTTCAAGATTTTAATCCTCGATGTTGCTCCGCCCTCCCTAAAATCTTGTCCCTCCCTAAAACTTCTCCTTCAATCCTTCCAGATATTTTCGAAGTTCCTCTATACTTAACTTCACCTATGTCCGCTGCGCCCACCAAGACCTTCTACCTCGAAACTTTCGGCTGCCAGATGAACGTGCATGACTCCGAGAAAGTCATTGGCACGCTCGTCCACGAGGGATACCGGCAGGTAGAAACCGTCGAGCAAGCCGACCTGATTCTCTACAACACCTGCTCCATCCGCGACAAAGCTGAGCAGAAAGTCTTCAACCGGCTGAACGATTACAAGAAGCTTCTGAAACAAGGCAAGAAATTTGGCGTGCTCGGCTGTGTCGCGCAGCAGGAAGGCGAAAAGATTTTCGAGCGCGCTCCGTACGTCTCGTTGGTCTGCGGGTCGGCAAGCTATAGCAACCTGCCCAAAATGCTGACCGAACTTGAATCGGTACCCGGCGTTCAGCCCTCGGGCGCTGGCAACCGCAAACCTGAGGCCGCCGCACTCGTTCGCATTACTGGCCTCGACGACCGCGAAACCGACAAATGTTTCGAAACCGAATTCACCGCCCGCACTAATCCTCATCGCGGATACATCACCATCATTGAAGGCTGCGACAAGTTTTGCGCCTATTGCGTCGTCCCGTTCACTCGGGGCAAAGAGCGCAGCCGCACCTCGGATTCAGTCCTCGCCGAAGCCGGCCAGATGGCCGATCTCGGCTACACAGAAATTCAACTGCTCGGCCAGAACGTGAATTCGTATAAGGACCCGGCAGGGAAGCAGACCTTCGCTGAATTGCTGGCCGCCGTCGGCCAAGTCCCTGGCATCCGCCGCGTGCGCTTCACTACCTCGCACCCACGCGACTTCGGCCGCGACATCATCGATGCCATCGACGCGGTTCCCACGCTTTGCGACCATGTACATTTACCCGTACAGAGCGGATCCGATCGTGTCCTGAACGCCATGCAGCGCCTCTACACCCGCGACCAATACCTCGAGCGCATCTCTTGGATGAAGTCCGCCAGGCGCGACATCAGCATCACCAGCGACATCATCGTTGGTTTTCCCGGAGAAACCGAACAAGACTTTGCTGACACTTTGAGCTTGCTCGACGAAGTTTGCTATGACGCTGTCTTCACCTTCAAATATTCCCCGCGCCCCAACACTCCATCGTTAGCGCTCGAAGACGCCATTCCGGATGAAGAAAAATCCCGCCGCCTGGAAGTAATCATGTCTCACCAGAGGCAAATCCAGATCAACCGTTACAAGAAATATATAGGAAGTAAACTAGAAGTGATGGTTGAAGGGAAGAATGAAGCACGCCACCAATGGATCGGCCGCACCAGCCAGAATAAAACCATGAATTTTACCGCCCCGGAAGGATCGAATCCCCAGACAGGAACATACGTAAAAGTAAAAGCGACCCAGAGCTTTCCTAACAGCCTCCTGGGAGAATTGGTGATATAAAAAGCTTAAGAAGTTGCGGCGGGCCTCAAGCCTGTCAGGAGCTCCTCATGGAATTAGAGATGACCATCCGCGGCCTTTTGATGGACCCAGTCACGAACACGCCGATTGTGATTTTGAAGGATGTGGCGGGAGAGGCAGTTCTGCCCATCTGGGTGGGCGTATATGAGGCAAATGCGATTGCCCTGGAAATGGAAAAGGTGAATACGCCGCGCCCCATGACGCATGACCTCATCAAGAATGTGCTAACGGGTCTGGAGGCTCAGGTGCATAAGGTCGTCGTGACGGAGCTGCGCGAGGAGACGTTTTATGCGGTGATCTGGCTAGAACGGAGCGGCGAGGTGATCAGCATCGATTCGCGCCCGTCAGATGCGCTGGCGCTGGCGTTGCGCGTGGATTGTCCGATCTTCGTGGATGAAGATGTGCTCAAGAATTCCAAGCAGGCCGCCAATATGTCAGACCGGGTAAGCGCCGAGGAGCTGCGAAAATATTTGGAAGGGCTGAACGACGAGGATTTAGGTAAATACAAGATGTAGGGATGGAAAGACCAAACTTTGCCTGTAGGGGACAGGCGCCCACATTCATCGATAGTGGCGAGACCCGACTCCCCGCTACTTTACATAATACCTGTTATCGGACATTGGATTTACGCCTCGCTCCTGCCTCTGCATCGGCGATGGGATCACTCTAATCCTGCGAAAAAACGATTTTCGGATGAAACAACGTCCCGGCGATGCGGGTCGCGACGGCCAGGAGTTCGCTTTGGCTGGCAAAGACTTTAATTTGCAGTGCGCGCGAGACGTCAGGAAGGTTGGCGGCGCGGCCGCTTCGGATCCGGGCGGCGGTGGGTTCGTCGGCAGTAACAGAGGGAAACTGCGGGAGGAGTTCTCTGGGATGAAGGAAGAACGTTGGCGAGTTAGGATTTGCTGACTTTGAGGTACCGCCGGCAACAGCAGGTTCCTCACCCGTCCTTGGGACGAGTTCGGAATGACGTGTATTTTCCTGATCCGAATCCTTCCCCTCCTGCGCAGAACCCCTCATCTGACTTTCGATCTTATCAAGCGTTTGGGCTTGCGAAATGTCGAATTCGGCAACTGCAGTGCGGCGTAGAGATTGGAGATGGGCTCCGCATCCCAGAAATTGACCCATCTCGTGAGCAATCGACCGCATGTAAGTTCCGGAGGAGACGCGGGCGCGGAAGTGAGCGCAATCGCCTTCGACCGAAGTGATGGCGAATTCCTTGATCTCGATTTGCACCGGCTTCAGCACAACTTCTTTTTGTTTGCGTGCGAATTTGTAGGCCGGGACACCCTGGATTTTTTTCGCCGAGAACGGCGGAGGAGTCTGTTCGATGCGACCCAGAAACTTAGCGGCCAGAGTTTGTAGCCCGCTAAGGTCGAGCGGCAAGTTCACTCCCGGACAGCCGGGAGGCTCCGAAAGTGGTTCGCCGTCGGCATCGTAAGTGTTGGTGGCGAAGCCGAACCGGATCACGCCTTCGTAGGTTTTCTCCGACCCAATGTAGAACTGGGCCAGTCGGGTGAGACTGCCCGCCACCAGCGGAAGCACTCCAGTGGCCAGCGGGTCGAGCGTGCCGAGATGTCCGATGGAACGTTGCTGGAGGATGCGACGCATGCGCGCGACGACGTCGTGCGAGGTCCATCCGGCAGGCTTGTCGACAATGATGACACCATTCATAAGATTGAGTGATTGCAGATCGGGTAATTCCAAAGCTTGACGAGTCGAGCGTACGTTGCCTTTTGTATCGAAGCAATCTAGTAGGATTGTTTCTTAACTAACTTAACAGATTCCACATGCTTCCTTTTAAGGACGATCAACCTCGATACAGCACGCCTTGGGTGACAAGGTTTTTGATTGCGATCAACCTTATAATTTTTTTGTTTGAGTGGTCGCTCGATCCGGCAAGTTTGCGAGTGCTGATCCATCAATTTGGCGTGGTTCCGTATCATCTGGCGGTGTTATTGGCGGGCTCGCACCGCTATTCGCCGGCGGTCGTGGTGCTTCCCTACTTCACTTCAATGTTCCTGCACGGTTCATGGATGCACGTCATCGGCAACATGTGGTTCTTGTGGATCTTCGGCGACAACGTCGAAGATTATCTAGGGCATTTTAAATATCTGGTGTTCTATATTCTGACCGGACTGATCGCAATGGCCACGCAGGTCGCGGTGAATCTTCACTCGACCATGCCAACGGTGGGCGCGAGCGGGGCGATTGCAGGGGTGCTCGGAGCGTACTTTATTCTGTTTCCCCGGGCGCGGGTGCTGACCTGGTTCTTCGTGTTTGTGATTTGGGTTCCGGCCTGGATCATCCTGGGATATTGGTTTGTGCTGAATTTCTTAAGCGGGACCGCGACCGCGCTTTCCGTGCGGGGGCAGAATATGGGAGGGGTAGCGTTCTGGGCGCATGTGGGAGGATTTGTATCGGGAGCATTACTGGTGAAGGCTTTTGGCGAGCGCAGGGTGAGGTATCCGTATGCCGTGGGATAGCACCGTGGTCAGCGCGGATCGAGGCCGGTAAATCTCTTCGACGTTATTTAGTCTTTTTCTGGAAGGCTGTAGTCGAAGGTGTAGGAATGTTTTCCGGCGGCGATCTCGATCGACATTTTTCCGGCAAGGCCGGTAAGTTGGCCGGTGCCCGAGTCGGGGACGACGATAATGTTCAATTCCGGAGCGCCACGGGTGAGCGTGGCGAAATGCTGGAGGGAGAAACTGCCGGTTCGTGGACCTGCTGGAGTTTTCAGAGTTCCGATGACGCGCTCGATGGCAACATAGCCTGCCGAGCCTTTTATATCGGTGGAGGCGGTGAGCATTTGGCCTTTGCTGGTGGCTTCGAGATCACCGTGGAGCGTTTTCTCGATTGTCATGCGACCGAGAGTGGGATCGAGTTTGTCGTCTTGCGGAGTGAGTTTGACGTCGAATGGTCCGGAGGCGCGGCCCGACATAGTGGTTCCCTTCTGAGCTAAGGCTGGGTGGTTGCTGGCGGCGAGATAAAAAGAAAAAATGCAGGCGATGCCGACGCGAGATCGCAGACTCATGCCTGCATTGTCGTCTGCGGCGTGGAGGGGCGTCAAATGTGACGATCCCACTTCTCGCGCGCAAAAAACGCGCGCGAGAAATGGGGCACCCATTGATTTGATTTTCTAAACGCGAGTGTCGACAGTTTCGCCTTTTTCCAGATAGGCGACGAGCCATCCCATGACGCGCTTCCAGCCCTCGGAGTGGTCCGCGGCGGCAGCGGGGCGGCCGGCAAAACCTTCCTGACGGATCTTGACCAGCGTTCCAGTGCCTGCGCGTTGTGGACCGTTCGAGTTGAGCAGGTTCACGCTTTGCGGGACCAATTCCCATCGAACGATGGTTTTGACATCGGCCATCCAGGTACACATCCAGGTGTGAATCAGCAGGCGGGGTGGATCGATCTCGAGGTATTCGCCTTCGACGCGGAAGGCGGAACCGTCGGCGCCAATGCCGTCGCTCGACCATTTGCCGCCAACGCGAAGGTCGGCCTTCCACTCTTTAATGCGGTAGAGATTGCTCGCTCCCCACCACTGCGGCATCTGGTTGGGATCGGTGATGGCCTGGAACACGCGGGCGGGTGGGGCGGCGATGAAAATTTCGCAAGTGACTACGTCCTGATCGGGGGTGATTGCGATGGTTGCCATGGACTAGCTCCTTTATTTCTCCAGAACATTCTTAATCGATTGCACCAGGCCGGGCCAGCCTTGACTGTATCCCTGACACGCTCCAGGCAGCGGCAGTAGTCCGCTGTGCGTAACACTCACATGAGTGCCAAGCTTGGTTGGCGATAATTCCCATCGAACCACGGTGCGAACCTCTGGATTTTCATGCCAGCTGGCATACCACGAATAAGCCAGCAGGCGTGGCGGATCGATCTCCAGTATTTCACCGTGATGATCGAGATCGAGTCCGGCGCCAGTTCCCTTGCGCGCTCTTGAGACAAATCGCCACCTGCCTCCGGGACGCGCATCCATTTCCCAGAGCGTCATCTCGAAAGCGTCGCTCGTGCCCCACTGAAGAGCTTGATCTCTATCGATCAAAGCATGGAAGACGCGTTCGGGCGGCGCGGCGATGTCGATTTCGGTGACGACGGCATCGTTATTGGGGGTGATAACTGATTTGGCCGTTTTATTTGTCATTGCTCTTCTCACTTTCCATTAGTTCGTGTTTCGTTTCGCCGCACCCTAGGTCAGTTTGTGAAGCTATTTTTGGGCGATCTCGCTGCGGTGAAGGTCGAAGAACTCTTTCACTACTTTTCCGTGATCGTTGAAGGTCCAGTCTTCGGTGTGATGATTGGTGCCGAGCATGGCGATGACGACGCGCTGCATGTGCCCCGCGTCAGGCGTGGCGAGGTTGGTGGCATCAAAAAAATCGAAAGTGATGGTTTTGCCGTCGGGCGAGGCGGTGCCCGCCATGCGCGGCTGGTTGCCGACGCTGCAGTAGTGCGTCAGAACCAGCCGCGAGCCATCGAGGTGGATCATGGAAACCATGTTTTGCGGGCCGTCGCCGTGAATTTCGCTAAGCAAAGCGGAGCCGGCGGCGGTGTCTTCAAAAGTCACGAGCAGCGGCTTTCCCTCCGAGTTCTTGCCTTCCCAGGAGCCAGAAAGCGTTTTGAGCTGATCGAAGGATTTCTGGGCTGCGGTCTGGGATAGCGCCGCGGTTGCGGCAAGCAACAGGGCAAGTGGAACTGCAAGGCGTAGTTTCATGTTAGCGGTCTCCTTTGAACTTTTTGCGACTAGCCTGGGATGAATGTTTCGGCGCGATTTCCGTTTCCTTAGCGTATTCGGCCTCGACAAATGTCTTCAAGTTGTTCAGGTTCATCTTCCAGAAGTTGCGGTATTCATCGAGCCAGGAATCGACTGCGCGGAGCGGTTCGGGATTGAGCTGGTAAACACGATGCCTTCCCTCGCGGTGTTCCCGCACCAGGTGTGCGCGGCGCAGCAGGCGCAGGTGCTTGGAGATGGCGGGACGGGATACAGGAAATGATCCGGCAATCGCTCCGGCAGGCTGGCTGCCGCGGCGAAGCAAATCGAGGACCGCGCGCCGGGTGGGGTCGGCGAGGGCCTGGAAAGTGATCTCCGATGAATATGTAACCGAACGGTGACGCATAATGCGTAACCTTACAGTTACGCGAATAGGTTGTCAACCTCAAAGTTCAAAGACCTGGGGAGCCTTGCTTGAAATCCTGAACCTTCGAGATTAAGTCTAAAAACGCTTGATGGACACGCGTGTCCTCGGAGAGTTCGGGATGAAAGGTCGCGGCCATGGTTCTTCCCTGCCGGACCGCAACCGGATCGGCTCCTTCAGTGGCGATGACCTCCACGCCGGGTCCGACACGTTCGATTTTGGGCGCGCGGATGAAGACCATTTCCAGTGGCGAATCAAAGAGCTTGCCTTCGCGGATGGAGCTGTCGACCTGGCGCCCGTAAGCATTGCGGCGTATGCCAATATCGAGCGCGCCAAGGCCGGCTTGTTTCGGATTCTCTACTTCGGTTGCCAGCAGAATCGCGCCGGCGCAGGTGCCGAAGGTCGGCTTGAGACGAACGAACTGCTTGAGCTTCGCGAAGCCACCTTCTCCGAGCAATTTCAAAAATGTACCGGACTCGCCTCCGGGAATGACGAGGCCGTCGATGGCATCGAGCTGCTCTGGCTTTTTGACCAGCACTACCTCAGCCCCCAGTTCTTCGAGGCGCCGGCGGTGGGCGTCGAAATCGCCCTGCAAGGCTAGGACTCCGATTCTCATGCAGATTTGATTTTACTGGAGTTTGAGCCGAGGGCAGATCCTAGGCGATGAGCGCCTCGCGTGCGAAGAACTGCCCCAGCAGCATTAGATCGGTCGTCTTTCAGCGACCTAGCTTTTTGTCGCAGGCCATACTGCGCCGACCAGCAGTGCTACCCCGATTCCCAATGAAACTTCGATAAAACGGTGGACAGCCACCATCCACGGCGGCCCACCACTCGCGATTAGCATTACGATGCTTAAAGCAATCCCCGCGAAGCGATAGGCCCTGCCGATTCTCAAGACGGCCGAAAGAATTCCGCAGATAAAAATCCCTGCCCCATAGGCGATCCAGTTGGGATGAAAAAAAGTGGCGATCGCCGCAGCTACTATTACGCCTAAAGCGGTGCCGGCAAAGCGCTGCCAGGCTGTGGTGACCGGATCGGAGGGGGAGAGCAGAATAACGATGGCGGAGATTGGCGCCCAGTAAAACTCCGGAAGTTTCAGCCCATACGCCAGCAGCATGGAAGCGACCGCCGTGAAAGTGGTGCGCGCGCAGTTAATAAGTGTGGCACGGTCTAATCCAAAACGTTCTGCCAGAAGCGGCATACGAGAGGATTGTATCGCGGGGCTAACGCTGACGATTCTCGATAACTGCTGAGACGCGATGCCGCGCTGAAAATCTCGAAACGCAAAGCGCGATATATACTTCCCTCGTGTCTCTCGCCAAACAAGTGCTGCTCGTCGAAGTGCGCCAGTCCGCATGGGCCAATCGGAACTCGCTTGACGCTTGTTCCGCCCTCGCTCCGGAGGAGCTAGAGCGCGACTTGCGCATTTCACACACGAACCTCCTCTCTACTCTCAGGCATATCTGCGACGGAGAACGAGTCTGGCTCGACTGCTTGCGCACTACTCCCGACGGCGGAACCTGGCGGCTGCCACAGGGTGCGCCGCCGGAACCGTCATTTGAGGAGTTGTCACGGACCTGGCCCGTCATATGGACTGGCTTCGAGCCTTGGCTCGAAGCGCTGCCGGAGACAAGTCTAGAGAAAGAACTGATGCTCCAACTTCCCGGAGGGATTGAGCGGAGCTTCCCGCGCTGGCAAATTCTGCGGCATGTACTCAGCCACTCCACCATGCATCGCGGGCAGATTGTAGGGATGATCCGCATGCTCGGTCATCACCCACCTCCGAGCAGCTTCATGGATTACTATCTCGCGCAGTAACCCTTTGATCGGGCATGATTATTTTCCGAGGCTCATTCGCTGCCCTTTTCTTTACGGTTCTTTCCAGGTCGATGTATTGCAATGTACGTGACCGAATCCCAGGAGTTGTGGATCCCAAGGAATAACAGGGCCAACGCGACCGCGGCGACCAGGAACAAGCCCAACGTCGTATCTCTCGCAAGTAGAAATCCACTAACCATCAATGACGCATAGACCACTACCGGCAGCCAGCCGTACCACATCCAATCTTCCCTGTCGGGCTGGTAAGCGGTTTGCTTCCTGGCGTGTCGAATGACCTTCAAGGAGTATGCAAAACCGCCGATCCCGCAGCAACCCAGCGCCACCGCTGCAGCAGCCAATGTGCCCCACGGGCAGTTCGCGATGGCGGAGATCAGTAAAGCTACGCAGAAATGAACGACCGTCGGCGACCCAAAAGCGCGCAAGGCGCGTTCGTCGTTGATGCCCCCCTCGGCGAGTAAGGTCATCGTCACAAACTGGAGTCCGGTCAGAGCCCCGGCTGAGGAACCGACGATCACATAGAAATTCTGCCAGCGCGCAAGCGTGGATACGGCGACTTCTTCGATCATCCCAGCGAATCCCTTCCGGAGATACTGAGCGAAAGACAAACGATAACAGAGGATTTGCGCTGCGTGAGTGCCAGCGAACGTGTTGCCCGCCCCAGATCTTCGACCTGGCTACCCCCTCCCTCTTGTTTTTTACAAAATATCTAGAATCAACAGCTTACGCACCGCTACAAGCGAGAATTCCTCGCAAAATCTTCATAACAAAGATTTTACAAGTCAAAAACCTGAGAGCATTGGACTTAGCTGCCGATTCTTGAACACTCGAGGTCTGCCTGAGGTGGCTGCGGCTACTCCTCTGCCGAGACAATGATGGAACGTGTCGGGGATGTGCGCAAGGTCAGATGTCACAAGCGGAAGGGTATAGTGGGCGGACCGGGGTGCCCCACATCCCGCTGGTTTTGCGAGACATGGGAATTTGACACATGAGCGACCCACCGGGCCTGACAATGCCTGCCCTTGCCCAGGACGTGAGCATTGAAAACCGGGTTGGGCCACCCGCGGCGGAATAAGTTGAGGTGCGACCCTATTTGGCCTGCATGGCCTTGTGAAGCGAATGAATCATGTGACTGGCAACCGCTTCCAAGCCACCGTGTTTGATATCAAGGAACTTCTTATCGCGATCACCCGCCGTGCCCGACCACAACACGACCTTGCCCGAAGGATCCACCAAGTTCACGGTGGCCTGATTTGTGGTCTGGGCGCCGAGATTTACGCCCTTCAAGATAGCGTCGGCGGTGGCAGGCGAGGTCACGAGCTCCAGCGTTCCGTGAAACTGGCGCGATATCTCGGAGGTTAAATACTGGTCGAGATGGTTATCCATGGGCTCGACATAAATTTTGCGGATGCTGGCAAGGGAAGGCGCTTGCGCGAGGCAGAGAATACTGGCGAATACTACAACCGAAATGGCCACAAGACTGATGCGTTTGTACGACATCTAACCTCCGTTTGGTTGGTCGGGAAATCCGACCGAACATTCTACAGGCGAGACGCGGACATGGCTAGTTCATGCCTCGCCTGTCTGTGACGAAAACCAGGTTCCCCCTGCGCATATGGGTGCCCCATAGCCTGCCCTGAGCGGAGTCGAAGGGTCTCGCTTCTTTTGCGGACATGGGAGGCGGCAGGTCTGCGCCATCCGCGAGAAAAAAAACGCAACAGAAAATGGCCCCGGAATACCGGAGCCATTGTGAAAATCTCGTGGTGTAGCACTCTGTCTATTTCAGTATTGGTGAATCGGATGGAAGAGTCAAGTTACTTGAGGAGATTATCTCTGCGTTCTCTCCTCATTTAGATTCCTCCTCCACAAAAGGGAGAATGGACCCGGCGGGATTCGAACCCGCATTTGCGACTGTGACAGAGTGCCGTGTTTCCCTTACACCACGGGCCCTGATTCGAGTTTGGGTGACCGTGCTGAGGAAGGCAAGAAGGTAATCCGGAATTTCCCCGAGTGCCTGCCGAATCGGGACGAACGCCTACGCTTCATGCGCTCGGAAATCCCACCCTTCGAAAGGCGCGAAGGGTGGGCCACCCGCCTAGACTCAATGAAAACGGCCGTCTCGACCTCTCTTGAAAAACTACGTCTTGCGGCTTCAGCGCGCCCAGCCACTCCGAAGTCACCATCCCCGAGTCTGCAGCATCTGCGCCTCATCCAGCCCCGCCACAGCCAGCCCCTTCATCGCCCCGACCAGATCCTCGCTGACCTCAAGCAATACTTTCGGATCATTGAAATGCGTAGCAGCCTTGACGATTGCTTTCGCACGCTTTTCGGCTTCGGCGGGGTCGGCGAAGGTGGTTGAGTCCTTCATGAAAATTCCTGATCCCACGAAGACGGCTTCGGCTCCGAGTTGCATGACAAGCGAGGCGTCAGCTGGTGTCGCGATACCTCCAGCGGAAAAATTCGGCACTGGGAGCTTGCCGGTTTTCGCGACCATCTTGATGAGTTCGTAGGGTGCGCCGTGCTCTTTGGCTTTGGCGTAGAGTTCTTCTTCGCCGAGGACAGTGAGGATGCGCATCTCCTGCACGATCTGGCGGATGTGCTTGACGGCGTGGACTACGTCGCCGGTACCGGCCTCACCTTTGGTGCGGATCATGGCTGCGCCTTCGGCGATGCGGCGCAGGGCTTCTCCGAGATTGCGCGCGCCGCAGACGAATGGAACTTTGAAGGCGTGCTTATCGACGTGGTGGGCTTCGTCGGCTGGAGTGAGCACTTCGGATTCGTCGATGTAGTCGACGCCGAGTTCCTGAAGAATTTGCGCTTCGGCAAAATGTCCGATGCGGCACTTGGCCATGACGGGGATCGACACAGTGGCCATGATCTCGCGAATCTTTTTCGGTGAGGCCATGCGGGCAACCCCGCCTTCCGCGCGGATCTGCGCGGGCACGCGCTCCAGCGCCATCACGGCGACGGCTCCGGCTTTTTCGGCAATCTCAGCCTGCTGGGCGTTGGTCACATCCATAATTACCCCGCCCTTGAGCATTTCGGCGAGGCCGGTCTTGAGGCGGAGACTGGTGGAGCTACCGTTATTTTGGGACATGTGTGGGCTCTTTTCTAAAGGAAAAGTTGCGGCTCGCTTAACACGGAGCGCAGCTTTAGGTATCTTACAACCGTGCGGCGATTCGCGGTACCCCTGTTACGGTCTGCGCGAGCAACATCAAAAATCTTTAACACAGAGGAGTACAGATAACTTCTTAGCGTTCGACGAATTTCGCGAACATTTTTTGCGGATCGATCGCGATAAAGATACCGCGGCTCCGGGCCAGGACTTCGTCTTTCTCGTTCAGGATTTCCGCGGTATTAATGTGCTGCCGGCCATAGACGCTGACCTCGCGCCCTTCCACCCGCAGCGGCCTTTGCAGCGGAACCGGCTTCAGATATTCCACCGTCATCTCTCGGGTAAGCGCGACGACATGATGCAACTTGTTCACCTTGCCCATGGCATCGTCGAGAATGGCGGCGATGACGCCGCCGTGCGCGTGGCCGGGCGGTCCAGTGTAGCGCTTGCTGAGGCGAAAGCGGCAGACGAAGGTCTGCCGCTCTTCGTCCAGAACAAATTTCAGCCGCATCCCGTCCGGATTGTTCTGGCCGCAGACGAAGCAGTTGTTTTTTTGCAGCTTAAGATAGCGGGTATCGTGGCCCTCGGAGCGTGGCGGCATGGAAGGATTTTACGTGATTCTTGTGAACCGGTCGCGCTCCTTTCCTTTCAACAACTTAACCCCAGCCAATCCCTTATTCAACCGCTAAACCCCGTTTTTCTCCCATTCATTGTTCTCTAGCTGCGCCATCCCCTTCGCTTGCAATAGGATGGCTTCAGACCAACTCCGAGGAAAGAGTGTATCAACCAGGTTCAACTTCCGCGGAGTAGTGCAAGTTTTTTGGTACCATCTCAGGTTCTTGCGAGGCATCAAGTTTTGGGCAATAGCATCAAAGACCTGAAACCCTCCTCAATAGAACGCAGGTTAGTAGAAAAGGTTGATGCAGAAGTGAAGATTGCCAGCGGCTGATCGCTGGCAGCTTATTGCTCAAAGCCAGGAGCCTCATAAGAAATGCGCAAGCCGATTAAGTACGTAGAGAAAGCAGTTACCGTCGCCGCTCAAGGCGCTTGGGTTGTCTTTGACCGCTTGAACCGAATCAAGCCCAACCCGTCGCCCACTCCCAAGTGGTCCGACAAGCCCCTGCTCAAATCGTACGAGAAATCGAAGCCGCCGCTAGGCTGGCCGCGCTCGACCGATTCTCTGTGCCCGAAGTGTGTGCCGGAGATTCGTCAGCAGATTCTGGACGGCAAGCTTCCGCATGAAGTGTTGATGAACGAAAAAATTGGCGAGATCAAAGCCACCATTGTCGAGCGTGACGGCAAGATTTTGATGGTGAAAGACTGCCCGATTCACGGGCACTTCGAAGATGTTATGTCGATAGACACGGATTTCTCGAAGCACCTGGAAGACGTGTTCCCTGGCCGCGACATTGCGGCGCACAATGACGAGAAGCTGCATCATCACGGATCATCGACCGTGAAGTACGGACGCGGGTCGGTGCTGACCATCGATCTGACCAACCGCTGCAACATGATGTGCGATCCCTGCTTCATGGACGCGAATCAAGTCGGCTTCGTCCACGAACTGCAGTGGGAAGAAATTAAGACCATGCTCGACAACGCGATTACCATCAAGCCGCGTCGTCAGATGAGCGTGCAGTTCTCCGGCGGCGAGCCGACGTTGTCACCCTACTTTTTGGATGCGGTGCGGTATGCGCGCAAGGTGGGATACAACTCGGTGCAGGCGGCTACGAACGGAATCGAATTCGCGAAGAGTTTTGAGTTCTGCCAACAGGCCGTGGAAGCCGGCATGCGTTACGCGTACTTGCAATTCGATGGCATCGGCAACGCCGCCAACGCGCACCGCATGGTCGGCAACCTGTTCGATGTGAAGTTGAAGGCGATCGAGAATCTGCACAAGGCCGGAGTCGAAATCGTTCCAGTTGTGACGATCGTCAACGGCATTAATAACGAGCAGGTCGGGCGCATCATTAAGTTCGCACTCGACAATCCGAAAACGATCAGCTTCCTGTCGTTCCAGCCGGTGAGCTTCACCGGCCGCGATGAAGCGGTCACTGACGATCGCCGTCAGGCGCAGCGCTACACGCTCTCCCATCTGGCGCACGACGTTAAGAATCAAACCGGCCTGGGCGAACCCTCCCGCGACTGGTTCCCGATTTCGTTCATGGGCACCTTCAGCGATTGGGCCGACCTGATGCACGCCAACGACGTTAAGAACGACTGGGGCCAACTTAGTTGTGGCTGCCATCCGAATTGCGGGACTGGGATGGCGGTGATGATCGACAAGGAAACGAAGGAAGCGGTGCCGGTGACGGCTTTCCTGCATGGAGATCAGTTGGCGAAGGATATTGCCAAGGTAAACGATGCCTCGCGCGGGAAGTTCTTGACCGGGCTCGGCATGGCGCTATGTCTGATGAAGAACTACGATCCGTATCAGGCGCCGACGCATTTTAAGCTGATGGACCTGCTGAAAAAGTTCGACAAGAACTATCACATCACAGGCAAGAACTACGGCAAAGTCGGCCCGGATCGCACCGTCGACGACGTGATGAAGAGGCGGACGACCGATCGCTGGAACTTCCTGTTCATCGCGGGGATGTGGTTTCAGGATCTGTTTAACTACGACTTCCGCCGCACCGAGCAGTGCATCATTCCTTATGCCACGCAGGAAGGCGAGATTTCGTTCTGCGCGTACAACACGGGCGTGGGATGGCGGAACATCATCGAGAAGATGCACATGACCGCCACGCTTACCAAGTGGTATGAAGAGCATGGACGGCACGAGATTTTCGCCGGCGGCAAGAAAGTGAAGATGGAAGATAACGGCAGCGACTACCTCCGGCTGCGCGACGATCTGGTGACGAACGAGTTGCAGCACGATCTGGATAACCTGGGCATCGCGAAGAATTCCCGAGAAGAGAAGAAGCGGGCGCGAGATGCTAAGGCGGCTGCGGCTACCGGCGATGCGGTCGCGGAGCATCGGGGTCCGGAGAAGAATGATGCGGCTTACAATGCCCGGATGGCGTCGCTTTATCGCGAGGTCGTTTTGAAGGAGAAGCCGGCGCAGTCGCAGGATGGATTTATTCCGCTGGGAGCTCTCGCGAAGGGAAATGGTGGCATCGCTCCTGCTCCGAAGCCGGAGGTTGCGGAGCCAGTTGCAGGAGACTAGATTTCAAACTCCAGCTTTAGAAGTTACGGGCCGCCTCTGGGCGGCCCGCTTTGTTGAGCTGACTCTATTCTCGGCGATCAGGCTGCGCGAGAGCGACGTGCCGGCTTGGCGTCCGGTTTTGTGAGCTCGCCAAGCAGCGTGATGAGAGCACCCTTGAAGCGGAAGAACTTTGCTTCGTCAGCAGAATTAAAACTCAGAAGCTTAGGCATGCTCGCAGTCATGGCGGCCAGGCCGTAGTCGATTTGGCGATGAGCGGGGAAAGAGATCAACTTTTTATCTCGCCCTTGGTAATCGGTGAGAAGAGCCAAGGCGAGTTCGGTGCTTCCGCAGATCAGGGAGCCCAGCGCGGCCCGTTCGTTGCGCCGCCAGAAAATCGGAACCGCTCCAAGAAAAACTGCGACACTGGCGTAATCGATCACCGCATGAGCTTTTGGGCCGACTATTCGAGGCAGGGGTTTTGCGGCGATTTTTGTAAGTCTATTGAGGATCGGCATTCACATCACCTTTCTCTTGACCTATCCTACCGCTTAGTAGCTGCCCACGACTGCTCGTCATCCTGAACTGCCAGTGACCATGGAACGACCATGGGCAGCTGAAAGCGTAAATGGAGGGCCCGCCCTTCCCTATCCTGTTAAGGCTGTACGAGAAAGCAAAACATACCTGAAAGATCAATTTGCAGATAACTCTTAAAAATTAAATTACGAAAAAAGGCGCATGAAACCCGCGGGAAGGAGGTCCGGGACCAGGAATTGCCTGTCACTCATTCCGGCGGCGCCCAGCAGGGCTCGGGCAGCAAGGTAGCCGCTGCGGACCGCGCCTTCCATAGTTGCGGGCCATCCCGTAGCGGTCCAATCTCCGGCAAGAAAGACGCGCGGCCAATCGGTGGTTTGGGGTGGGCGGTAAGCGTCAACCCCGGGACGTGGTGAGTAAGTGGCGTGGACTTCTTTGATGACGGCCGACTTTACCAGTGTAGCCTCGCGAGCGGCGGGAAAGAATTCGCGGACTTCCCTGAGAGCAAGCTCAACGATTTCCGCGCGGGATTTCTCGATGAGATTCTTGGAGGCGCTGACGACAAGTTCGATGTAGCTGCCGGTTGGACCCGCGGTCTCACGTGTGATCAGCAGGCGGGATTTGTGGAACATCCATTGGATGGAGCGGTCGAGGAGGACGGCGTGGTCGAGGTCAGTGATTTGACGGTCAAACCAGAGATGAATGCCGGTGATCGGACAAGATTCGAAATGGGTGAGTTTCTCACGGAGTGGCTCTGCAGCGGGAATTTGCGGCAGTACTGGGTCCAGTGCGTTGAATGGCAGAGCCAGGATGAGGTAGTCAAAGTTTTGTTCTTTCTCGCTGGAAGATTCTTTGTCGGAAGTGCGGATGTTGACGCTCGATTCTGCGGCACAAAAAGCTCGGAGCGAGGTGCGAAACCTGATTTCGCCGCCGCGAGCGCGGATGTAGTCACCGGCGCGGTTGTAGAGGTCTGTGAGCGGAATGGCTGGGACACCCATATGGCGTGCCGCGGGCGACTTCATGGATTCGCGAACGACTTGAGCAGCGTAAGAGACCGCGATCAGATCGAGATCTTCACTGAGGGCGCTGACCAGGATCGGCTTCCAAAAGCGCTCGATGGCGGTTTCCGTTTGGCCGTGATCGTGGCACCATTCGAGAAAAGATTTTCCGGTGTCGTGTTGCGTAGTGAAAGAGAGCGCGGCAATAGCACGGGAGATAACAAATTTGTCTTTGACTGAGAGAAAAGGAAAGCGCAGGAAAGATGGAGCAGTGTGGAGTGGCGCGGGGAGCGGAGAGGCGTGCATCACGGTGGAACGGCCGCCGGGCTCGAGGAATGTCATGTCCTCATACCAGCGGATTTTGTCTTCCACGCCGATACGGCGGTAGAAATCGATAAGGTTGGTGCAGACGCCGAACAAGACGTGCTGACAATTGTCGATGACTTCTCCGGTTCCAGGATGTTCGTAGGAAGAAGCGCGACCACCGAGATACGGGCGGCGCTCGAAGAGAGTAATTTTCGCACCGGAATCAGCCAGCGCGCAGGCGGCCGCAAGTCCGGCCAGACCCCCGCCTGCAATGGCGATGGAGGGTGGTTTGATGTTATCGCTCATGCGTAATTGCGGTGCGTCGACTGACAAAAGAAATTGTTGTCATTCCGAACACGCCCGGAGGACGGGTGAGGAATTTGCTGTCCTGCTGTCAGCCCTCATGCGATGCGTTGCCAGAAGCCCTGGGCGAGCACGCGGAGTTTTTCGCTGACGGTGAGACTTACTTTTTCAGTGAAGACGTCGTATCGGCGCTCGGCGATTTTTCCTAGGAGCTTACGATAAATATTCACCAGCACGTAGAGAGCGGGTTGGCTGTCTTCGGAGATATACGAAAGCAGTTGGTCTCCGGCTTTGTAATATTCGCGGGCGCGGTCGGCCTCGAAGGCCAGCAAGGAAGCGAGGCGGGCGGAGTCCGGATTCAAGAGCAGATCCGTGGACGAGAGCCCGAACTTTTCGAGATCTTCTTCCGGGAGATAAACGCGGCCCATGGATGCATCTTCCTTAACGTCGCGAATGATATTGGTGAGTTGAAAGGCGAGGCCGCACTGCTCGGCGAGAGGCTCGGCGGCGGGGTCCCGGTATCCGAAGATGTGGATGCAGACCAGGCCGACCACGGAAGCGACACGATAGCAGTAGAGTTTGAGATCGTCGAAGGTTTTGTAGTGAACGGAGAGGCTTGGCCGGCCCGCGTCGGGTGATGCTTCGGAAATTTGCTGATCGGAATCGATGGCATCCATCGCAGTGCCCAGGGCGAGTTCATCGAGCAGGCCGGCGGGGATGGTAAACCGGCGCTGCGCGTCGGTGAGGGCGAGGAGAATGGGATCGTCGCTGGGTTGGCCTTGCTGGGAACAGTGCAGAGCGTCGAGCCAGGCGTCAAGTTTATGACGGCGTTCGGCTGCGGTAAGGGTGGGATCGTCGGCGATGTCATCGCAGCGGCGCATGAAGGCGTAAACGGCGCAAAGAGCCTGGCGTTTGCGTTTGGGCAGGACAAGGAATGCGTAGTAAAAATTCCTGGCGCTGGCGCGGGTGATACCGCGGCACACGGAGTATGCCATGGTGAGCTGCGCCGGTGCCGGAGTCCAGGAAGCCAATACGGGTTGGGCGCCGGCGGTCATGATAAATTCCCCAGGAGCTTGTCCATGGCGGCGCGGGCGACCAGGGCCAGTTTGCGGGGTTTCGAGATTACGGGGCGCCTTCCGAGGACCGCGAAATGCTGCCGCTCAATGGCATTGAGAATCTCCTGCCCCCCGCGGCTGAAGAGGTCAAGATCGACAGCTAATTGAGCATCCACGTTTTTGATCAGCGGCAAACCACGGGCAAACCATTCGCGGGCGCGATTAACTTCAAATTCCATCATCTGGCAAAACGCAGGTGTGTTGCGGTTCTGGGCGAGATCCTCTTCTTTCACCGAAAAGCGGCGTAGATCTTCGAGCGGGAGATAAATACGGCCTTTGGCGTAGTCGACGGAAATATCCTGCCAGAAGTTCGCGAGTTGCAGAGCGGTGCAGGTGTAGTCGGAAAGTTGCTGGCGCTCGGGATCATGATAGCCGCAGAGATAGAGAACGAGGTGTCCGACGGGATTTGCCGAGTAATGGCAATAACCGAGAACGTCATTGAAAGTCTCAAAGCGGGTGACGGTCTGGTCCTGCCGGAAGGCGATGAGCAGGTCGGAAAATTCGTGCTTTGGGATGGCGAATTTTCCTACGGTTTCTGCGAGCGCGACAAAGACGGGGTGGCGCGGAGCGCCGTTGTAGCAGGCGTCGAGTTCGGATTGCCATTGGTCGAGCAGCGCAAGTGACATAGCCGCGTCGCCAACCTCGTCGCCCAGATCGTCGGAGATACGGCAATAGGCGTAGACATTGAAGAAATCCTGGCGAAGATGTTTGGGCAGAAACCAACTCGCGACGGAGAAATTCTCGTAGTGGCTACGGGCGAGATGTGCACAGTATTGCCGGGCTTCGGCAAGCGAGGGGGCGGAGGCAGGAATGGCGTAGGTGGCGGGCAGGCGGGTCCAAGCCTGCTGCGTGATTGAACTTTCCGAAACTCGCGAGCTTGTTGTGATTGCAGAAGTCATCTAATGAATATGTGCTAGTGCGCCCCTTAGCACCGTACGAACTCCTTGAATCGCCACCGATGCTACTTGCGTGCTAGAGGTCCTTCGACTTCACAAGACGTCCACTCTGTAGGCGCCTTGCTCCGCTCAGGAGGACAGACTTTCGATACGACAGACGTTTTCACGCTAACCGACATTAGTGGCCGGGGATGATAGCGGTCTTGATGGCGCCGCCTCGGTTTAGCATGTGACGAAGCACCTTTTGCAAGCTGGAGAGCGGGGCTTCACCCGTAATGTAATCCGTAGGGCGAATTTTTTTGGCGGCGATCAGGCCAAAGGCGCGGCGCACGGTTTCCGGGGTGTGATGGAATGTGGCTTTCAGCGTAATTTCGGAATAGTGCAACCGGTTGGTATCGAGCGGCACTTTGCTGCCGCTGGCGCATCCGCCGAAGAAATTTACGGTGCCGCCTTTGCGAACCATTTCGACGGCCCACTCCCAGGCCTCAGGGCGGCCAACAGCTTCGATGACAACATCGGAGCCACGTTTTTGTGGAGTAATGCCACGCACGGCTTCGACAACGTTTGAAACTTTGGTGGTCTGGACGATTTCGTGAGCGCCCATATGCTTGGCGGCGATGACTTGTTCATCGCGCTTAACGACCGCAATGACATTGCAGCCGATGGCACGGGCGACCTGAACGAACATCAAACCGATGGGGCCGCCGCCGAGGATAGTGACAGTGTCGCCGATTTCGACGCCAGTCTCATGCAGTCCGCGCAAGACGCAGGCCAAAGGCTCGGTCATGGCGGCATCTTCGAAGCTTACTTTTTCCGGGATGACCAGCATGTTGGCCTCAACGATGCGGCGCGGAACGCGGATGTATTCGGCGTAGGCTCCGTTGTTGAACAGCAAATCTTCGCAGAGATTTTCCTGATGCTTCGAGCAATAGAAGCACATCTGGCAGGGTGCGGAATTGAGCGCGACCACGCGCATACCCTTCCTGAAGCTGTGGACGCCTTCACCGACCTCTTCCACGACTCCAGCGAGTTCGTGGCCAAAGAGAGCGGGAGGAACAATCATGCGGGCGTGATAGCCGCGCTGGTACACCTTGAGATCGGTTCCGCAGGTGAGGGCGACCTGAACTTTGACGAGAACTTCCCCCTTATCGACCCTGGGGATGGGCACTCGTTCAATTTTGATATCTTCTTTGCCGTACAGGACGGCGGCGGTCATTTTTCCGTTCACTTATTAATTCCTTCCCAGCTTAACGATCCCATGCCGCACCGGGCTGAATTACGATTTTCATCGACGAAGGCTGCGGGTGGGCGGCGAGTTCCAAAGCCCGCGCGCTTTCCCGCAGCGGAAACCGGTGACTGATCAAACGTTCAAGATCCATTTCCCGGCCCATCACGAACCTGACTGACGCTTGCTGTAGATCTATCGACGCACTATAGGAACCGACCAGCGATTTCTCGTCTACGCATATTGCGGCGGGATCGATCACTACTTCTCCACGCTGCGTTTGTGCAAACAACAATATTCGACCGCCGGGACGGGCGGCATCCATCGCAGGACGGATCAAGCTGTTTGCCCCCACAGCCAAAATCACCGCGTCGGCACCACGCCCGCCAGTTCTTTCCCGTACAGTTTTGACCACGTCATGCTGCGACGCGTCCACCGTATCTTGTAAGCCTAGGCTTTTAGCTATTTTAAGCCTCTCCGGGTACAAATCGGAAGTAATAACCGTGGCCCCGGTCTTGGCCGCCAACACGCTTAATATGATGCCGATTGGACCCTGACCGATGACCAGCACGGTTTCCCCGGTCTGGAGATGCAGGGCCTCAATGCCCTTCATGCAGGTGTTGACCGGCTCCACAAAACAAGCTTGCTCAAAAGAGACTTGTGGCGGAATTCGAACAGTTCCCTGCTCGACGATCCAATCCATGACACGAACGTATTCAGCGAAACCGCCGCCGGAGGGCTCGAAACCGGCTGTGCAGCCTACGTTCTTGTAGGTGGGGCATTGTGCGAAGGTTTGATGATGACAGTAGTAACAGTCGCGGCACGGGATGTGATGGAAGACCACAACCCGGTCGCCGGGAGCGAAGTTTTGCACTCCAGCGCCAACGGCGGCGACTTCTCCGGAAGTTTCGTGGCCGAAGATGCGCGGGGCGGAGTGCGATCCGGTGGCGATTTTCTTAAGATCGGTGCCGCACACGCCGCAGGTATGAACGCGAAGAAGCAATTCCCCGGCGCCGATCTGCGGAACCGGAACAGTTTCCAGGCGGACGTCGTTTACGCCACGATAAACCGCGGCGAGCATGGTGGCGGGGACCACATTGCTTCGTTTTTTTAGCGCGAATCGATCGGCAGTTACCATTGGCGTCAATGTTTTGTTAGATGAAATACATCCCATTTCGCTTCATACCAGCTACTATCCCAGCCACTATCCCATTGGTCATACATATTGACTTCATTTGCTTCTCTCGCTTGGCGGTATGGTCGAGGAAACCGACTGAGTTACTGCCGCATATGCTTTGCGGCCGGATTGCAGACACGCCGAGAGGGCGCGCGCGGCTTTACCGCTATTACGAGTCAGCAGAGCGATGCGTAGCCAGAGCCAGGGGCGCAGAGCTAGAAACAGGACAAAGTTTAGAGTGTGAAATTCGCCATCGTTGTCGATGAAGGCGGACATGCCCGGAATCTCGAAATCAAGTTCATCGGAAATTACTTTGATTGCGGTGAAGGCAATTCCGTGCGCATTCGCGGAGGCAGCTACGGCGGCTGCTTCCATGTCAACGGCGCGCGCGGCATAGGCTTGGGCCAGTTTTGATTTTTGCGCTGCGCCGGCGACTTCCATGAAGGTGACCAGCGTACCATCTCTGCCTTCCAGTGAAATGCGGCTGCCGTCGCGTGCATCCAATAGCAGCGACGGCCAAAAAATATCGCCGACCCGTAGGGTGGGATCGAGGCCACCCGCGAACCCCGCAGACTTCACTAGAGTTGGCTGGTATAACGCGATAGAGGCTTCAGTGGCGCGGCGCGCGGCTTGCAGCCCAATGCCACCGCAGACCAATGCCGTATCTTCCCGTTCGAAAAAAATAAACTTGCGACCCTCGTGTTCCCGGGGGACACGCGTCCACTTCTTGATAAGTCGGGCAACTTCTCGCTCGAGCGCGGCCACAATCACGGTTTTAGGCACAGGCACTTTAGACATAGGCATTGGCCCGGAACCACTCCACGGCGCGGCGCAGGGCGTCGTCAGCAGGCACGGTTTTCCATCCGAGTTCGCGTTCAGCCTTGGCGGAGCTTGCCCACATTTTTTTCTTTCCCATGCGGACGGTTTCGACAGTGGCCCGCGGTTCGCGGCCCATCAGGCGTCCGGAGAAATTCTCATCGACCAGTCCGGCGGCGTAGGCGACAAAATAAGGAAGCTTCACCGTGGGCGAAGGCAAACCGGAGATTGCGCCGAGTTTGTCCAGAATCTGTTTGAGGGTGAGATTTTCACCGCCAAGAATGTAACGCTCGCCACTCCTGCCTTTTTCCAGCGCGGCGATGTGGCCGAGAGCGCACTCGCGGACATCGACCAGGTTTAATCCGGTCTCTACGTAGGCGGGAAATTTGCGTTTTAGAAAGTCAACGACGATGCGACCGGTGGGAGTGGGTTTGATGTCCTGCTCGCCAATGGGGGTGGTTGGATTTACGGTTATGACGCGCATGCCGTTGCATCCAGCTTCCAGGGCGACTTGTTCCGCCATAAACTTGGAGCGCTTGTAATGGCCGATCATATCGGCGAGCGAGACGGGGGAATCTTCATTGGCCGGACGGCCGTTGCCGGTGAAACCCATGGTGGCGACGCTCGAGGTGTAGACGACGCATCGGACATTATTTTTGTGAGCGGCTGCGAGAATGGCGCGGGTGCCTTCCACGTTCGAGCGGTACATCTCATCTGGATCTTTCAGCCACAGCCGATAGTCAGCGGCCACGTGAAATACAACTTCGCAGCCCTGCATCGCTTTTTCCACTGACGCAGTATCGCGCAGATCGCCGACCGCGGTCTCCGCGTTCAAGCCTTCAAGATTTTTAAGATTGCTGGTGGGGCGAACCAGAAGACGGAGGTCTGCTCCCTGCTCCCCCAGCATGCGGGCCACGTGGGAGCCAAGGAATCCGGTCGCGCCTGTGACGAAAGATTTCAAGATGGTTCTCGGTTGCCGATTCTCAGCTCTCAGGAAAACGACTTCTCAGTTTGGTTCGAGGGTTTGACTGAAAACTTAAGAACCGAGAATTAATTTTCTGCTTTCTCCATCACCTTGGCGTACGTCGTGAGCGCGAGCAGCGGGAAATATTGGCGATAGAGGTGATATTTCAGATAGAAAACGCAGGGGAAACCGGTTCCAGTGAAGAGTGGCTCGTCCCACGATCCGTCTTCCTTTTGGGTGCGCATCAAGTAGGCGATGCCACGCGCGACCGAATCACTGCGCGTATCGCCGACGGCGAGCAGACCTAGAATTGCCCATGCGGTTTGCGACGGAGTGCTGTCACCGACCCCGCGCAATGCGGGATCGTCATACGAGCCTACGCTCTCACCCCAGCCGCCATCAGGATTTTGCACCATGCGCAGCCACTCGGCAGCTTGCTGGATACAGGGTTCGTGGTTGTCCATGCCGATGGCTTCGAGACCACGAAGCACCAGGGCTGTGCCGTAAATGTAATTCACGCCCCAGCGGCCGAACCAGCTGCCATCAGGCTCCTGCTCGCTGCGGATAAAGTGAATGGCGCGCTTTACCGCCGGGTGAGACTGATCGTAACCGTAGGTCGCAAGCATCTCAAGAATGCGCCCCGTGATATCGACGGTTGGCGGATCGAGCATGGCATTGTGGTCGGCAAACGGAATGTGCTGGAAAACCATCTTGTCGTTATCCTTGTCGAAAGAAGCCCAGCCACCGTTCTTGCACTGCATGGAGAAGATCCAATCGATGGCGCGCTGCACAGATTCCCGCTGGTACCGGCCGTTGGGGTGCTCGACGCGGCTCAGGGCGAGGCAGACCATGGCACTGTCATCGACATCGGGATAAAACTCGTTATTGAACTCGAAGTACCAACCGCCCGGCTTGCCCTTCTTATTCTTGACCTGCCAGTCGCCAGGATTGCGGACCTGCTTTTGCAACATCCAGTCGGCGCACTTGACCATCCGAGGATCACTTGCTGAAACTCCGGCTTCGCCAAGCGCGAAAAGCGCGTACGCGGTATCCCATACAGGAGACATGCAGGGCTGCATGCGGAAGGTGTCGGCTTCTTTGTCTTCGATGCCGAGTTTTTCGAATTCATCGAGAGCACGAATCACCTGCGGATCGTCGAGCGAATATCCCTGGAGGCGAAGAGCAATGATCGCGTTCATCATCGAGGGGTAAATCGCGCCCAGGCCATCGCTCATTTCGAAACGTTCGAGCATCCACTTTTCCGCGCTCTTGAGCGCGATGGAGCGAAGCGGTCGGATGTGGACGCGCTCGAACCAGTGCGTCATACGGTCGAGGACGAGAAAGAAATTTCGCCAGGAGATGATCTTTTTCGACCAGCGCAGGTGCATGCGGGATTTCTGCATGCCGCCTACAAATAACTCTTCTACGCCCATTTCCTGAGGAATTTTTTTGAACGGCTTTTTTGCGTAGCAGATGGAAAGCGGCACCAGAATAGCTCGAGACCACGATGAAATTTCGTAGATGTTGAACCAGAACCAGTTGGGAAAAAGAACAATCTCGGGCGGAATGGCGGGGACGGCATCGTAATCGTACTGGCCGAAAAAGCATAGATAGATCTTGGTAAATGTATTGACCTCGGTGACGCCTCCGAGTTCGAGAATTCTCTTGCGGGCACGTTGCAGCACCGGGTGATCGGCTTTATATCCGGCCAACTTCAGGCCGAAGTAGGCTTTGACAGATGCACTAATGTTGGAGGGGCCGGCGGCATAGATGCTCCAACCTCCATCTACGTTCTGGTGCTGGATAATCCAGTTTGCGGCACGCAGGAAACGCGACGGATCGCCGGTCCCGAGCAGTGTGTGGAGGAGGATGTAATCCGATTCAAGAGTGGTATCGGCCTCGAGTTCACCGCACCAATAACCCTCCTCGTGCTGGGTGGAGAAGAGATTTTCGCTGGCAGCTTTAATGGCGGTTGAAACCCGGGTGAACAAGCCATCGATCTTACCGAAGCGAAGTTGAGGTGCGGAGGCTAAATCTGAGTCGGGGGAGTTACTTTTCATGAATGTGAGGCTCCGTTCGTCATTAATCCGCAGTAGCGCTGGCTGGCGCGGCGGCGATCGCTTCTACGATCTCCGGCGGCAGACCGAAGCGGACGTTTTCCGGCATCACTTCCAGTTCCTGCACGTTGTCAAAACCTTTAGCAGCTAGAAATTTGAGAGTTTCTTCGACCAGGCATTCGGGTGCCGATGCTCCAGCAGTCAAGGCAATTGTTTTTACATCCACCAACCACTGCGCCTCAATATCGCGACAGCTGTCGATGAGATGGGCGTTTGTGCCCAGGTTACGCGCGACTTCCACCAATCGATTCGAGTTCGAGCTGTTCTCGGAGCCGACGACGAGCAGAAGGTCGGATTCGGATGCGACCTGCTTTACAGCGACCTGCCGATTCTCCGTGGCGTAGCAGATATCCTGTGCGGCCGGGCCCTTAATATTCGGAAATTTCTTTTTCAGGGCGGCGATGATGTCTTTGGTTTCGTCGAGGCTGAGCGTGGTTTGCGTCAGATAGGCGACGCGATTGGGATCGGGAACGGAAAGCGACTCGACCTGCTCGGGATTGCCGACCACTTGTGTAACCAGCGGAGCTTCGCCCAAGGTGCCGATGACTTCATCGTGATCGTGATGACCGATGAGGATGAGCGAATATCCCTCTTTGGCGAACTTTACGGCTTCCACGTGAACCTTGGTGACCAGAGGACAGGTGGCGTCTATGACCCGCAGGCCGCGCTTGGCGCTGTGCTTGCGGACTTCCGGAGAAACTCCGTGGGCGCTGTAAATGACGCGCTCGCCATTGGGAACCTCGTCTTCGCTATCGACGAAGATCGCGCCTTTGCCTCGGAGTTCATCGACCACAAAGCTGTTGTGAACGATCTCCTTGCGGACGTAGATTGGAGGTCCAAAGGCCTCAAGCGCGATGCGGACCACATCAATGGCGCGTACGACTCCGGCGCAAAAGCCTCGCGGCTTTAATAGAAGTAAAGTTTTTCCCTGAGTGCTAGGCAGCATTCAATCTCCCACTAGTCAGATAGTGCGCATCGCGTTTTAGATGCACAATTACGCGCAGAAAAGGTCACTCCTAAGTTACAGGATTTAGCCTTATCCGGTACTGATAAATTACTGGAAAGCATCTGATTGGTCAATGTAAGCGACTGAAAGGGCGGTAATTAGCAGCGGGCGGCTAGATTTTGAGGCCGGTTGGGTATTGCTACCACAGCCTCGTGATGCCGTAATCATCGAGAGCTTGGTCATTGCTCAGGATCGGAATGTTCTCGCCGAGCGCCTGGGCGATGAGCATCCGGTCGAAAGGGTCTTTATGTGGGCCGGGGAGAGACCCGGCTCGGATGCCGTGCTTCGCGCTTACATCAAGGATTGCGATTCGCTGCCGCTCCATTTCTCCGACGAAATCCTCGATCAGTTCCGCAGCCGATGGAAGACGGCCCAGGCGTACTTTTGTAGCGATCTCCCAGGCAGAAACCGCACTGATGACCGCGGTATTGGCCCTATCCGTGATGAGGCCGCGTCCGACCTTCGAGAGATGCGGATCGCTGGTCATCCACCAAATCAACGTGTGAGTATCGAGCAGAAAGCGCAAGAGCGGCTACTCCCAACCGTCCAGTTCTTCAGGCGGCAGGGGCTCAAAAAACTCCGGGCCGATCTTTATCTTTCCCTTCCATGCCCCGGGCTTGCGGTCACCAGCACCATCGGCGACCGCGACCAATTTCACGACAGGCTGCTTCCCCCGAGCGATAATGATTTCCTCGCCTCGGCAGGCTTTCTCAATGAGCCTGGAGAGCTGGGTTTTTGCTTTATGAATTGTGATAGTTTCCATACCAGCTTTATAGTTAGCTAACTTATATTAGCTAAGGTTGAACATGAGAGTCAAGCTGGCTTCGTTACCGGCTTTTATCGATTCGTCTTAATCATCTGCTCCGCGTGCTTGCGGGAGGTGTCGGTGAGCTTGGCACCACTTAGCATGCGCGCAACCTCCTCGGTGCGCTCGTCACCCATGACCGGGCGGATGGTAGTGCGAGTGCGTCCATTGCGTTCTTTCTTCTCGATCACATAGTGATGATCGGCGAAGGTGGCTATCTGCGGAAGGTGGGTGACGCAGAGCACCTGGTTCGTACGGGCCAGAGATTTTAGTTTTTTGCCGACGGCTTCCGCCGCGCGGCCTCCGATGCCGGTATCGATTTCGTCGAAGACCATGGTGCGTTGGACCGTGTTTCGTTGATGGGTGGGGGCTGGACCACGAGTGTGATTCGAGCCACTAACGCGATCCTGATGCGGCGCTTTTCCACTTCCTTCGGCTAACTTCCCGGATTCAATGCTCACCTTCAGGGCGAGCATTACGCGAGATAATTCGCCTCCGGAGGCAACGTGTTCGAGTGGACGCATGGGTTCGCCGGGATTGGTTGCGATCATGTAAACCACGTAATCGATACCGGAGGGAGTCCAGTTCCCTTCTTCCTGCGGACTCGTGATTTCGATACGGAAAGTGGAGTGCATGGCGAGATCGTTGATCTCGGCTTCGACTAATTTCTCCAGGGCGCGCGCGGCGTCCTGGCGCTTCTTCGAGAGCACGCGCGCGGTGCGCAGATATTCCGTGGCAGCTTTCGCCTGCTCGGCTGTTAGTTCGCGAAGGATCTCATCTTTATTTTCGATCTCGGAAAGCTTTCTGGCCACGTCTGCGCCAAACTTGATCACATCGTCGAGAGTGGGGCCATACTTGCGCTTTAGCCGGTCCAGCGAGGCAAGGCGATCTTCCACTTCGGCCAAATGTTCAGGCGAAGCATGGATGCCTCCGGCGTAGTCGCGTACCGTAGCGCCCACATCTTCCACGCTGATGCGTGCGGTTTCAAGGGCGGCGAGCGCTTCCTGAAATCTGGGTTCATAACGGGCTAGTTCTTCAATCTGTTTTTGTGCGGAACGCAGTGAAGCCGAAGTGGAAGCATCTCCCTCGTAGAGGAGATCGAAGGCCTGCATGGCCGCATTGTAGATTTTCTCGGCATTGGCAAGCACGCGCTTTTCGGTTTCAAGCTGCTCGTCCTCGCCGGGCCGAGGCTTGATTTCCTCGATTTCGCGCTTCTGAAAAATCCAAAGATCGACCAGACGAAGTCGATCCTGCTCATCCTGCTGCATGGCCGCAATGCGCCCGGAGATTTCTTTCCAACGCGCATAGGCAGATGCAACCGCTGCAAGCTCACTGTGGGCAAAACCGTCGAGCAATGCGAGACGCGTGGGAGCGTCGAAGGAGAGTATGGATTCGTTCTGCGCGTGGATAATGGCCAGATGTGGCGAGAGCTGGCGCAACACGGCTACGGTGGCGGCTTGATTATTTACAAAGACCCGCGCCTTGCTCCCGGCGGCAATTTCCCGGCGAACAATCAGAGAGCCGTCATCCGATTGATCTAATCCATTGCGCTCGAGGATTTCATCGATCGAGTCAGTAGCACTCTCCTCGCATTCAAACACCGCGGCTACCACGGCGCGGTCTGCGCCGGTACGAATGACATCGGCGGAAGCCTTTTCGCCAAGCAAGAGGGCGAGCGCGTCAATCAGAATAGATTTGCCCGCCCCGGTTTCCCCGGTGAGCAGATTCAGGCCGGAGGCGAACTCCACCGCCGCGTTATCGATCACGGCGTAGTTTTCGAGCCGCAGTTCAACCAGCACAGGCCATCCTTAATTCGAGGCAGAGTTCCGGGACGAAGTTTTGCGCAGCATAGCATGAAAAGCTGGCCCAGGTAGAGCCAAGTTTTTCTTATAGGGACAGCCTCCCCCGGCTGTCCGGTCGAGCGAAGCTCGACTTCAGCTGGCTAGCATCCCATAAGCTCTAACCGTGGCCGTTCAGAAACCGTTTTACTCTGGATTGGCATCTATTCGCATACTGGTGGGCTGTGGAGTTAATCTATAAGCAGCCCTTCATCAGGAGGAAGATTGCGCTGCGGACGATGCGGAACTGAAAACGGTGAGACGAACCGCTTTTGCGGAATGTGCGGAGCTCCGCTGCCAGCGAAGCCAGCGGCTGCCGCTGTGCCCAGATCTGTAGCCGCGCCGGTTGGCAGAAGCGAAACTGCCGGCATGGCTCCGATGGCGAATGCCCGCCCTTCTTTGCGGCCTTCGTCCTCATCGGAGCCTCATGTGCTTACTCCTCCCAGCATTGCCCCTGCCAGGACCGCGTCACCAACGCGCGACGAGCCGATGAACGATCCCATAATTAGCGGCCCGTCGTTCCTTGGGTTGAACAAAGCAGCCGAACCACGGGCTTCTGACCGTCTTTCCGATCCTACGGAGGGAGAGCAGCATCCGCTGGCGAGCTTCGATTCTCGTGACCGGTATTCGAGTAATTTGGATTATCTTCTTCAGGATGAAGAGGAGCCAAAGCGCGGCTGGGGCAAGCTGCTGGCGGTTGTGATCGCCCTGGCATTGCTGGGAGGTTTCGGATACCTGCGCTGGAAGGAAGGTGGTTTCGACTGGTTGATTAAAGGCCAGAAAACCACCCAGGCCGTCGACTCGACATCCAGCACCACGGATGGCGTAAAGAATGATGCAGCACCGGCCGCTGGAGCGAACCAGCCAGTAGGCACGTCGGCTCCGAGTTCCGCAACCGCCGCTCCTAACCCCACAACTACAGGTGTTGCAGCTCCGAATTCAACCACGCCCACGGGAACGGAACCGGGCACAACGCCCGCGCCGACAAGTGCACCGACTGGGGCCGGGACTAATTCGGGGACGGATTCGGGTATGCCTCCAGACACGGCTGCTCCGTCTGCCGCGCCGGAGAATGCGGTTCCGGGCAATCCGACGGGTGCAACGGGAACTGGTGCCGAGGGGAATCCTCCTGCCGCCACAGCGGGAAATACCGCGCCTGAAGCGGACAACGCCGAGACGACTGCTCCCCCGGCAAAACCAGCGCCAACTACCAAAAAGATTCGCGAGCCTAAACCTACTCCAGTCACGCCAACTGATCCGACTGCCGAGGCGGAGAGCTACATCTATGGCCGGGGAGTTTCACAGGACTGCGACCGCGGCTTGCGCCTGCTAAAGCCAGCGGCGGCTCACAGCGTGAAAGCGATGATTGCTCTGGGAACGCTTTATTCTTCGGGAACCTGTGCCCCGCGCGATTTGCCGACCGCATACCGTTACTTCGCCATGGCGCTTCATCAGCAGCCGGACAATCAGCCAGTGCAAAATGACCTGCAAGACATTTGGGCGAAGATGACCCAGCCGGAACGGCAATTGGCGATCAAACTTAGCCAGTGATCTTACCCGTTGATCTTAGCCATTAATTCTTCGGGGTTCGATCGTCCGCCATTTTCTTGCGTTTCCCAAGCTGCGGCTGGTATGTTTTCGCAACAGTCTTTTCGATTCGGCCTGCCATCATAAGAGCCTTTGCACTGAATGGTTTCCGGAAGCGTTCCAGAGGCAGCAATCCGCGGAAGGCGGTAAACGCGTACGTCTAACAAGGAAGAGCGAGATCGTTTGTCGAGCCCGCAACGACAGGATGTTCCGGCAGACCTGGCCTTGGTCACTGGCCTTAAGTCCGGCGATCAGCGGGCGATGGCGGACCTCTACGATCGTTATGCTTCCGTGGTCTATGCCGTCGCGTTGCGCGTGCTCGGAGATACCGGTGCAGCGGAAGATGTGTTGCAGGAGGTTTTTTTGCAGCTGTGGCGTAATCCGAATGCGTTCGATGCGGCGCGCGGAAGCTTAGGCTGCTGGCTGGCTGTGATTGCCCGGAACAGGGCCATTGACTCCCTCAGAAAGCGTCGTCCAGAAACAGATATTGAAGATGTGGTTTTATCCGTAGCGCCGGACTTGGCGGGAGATGCCGACCGTGCGCGGGCGGCGGAGAAAGTGCGCGGAGTGATGGGAACAATGGCACCGGCACAGCGCAGCGCGCTGGAGATGGTCTATTGGGAAGGCATGAGTCATTCCGAGATTGCCGATAAGACGGGAGAGCCACTGGGGACGATTAAGACGCGTATTCGCGCGGGGCTGATTGCGTTGCGCAAAGCGTTTCAGAGCTGATGATTGATTGGATGGTTCGACCAAGTTTGATGTTTGAATTAATTTAACGGCAGAGATATTTGAAAAGGCGCTTGAGTACCGTGGCTGAATACGAATCATGACCGAACACGAACAATACGCCGAAGACCTCGCCCTCTACGCCGTGAACGCGTTGACGGGAGAGGATCGGGCAAAGCTTGCCGCTCACCTGGCAGGCTGTACGTCGTGCCGATTGGAGTTGGAGCAGTTGCGCGCCGATACCGCTTTGCTGGCACTGACGGCGGTGGGACCAAGGCCTCCGCAGCGTGCGCGGCAGCGATTCCTGGATGCCATCGCTCGTGAACCGCGAATATCGGTTGCCAGGAAAACTCCCGCGCGCCGGCAGTGGTCTGGATGGCTGGGGTGGGCCGCAACCGCAGCCGTACTGGTATTTGCATTTTCCTTGTGGCGGGACAATATGGCGCTGCACGACATGCTGGCTACGGCGGATTTCCGCGATGCGGAGAACGCTCGTGAGTTAGCGGAGTTGCGGAAGATTGCGATGCCAATTATGGACCCTGCCGCCGAACGTGTGACGCTGGTCGCGGCAAAAACTCCGCCACAACCTCAAGGCAAGGCTTACTACATGAAGAATCGGAGCGGCCTGGTGTTTATGGCCAGCAATATGCCACCTCTGCCTTCCGAGAAAGCTTACGAATTGTGGCTGATTCCAATGACTGGAAGTCCGATTCCCGCCGGCATGTTTAAGCCGGACGCCCGCGGGAACGCGACAGTTGTCAATCCTCCGCTACCCGCCGGAGTTGAAGCGAAGGCATTCGCCGTCACCATGGAGGATGAAGCTGGGTCTCCGGCTCCGACCTCGCCTGTCCTGATGAGCGGCGCCGGCGAGTAGGCAGGCGAGCGGGTATACGAGGAGTAAGTTCCGCTCGCCCGAAATTCTTCCTGCAAACTTCTTGCTTACCCTAACGCGTGGTCGACTCACCCGTAAAAACCGTGGTGGCCTTCCGGTCCTGAGCATGGAGTTTGCGCAGGTTACGAGCCACATCGCCCAGCGGAATTTCAACCTTGCCGGTTCCGAAATCGGAGAGCGGCTGCTCGCCTTGCGCATAACTATACATCTCGTCTCCACGAAGATTGTCTTCCTGTCTCATGGAGTGCTGGGTTGCATGTTCGGGATGGCCGGAAATTTGCATAGGGCTTGGAACACTGCTGAGCACGGATGCCGACTGCCCAAAAGCGGCAGTAGCACAGAGAAAGCACAACGCGAATAATGTGATTTTCATAATGATCCTGATCCTTGGAACCCCCCAATTGGCAAGGCTTCCAGGTGCTATTTTCGCAATCGTCATACCAAACCGAGACGGATCGTGTTCGAGTTAAGGGCTCCACGAGCCCCAAAGAGCAATGATTTGCACATTTATGGAAAAGCAGGGGTGGCCAGCTTTTGAAACGGAGATAGGGGAAAAATCCAGGCATTCATTGCACTCCGAATCGGGATTGGACTGCCTATGGAGTGGTTCCCCGTAGATCGGTAGCGAAGACTCACGTTGGGCGCTAACAATCGCCGCACCGCTACTATTACTTGCGTTCCTTTTCGTGTACAACTCGCCAAGTGGAACGGAGGGTTCTAAACATTGCTGCAAATTTTCTGCACAGGCGATCCTGTGATTCGCTCCAGTTCAAGCGCATCTGGCTGCGATGGAACGCACGCGAGGAGTAGGCATGACGCTGCTTTTCACATAATTCTCGGTTGGCGGGATCAATCCGGAATCAGCTTGTGCTGGAGACTTCCACGGAGGGACGGCTTTCGTACTTCTTGAACACAGAATCTCTAGTAACAACCCCTTCCAGCTTGCGCGAGTCAGCGCGGTTGACCACCGGTACGAGCGGGTAGTCATTGACATAATGCAGCGCGGAATCGAGAGGAAGATCTGGAAACAGGCTCGGCAAAGTCTGCGAAGGAAGAACTGAAGCCAGCGTGAGTTCACCCTTACCTTCACGATAGAGCCGCTGGAGCTGGTCGCGCGTGATGATGTTCCATCCGCTGGGATGCATGCGCACCAGAAAAGCGGTTTCGGTCGAATCCTCCACGCGGCGGGCGTTGCCGTCGACGTAATCCTGCGCGCTGAGAATTGTTTTAGGCACAGCCACCATTGCGTCCTCAACTCGGAGAATAGTTTCTTCGCGTTCTTCTTCCAGTGAGGGCAGAATCAGCCCGTCCTGGCGGGTAAGCATGTCGAAGATGGGCACCGCGAGAAAGCTGCGGGACACCAGATAAGAGCAGGCATTGGCCACGATGACGGGCACAATGATTTCATAGTTGCCGCTAACTTCCAGCACCATGAATACAGAAGTCATGGGAGCACGCAGAAATCCGGCAAATAAAACTCCCATGCCCACCAGCGCGTAAGTTCCCGTGGTTCCGGTGAGGTGGGGAAACAGAAGACGTTCGATGTCTCCGACCGCGCCTCCGAGCATGGCTCCCACAAACAGTGCAGGCGCAAACATACCGCCCGGAGTACCGCTCACGAATGAAATGGAAGTGGCGACAATTTTGAGCAGCGCGAGAATGAGGAGAAACTTCCAGACGTACTGCCCGTGCATGGCTTCGTCCATAAAGCCATAGCCCGCGCCCATCACTTGTGGAGCGCCCAGAAACCCAATCAATCCAACGGCAAGACCGGCGAGCGCAGGTTGGAAATATTGTGTCCAGCGGGGCAATGCCTTTAAGCGGGGCCGAAGATAGCCGATGGTTTTGGCGAATACCACAGAGGCCAATCCGCCGACCAGGCCGAGTACAGCGTAGGCGATCAACTCTCGGGGGCGCTTAAAAGTTGTAACCGGAATGCGGAACAACGGTTCGCTTCCCAGAAACGAGCGTACGATTACAACGCTGGAGACTGCGGCAAGAACCACCGAGCCGAGAATGCCGGCGCTCCAGCGGCCTATCACCTCTTCGATGACGAACAGAACGGCGGAGATAGGGGCATTGAACGCGGCCGCAAGGCCGGCGGCCGCTCCAACCGGAGCCATAAGTCGAATTTTTTCGCGGGAGATTTGTAATTGCCGGCCCAGAGCCGAGGCGATGCCGGCCCCGATCTGAAGCGAGGGGTCTTCTGGTCCAAGCGACTGCCCCGATCCTATGGCAAGTCCGGCGCAGATAAATTTTCCGACTGCCGTGCGGAACGGGATGAATCCATTGAAGATGTAGAGCGCCGATTTGGTTTGATTCACGCCGCTGCCGCGAATTCCCGGGAATACGTGCAGGACCAGGAAGGCTACGACCAAGCCAGCCAGCGAAGGCACCGCGAGCAATCGCCAACTATGCGCCTCCGGCAGCGGACCGAGCAGAGCGAGATGGGTCCAGTCGATGGCGAGGCGAAAACAGACCACCGCAAGGCCGGAAAAGATTCCGATGAACACGCAAAGGATGAGGAAAAATAACTCTTCGTTAAAAACTCCCTCTACGGACGAAAACAACCGCTGGGAAACTCGGCGCGGCGCTGCCGTGGGCACTGGAGTAGGCACTGACGGGGAAGATCCGTCCGGACCAGGATTTGCGATTGGCGGTGGAGCGTTCATTGCCCGGCGGCCTCGCGCTTCTGGGAGATCATCAGTAACGCCAAGTCTCTTCCTTGCGGCTGGCCGCAAATGGATGCAGTCTGTTGCTCGATTTGAAAGACAACATCCATAATCGCATCCGGCAGATCGGTCTCCGTGGGCGAACGCAAATCTCTCAGTTGTGCTTTGGCGGCCATCCAGCGCGCCTGGAGCGCTGGAAGCGGCGAGGCAGGCGGACTCTGAGAATTACGATTCCTGGAATTATCAACTTCGACGCTCTTCGAACCGTCGCTTTTCGAATTGTCAAGATCGACGCCGGTTTGCCTAGCGCACAAAAGCAAACGGTCCTCCGCCTGAACAAAATCCGCAGTAATGCGCCGGTCGCGTTCCGCGTCCGAAATATGACTATGAAATGGATTGCTGGCGAGAACGAGTTCCGTCAGATCCTGGAGCTTCTTTGCTTGCTCGTTGTGAGGATCGGCCTGCGCCGCGTCATGCAAATAATGCGCAGCCAGGGTGTAATTGGCAGCACGGTAAGCGGCTTCTCCTGCGCCAGCCAAAGCGATGGAGTTCTCCGGTTCGAGCCGCAAAACAATCTCATACTGTGCCAGAGCGCCGGGGTAATCCTGCGCGGTCTCGAAAAGCTGGGCGGCTTGCGCGTGGGCTGCGGGATCGGGAGGCAAAGCCGCCGCCAGCGCAATCAGCTCCGAATCGGCCTGCGCCAAAGCATGCTTCTGAAGAAGGAATTGAATGAGTTCGATGCGGGCGCGGCTGCGGTTGCCGTCAGGGTCGGAGCTCCACACTCCGTACATGGCATTGTGATAGTAACGAACGGCATCTTCGATTACGCCGCGATGCGCGGCGACCCTGGCCAGAGCCAGGTTCACAGCCGCATCCTGCGGAGAACGTTGCCAGAGAGCCAGGAGATAGGATTCTGCCTCGTCAAGCCGGCTGGGGTCGTTGCTGTCGCGCAAGGCGCGAGCCAGGCTGAGTTGATACTGAGAATTTGTAGGATCGCAGCTGAGCGCGGCGCGGAAAGCGGCAATAGCGTCGTCAGAGCGGCCAGCAGCGGCATCCGCCACGCCCAGGTAGTAGAGCTTCCGACCACGTGCCTGCTGGTTCAAAGTGTAACGGGTCACCAGATGGCCGACCGCGGCAAATCCGGCAGCCGCCCCTACCGTGAGCACCAATAAAAGCATGGGAGCCGAACGCGGAATCAACTTTCGCCGCCAGGACATATCTCGTATTACGATATCATTTCGATGCCGGAAACGGCTTTGGCGTAAACAGTAAAGTGATGGATCAGTTTGAAAAACCGTTAACCATCGAAGGCCACGAAGGTACACAAAGGGAGATCGATCCGGGGGCGTTTCTTCGTGCTCCTTCGTGACCTCTGCGGTTGAAGATTTTGCCAGTTGCACCTGAAACGCACTACTAGCAAAGAGAGAAGTAACTCGATTGGCGATAGTTCAGGTAATATACTTCGTTCTCCAAACCACGCTTCGCACCACCGCCAACAGATGAATCGAGAATATTTCAAGAGATATAGCCAGGAATTAAACCGCGATATGGATGCTCTGGTGTTCGGGCATGCGGGCACGCCGCTGCTGGTGTTTCCGACTTCGATGGGTAGATTCTTCGAGTACGAAGATCGCGGGATGATCGGCGTATTGGCCTCGAAGATCGAACGCGGCGAACTGCAAGTGTTTTGTCCGGATGCCGTGGACACGGAGAGCTGGTACAACAAGGGCGTGCATCCCAAAGTTCGCGTGATGCGCCACTTACAGTATGAGCGTTATATTCTGCACGAAATGCTGCCCTTCATTCGTTGGAAGAATCAAACGCCGCGACTGGCGGTGACGGGGTGCAGCTTTGGCGCTTACCACGCGGTGAATTTTGCTTTGAAGCATCCCGACGCGGTGACGCACTGCATAAGCATGAGCGGGGCCTTTGATATTCATCAGTTTCTGGATGGATTTTACGATGACGATTGCTACTTCAACTGCCCGCCCGATTATCTTCCCAATCAGAATGACGACTGGTTTCTGAGCCGGTACCGGCAGATGAAGATCGTTCTTGGATCGGCCGATTGGGATATTTGCCTGGATCAGAATGTGAAGTTTTCGGCGATACTGAACGGCAAAGCCGTGCCGCACTGGCTGGATATTTTTGGCGACAATTCGAAGCACGATTGGCCGTTGTGGTTGAGGATGGCGGAGAAGTATTTTTGACAGGGTTCCAGGTTTCAAGTGCGGCACGGAGGGCAAACTGACTAGAGAGTGCAGGGATCCTTCGACTGCGCGACTGCTTCTCTTCCGCGGAGCAGTCACTCCGCTCAGGATGACAAATTTTATTTGGAGATGAATTTGTGAAGAAGATTGGGATTTTATTTGGCATGGAAAATACTTTCCCACCGGCACTGGTGGGAAAGATCAATTCGATGAATGTGCCCGAGGTCACGGCGGAGTTCGTGCATGTGGGCGGGATTCGCATGGACGAGCCCAAGAAATACGATGTGATCATCGACCGCATCTCGCAGGACATTCCGTTCTATCGCGCTTATCTGAAAAATGCTTCGCTCCACGGGACAATCGTGGTAAACAATCCCTTTTGGTGGACGGCGGACGACAAATTTTTCAATTACGCCCTGGCGCATAAATTGGGCGTCGCGATCCCCGCCACGGTCGTGCTGCCGCATAATACCCATCCCGAAGGAACCACGGATCGGTCTATGCGGAATTTGATGTTTCCCCTGAACTGGCAGGAGATTTTCGACTACGTGCAATTCCCCGCTTTTCTCAAGCCCTATTCCGGCGGCGGGTGGAAGCATGTCTATCATGTGCATTCTCCTGAAGAGTTTTTCGAACATTACAATCGCACCGGCGATCTGTGCATGACCTTGCAGCATGGCGTGGTGTTTGACGAGTATTACCGCTGCTACGTGGTGGGGCAGGAAAAAGTGCACATCATGAAGTACGATCCCAGGCTGCCGCATCATGAACGATATGTGAAGGGAAATCCGCCGCCATCATCGGAGGTTTTAAGGACCAGAATAGAAAAAGATGCCCTCACGCTCTGCCGCGTCCTGGGATACGATCTGAATACGGTGGAGTTTGCGGTCGAGGGCGGCGTGCCCTACGCGATTGATTTCCTGAATCCCGCGCCGGATGCTGAGATTACTTCCGTTGGACAAGAGAACTTTGACTGGATCGTGAATGCCGTGGCCGAGATGGCGGTCAAGATGGCGCTTACGGGCGAGGATCCGGCCAAAGAATTGCGCTGGGCTTCATTCCTGGCGGGCAAGGCTCCCGCGGAAAAAGCTGCGCGTAAGGGCGAGCCAGCTTGGGTCACGAAGCGAAAACACGGGCCCACAGCAAAGAACTGATCAACCAGCCAATTAGATGTAAGATACCCGCTATTTAAACTTCGATACGCGAACTCCTTCCGCGCAGTTGATATAATTGTGTGCACTCTGAGGGAACTCTTCTCAGGTTCCGCCAGCATGAGGAACGGAAGTCCGCTCCCAAGTACGCCCTAGGATTTTGCCATGAAGCCTACGTTTACCATCGGGATTGAAGAGGAATATCAGACGATCGACCCGGAAACCCGGGATCTGCGCTCGCATATCAATGCCGAACTCCTGGAAAAAGGCAAACTGCTGCTCCAGGAGCGGGTCAAGGCGGAGATGCACCAATCCGTGGTGGAAGTGGGTACGGGCATTTGCAACAACATCAAGGAAGCAAAAGCGGAAGTAAAGTTGCTGCGCCGCAACATCATTCGACTGGCCAAGGAGAACGGGCTGCGTCTGGCGTCGGTGGCGACGCATCCATTTTCGGATTGGCGCACGCAAGACATTAATCCCGACGCGCGTTACAAAAATATCGTTGAAGACATGCAGTTGGTGGCGCGAGCAAATTTAATATTCGGCTTGCATGTGCACATTGGCATTGAGGATCGCGAAACCGCGATCCATATGATGAATCACGCGCGCTATTTCCTGCCCCATTTGCTGGCGCTATCGACCAATTCGCCGTTCTGGCTGGGGATGAATACCGGGCTGAAGTCCTACCGCTGCAAGGTATTCGACAAATTTCCCCGGACCAATATTCCCGATTATTTTCCCAGCTGGGGCGAGTACGAAAACTTTATCAAGCTGCTGATCAAGACCAACTGCATCGACAACGCGAAGAAAATTTGGTGGGATATTCGGCCGCATCCGTTCTTTAATACCATTGAATTTCGGGTGTGCGATATCCCCATGCGGCTTGAAGAGACTATCGCTATTGCCGCGCTGATTCAGGCTACCGTGGCGAAGCTATACAAGCTGCATACGGCGAATCAGGGATTCCGCCTCTATCGCCGCGCCTTAATAATGGAGAATAAGTGGCGTGCATCCCGCTACGGCATGGATGGAAAGATGATCGACTTCGGCAAGCAGATCGAGGTTCCAACTCGCGACCTGATCGGCGAATATCTTGAATTCGTAGACGACGTGGTCGATGAGTTGGATTCGCGCGAAGAGATCGAATACATCCACACCATGCTCGAACAGGGCACCGGCGCCGACCGGCAGTTGCGGGTGTACAACGAGAGTGGAGATTTGAAAAAAGTTGTCGATTACATCATCGAAGAGACAGAGGTGGGCCTGGCTGAGATGGAGCCCGCTTCCGAACTGAAGGCAGGGTAAGTGAGCACTCCCGTCAACCAAGTCAAAGAAGAAGTAAAAGAGAAACGAAAAAACAAGAGCGCCGATCAACAAGGCTGGGTAACCCGCGGCCCAAGCGCAATTTCCTTTGATCCTGAATATTCCGTTGGGGCCCGAAATGCCGTGGGGGTTTGCCTGCGCGTGCAACCGGAAGAAAAGGTCTGCGTGATCACCGACGAAGCCACGCTGGAGATTGCGGCGGCAATTGTTGCCGAGATCGAGAAGGTCGGTTCACCGCAGCGGGTATGGGTTTTGGAAGATCTGGCGCAACGGCCGCTGACGAATTTGCCGCAGGAGATTCTTGCCGATCTTGAGACCAGCCAGGTTTCGATCTTCGCGGTGTGGGCGCAGCGGAATGAACTGCGCACTCGCATGCAGATGACGGACGTGGTGAACCGCCGCAAGATCCGCCACGCGCATATGGTGAACATCAACCGGCAAATCATGCTGGAAGGGATGCGCGCGGATTTTGAGAAAGTCGATCGCCTGAGTGCAAAGGTGATTGCGATGGTCCGCAAAGCGCAGCGCGTGCGAGCGCAAACCGCGGCGGGAACGGATCTGACGGCCGATTTAAACCCCAACTACCATTGGCTGAAAACCAGCGGGATTATCAGCTCAGCCAAGTGGGGCAACCTGCCCGGTGGAGAGATCTTTACCACGCCGGGTGAAGTGAACGGCACCTTTGTGATCGATGGGGTGGTTGGCGACTATCTGTGCACCAAGTTCGGCAGCTTGAAAGACACTCCTTTGACGATTCGCATGAAGGGCAATCGACTGACGGAAGCGCACTCCGAGAATCGCGAACTCGAAGACGACTTCTGGAAGTACACGCACACCGATGAGAACAGCGATCGCGTGGGCGAGTTTGCTATTGGCACCAACATCGATCTAAAAGATGTGATTGGGCAGATTCTGCAAGATGAAAAATATCCTGGCGTTCACATTGCTTTCGGAAACCCTTACGGCGCACACACCGGCGCGGAATGGGATTCCTCCACTCATATTGACGTGGTCGGACGCAAGTTCAACATCTGGGTGGACGACGAGCAGATCATGCAGGACGGAAAGTTCCTGGTGGACGCGTAGGACGCAGAAAGAAATTGCGCCGACTTTGTTGTGATCTTTTTTGTTCCGTAACAGGCTCATTTTACGAAAAGCAAATTTTGTGCCGTCGATCAGGTGGACAGCCCGGTTATGCGGCATAATCTTCTTCCATGATCGCTTCGCTGCGAAGGCAATTTAATCAGAACTTCACTCCCGAAAAATATCAGACGTTCTTACGCCGCGTCGATGAGACCTGCGGAACCCATGTACAATTTCGGCTATCCGAGACGCCGTGCTTTTTCCCCAAGTCTCTGCTGGAACGGATGGCGGAGGATGGGCAAGAACTGATTCGCCAACTGGTGCAGAATAGGGAGTATCGGAAGAAATCCGACTCTTCTATTCCCATCGAATTCCGGGTTCCAAACGAACCGGCGCACCCCACGTTTGTACAAGTCGATTTTGGGCTGGTGCGCGATGAGCGCGGAGAACTTCAGCCCAAACTGGTCGAGTTGCAGGCCTTCCCTTCCCTGTATGCCTATCAGGTCATGCTGGCGCAAAGTTACATTGATGTCTTCGGGCTGAATCGATTCGAGGGGGGACGCTCCCTGGAGTTTTTCCTCAGCGGACTGGATGCGAGGTCGTACCGCGAATTGTTGCGCGCCGCGATTGTGGGGCAGCAGGATCCGGAAAATGTCATTCTGATGGAGATTGATCCGGAGGCGCAGAAAACTCTACCGGACTTTCTTATGACGGAGAGGATGCTAGGGGTCAGAACCGTCGATATTGAAAAGATCCGAGTGCAGGGGCGTCAGCTTTACTACGAGCGCGATGGAGGGCGAGTTCCGATCCGGCGAATCTACAATCGGGCGATTGTTGACGAGTTGCAGCGTAAGAATCTGAAGCTAGGTTTCGACTGGCGCGAAGATTATGACGTGGAATGGGCCGGACATCCGAACTGGTACTTTCGCATCAGCAAATTCTCGATTCCCTACCTGCGGCACCGGTCCGTCCCGAAAACGTGGTTCCTGGATCAATTGGATCGGGTTCCTGACGATCTGGAGAACTATGCGTTGAAGCCGCTGTATTCATTTGCCGGTTTGGGTGTGGTCATTTCGCCGCGCAAAGAAGAGATTGAAGCGATCCCGGCGGCGAGTCGCGCGAACTACATTTTGCAAGAGCGGCTGCATTTCGAGCCGGTGATCGAAACCCCGTTTGGCGGTACAAAAGCTGAGGTCCGAGTGATGTATGTATGGCAGGAGCGGCTGCAAGCCGTAATGACGATTATTCGCATGGGCCGTGGACTGATGATGGGCGTGGATCACAATAAAAATATGGAATGGGTTGGGGCGTCGGCTGGACTATTCATTTAAGCGGGGAACCAAATTCATTCGCTAAATTCTTAAGGTCCGTTCCGGTTGACCTGGATCACTGGTGGGGCCTAACATTACCGCGTCCGGGAGTGTCTTCATTCCATGATCGGCCAGACCGTATCCCACTATCGCATCCTAGGCAAGCTGGGGGGTGGGGGCATGGGCGTGGTTTACGAGGCCGAAGACCTGAAGCTGGGAAGGCACGTCGCCCTTAAGTTCATTCCTGAAAACCTTACCGGCGATCCCAAGTCTCTGGAGAGATTTACCCGCGAAGCAAGAGCAGCCTCACTTCTAAATCATCCCAATATCTGCACCATTCACGGGATTGAAGACAACGACGGGCATCCCTTCATCGTGATGGAGAAGCTTGAGGGAGAAAGCCTGAAGCAATTCATCTCCGGCCATCCCGTGGCCATAGACAAGTTGCTCGATATCAGCATCCAGGTGGCGGATGCACTGGCGGCTTCGCACGCCAAAGGCATCGTTCATCGCGACATCAAGCCCGCGAATATTTTCCTCACGCCGAGCGGGCAGGTAAAGGTTCTCGATTTCGGGTTGGCCAAGCTGGTTCATAACGTCGGCACGGACAGCGATGGAGTAGCAGCCGACAATTCTCTGACGGCCGTGGGCGTAATTCCGGGGACTGCGGTCTACATGTCGCCAGAACAGGCGCGCAGCGAGGAAATCGACTTTCGCAGCGACCTGTTTTCCTTTGGCGTGGTGATGTATGAAATGGCCACGGGAAAAAAGCCTTTCTCCGGCAAAAATTCCCTTATGACGCTCGATGCAGTCCTGCATGATAAGCCACTTCCTCCTGGCCAGTTGAACCCAAAAGTTCCAGTGGAGTTGGAAGGCATCATCGGCAAGGCGATGGAGAAAGACCGCAAGGAGCGCTACCAGAGCGCTACGCAGATGAAGGCCGACCTGCAATTCTTGCGGCGTGAGACCGAATCCGGGCTGGTAAAGAGCGGGATCCATAGTGCGAAGCTGCGGGTTGCGAGCAAGACCTTTGGGCGTCCGGGCAGCCGCTGGCAATTCTGGTTGCTCTTGGGAACTCTGGCGCTGCTGGCAACCATTGTGGCGGCGGTAGGAGCTTACTGGTTCAAGCATCGTTCAGCGGCCAGCGCCGAGCAGAAGAATGCCATCGCCGTATTGCCATTGCAGAACATGAGCGGTGATCCTAGCGTGGATTACCTGCGCTTCGCATTGGCCGATGAGTTGACCAGCGTGCTGACTTATTCGCGTTCGCTCGATGTTCGGCCGTCTCCGATGACCAGAAACTATGTTGCCCAGGATTTGGATCCGCATAAGATTGGTCAGGAGCTGCACGTTGGCAGGCTTCTTACTGGCCATTTCCTTCTGCGCGGCCAGCAGTTGACCGTGACCCTTGAGGCGATTGACGTTTCCAGCGACCGGCTGATCTGGCAAGGAAGTGCGACCGCATCCATTAATGATCTGATTTCACTGAATAATCAGCTAAGTACGGATGTGCAGCAGGGATTGGTGCCCACGCTGGGAGTGGCTGCCGGTAATCTGAGCACGGCATCGCGGCCCAAGAGTCAGGAAGCCTACGATTTGTACTTGCACAGCCTGGCGATTCCACACGATGCCGGACCGAACAAGGATGCAATTGCGGTACTGGAGCACGTGGTTGGAGTGGATCCCAGCTATGCTCCGGCGTGGGATGCTCTGGGACAGCGATATTATTACGATTCTTACTACGGCGGAGGCGGAGAAGCTATGTTCCAGCGTTCCAGCTCCGCTTACGAACGCGCGCTTGCGCTCGATCCGAACCGGGTTTCAGCCGCCAGCAGTTTAATCGTAAATCGCGTGGAGCGCGGCGAACTTGGGCGTGCCTATGATTCTGCCACGGATCTGGTGAAGCGCCGGCCGCAGAGCGCCGATGCGCACTTTGCGCTCAGTTACGTGCTGCGTTATGCGGGCATGCAGGAGCAGGCTACGCAAGAATGCAACTCGGCCCGGTCACTCGATCCCGGAAACTTTACCTTCCGCTCTTGTGCCTGGGCGTTTCTGGAACTCGGTAAGACAGATCGCGCCATGGATTTCGTGCAACTCGATCCCGGTTCGCAGTGGGCCGCATGGGTGACCCCGTATGTATATTTGGCCGCTGGAAACCTTGCGCAAGCCCGCGACGCCGCAAAGAGTGTTGCCAAGTCCCCTACCTTCCATCGTGACCTGCTGATTGCCTGCACCCAGGCGCCGCGCCCAGCCGATCTCGACAAAATCGTGCAAGAGTCTGAAGCTTCGGTGATGACCGAGCCCGACCCTGAAGCCTGGTATCACGTGGGGGTGCTGCTCGCCTACTGCGGCAAAGACGAGGCGGCATTGCGTCTGCTGAAGGCAGCGGTGCAACAGAACTATTGTGCCTATTCGGCTCTGCTCGGGGATCCGTTGCTGAAAAATCTGCGCAAAGAGACTGCCTTCAACGAAGTACTCACTGCAGCCAGCCAATGTCAGGAAACGCTGAAGGAAGGCCGAGGACAATAAACAATGAGCCTTCTGCTCCTGGCTCACAGGCAAAAGATTTGCGTCGGGATGGGGTCAAGCCCCATCTTTGTAAGGTGAACTTTCTGGGACCGAACCAACTTGCCGCTCGCTCACGGTCGATCCGGCGGACTTTTCAAGCTCGTTTTCTTCGAACTCTCTCTATGGGGTGCTTGTCTTTCACCCCGGTTCTACTGCTGGGGTCGGCTCGGCAGATGGAAAAACAAGCACCTCCAACTGCGGCGACTTCTGCTTCTCAAAATTCTGCTACCGCAGCCGCCACCTTTCCTCAGCTTCCTTATCAGGGCACTCCGCAAGAGCTACCGCAAGACAAAGGGCTACCCGGCTTGCTGCAGATGCTGCGGCGGCTGGGAACGACCGCGCGCTTGATGCAGACCGTGGCACATCCCGATGACGAGGACGGCGGTATGCTGACCCTGGAATCCCGCGGCCGGGGCGATGCGGTCTTGTTGATGACCTTGAACCGCGGCGAAGGCGGACAGAACAAAGTTGGCAGTAATTTGTCCGACGTGCTGGGGGTTTTGCGCACCCTGGAACTTCTTGCTGCGGATGAATATTACGGAGTGCAGGAACGATTTTCCCGCGTAGCCGATTTTGGATTTTCGAAAAGCGCTGACGAAACCTTCACCAAGTGGGGTGGTCACGATATCGCCCTTGGCGACATGGTGCGAGTGATTCGCACTTTTCGTCCTGAGGTGCTGGTGGCGCGGTTTTCTGGAACTGAACGTGATGGGCACGGGCATCATCAGGCTTCGAGTATCTTGACCAGAGAAGCTTTCCGGGCGGCGGCTGATCCCAAGCGTTTCCCCGAGCAGATTGCGGAAGGGCTTTCCCCTTGGCAGGCCAAGAAACTTTATATCGGCAATGTCTGCGGCTTCGGCGCCATGACTTGTCCGGATGCCGATTGGACCGTGCGGCTCAATACTGGGGAATATAGCCCGGACCTGCAAATGTCATACATTCAATTTGCCATGGACGGTTTGCGGCATCAGATGTCGCAAGGCGCGGCGAACTGGACGGTTGATCCTGGGGATCGATTTACTTTCTACAAGCTGGTGGATTCAGTGCAACCTGCCGGGCTGGACAAGAAGGGACACGAAAAAGACTTTTTCGACGGAATCGACACCAGCTTGCCAGGCTTAGCGGCGCGGCTGGGAAGTGAAGAAAATAAAGTTCCGCAGTTGCGGCGACGGCTGACTGAGGCAGCCAAGGCGATTGCGGAAGCGAACGAAAAAGCGAACGGCGAGGCCGGCGCGAGGCGTCCAGCAGATACCGTTGGGCCTCTAATGCAGGCTTTGGCTCAATTTGATGCAGCCTTGCAGGAGGTTGGTAAATCTTCTCTCTCTGCGGGTGTAAAGTCTGACTTACTCATGCGTCTGCAGGAAAAACGCGAACAGGCAGAAACGGCATTGAATGACGCTTTAGACGTGAGTCTTACAGCTACAGTTACTACTCGATCCGAGGTCGTCGCCGATAGCGCCCGATCTCTTCCGAAAGAAGAGGACGCCAGCGCAACCGTTTCGCCGGGACAGGAGTTTATGGTGGCCGTAGATTTTCATAACGGCTCGATTGCTCGGCTCCTGGTGAATGCTGTGAAGTTGGAGGTGCCGCAGGGGTGGAGTACGATTTCCGACAATACGAAGCCCATTGCAACCAAGCCTGAAGAGAATGCTCACGTTGTTTTCCGGCTTCGTGTTCCAAAGGATGCGGCGTATACGCGGCCTTATTGGCATCGGGATAACCCGGACACCGAGAGCGTGAATCATGTCGACAATGAGAAATATGCCACGCTTCCCTTCCCGCCTCCACTGCTGCGGGCGCGCGTAGAATACTCAATCCTGGGCTCGCACGCCGAAGGTACGCGAAGTGGCATTGGTGCGACTGTAGTTTCCCTGTTCGCTGACGATGCGGGCAAACCGCGCGCCCGTCCGCTGGCCGTGGTGCCGGGATTTTCGGTCGCTCTTGAGCCGGGAACGCAGGTGATCTCGACGCATAACGGCGCAAGCTCGATGGTAAAGGTGGGCGTGGCCGGTAATCTGGACCATGAAAGCCGCGGAACCCTGAAGCTCGATTTGCCGCAGGGCTGGCGATCGGAGCCATCGCAAATTGACCTTAACTTCACTAGCAGGGGAGAAAAAAAAGATTCCCAGTTCAAAGTGTTTCCTGCGAACCTGCAACAAAGCCGATCTCAACTGCATGCTGTGATGCAGGCAAATGGCGGCACATTTAATGAGGGCTACACGCTGGTCGCGCGCGAAGATCTCGGCAGCTTTTACTACTATCAGCCGGCTTTGCAACGGGTCAGCATCGTTGACGTGAACGTCCCACACGATTTAAAGATTGGCTACGTTATGGGTGCCGGCGACGATATCCCGACCGTTCTGCAGCAGATCGGAATGAACCTGACTTTGATACCGCCCGACCGCCTCGCTGAAGAGATTTTAAGTCAATACGGCACCATCGTCCTGGGAATTCGCGCTTATGACACGCAGAAAGCCGTGGTCACGAATAATCAGAAGTTGCTCGATTTCGTATCGGCGGGGGGAACGCTGCTCGTCCAATACAATGCAGCGGTGCCGGACTTTAACAGCGAGCATCTCACGCCTTATCCCGCGGAATTGAGCCGCGCCCGAGTATCGGTGGAAGAAGCTCCCGTCGACATCCTCGATTCGGCCAATCAGATTTTTCATGCTCCGAATGCCATCACCGCGAATGACTTTGACGGTTGGGTGCAGGAGCGCGGTCTTTATTTCATGAGTAAATGGGATGAGCACTTTAAGCCGCTACTTTCCTGCCATGATCCCGGCGAAGCCCCACAGCGAGGAGGGTTGCTGGAAGCGCGCTATGGCAAAGGAATTTATATCTACACCGGCTACGCCTTCTTTCGCCAGTTACCCGCCGGAGTTCCGGGCGCGGTGCGTCTTTATGTAAATCTCTTGAGCGCCGGACATGAAAACGTTCAATAGTCGTGGGGCGTAAGCTGGCATTCCTGGTTTATTACATCGCGGTCTATTGCGTTATGACTTGTTGCATTGTGGTACGTTTCCCTTCGGCGAAATGCAGTCTTCACAAGATCAATCGACATCTCCGCAGCTAATCCGGGGCATGGGTCTGGGGAGCGCAACCGCGCTCAACATGATCGATATGATCGGTGTGGGCCCGTTCATCACCATGCCGCTGATCCTGAGCGCCATGGGCGGCCCTCAGGCCATGCTGGGGTGGATTGTAGGTGCGCTATTCGCGGTCTGCGATGGTCTCGTTTGGGCAGAACTGGGAGCGGCCATGCCCCGGGCCGGCGGCTCCTACTATTATCTGAGAGAAATTTACGGTCCGCAAAAATTCGGACGGCTGATTTCTTTTCTCTTCATCTGGCAACTTTCCTTTAGCGCTCCGCTTTCGATTGCGACCGGGTGCATCGGACTCGCCGGATACGCGGCCTACTACTGGCCGCACTTGGAAACGGTCTATGCCTCGCACACCGCCGCGCTCCACATCCCTTGGGCGGGAAGCCTGCAAGTGAGCTGGATCGTGACTCCAGCAACCGCGGTAGCTATCGGCGTATGCCTCCTCACCATTCTGCTCCTTTACCGGCAAATCACCGTGGTGGGAAAGTTGACCAAGGCGCTGTGGGTCTGCGTGATGGGCACGATCGGCTGGATCATTTTTGCCGGCCTTACCCATTTCAATGCTGCGCAAGCATTCGACTTCCCCCCCGGCGCGTTCACGCTCTCGCGGGGATTTTTTATCGGCCTCGGCGGGGCTATGCTGATCTCCACCTACGATTACTGGGGCTATTACAACGTTTGTTTTCTGGGGGAAGAGATTAAAGATCCTGGAAAAAACATTCCTCGCGCTCTGCTGCTCTCGATTGCTCTGGTCGCATGTATTTATCTAGTAATGAATATATGCATTCTGGCAGTAGTGCCGTGGCGAGAAATCGCGCACGGCGGTCAGAATAATAGCGGTCTATACGTAGTATCGCTGTTCATGCAGCGCATTTATGGCCCATGGGCGGCGCGAGTGGTAACCGGACTGGTGATGCTGACGGCGTTCGCATCGGTATTTTCACTCATGTTGGGGTATTCACGTGTTCCCTATGCGGCGGCGCGCGATGGGAATTATTTTCGCTCGTTGGCCAAGGTTCATCCCGTGCATCGCTTCCCGCATGTCTCTCTTGTCACCCTCGGACTTGTGGCGGCCGTATTCTGCTTTCTTCGTCTGAAGGATGCGATCGCCGCACTGGTTGTGATTCGTATCCTGCTGCAGTTTATTGTTCAGGCCGTCGGGGTCATCGTGCTGCGCCTGCGGCAACCGGATTTGCCGCGGCCTTTTCGTATGTGGTTGTATCCCCTTCCGGCGCTGCTGGCTATTTGCGGATTTCTATTCGTCTTGTTTAATCGTGCGAACGCAATGAAGGAAGTGCGATATGCGGCGGTGATTTTGCTGGCGGGGCTGGTCATTTATTTCGTCCGATCTTGGCGAAATGGCGAGTGGCCGTTTCGCCAGCAACGGTCGCTGCCGTCCCCTCGCGCACGTCAGTAACGCGAGAAGTTTGAGGCAACTCAATCTCGCCATCGTGATATGCTTCCCCGTTTGGCACACACAGGAGGAACATGACTTTTTCACGCCGTGACTTCGTAAAGACCTCCGTCCTCGGAGCGGTCGCCGCCGGAGTGACGCGAGCGCAGGGCGAAAGTCCGAGCCCGAATGCGTCTCAGGAACACGAACAGTCATCAGGGCCGCGGAAGCGCCCGATCATCGTGTGCGCGAATAATGGATACGCTTATCTTGAAAACGCCTTCGCTTTCCTCAAGGGCGGTGGCGATACTCTCGACGCCGCGATTAAAGTCGTTAAAGGTCCGGAAGACGATCCCAAGGACGATACTGTTGGTCTCGGCGGCATTCCGAACGAAGAAGGCGTTGTCGAACTCGACGCTTGTTGTATGCACGGCCCGACTAGACGTGCGGGATCGGTGGGTGGCGTCCGCAATATCAAGAACGTATCGCTGGTATCGAAAGCAGTCATGGAGCATACCGGACATGTGATGCTCGTCGGCGAAGGCGCAGAGCGCTTTGCCGTAGATGTGGGTTTTCCCCGTGAGAACCTGCTGACGGATAACTCGCGGAAAATATGGCTGCTGTGGAAAGAATTCAACTCCAATGACGACTGGTGGGGGCCGGGACTCGACGACCCGCATTGGCAACCACCAGCGATTCAATCGCAGAAAAAAGAAAAACCGCAGGCGGAACTTTTGAAAGAGCGGGTTCAGAACCTGCTGGCGCGTGCGGCTGAACTGGGCATCGAACCCGAGGAGCAACTGGGCGCCGTTCATAAAGTCATCTTTCCACCCACTGGCACCATCCACTGCTCCGCGCTCAATGACAAGGGTGAAATTTCCGGCTGCACAACCACCAGCGGATTAGCTTTTAAACTTCCCGGCCGCCTTGGCGATTCTCCCATCATTGGCGCGGGCTGTTACACCGATCAGGACATTGGCTCGGCGGGCGCTACGGGAAGCGGAGAAGAAAATATCAAGGTTGCCGGCGCGCACTCAATCATCGAGAACATGCGCCATGGCATGTCACCACACGACGCCGGCATGGATGTTTTGAAGCGCATTGTCCGCAATTACAACGGAGACATGAACAAGCTGCGCTTCGTCGATGTGACTTACTACATTCTACGTAAGGATGGAGCATACGCTGGCGTTTCCCTCTGGGAGGGTTATTCCGAAGGCCATCCCCATAAGATTGTGGTGCACGATGGCACTCTGCGCGCGGAGGCTACGACGAGCTTGTTCCAGGGCTTTTCTGAGGAGTTTCCCCCGTTCCCGAACATTCCCGAGGATCTGAAGAAGAATTCGGAGTATCTGAAGTAGCGGGTCAGGATAGGATCTCGACGCCAGCATCGACAGCCGCTTTCAACAGTTGCCGATCAAGCGAGGCCAGGGGCAATTGTTCGCTTCGTGCCGCATCGAGGTAAACTGCATCGTAAGCTGAAAGCCGAAAGGCTCTCGCGGTTTCAAAAATCCGCCGAACTGGTGCGGAATTACCGCTGCTCCCGATCACCGTCCCCAGCAATAGGCCGATCTTCTCGACCGCTTGCAGGCATTCTGCGTTGTTGAGTTTGCCGCGTCTTTCCGCCACGATTAGTCCGTTTGCTATCTCCAAATGCCAAAGAGCGGGGACTACTGCCCTGTCCCCGCGAATCAGCCTCTTCCTCACGCTTTCCGAAAACTCCGGGACCGGATTATCGACAAACCATCCCAGCGCCACCGCGGCGTCGAGTACGAAACGCGTCACCGGCGACCCTCTTCAATTAAATCTTTGACAGTAAACTTTCCAAGAGGTTTAGCGCGCTGTCGGATCTTCTCAATATCGGCGAATATTTGCGCAACGTTTTGCTGGCTGCGTGCCGGAACGATGACTGCCGCGAGCTTCCCGCGCCGCGTAATCCCGATCTGTTCGCCTTCGCTGGCGCGCTCCACAAGTTCCGAAAGTTTTTGTTTCGCTTCGAACAGACCAACGGTTCGCATGCACAGCTCCTCGCAATAATCTAGATGATTGTTCTAGATGATTTAACATGAAAGAAGCAATGACAATCCTCTCGGAGTATGCCCCCATAACTCAGGCCCTACGCGAACCTAACCTTGAAGTCAGTCTTCTTATCCAGGTGAATGCTTTCGATGAACCGGATCTTGCCGGTTTGTTGAGTCAGGATAACCGAGGACGTCCGTGTGCCTTCCCCGAAGAAGCGGACGCCTTTGAGCAACGCGCCATCCGTGACCCCAGTTGCGGCAAAGATGAGTTGTTTGCCGGGGGCGAGATCCTCGGCCTCGTAGATGCGATTCTTGTCTTTCACTCCCATGCGCGCCAGTCGCTCTTCCTGCTCCGGTTTTACCACGAGACGCCCGAGCATATACCCGTTAAGGCAGCGAATGGCCGCGGCGGTGATCACACCTTCCGGTGCCCCGCCCGAACCCATAACCGCATGCACACCCGTTCCGATGACGGCAGCGGCGATTCCAGCCGATAAATCGCCGTCGCCGATCAGACGAATGCGCGCGCCAGCGGCGCGAATATCGGCAATCAGCTTTTCATGGCGCGGTCGATCCAGCACGATGACAACCAGATCATCCACGTCGCGGTCCAGCCTCTTTGCGATGTTTTTGAGATTGTCGGCGACGGGTGCATCCAGATCGACAGCGTTTTTGCAGGAAGGGCCGACGACAATCTTGTCCATGTAACAATCCGGAGCGTTCAGCAAACCTCCGCGCTCGGAGGCGGCAAGCACTGTGATTGAGCCAGGAGCGCCGGTGGCGCAGAGGTTGGTGCCTTCGAGCGGGTCCACGGCAATATCAACCTCGGGAACTTCGCGCCCGTCGTGAAACTCCGCGCCAACTTTCTCGCCGATGTAAAGCATGGGCGCTTCGTCGCGCTCCCCCTCGCCGATCACGATCGTTCCCCGCATGGGGATGCAGTCCATGGTGTGGCGCATAGCTTCGGTGGCGACTTGATCGGAGAGCTTGCGTTCGCCCTGTCCCATGGTTCGTGCCGAGGCAATGGCAGCAACTTCGACTACTCGCAGGAAGCGGGACGCCAGATCGCTTTCAATATTCTGGCCGTAACTGCGGGCCTTGTTTTCGGGACGAGTTTCAGTAGCCATGGGAACCCTCCTGTCGATTCAGACGGCAGTGCTGTCCGTGAGAGCAGCGCGAATCATGCACTTTCCGGGAGGTAATCGTCAAGACGGAAAACACTGTAAGGCTGGCATGCCCAAGTGCTGAGTCCGAGGAGACGCTCCTCACCGTGGTATTCTCTTAGCCCTGAATCGGAGTGATGGTATGCCGGAATCGCGCCCCCAGAGTGTGCTGTGCATCACGACCTATGAAAAAGGGCAGGAATTCATGCGCGAGTGCAAGCGCATGGGATGGCGCGTGATCCTGGTCACGGCAGAAAAGCTGCGCGATGCCAACTGGCCGCACGAAAGTCTGGATGACACGTTTTATCTTCCTGATGAAATTGCGCTTGCCGATATTGTGCAGGCCGTAACACATCTGGCCCGAACCCGGAATATCGATCGCATTGTCGCCCTGGACGAGTACGACATGGAGACGGCTGCGACTCTGCGCGAGCACCTGCGCGTCCCAGGAATGGGACTGACCACCATGCGCTATTTTCGCGACAAGCTGGCCATGCGAATGAAAGCGCTGGAGGGAGGAATCCGTGTGCCGGATTTCGTGCCGGTATTCCATCATGGTGACATTCAGTACTACCTCGACCATGTTCCTGGCCCCTGGGTGCTGAAGCCTCGCCAGGAGGCATCGGCGATCGGGATCAGGAAGGTTTATCACCCACACGAATTGTGGCCGATTCTTGAGCAGTTGGGAGACAAGCAGTCCGCCTATTTGCTGGAGAAGTTCGTTCCGGGCGACGTCTTCCATGTCGATTCAATCGTCGCCGGAAAGGAAGTCGTTTTCGCGAACGTGAGCGAATACGGCAAGCCGCCCATGAATGTCGCGCAGGGTGGAGGTGTGTTTACCACCTTTACTGTGCCGCGCAACAGTGAAGTCGATGCTGCGCTGCGGCAGATCAATCGGGATCTCATTGCCGCACTGGGGTTAGTCCGCGGCGTGGGTCACGCGGAATTCATTCGCGCCCATGCGGATGGGCACTTTTATTTTCTGGAATGCGCCGCACGGGTGGGCGGGGCTTATATCAACGAAATGGTCGAGGCAGCCACGGGAATCAATTTATGGCGCGAGTGGGCGCGGATTGAGGTTGCGGGTGGCAATGGAGCCTATCAGCTTCCCGCTATGCGAGAGGAATATGCTGGCGTGATTCTTTCACTGGCTCGGCAGGAGGAGCCGGATACTTCGGCGTATGACGATCCGGAAGTTTGTTTCCGGATCAAGCGGCATCACCACGCGGGGTTGATTTTGCGGTCATCGGATCCGGGGCGCGTAGAGGGGTTGCTGGAGAGTTATAGCGAAAGATTTGTGCGGGATTTCACGGCGGTGGAACCACCGCGGGAAAAACCAACCGCCTAAGTTCCGAATTCGATCAATCAGAACGCGTCAATCCCCGTCACACTTTGCCCAATGATCAGCGAATGCACGTCGTGCGTGCCTTCATAAGTTTTCACCGATTCCAAATTCATCATGTGGCGCATGATGGGGTAATCGTCGGCGACGCCGTTGGCGCCGAGGATGTCGCGGGAGATGCGGGCGCATTCGAGGGCCATCCAGACGTTGTTGCGCTTGGCCATGGAGATGTGCTGGTGCTCAACCTTGCCCGCATCCTTTAGCCGGCCGACTTGCAGCACCAGCAGTTGCGCTTTGGTGATCTCGCTGATCATCCAGGTAAGTTTGTCTTGTACCAGTTGATGCGAGGCGATGGGTTGGTCCCGCCACTGTTTGCGCAAAATGGAATATTGCAGCGCGCAGTCGTAGCAAGACATAGCCGCGCCGATCGCTCCCCAGGCGATGCCGTAGCGCGCTTGATTCAGGCACATTAACGGAGACTTCAATCCGCCGGTTTTTGGCAGGAGGTTCGACTCGGGAATGTGAACGTCCTGCAAGGACAAGCCTGATGTCACCGAGGCCCGCAGCGACCACTTGCCGTGGACGTCATCGGAGGAAAATCCGGGGCGGTCAGTTTCGACCAGAAAGCCGCGAATCCTGTTGTCTTCGTTTTCGACCTTAGCCCAGATGATGGCGACATCGGCGATGCTGCCGGAGGTGATCCACATCTTTTCGCCGTTCAGAATGTATTCGTTGCCGACTTTTCGGGCGCGCGTGAGCATGCCGCCGGGGTTCGAGCCGAAGCCCGGCTCGGTCAATCCGAAGCAGCCCAGTTTTTCGCCCTTCTGCATGGGTGGTAGCCAGATTCGCTTTTGTTCCTCACTGCCGAATTCATAAATGGGATACATGCAGAGTCCGGATTGCACGCTGACGAAACTGCGCACACCGGAATCGCCGCGTTCGAGTTCCTGCGTCATTAGTCCATATTCGACGTTACCCATGCCAGCGCAGCCATAGCCTTTGAGCGACGCGCCGAAGAAGCCCAGTTCGCCCATGGGCTTGACCAGTTCGCGCGGAAAACGGCCGGCGCGGTTGCACTCTTCAATGATGGGAATGAGATTATCTTCGATGAACTGGCGCGTCGTGTCGCGCACCAGGCGCTCTTCTTCCGTGAGCAAAGAATCGAATTGAATGAAATCGACACCGCGAAATTTGATGGCAGACATGATAGATCTCCGTTGAGCAGACGAATCTTCGAGTTTGACGGTGGCGTGGCCAGCGGTTTGCCGGCCCAAAGACTCAGGCGCGAACAGAGGGGCAAACATATGACGGTAGCAGGGGTGGGGGACGGAGGTCAACGGCGGGACAATCGCCCTATACTTCCTGTAAAATCGAGTGCGACGGAAAAACAGACGCAATCTTGCAGGGTCTTCCGGTAATTCCCCGGGGTAGTTTTCCGAAGCATCCCAGCCACATAATTGCCGCATACGCAGCTAAACATTTTCAGGAGAAACGAACATGGCAGTTGGACCAAAGATCGCAAAAACAGCAGATCGTAAAAAGGTGATGGACACCAGCAAAAGCACGGATTGCCCCAAGTGCGGGAAAACAACCCGTATTGTGAAGCGGATGAAAGACCGCGAGCGCGGTGTTCCGGGCGGAATCTATATTTCCTGTTCGGCGTGTGAGTTTTTCGAGAAGCTGTAGACTCTACCCGTGCCGCTTCGGACTGACCGGAGCGGCGTTTCTTTGGGGACTGACAACAAAAGCTCAAGGCGACCGCCGCGCAATTAAATTGTTACAAGCGTCAGAACGCGGCTAGCGCAGCGACTTGCGTCCAGACCGCAGGCCAGCAGTAACGGTGCCTTACACCGCAACCGTAACCGAGGTTTCCGTCCGAGTGACGGGGCGGTAAAGCGTATCGCGTTCGATGGGGACGCGTCCGGCAGCGCGGATCAGGCGTTCTAATTCTTCACGGCGCATACCTTGCGGCGTGGTTGCGCCCGCATCGTGATAGATCTTTTCTTCGATCACGGTACCGTCCATGTCATCGGCGCCAAACCGCAGCGAGATCTGCGCGATTTTAGACGTCATCATCTGCCAATAAGATTTAATGTGCGGGAAGTTGTCGAGAACCAGGCGGCTCACCGCAATCTGCTTGATGTCGAGCATGCCAGTGGTTTTCGGCAGATGCTGTAAAGCCGTGTTTTCCGGATGGAAGGCGAGTGGGATAAACGTTTGGAACCCGCCGGTTTCATCTTGCAGCGCTCGAAGTTTGAGCAGGTGATCGACCCGGTCTTCGTCGCTTTCAACGTGGCCGTAAAGCATGGTTGCGTTAGATTTCAATCCTATTTGGTGCGCGATCTTTGCCGTGTCGAGCCATTGATCGCCATCGATCTTGTGATCGCAGATGACGTGCCGGATGCGATCGGCAAAAATCTCAGCGCCCCCGCCGGGAAGAGAATCCACTCCAGCCGCTTTCAGTTGTACCAAGGTTTCGCGAATCGATAGTTTCGCGCGCTTCGATAGGTAGGCCACTTCCACCATCGTAAAAGCCTTCAGGTGCACCTGCGGGAAGCGCTGTTTCAGGCCGGAGCAAAGATCCAGAAAATATTGAAACGGCAAGTCCGGATGCAATCCCCCTACAATGTGAAACTCCGTGACCGCCTCGCTGTAACCGGAGGCAGCGGTCTCAAACGCTTCCTCCAGCGCCATGGTATAAGCGCCCGTGCTGTCCTTCTTGCGTCCAAAGGCACATAGCCGGCAAGCGGCCACACAGACGTTGGTAGGATTGATATGGCGATTTACGTTGAAGTAGGTCTTATCCCCGTGCATCCGTTCGCGGACAAAATTCGCCATCCAACCCACGGCGAGAACGTCGCCGGTTCGGTACAAATTGAGGGCATCAGCGAAACTTAGCCGTTCCCTGGCGAGCACTTTGGCGTGAATCGGCTCCAAGCACGAATCGTCTGTTTGGAATGGATGATGAGCTTGCAAAGGAGGCATCTTCTCGGCGTTTTTCTGATAAGCCAACGTATTGATGATAACGCAGCGGAGTGCCAGAAGCTACAACGGTTGGTAGTGTGTATGTAGAGACAGGCACCCGCGGCTATCGGACGAGCGAAGCTCGACTCTTTGCTATCGCTTACTGTGCCGCGATCACCCGGCCGCGGATCTGATCGTATTCCGATTGCGTGACGATCCGTCGGCTGACCAGGTCATGAGCCGTAACGAACGGGCGGCCGGCGATAATGCGATCCGCGTCACGGTCAGTCAAACCCGGCAAGCTGAGCAGTTCTTCCCGCGAAGCTTTATTGAGGTCGATCGCTTTATGGTCACTTGCCATGCCTTCCTTCACGCCATCGGCAATGGCCTTCGCATCCTGCCGCACGGTTTCCGTAGCCTCCGCGGTGCGCTGGCGAATCTGGTCGGGGTTGTTGGCGTTATTATTACTGCATGCGGTGCCTGCGGCTATGGTGATGGCAGCAACCAGGCAAAGTAGAGGGAATCGGAGCGGAAGCGATCGCATTGGTTTGAGATGCCACCCTGGCACCTAAGGTTGGCGGTTTGACCAACGGCTTAAGAACGACACGGACGAAGTTTCAGGCGACTGGCGCATCTGCAGTTGCATCGAACATGGTAGTTCAACCATTCCTCGTAGTGGAACAGAGCAGTAGGTTGGAGTTCAGTCAGACGGTTGCAATTGCGGAGGTTTCCATGAAGCGAGTTCCAGGCAGTATTTTCTGCGGCGTTCTGTTGATGAGCGTAGCGTGGGGTCAAAATAGCCCAGCAAACGATCCCCAGGCTCCAGCCGCGAGTCAGAGTGCCGTCGTCAAGCGTATCGCCTCCGGAAGCGTCATTCCGGTAACGTTGACCAAGACAGTCGACGCCAAAAAGGCGAAAGTGGGTGAACCGGTCACCGCAAAGGTCACCAGCGATTTGAAGAGTAATGCTGGAGAAGTCTTGCTGGCGAAAAATACGAAAGTGATCGGCCACATCACCGAAGTGCAGCCGCGTACGAAGGAACAGAAAGAATCTCAGCTGGCGATCGTGTTCGACCAAACCGTCGCGAATGACGGGGCGCAGATGCAGATGCCCATGTCGATTCAGGCGATCATCAGCTTCCAGAACAACAGCTCGAACAACGCAGGACAGAACAGTACGGGGGGAGCATCGCAATCCTCAGTCGGAGGCGGTTCTGGTCCCGTGCCTGGAGGGCGATCGATGGGCGGATCGTCAGCTCCGGCTTCTGCTTCAAGTTCCGGAGGCATGAATGATTCCGGCGCCCCGGCGGGTTCGTCTTCGAATTCACGTCCGGCCATTACGGCTCAAACGCAAGGCGTAATCGGAATTTCCAATCTCACGTTGAATCCGGCATCCACTCCGGCGCAAGGCTCGATACTCAGTTCAGAAAAGAACAATGTGAAACTTGAGAGCGACACTATGATGCTGCTGCGAGTGGATTAAGACGCTAATCTCCAGGGCCACGGAAAAATCAGGAAGGCAATCAATCTCCAGGTTTCCTTCGTCCACCTTCGTGGCCCTTAGTGGTTAATGGTTTTCTGCCCTCAGAACCCAATATTTGCCCCTCAGCCCGTAAATGATTTACCCTCGCCCCATCCCAAAATGACTTCAAACCTCGCGACCGACCGCTTCTCCCACATCATGCGCAGGGAGATCTATGAACAGCCCCAGGCGATTGCCCGGACTCTCGATCAGCATCTGCAAAACGACATTCTTTTCCCCGGCGCATTGCACTCCATCGAAAGCGCGCTGCTCACTTTCGAGAAGATGATTATTGCCGCCAGCGGATCGAGCCGCCATGCTGGGCTGGCCGGCGAAATTATGATCGAAGATCTTTCCGGCGTCGCCGTGGACGTAGAGTATGCCAGTGAATATTGCTATCGCTCCACGCACGCCGCCGTGGACCCGATCGTGATGGTAGTGACCCAATCGGGGGAAACCGCGGACACCATTGCCGCGCAGCGCGAAGCCCTCACCCGCGGCGTTAAGACGATCGCCGTCTCCAACGTCGCCCAGGCCACGATTCCGCGCGAAGCCAGTGCTGCTTTGATCACCGGGGCCGGCCCCGAACTCGCCGTTCCTGCCACCAAGAGTTTCACCACTCAGGTTACGGTTCTCTATCTGATGGCTTTGTTCCTGGCTCGCAAGCGCGGGCGCATGACTTCGGAGGTTACGCGTTCCTATCTCCAACGGCTTTTGCAGTTGCCCGAGGCAATCGAACGCAACCTCCGCATGTGGGACGATCTCGCCGACCAGTTCGGTGAGAAGCAATTCACCGCCGAGAAATTTCTATACCTGGGGCGCGGCGTGCATTATGCCATTGCACGCGAGGGCGCGCTCAAGTTGAAAGAGACTTCCTACGCCCACGCCGAAGGCTACCCCGCGGGAGAGCTGAAACATGGCCCGAATGCTCTAGTGGATGAGACCCTTCCAGTGGTTGTGATCGCAACTTATGACCAGCACGATCCCGACTCCATGTTGCGCTACCGGCGCACTCTGGAAGTGATGAAGGAAGTGAAATCAAGAAATGGCCGGCTGGTCGTGGTGGCCACCGAAGGCGACCGGGAAATCAGCAGCATTGCCAACGAAGTGTTCTTTGTTCCCGCCGCTCCCGAACTGCTGCTACCCATTGTTGAGGTCATTCCTTTGCAGCTCTTTGCCTACCACGTTGCCACGAAAAAAGGTTACAACGTGGATCACCCCCGCAACCTGGTGAAGGCGGTGGTCACCGAGTAGGCAACCACATTCCCTTGTTCTCTGTTCTGTCTACGACGTAGCTGCTTGCTTTCCATGCACAATCATCCTCCAGTGACCTTCGATCTTCAGACCATGGCAAGAGAAGTGATGCATCTGCACGGATTCAAGCCAGATTTCCCCCCATCTGCCCTTCAGCAATTAGCGAACCTGCGAACTCATCCTCCGCAAATGGCCGGATTAAAAGATGTTCGTGATCTGCGAAACCTTCTGTGGTCCTCCATCGACAACGACACTTCTCGCGACCTCGACCAGATTGAGTTCGCCGAGCGCATACCCAACAACCAAGTCAGGGTTCTGGTAGGGATCGCCGATGTCGACGCGTACGTGCCAAAACTCACTGCCATCGATCAACACGCTGCCCAGGAAACCGCCACGCTCTACGCGGGAGTCCGAATTTTCCCTATGCTGCCGGAACAGCTTTCTACCGACAAGACTTCCCTACTGGAGAATCAGGACCGCTTGAGCGTGGTGGTTGAATTCGTAGTCGACTCCGAAGGTCATGTCATATCCAGCGATGTATATCGCGCGCTCGTCCGCAACTATGCACAGCTCGCCTACAAATCTGTGGGAGCCTGGCTGCAAGAAACTGCACCTGCTCCCTCGAAAGTAGAAGATTCTCCGGAACTGGCAGCCCAACTCCGCCTGCAAAATGACGTCGCGCAGAAACTGAAGAACCACCGCTTTCAAAACGGAGCACTCACTCTCGATACGGAAGAAGTCCAGGCGGTCGTATTGGATGACCACACATTGGATGTGGAGCAGCAACCGAGAAACCTTGCCACTGACTTGATAGAAGACTTCATGATTGCGGCCAACGGCGTGGTTGCGCGCATGTTGGAACAAGTCTCATCGCTTCGCCGCATCGTCAAGCAGCCCAAGCGCTGGGATCGAATCATTGAACTGGCCGCGCGATATGACGTGAAGTTACCGCCGGATGCGGATTCTAAAGCGCTCAACGATTTTCTGGTAAACCGCAAAGCCGCCGATCCCGAACATTTTGCCGACCTGTCGCTAGCCGTTATAAAACTGATTGGCGCGGGGGAGTACGTTCTAGAACGCCCCGGCGATAGCTCTGCCGGCCACTTCGGCCTGGCGGTTCGGGACTACACACACTCCACGGCTCCCAACCGCCGCTTTCCAGACATCGTCACCCAGCGGCTGATCAAGGCGCAGCTCGCGGGCCAGCCGAATCCCTACTCTGACGACGAACTTACGGCGATCGCGGCCCACTGCACGGAGCGGGAGAATGCGGCCCGCAAGGTCGAGCGCGAAATGACCAAACGCATTGCGGCTGTCGCCATGCAAAATCGCATCGGAGCTATTTTTGACGCCATCGTCACCGGCGTCACACCCGGCGGGACTTTCGTCCGGGCGCTACAGCCTCAAGTGGAAGGCCTGTTGGCGCAGGGATCGCAAGGGGTTGATGTTGGGGACAAGCTTCGCGTCAAGCTGATTCGAGCGGACGTTCAGCGCGGCTACATTGACTTCGCCCGCGCTCAATAAAGATCTTGCCAGCCGAATGGTCATCACGAGAGCCAATACCCGCAAACCAATCCGGCAGATATCCTTCAAGCAGAAGGGCTTGCGGACAAGAAGGTGGGAGACTGTTTGCTGGAGCAGCACAACTTAGAGCGGCCTAACTTGGAGTGGCGCAATCTGATTTGCGGCATGATGATTGTCGTCTTGCCTGTGTCCCTGATGGCACAGAGCTCAGATCGTGCGCTGCTCCATAGCGAAGGGGGCACGTGGCTAAATAAGAGTTCTGCCCTTCCTTCCTCTGCTATTTTTCCGGACGACTATATCCAAACCGCAGCGGACCACAGCGCGAGGATCGATGCGGACGGATCGAGTGTTGCCATTCTTCCGGAAACCAACGTGCAATTCCAGGACAATGAACTCGTTTTGGATCACGGCCGTCTGCAGGTAAACACTGTACGCAGGATGAAAGTCCAAGTGGGTTGCATGACGGTTGTTCCTACGACCCTGGACCGCACCCAATACGATGTGATGGATGTGAACGGCAACGTAAAAGTAATCGCCTATAAACACGACGTCAAAATTCAGTATCGCAATTCCCGTGCCGGCGAAGTGAAGGCTAAAGATGTCAAATTCTCGGAAGTGATTGTCCGCGAGGGAGAGCACGCCAGCCGAAACGATCACTGTGGCGGAGCCGACTACGTCACAAACCAGGTGGCCGCAAAAGGGCCGATCGTGAATACTTTGTGGGCCGATGGCGGGGGAGTCGTGGCAGTGGGAGCGATCCTGTGTTATGCCTTATGCCGCGAAGACAATCCGATCAGCGCCGCCCAGCCCTGAGTCCGTCCGTACTTCTGGCGTATGCACCCTCTATTCGCTCCTGCTGGCGGAAGGTTCCGTTCCTGCCGAGGCAATCGGCCCACATAGTCGCCCGGAGCGAAGCAGATAAAACATGTAGCCAACGACCACCAGATTGCCGACCAGAAGTACCGATCGCAAAAGCGTGATGCCGCGCAGCATTTCCCGGATTTCCCATGGAATGAGCAGCGCTCCCGATCCAAAAGCGAACCACTCCGCCCAAGTGCGCTGTTTCCATAGTCCGTAGGCCTCAATGAAACGCAGTGTGGCATATACGAACGCCAGGAACGCAGCTGTCCATAAGCGCGCCGGGGTAACATCGTCCGCGAAATCAAGAAAAAGCTGGGCAAAATGCCGGTCCGTACTGATGTGTAACAATGCCAGCAGGCTTTCCGCGATAACCCACGCATCCTTGTGGACCAGCAGAATTGCGACGAAACCCACCAGTAAACCGAATGCTCCTTTGAGGAATTCGAAAAAAGCAACCAGCCGCAGAAGGCGTCTCTGCGTCGGAGGTAAACCGATTTTCCTTACTGGCAGGGCCATTGCAGAGTCAATGAACCTCAGAGTAACACGTGAATCTGCGCTTACGTCCGTAACTGGAGTGGCACAGGTCGCAATGGCACTATGGCGGAGTATTCTGGAGAACCGCCGTGAAACACTTCGTGACTTCGTTCTTTTTGCTGGTAGTCGCAGTAGCCTCGATTGCGCAGTCTTCTGAAGTCGCGCCGGCTCCGCAAACGGCCCGACAGGCGCTGATCGAAATGTTTTCCTTCAAAACGCCGGGCACCTTTGTGAGACATTTGCCCGCGGCAACGTTAACCGCATTCGGGAAAATAGAAGCACTCGATAAGCTGCAGCAATTCTCGCTCCTCTCTGGCCAACTACACAGCAGCGGCAAGCAAATTCAAACCTTTGACACCGGATCCGTCCTGCTCACTTCGGAAGATCCCAAGACCGGCCAGAAGGTTGACGTTGTCGTGGAAAGCGATTCACTTCAGGGAGAGGGCGACAATATCGAGCTATCGTTCCAGACTTATAAGGAGAAGCAAGCCCAGAAGACTCCGTTCATGCCGCGCCTGACTTTTGCCATGAAGATGGAATCGGGGGTGTGGAAGCTCAATGAAATTCTGGTTAGCATCCGTCTCCCGCTGGCCGATCCGGATTTCCTCAAGACCATCACGGAAGCGGCCAACGCCCACAACGCAACAGCCGTACCAATGCAAACTCAGACTCCGCTAATGGCCACAGGTCCAGGTTTCGACAATTCAATTCTGGCCGCAATGCGATCGATCCTAACGGCAGAGATCGCCTATCGCGCGACGTATCCCGCAGTCGGCTACACTTGCACGCTCTCTGATCTGGATGGTTTTGGAGGCGGCGAACCCAATGAACATCAAGCCATGCTGATTTCCAGCAGCCTTGCCAGCGGAAAAAAATTCGGCTACGAGTTCGCGCTCTCAGGATGCCTGGGCAACCCGGCAATGGGATTCCTGCTTTCCGCCACACCGAGAGGAAATATATTTGGAAGGCGAGCATTCTGTTCCGACAAATCCGGCGCCATCCGTTATTCCGCGGACGGCAACGCCGCCACCTGCCTGGCAAGCGGTATTCCAGCGCAGTGATTCAGTATTGAATCACGTCAGCCCTTCGGGTTACGCACGGCCGAGCGGAGTTCGCTCACGATCTCGCGCGATGCCCGGATGGCCGCCGCATGCTGGTTCACGCTGAAGCTTATCGCTCCCACCCTGGCATGTCCGCCTCCGCCGTAGCGCTCGCAGATTTTCGCCAGGTTCACTACTGGCTCTTGCGGCGCCCAGGGGTTCGAGCCCACTGACACCTTCACCCGAAAACTGCTCTTGCTCAGCCCCACGCTGTAGATTGATTCAGGATGCAGATAATACGGGACAAACTTGTTATAGCCTTCGAGATCCTGATCGGTGATATCGAAAAAGATCGTTCCGTCCGTGCATTCCGACCGCTGCCGAAGTATCTCGATCGAGATTTCATGACGCTTCATCAGTGGCGCCAACAATGGAGCGATAAATGGTTCTTTCAGAATGTCCTCAAGCGGCTTGGTCGCCAGAAGGGGAATCAGATTAGGCACAAACTTCTGATCCGGCGCGGATTCAATCACCATGGTTAGCTTCATGGCCGGAGCTTGCATTTCCACCGCGGTCCTGGCGTCCGAATAAAGCGCGGCGTCGATCACATCCGTCCAATGAATCAAATCCGCGACCGGAGACGGATCGAATCCAAAACGCTGCTGCCCGATCATGGCGATAAAGCTTGTGCAGGATTTAAATGCGGGATCGTAGAACTTTTGGTTGCTCTGGTCGCGCTCAAAGTGCGCGGCGTCCGCCGGAGACAAAAATGCGCTCTCGTGATGATCGAACCACCAGGTAATTTTTGGCGAACTCGAATACTTGAAGTCGACGATGGCGTTTTCATTCCCGTCGAAATGAGATTCGTCGAAAAGTGCTCCGGCGCGGTGTAACAGTCCGGAGAACTCAAAGTCTACATCGCTGCGGATTCGCTCGCGATAGAAACGAGAGAAAAGCGCCGCCGAGGACGCGCCGTCAAAACATTTGTCGTGGTAGAAAACCTTGACCTTCAATCGATTCCCCAGTCTTCCTACAAATTTCCGCGGTCCAACCCCTGCGCCACTGAGCCGCCCAGTAATGAGCCGCGGAGTAAAAGCTAATAGGAATGACAGCTTCGGAGGGGAAAGTCAAGCTCTGCAATGTTAGGTGGCGGGGCAACTCCAGGTGCAACCCTTGAGAACCGGTAACCATTAAGGGCACGAAGTATCACGAAGACAATCGATCTGCGGGCGTTTTGTTCGTATGGCTTCGGGGTTAACGGTTTTGTCAGCCCAGGAGAGAATCGAACCTCCCAATGCCTACTGGCCAGCCTGCTTTTCCGCCAGGTCTCCGATCACGGGCAGTTTGTACATTTGTCCCTGATTCGCCTTGATCAGCAAAATAATCCAAACGATCAGCGCCCCCAGCGCCACTAAAGCATGCAAAGGGGCGGTAAGCAGGATTAGAAAAGGCACAACCGCCAAAAACGACAACCCAACCTGGATCACAAATACAGCCACCGTGAAGAAAATGCTCTGGAAGGAGTGGAAGCGGATAAACCGGCTCTGGTTGTAAGGCGCAGTCACCAGAAAGATAATCGCAGGAATGAACGTAATATACGCGAGCATCCCCGCCACATTGTCCGCCAGACCGGAAGCGGCGACAACAGGCGCAACCGACGCTCCTCCACCGCAAGCGGCACATGCAGTTGCACCCGCGGGAATCTGGGCTCCGCACATATTGCAAAATGCCATTGGATTTTCCTCGCTTTCACCGTACCAGCAAGAACCTGCGAATAGCTGTCGCGGCAAGGTATCAGAAAGGCATTCTCGAAGCAATTAATGTTTCTGGATTAGATTGAACGTGAGTAGCAATCTCCGATTACCGCTCTGCGAGCTCTCCCAAGAGTGGCAGCTTCAGCATCTCTCCCTGCAAGGCTTTGACTACCAGGACGATCCAAATCACGAACAGCGCCAGGCCTACAAGCATGCAGACGAAGAGCAGCGCCAGTATCGGAATCAACCCGAGTACCGAACCCACAATCCACAGCGTGGCGCCAATCAGCAGGCCGGCCAATAGGAACCCAATACTCTGCAAGGAATGGAACCGCACAAATCGGTTGCTCTTGTAGGGTTCGAGGGAGAGAAAAACAGCCGAGGGAAGCAAAAAGTACGCCAGCGCTCCGCTCACTCTTACCGGCAAGACGCCGACGCTACCCTCTGCACGCTCCAACGGAAGAATTGGCAGTCCGCAATTCGGACAGAATCCGGCCGTATCAGGCATTGCCGTCTCACAGTCGGGACAGTAAATAGCCATGGAGACAGACTAACCCTTAGCCGCCCGCCTTTACCAGAGTTGAGAAAATAGATAACTCGCCCGTTGCTTCTGTACTTAGTCGACGCTTCCGCTATAATTTCGAGCACTCATGGATTTCGATCAGCTCATCACTTTTCTTGAAGTTGCCCGGCAACGCAGCTTCTCGCGCGCCGGAGAGAAAGTTTTTCGCTCGCAGTCTGCGGTCAGCGCACAGATCCGGCAACTTGAGCAGGAGTATGGCGACCGGCTTCTCGACCGTTCCGGCAAGACGGTGAAGCTTACGCCAGCGGGGCAAATCTTTTACGACTATGCCATGCGACTGAAGGCCCTTCGGGATGAATCTCTGGTTGCCGTCGCCGACCATGGACAAACCCCGCGTGGCACTTTGATGGTCGGCGCGAACGAGGCCACGTGCCTGTACGTTCTTCCAGGGGTTTTCGGCGAATATTGCCGCCACTATCCCGAGGTGCAGATCAGCATCTACCGCAGTTTCACCTACAAGATTGTTGAGAAGCTGGAAAACGGATTTCTGGAAGTCGGCGTGCTCAGCTTGCCCATCCAATCGCCCAGCCTGAAGGTGCAGCCCATTTTTCGCGATCGCCTCATGCTCATGGTCAGCCCGACCAATCCTCTTGCCAAGCAAAAGACTGCTCAGGTCGGCGATGCCGTGAAATATCCCTTGCTGCTTCCGAAAACCGGACACACGCGCAGACTTTTGGATAAGCTTTTCCGCGACCACAGCGGCGATTTGAAAATCAGGATGGAACTGCCGAGCATTGGCATGATCAAGAGCTTCGTGGCAGCCGACCTGGGAATTTCTTTGATCAGCGAATCGTTTGCCAAGGATGAAGTCGCTTCCGGCAAGGTCAAACTGGTGGGGCTCGAAGGTGCGGAATTATTTCGAGAACTGGGCCTGGCCTACCGGCGCGACCGCACGCTCTCCGTGGCCGCGAAGGCTTTCATCAGCATCTCCCGGAAACTGGCCACCTACCCTAAAAAGCATGAGACGCCGGCACACTAATATCTTTTCCAAGAAATCATCTTTAAAGTACACAATCAAAGTTCGCAATTAAAGTTTTCATAAAAAATCCCATCGCTTCGTTTTTGCGGTAATATCCTCGCGATGAAACAGTTCAGTTTTTTACCCGCCGATACGAGCGGAGGGACGCTCCTAAGTGCCTGAGCCCGAAAAAGCTGGTTACAACCGCTTTCTCTTGCTGGTAGCCGGACTCGGCGGGTTGCTCTATGGAGTCGACGTCGGGATCGTCGCCGGAGCTCTGCCCTATCTGGAAGCGACCTCGGGACTCAACGCCGGGCAACTTTCCATCGTCGTTGCAGCGGTGCTGCTGGGCAGCGTGATTTCGACCCTGTTTGCCGGAGCCCTGGCCGACTGGATGGGACGCAAGCTTCTCATGATCCTGAGCGGCGTCGCATTCGTCATCAGCATTCCGGTGATTGCTCTGGCGCACGGCTACCAGCCTCTTGTCTTTGGCCGTCTTCTGCAAGGCGTGAGCGCGGGCCTGATTGGCGTGGTCGTCCCGTTGTATCTGGCGGAGTGTCTCGCCGCCGCGGTTCGCGGAAAAGGCACCGCCATCTTCCAATGGCTGCTCACGCTGGGGATTGTCGCTGCGGCCGTGGTTGGCATGTTCTTCAGCATGCGTGTGGATGAAGTCGCCAGGCTGGGAGATGCGGCCAGACTTTTTGCTTTCAAGGATACCGCGTGGCGCAGCATCTTTTGGGTCTCGCTCGCTCCCGGCGTTCTGTTCGTAATCGGTAGCTTTATGGTCGCGGAGTCTCCGCGCTGGCTCTTTCGCCGCGGCAAACGCGAGGCTGCCTACGCCGCTCTGTTGCGTTCTCGCACCACGCCGCAGGCTGACCTGGAACTCGCTGAGATGGAACAGGCCGCGCTCGCGGAAAAAACTTCGACCCGCGCAAAGATGAAAGAATCGTTGCTGCGCCGCAAGTACGTAATCCCATTTATTTTGGCTTGCGTGATTCTGGCCTGCAATCAGGCTACGGGCATCAATTCCATCATCGGATACAACGCCAACATTCTTTTGCAAAGCGGATTGTCCGATGTGCAGGCTCATTGGGGTTACGTGATTTTCACCATCGTGAACTTTCTCATGACGATGGTCGGGGTGATGCTGGTTGACCGCAAGGGGCGGAAATTTCTGTTATCCCTCGGGAGCGCCGGAGTCATCGTTGCGCTGCTCGCAACCGGCATGCTTTTTCGCGGAACTGAAAAGCAGCGCGTGGATTCCAGGGCTGCCATTCAGCAGACTGTAAGCGCCAATCAGGCAGCAAGTATTCTCTACGACCAGAATACGGCCAATACACTTCTCACCGCCGTGGGCCCGGCAGGCAGTGCTCTGATTGGCCATCCCACGTCGCTCATCGTCATCTATTCATGCGGCGATTACCGAGTGGCGAGCAAGGTGGTGCGCTCGGACGATCCCGCTGCTAAGCCAATCGCGATCACTCGCGAAAGCTGCCTGCCGGCGAATAAGGTGGTTGCATTCTTCTCGAGTCCGTTCAGCGATCTCGATGCCTCGCGGCAGGCTCCGCTGACCATCGACAATGCCCTGATCAGCGCGGTCCCCGACGCTCGCAACGGCTGGATGGTGGCGATCACGTTATTCGTTTTCATCGCATTTTTCGCCATTGGCCCCGGCGTGGTTGTGTGGCTGGCGCTCTCGGAATTGATGCCTACCCGCATTCGCTCCAACGGAATGAGCATCGCGCTTCTGATCAATCAGGCCGTAGCCACTGGCATTGCGGGAACCTTCCTTCCAACCGTCGGCAAGTATGGTTACTCCACCATGTTCTTCGGCTTTGCCGCGTGTACGGTGATTTATTTCGTCACCGCCGCATTCATTCTTCCCGAAACCAAAGGCAAGACGCTGGAAGAAATTGAGGCACACTTTGAAGACAATCGAGAGCGGCCGCGTGCGACTGCGATATAAGTCGTTAAAAATAAAGCAGATTCCACCGCGCCAACCTCACCGGTTCGGAATGACGAAGCTTAAACATCAGGAATTGAGGAGCTTCCTGCCGCACCACAAATGGGGCACTTATGAGGACGGCACGATCGGGGGATGGTATGGCACGGGAGTGCCATTTACCGAACTCCTCCCTTCCCTTACTCTCCTACTTGAGCAGCACTTGGGGGAGGGCTGATCAACATACGTCCCAAGACTCAATTGAGTCGGGGGCGTTTTGTTTTGCGGCAAACAATCCCCACTCGCGTCGGCGAGCGCTCTATTCCTCATTCCTCATTCCTTTTGTGAATTCCTCCCGAAATAAATTTTCCGTAATCTCGGTCAGCTAGGGAGGAATGACGAAAAATCGGGGCTACCCCCCACTCCCTCTTTTTCTGAAAGTCTTGCTGGGCGCGGGTTTTGCACAGCTGCCTTGGCAAAATCATGAGATCAAAGATCTTAGATATAGAAATCCAGAAAACAATGGACTTAGATGGCGCACAATGTGGCTCTCTGCGGGGCGTCCTCTTCGTCCATGATCGCGCGATTTGCGGGCGGGTGTAAGGGCAGATATCACAATGGGCGGTGGAAAAAGGTTGGGTCTGGTTGACCTTAAAGGCAAAATCCAGCCGGGAGATTCCTGGGCCCGCTGGTGAAAACGCGGGCCTTCGGTATGACGCCCGTCGAGAGGTCCGCGGTTTGGAAATCAAACTGACCCACTACCCAAGTGTTTTATCATGATGAAACGTCACCGAAAATCGTGGAGAAGGAGATTTGCTAATGAGGATCTCGCGCGCTCGATGCCTCGCTGCCGTGGTTGCTCTGGCCGTTACTATGAGTTTGAGCTTTGCTCCAGCCGCTTTTGCCCAGGGAATTCTGATTGGGGATGCGAAATCGCAGCCGGAAAGTTTGACCATGGCGCCGGGCGGCGCGCTGATTGTCGGGAGTGCCAGTTCGCCGTACGTCTATAAGGTGCGCCCAGGTTTGTCGACAGCGGAGAAGTTTATCGACGTTAGTACGGAGCCCGCGGGGACGTTTTTTTTCGGCATGTTGTCCGATGCCGCCAGCAATACATTGTGGACATGTCAACTGACTCCGGTGCCAAACACCACGCCGCCACAACGGCATACCGCACTGAGAGGTTTTGATCTGACTACCGGCGCACCGAAGATCCGCTGGAACCTGCCCGGAGACAGCAATGTGTGCAACGACTTTACGATCGGACCGGATAAGGCACTCTATATTACTGACACCGTGCCGGGCAGAATCTTTCGGCTGCCGGCGGGAGCATCGAGTGCCGAACTTTACCTGGCGGATCGGACGCTGATGGGCGTGGATGGCATTACATTTTTGGATGGCACGCTCTATGTGAATAATGTGATCTTCAACAAGCTCTACCGTATCCCCGTCGATGCCAGCGGAAAACCGGGGACACCAGTCGATATCTGGATGGACCAGCCAGTAAAAGGGCCGGATGGCATGCGTGCCGCGAACGGTAAGCTCATCCTTGCAGAAAATGGTAGCGGGAAAATCTCCGTAGTCACGGTGAATGGCGATAAGGCAAGCGTGACCGTGATCAAGGAGGGACTCAACACGCCCACCGGAGTCGAACCGGCGGGCGACACGATCTGGATTTCCGAGCGCGGCGCGGGCAAGGCTGTGCCCATCCCTATGCCGAAATAGCTTGCCGCCTAACGGGCCGCGCGAACCATCCCGTGGAGATCAGCCCGAGGCACGTTCGCGCCATTCTCTGGCACAAGGGTGCCATTTACGGTTATCCCGCCTTCCCCTATGCTCCTTCTTGAGCAGCACTTGGGGGAGGGCTGATCAACAAACGTCCCACGACTCAAATCGAGTCCGGGACGTTTTGTTTTGGGGCAAAAAGGCTGCTTAGCGGACGCCGGGATGCATTGTGCATTGCTCGGGAGAGCAAGACATCGACCCTTCGGCTTCGCTCAGGGCAAGTTACCCGAGGGCGGGCTGTCCCTACATAAGCATTCTGACCGCATCCAACTCGATATAATCAGCCGATATGAATCAGCGATTCGGCATCTTCGCTGCCACTCTCGTTCTGACAATTCCATTTGGCTTCTGCCCCGTCGCCTCAGCCGATGCGCTCCGCGGAACGCTGGTGCATCCTGAAACTTTGCGGGTTGCGCCTAGCGCCGATGCGGCACGCGTGGGCGACGCTAATCGCGGCAACGAACTCATCATCATCTCCACCAGCCGCGACTGGACGCAAGTGGAGGCCATTCTGCGCGCTCCGAGCACTGACGAAGGCGCCACGGAAGAAGAGAGTGAAGGGAAAGCGATCACGGGATGGCTGCAAAACGCAGGCCTGATCATCAGCACAACTCAAGATGGCGACAAGATCATTTTCGGCGAGGCAGCCGATTCCGAAGATGAGGCGAGCCGACGCCGCGGGCGACGAGACGCCGCGCAGGACGCCATGCAACTCTATTACCGCGTGTACGATCTGATGCCGGCTTCGCCGCTGGCTGCCGAGGCGCTCTACCGGGCGGCCGATATCCGCTGGCAGGTTGAACGGTCTGACGTGATGACACGGCCATCCGCACGCGAACGCGATTCCTACATGCGCGGCCAAATGCGGGAAGACTGGATGAAGCTGGTGATCAAGAAA
>Ga0209530_1000011_pt1 | contig 154146 bp, 137 predicted proteins | sample BlaSpr_A8_Ref_O1_FD_187987 | JGI IMG/M metagenome (GOLD analysis project Ga0209530, IMG submission 187987) | Forest soil microbial communities from Thunder Bay, Ontario, Canada - Black Spruce, Ontario site 2_A8_Ref_O1 (SPAdes) (version 2) | ecosystem: Environmental > Terrestrial > Soil >...
AGCATGACGGATTTCAACCGCTTCATTTGGTCGCTGCGGCGGAGATTCATGAGTTCGGCGGGGATGGTTCGTTCCACGCCGCGAATCCAATTCCAGAAATAGGCGGCCAGGACCAGGGAACCGCCGATGACGTAGGGCCTATGTGCCATCTGGTAGACGCCGCGAAAAATTTCCCAGAGCGGGTGATTGCCGAGGAGGTAGTCTTTGCGGCCCATGTGCAGCCTTTCGCTCAGGCCGGTGTGAAGCGCGCCGCTTTGTTTGCGGTGATGGATGAACGTCTTTTCGGTGAAGGTGCGGGTTTCCCAGCCTTTCGCGCGGGCGCTCAACACGGCGATCAAGTCAATGCCGCCCGACCGGATGGCCGCATAGCCTCCGATGGACTCATAACACTCACGGCGGAACATCTGGCACATACCGGAGACGTGCTCGACGCCGACGAACTCATAGTTGTAACTTAGATTCCCCTCGCGAAAAGCTGTGCCGGCAACTCCCAACTTGGCGTTTTCCGCGAAGCGATCCATGAGGAACGCAAAATAATCCGGATCGAAAGAAACATCCGCGTCCAGGTTGCCGATGACGTCGTACTTCAAGCCTTCCATCCGCGCGTGGCCGGCGTTCACCGCGAGGGCCTTGCCGGCGAAGTGACGTTCCTTACGCTCAGGCATTTGAAGCAGCTCGATCCAGCGGTGGTCGGCCGCGTATTTCCGCACAAGGTCGTCGGTACCATCGGTAGAACCGTCGCTGACGATTACCCATTTCAGCGGAACGACGGATTGGGCCACCACCGATTTGAGAGTCAGCTCGATGTAATCCGCTTCGTTGCGAGCCGGCGTGATCAAGACGTAGTTGGTTTGGGCTGGCATGACTGACAAAAATATTCCGTGGGTAACCGTAACAACTCGACCTAGTAATGGTACTGCCGTTTTCCGCCTAGGCGTTCGCCCCAGTGCGAAAAAATGCGGGAAAGACATCAAGGCAGCCCGGTCAGCTGGGTCCCGGGCGTTCCGGTGCAGGAAGCGAACTCAGCGAACGCTGCTCACTGAGTTGAACTCCTGCACGGTTTTTACGACGCGCGCTTGCTGGGCGGGTTGCAACTGCGGAAACATCGGAAGCGATACGATTTCGAGGGCGATTTTTTCGGTTACCGGGAAATCGCCATTCTTGTAGCCGAAGCCTTCGTACGCTTTCTGCAAGTGCAGAGGAATTGGATAGTGAATGCCGGTGTCGATTTTCGCTTCGGTCAAATGTTTTTGCAGGCCTTCCCGATCGGCGACACGGATGACGTAGAGATGGTAAACGGCGCGCGACCACTGTGGTTGGTGCGGAGCGGTTACACCGTCGACGTCAGCAAGCAAGCGATCGTATTCGACCGCGGCGGCCTGGCGCTCGCGGGTCCATTTGGCCAAGTGGCGAAGTTTCACGCTGAGCAGTCCGGCTTGCAGCGAATCGAGACGGCCGTTGTAGCCTTCGATGTTGTGATAATACTTCTTGGCCTGACCGTGGTCGCGCAGCATTTTCATGTGGCGCGCCATTTCTTCGTTGTTGGTGGTGATGGCGCCGGCTTCCCCGCAGGCTCCCAGGTTCTTGCCGGGATAGAAGCTGAAGGCGCCGGCGTGGCTCATCGAACCGGCTTTCAGCCAGCGATTTTGTTTCTTTGAAAAATATTCGGCGCCGTGGGCCTGGCAGGCGTCTTCGACGACGATCAGGTTGTAGCGCGCGGCCAATTCCAGAATGGCGTCCATATCCGCGCACTGCCCGTAGATATGCACCGGCACGATCGCGGTTACCGGAGCCCGTAGTTTCCGGTTGTAGAGCTTTCCGCTGGCGCGATCGACGTAGCAGTCGCGTTCCAGATATTCCTGGAGCTTCTGGGGATCCATCGCGTAGGTTTTTTCATCGATGTCGACGAAGTCAGGGCGCGCGCCAGCCTGGCTGATGGCTTCGGTCGTAGCGATAAACGTATGTGGCACAGTGATGACGATGTCGCCAAGTTTCACGCCCGCGGCGGTTAGCGCGAAGCGGACGGCGTCCGTTCCGCTGGCGACGCCGATGCAATATTTCGCGTCGCAATAGGCGGCGAATTCATTTTCGAAATTCTCGACCATCGGCCCGCCTACGAATCCGGCGGTGCCAATCACTTTCTGAAATACGGCGGTCAGTTCCTGCTCGAGTTCCTGGTGCGGGGTGATCAAATCCAAAAATGGAATTTTTTCGTTACCTGACATTTGAGATCCTCGACTCCTCGGTGACGTAGCGCAGGATTTTGGCTGGGTTGCCGGCGACGATCGCGTGAGCTGGAACGTCTTTGGTTACGACGCTGCCGGCTCCGACGATGGCGCCTTCACCCACCGTTACATTCGCGAGGACGGTGCTGCCCGATCCGATCGTCGCGCCCTTCTTTACCAGAGTTTTTTCGACTTTCCAGTCTGCTTCGGTCTGTAATTGTCCGTCGCCGGTGGTTGCACGCGGATACGAATCGTTAATGAAGGTGACGCTGTGCCCAATGAAGACCGCGTCTTCGATGGTCACGCCTTCGCAGATGAAGGTGTGGCTGGAGATTTTGCAATTGTTGCCGACACTGGCGTTCTTCTGAATTTCGACGAAGGCGCCGATTTTGGTGTCGTCACCAACGGTGCAGCCGTACATGTTAATGAACTTCGACAGCTTGACGTTTTTGCCAAGCTTGACGTCCGGCGCGATGCAGACGAATTCGTTCATAGTTGGATAATTTTACCTTTTTGCTGGAGCGATTGATCGGCCGCTTCCAGCATGCGCACGACGTGGAGCCCGGCGACGCCATCGTTGAACGGAGTTTTGTCGTTCATAACGCAATCCACGAAATAGGCGGCTTCCATTTTCAAAGCTTCGACCTGTTCCACGCGCGGAGCCCACATGTCGCCCGAACGATAGCTGACCAGCAGGTCGTACACGCCATCGCCGTTCATCTGCACGCCCTTGTCGTAGATCTTCAGTTTTTCGTCGGCCTCGAGATCGTTCCAGACCAGCATTTTCTTTTCGCCGCCGATCAGGGTGGTGCGGACTTTCACCGGCGAGAGCCAGTTCACATTGATGTGCCCGATCATGTTATTCGGGTAATAAAGGGTCATGAAGGCGATGTCGGCGACGCCGTTCAAGTGCCGTTCGCCGGTGGCTACCACTGCTTCCGGTTTCTCCTTGATCAGATAATCCATGATCGAAAGATCGTGCGGCGCCAAATCCCAGAGCACGTTGACGTCGTGCTGGAAAAGTCCCAGGTTCACGCGCATGGAGTCGTAGTAGTACAGCTCGCCCAGCGTTCCGTTATCGATAAATTCCTTAATGCGGCGCACGGCGCCGGTGAACAAGAAGGTGTGGTCGACCATGATTTTCAATTTCTTACGGTCGGCCAGCTCGATCAGTTCTTCAGCTTGAGCGGTCGTGCAGGTAAAAGGCTTCTCGACGAAGACGTGCTTGCCATTTTCCAGGGCCGTCTTGGCCAGTTCGAAGTGGGTCCACACCGGAGTGACTACGGCGACCGCGTCGATGTCCGGCGAAGTCAGCAGCTCTTTGCAGTCGTTAGTGGTGCGCACGTCCGGGAACGCATGGCGGACGCGGTCAAGCGACTTGGAGCTCTTATCGCAAACCGCGACGACTCGGGATTTGTCTTGCCCGTGGAAGTTCCGGACGATGTTCGGACCCCAATAGCCGTAGCCAATGACTGCCATGCGCAGAACGCCGTCGTTCACGCGAATGGGTTCTGATGCTTTCGTTCCAGACTCGACGCTTAGACTAGTAGCCATCTCTCTCCACCTCGAGGGTCAAAACTTGCGAAGAAATTAAGAAAAACTAGTGCGGGAAACAGAAGAATTGACAGTCAGCGAGTCCGCGATGTGGCGCAACAATGCATCGCGGATATTTTGCGGGGCTTCATTCTTCTAGTACGCACCGTCGCCGGACAATACGGCGCGCGGGGTTTGCAGCAGAATTTTCACGTCAAGCATTGGCGACCACATTCTGGAATATTGCAAATCCAGGCGAACCATTTCGTCAAACGTGGTCTTGCTGCGGCCGTGAACCTGCCACAGGCCGGTAATTCCGGGGCGCGATTCAAGCAGCCGCCGGCGGTGCCAGATGTCGTACGCTTCGATCTCGTAGGGGATCGGAGGGCGGGGTCCAACCAGCGACATTTCGCCACGCAGGACGTTCCAGAATTGCGGGACTTCGTCGAGGCTGGTGCGCCGCATGATTTTGCCGATCCAGGTGACGCGGGGATCGTTGGTGATTTTATAGACCGTCTTCTTGCTGGCATCCGCGGAGGCGGCGGCTTTGCCGGCGATGAAGTTGCGCACGTACTCCTTGTGGATCGCGGCGTCGGTGGATACGTACATCGAACGGAATTTAAGGAATTCGAAATTCACTCCGTAGCGACCGACGCGTTGCTGCCGGAAGAAAACCGGACCCTGCGAAGTGGCTTTCACCATCGCAGCCAAGATGAGAAATGCCGGCGAGAGAACGGCCAGGGCCGCTGCAGCGCCGCAGACGTCCATAACCCGCTTGACCAGCAGCGAGAGTTTTTTCTTCTGCTCCACTTCGAAAAGATCCGGGTACAGCTCCGCGTCCACTGCGCGGGCTTGCCCGGTGCCATCCCAACCGTCGGGGAACGCGTAAAAAGAGATCTGAAAGCTGCTGAGCTGGTTGACTTTGAAGCCACGCTGCAGCTCGGTAGTAATTTTGGCTTCGATGATTTTTACCGCAGTGCTAACGTCGGCCTCGCCGAACTCGGTGAAGATCACTCCAAAAACGGCGCTGGTCTCAAACCATCCGGCAATGTCCGTCTCGCGTATCGCGGCGCCCAACACCACGGCAATCTGCTCCAACAACGCGTCGGTCTTCTTGCTCTTGACGCCTTTGCCGTCGATTAGCATGAGCACTAAATGCTTGCGCGAGCGCTCCGAGCGTTTCCGTTCACGGCTCAACATCCGGCGAAAATGATCTTCGGAAAGAAAACTGGCCATCGCGCTGGAACCGTTGGCGAATGATACCGGTTGTTTCTTTACTTCCGCAGTTGCTTTTATTTTAGCTGCCGATACGTCAGTCACTGAAGTCCCTCTTTATCGAAGCGCCAGTTCGATTATTTTTGAATCTTGCTTTAGCGCTGCTGCTAAACCTCGACCGTCAGGACGCGGTCGAGAGAATTTTGTTTTCCAGACGGTTTGGCGACGGGCCGAAGAACCGTGATGAATGCCGAATCGATTTCGACGGCGACCGAACGTTGCAGTAAGGAAACGCAAAGTACCAATCGATGATTGCCTTTGACGCTGCTAAGAATTCCTTCCAGGCCCAGGAGCGGCCCGGCGTTGATCCGGACGCGATCGCCGATCGTGAGGAAGGCGCAGGGCTGATGTTCGATTCCGGAGGAGGCCAGGCGCTGAATCGAAAGAATTTCGGCTTCGTCGACGGCGGCCGGAATATTATTAAAACTGACGATCTGGACGACCCCAGGGGTCTTCAGGATGGGCAGACGATTCTGGGGGTTGAACCGGCAAAAGAGGTATCCCGGAAACAACGGAGCGTCGAATTCCTTGATGCGGTCGGACCAGCGCTTGCGCAGCTTGTAAAAGGGCAGAAAACGCTCATAGCCCTGGCCGGACAGCTGGTCGGCCACGCTTGCTTCTTGCCGGGCACGGACTTGGAGAGCGAACCATGGAAACGAGGGCTGGTCCGCCAGGGTCATGCCATCCGAGTTGTGTTCGGGGAGCATTTTGGCTCAAAAACTGGGTGCTGCCACGCTACCGCCACAAGAGCCACATTCGCCCTTTGGTATAACTACCGAATGACTTTGCACGACACATGCCACGGCTGAGCCAGACCACCAAACTGCTATATCTATGTCCCTAATGGGCTTAAATGTGGCAATTCGCCCGACTAGCCGTGCGCCCGAACGATTCAGACCCGTGGACAGTGAACATTGCTATCCCGGACATGCAATTGTTTTCCTTGCCGCAAACCACAGAAAACAAAGCCGAAATGGAAACCCATTACGTCCTTGGATGGGTTCGAATCGATGGTCAGGCTATTGAACACGTTCGCCCTTCGGTTGAGCGCCAGTCCCGTATCCGTATCCGTACCCATATCCGTACGCCGAGGTGTAGTAGGAACCGTAGGCGTGCGCTGGATCTACGGCGTTTAGCACCACCCCTACCACATTCCTGCCCTGCAGCTCCTGGCAGGATCGCTGCGCGGTCGCCATCGGAGTCTGACCTGCGCGAACCACCAGTAAAATGCCGTCGACCAGGTCGGCCAGGAAGCTGGAATCGGCGACTGGCAAAAGCGGCGGCGAGTCGAGAATGATCCAATCGAAAACCGGGGACATACGCGCCAGCAGAGTCTTCAATCGGCCGTTGGACAACAGCTCACTAGGGTGGCTGCTTTCAATTCCTCCCGGGATGAAACACAAATTCCCGTCGAGCCCGTTTTGGACAATTGCGAATTCATCGGCTTCGCCTTTCAAATATTCCGTCAAGCCAGGCGAGGCCGGCGCGCCCAGCGGCACGTGCAGACGCGAGCAGCGCAAGTCGGCGTCGATGATCAGCACCCGACGGTCCGGCTGGCGCACGATGGATTGTGCGAGATTGTTGGTGACAAATGTTTTGCCCTCGGCCGGGACGGAACTGGTAACCAGCAGAGTTTTTAGCGGTTGCGTGCTGCGCATCTGATACAGGCGCGAACGCAAGGTCCGAAATTGTTCAGCTCCGTGTCCGGTGTTCGTCGAATTCAGAAACATATTTACGTTTGGATCGAGGTGCCAAGTCGGATGAGCGCATTTTTTGCGCAGATCATCAAAGCGCAGATGCTCGCTCGAAATTGACGAACTTGGCTCCGGCCGCGCGATATATTCCCGCGGGGCGACGCGAGACATTCCATTCCCGTCGTCCAACACAGGCACGTTGGATTCCACGGACGAGATCGCGGAGAGATCGTTCGGCGGCGCCGACGCCCGCTCTTGTTCGGCTTTTTTCAACGCTTCGTGAATACGGCTCATGGTTTCCTTTCGCGCATAGCAGAGGGCACGATATTGGCTTCTCGCAACCGCCCGAGGAGTTCGTCAAGATTCTGCAACAGGGCCTGGGTATCCAAGGACTGCGCGGCGGCGCCGTTGGTGCTGGCGGTGGCTATCGGTTCGATTTCGTCGAGTTGAAATTCCCGGGCGACTTCTTCGACGAGGTGAGCCGGCACGGGCCGCAAATGGTCGACATAGGCATTTATCAGGGCATGTTCGCACAGTAAGTTGACGACGCGGGGAATGCCGCGTGAATACAAGTTAACTGTCTGGATCGCTTCCTTTGAAAAAATCGGCTCGCCGTTCGCGCCAGCGATGCGCAGGCGCTCGGCGATGTAGCCAAAGGTTTCTTCGAGCGTCAAAGGAGAGGTCCGGCAACGCAGGGTGATGCGCTGGCGGAGCTGGCGCAACTGCGGCAGTTTCAACTTTTCTTCAAGTTCCGGCTGGCCGGTAAGCACGATCTGCAGGAGCTTTTCGGTGGAGGTTTCGAGATTCGTCAGCAGCCGAATTTCTTCAAGTACCTGCAGCGAAAGGTTTTGCGCCTCGTCGACAATTAGTACCGCGGTCTCGCCGGCGCGATAGCGTTCGAGCAGCCAGTGGTTCAACTTGAGCAAAACCTGGCTCTTATGTCGCGATTCAACCGGAATTTCGAAGTCGGCCATCATGAAATCGAAAAGCTGGCTGACATTCAGCTGAGAGTTGAAAACAAACGCGGTCTTCACGCGCTGGCCATGCAGCCAATCGAGCAACCGGTTCAACAAAGTTGTTTTGCCGGTGCCGACTTCGCCGGTGAGCAGAATGAATCCCTTACGGTTTTGAATGCCGTAGGTTAGACCCGCCAGCGCTTCCTGAATCTGCTTGGTCAGGAAGAGATAGCGCGGGTCCGGGTTCACGTTGAACGGGCTTTCGCGTAGCCCGAAAAATTTCTGGTACATATTCCTCTAGGCTCCCGCTCCGACTTCAACCGTCTCTTCCACCGGGCCGTGGCCCGCCCGCAACTTGGTTTTCTTTGAGCTGAGCGACTCGACCGCCGGAATCATCGCCAAGACCGGAAGCTGTAAGGCGACTTCCACATCGCGTTCCGTTTTGAAGGAGGAATCTTTCATCTCCAGCAAGAAGGCAAGTCCTAGACCGAGCGCCAATCCTCCGCCGAGCCCGCCGAGCGCAAACATCGGACGATTCGGAAAAGATGGTTTGGAAGGTAGATTCGCCGGATCGAGCACGCGAAATTGTTCGCCCTGCTGATCACGCTCCATCTGGGATGCCATCGCGGCTTCTTGGCGTTTTTTCAACAGATCGTTATAGGAATCCAAGGCCGTTTGGTATCCGCGGGTCAGTTCTTTGTATTGCTGTTCGACCGCCGGACTGGACTGAATTCGGCCCTGGTATAGGCCGATCTGCTGCTTGATTTGTTCCTGTTCCTTCGTTTTCGCGGCAATGGCCTGATCGTAACTGTGGACTTGCGCTCGAAGTTGCTGAATCTGCGCCGGTTCAATGGAAGACTTAGGTTCTTTGGTAGCTGCTTGCGCTCCGGGCTGGTTCTCTTCGGACATCTTTTTTTGCAAGGCGGCGATGTCCGCCTTAGTTTTGACAACGTCGGGATAATCGTCGGTGTAGCGAGACTGCAGCGTAGCCAACTGCGTTTGCGTGGCAATCAGCTGTTGCTCGAGAGTCGCCGGATTGTGCCCGGTTTGGGATGCCTGCCAGGCCGAGACTTGCTGGCTCAGCATGGTTTCCGCGAAACTCTTGTCTTGTTGCGCGCGGTACAAAGCCTGAGTGGCCGCGTCGAGCTGGGAAGTGAGCCCAGTGAGTAAATTCAAATTGGTTTGTTCTTCATCCGGAAGAGCGCCCATGTAGTGGCTTTTGAACGTAGCCAATTTCGCGTCTTGTTCGTCGAGATTGGTCTTGGCGTCGACGAGTTGCTGGCTCAAGAACTGAGTCGTTTCTTCGGAATGCTGTTGCCGCGATTTCAGATTTTCTTCGATGAACATCGAAGTCACTGCCGTACATACTTCTTGCGCAGTCCGGGCGCTGTCCCAAGTTACGGCGACGTTGAATCCGGGCAGTTCGTGTGAGCGCGTTTCCGCCATGGGTGCAACCGGCGTTACTTCGATGGCCGCTTGCAACCGGGTCACCAGAATGTCCATTGAAGTTTTCTGGGCTTCACTGGAGTACAGCCCGTACTGCCGGATAATCGGCTCCAGCCGGCTGCGGCTCAAAATCTGTTGCTGCATGCTGGAGAGTCGTTGGCTGATGTCGGAGGTGTCGATGGAGGTTACGTATTTCTCGGGGACGGACTGCTGCTCGATCAGCACGAGAGTCTGGGATTTGTATTTGACCGGCAAGAAACGCGACACACCGTAGGCGAGCGGGCCGCCGATAATGGTGCAGATCAGAATCATGACCCAGTGCCGCCGGAGCATCGCCAGGTAGTCAGCTGTAGTTAGTTCTCGTTGTGCCATTCGATCCTCATTCGCAGGTGCGGTGATTTCCTGTTTCTAGAACGCGACCGGTTGCCGGTGCCAACTCAGTCCGACGCTAATTTGGTGCCGGGTCAAATCCTGGTTACATACAGTTCCCACACAAAAATCCGCGTTCGACGCCTGGTGCTGAAGTTGGTAACTCAGATTTACGTCCAGCGCCCGGCCCAAGGTCCGATCAAAACTGACGCCGCCGTACCAAAAGCCAAAGCTCTGGGCCATCGAGGTCGTTCCGAAGGGGTCAATGCCCTTGTTGCGGGAATAGCCCACGACCACGCTGCCGTTCAATTGACGGGTGAGCTGGCGACTGGCGGCTCCAGAAACGGTGTCAGATAACGATCCCAGCAGTACTCCGGAGCCGCCACTGACTCCGTGAGCGTATTGAGCGGACAACGCCACTTTTTGCAATTGGTATTGGACGTTAGCGCTAAAGGACCAGTAGATTTCCCGCATCTGACCACCGGACGTCGTAGAAGTTGATATGGTGGTAATTGGGCTGTTCACAAACGTGATGTCCGGGCCGCCTTGAACTTGAAAAGAAAAGCGCCCGGTTATGCGGCGTCCGTAGGTAGCTTGAAACGAGTTATCGTTGATAGACTGATCGAATCCAGAGTAACGATAACCGCTGAAACGATAGAAAACGCCAATGCTGTCCTTGGCAGTCAGCTGATAGTTATAGCCGGCTTGAAAGATCGCATCGCCAAAATCGATTAGATCATTGTCGAAATAATGGAGGAGTGAATAGCCGCCCGCAAAGGTCAGCGATGATCGCCGATCCAGAGTGACATCGGCCTCCGTCAGAAACGAATTGCTGGCACGCAATCCTCGCGTGGTTAAAATCGAGTCACCAGGCGTCAGCCCAGGTTGCAATCCGATGGAGCCACCCCCGGGTAGCGATACCCCGCTCCCGAGCCCGGAGTATCCAAAGGAAGATTCGGGTAACAGACTAAACTGATCGATGAACTGAAGCTTAAGCCGGCGCCAGCTGAGGGCCTCAGTGGCTCCGATCTGCTGAACCGTCGAACTGCCTGCCTCGCCGCCGATGGAAACCGTTCCGCCACCCAGATAGCTCAGAGTCAGATTGGACATCCCGGACTCGTCGTGCAGGTCGACTCCTCCCAAAAACGAAGTGAAGTCTCCCCACCCGCTGGAGCCGGAAGCGCTCAGTTCGTCCGAATCGGCGGTCGAAAAAATCTTGAACTGCGGCTGCCAATAATTGTGCTCGAGCGGGGCTCGTCCGAGGGAGATCGGCTCAACCCCGGTCAAGGGAGTGGTATCGGGCAACGTTTTTTGGGTAACGTCGCGATCGTCGTCGGTGCCATTGATGCCGGCCAGCGGCGAACGAATCGCCGGGATAGGCTGCGCCGGATTTTCGGATGGACTATTCGGATTCTGAGCCGGCTGTTGCGATTGATCCTGATCCTGCGGCTGTTGCGCCCGGACAGGGATCGCCAGCAGCGCGGCGGCGCAGAGCGAAACGCTCATAATGTGAAGCTTCTTGTGCATCGCCTCTAGGTCCTAAGGAACCACAATCGTGTCGCCGGCTTTCAGGGCAATGTCCTGCTCCGGTTTTTTCCCGCTGATCACTTCTTTGTAGTTAAACGGGTACTTCACTTGCTTGCCGTTTTCGTTGCGCAGCACGTAGATGCCTTTGGTTCGGGCGAATTGGGTAAAGCCGCCGCCACTGGACACCGCCTGCAGCACCGTCATTCCCGGGATCATCGGGAACGCTCCTGGCCGGGTTACCTCGCCGAGAAGATAGACCCGCTGACTATTGATGGTGGTGATGATCACCGTCACCTGGGGGTTGGTTACGTATTTCTTCAGGCTTTCGGTGATTTGCGACGCCAACGCTGCAGGAGTCAAGCCGGCCGCCTGAACGTCATTCAGCAGCGGCAGAGAAATTTTTCCGTCGGGACGGACGGGAACGACTCGAGACACTTCCGGCTCTTTCCACACGCTGATATCCAGCACATCTTGGGGGCCAATAATGTAGTTTCCGTCAGTGGTGGCCGCTGGCTTCGACACTTCGGTAGCCACCGCCGGAGCCGCCGGCTGGCTGGGCTGTTTCGATCCCGCGTCCTGTTGCGCGCCCGCGGAAATCGCCAGGGTTAGAACCGAAATCAAAATCCAAATCGAAGTTCTAATTTGCATCTCGCCTTATCCTCTTTGCCCGGTCTCGGAATCCTGCACGCCGATCTGCTTCAACTTGTATAGGAGCGACTTGTAACTGATCTGCAGTTCCTGAGCGGCGCGCTTGCGATTCCAGCGCGTGTGCTCGAGGGCTTTTAGAATCAAATCCCGTTCCGCTTCGCGCGACGCCGCGCGGGCCGCTTGTTTCAGCGAGTAGGCTCGTGGTTCGGAGACTTCCACCACGCGTTCGATCGGGGTTCTCGTCAATTCTGTAAGAGCCAAGTGCTCGTCGCCCAGCGCCACAATTTTCTTCACGACGTTTTCCAGTTCGCGAATATTCCCGGGCCAGGAATGATCGAGCAGCATGCGCATCGCGCGCGGACTCAGCGAGGGTCTCGGCTTGCCAAACTGCGCGGAATGTTTGGTCAGGAAAAATTCGACCAGAATGGGAATGTCTTCACGCCGGTCGCGCAACGGAGGCAGTCGAAGGCACACGCCGTTAATCCGGTAATACAATTCACTGCGAAACCGTCCCGCGCGCATTTCCTCATCGAGGTTCCGGCTGGTGGTCGAAATCACTCGCGCGGTCAGTGATCCGCGGCGTGCGGGACCGTCGCCGGGCAGTGCGTATAACAAACTTCGCTGGCAGGCCGCGTCGAGCTCGCTGATTTCTTCGAAAAAGACGGAACCGATCGAGCTTTCCTGGCTGGGAATCCCGGAAACACCGTTCGTGTTCAACTCCAATTCAGAGCTGAGCAGCGCCGGATTCATTGCCGCACAAGTGATGCTGACTAGTCTTTCTTCGGAGCGCGCTGATAGGCTGTGCAGGCGGTGGGCAAACATGGCTTTTCCGGCACCACTCTCCCCGACCAGCAACACGGGAATATTGGTAACGGCGATTTCCGCCAGGACGCTCTCGAGCGTCTGCATTGCCGCGCAGATTCCGCCGACGAAATCGCGGTCTTCCCGCACCATCAAGCTTTCAAGTCCGTTAGTCGTCATTCGCTCTCTGCCTTGGCCTGTGTCTATATTTGTCGAGGTCTTGGAAGTGGACGATAGTACTCCCAGACAATTTCACTAGGACTGCAATATAGGTTCCACCTGCTAACCCACCCGGCCAGGAGCTGGTTTAAAGTATAAGTCATTTGTTTTCAATGAAGACTATAGAATCGAGGGGTGGCGACGCCGGGCTCTCAGATGGCAATTCCTTGGCTTATTCCATGAATGGGTAAAATACTTTCCCTTATTGCCTAAAGTAGGGGAGTTTTTCTGAACGTTCATTGATCCCGAACGCCTCTTGAGTATAGGTCCCATAAGCATCTTGTTTTCAGTCTCTTGCTGCCTGACCAGGAATGCGCGGCCCTTTTCAGAATTGAGGTGCTTGGGGGCGTCATAATCTTCGATTTTTTTTCGTACGTATCCGCTTAAGACTTGTTGCGGGTTCCGCCATCCATTTTGGCCTGGCAGTGGTATGCGCTTCCGTGAAGGTGTAGCATTCGTGGATTCCGGCCGGCCGGAGCACTGTTCGAACGAGGAGCCTATGCGCTTGGGGAAAGGATCGACTTCGCTGATTGCGGTAATTTTGGTGGCGGGGCTGTTTGCTGCGTGCAGCCGCGATCCGCAGGTTCTGAAGAAAAAGCATTTTGATCGTGGGCAAGCTTACTTCCAGCAGGGAAAATTCCCCGAAGCCGCCTTGGAATTTCAGAACGCGATTCAACTCGATTCGAAATACACCGAGGCGCACTATCAGCTGGCCCAAACCTATCTGAAGGAAGCGGATTGGGTCCGCGCCTACCAGCAACTGATGGCTACGGTGACGCTCAATCCTGAGAATGTGCCGGCGCAGATCGATCTGGCGAATTTATTCCTGGCCGCGGGAAAGCTGTCCGACGCACGAGACCGCGCGACCATCGTGCTCAAATACGACCCGAAAAATGCCACCGCCCAATCCATCCTTTCTAGCGCGGACGCTTCGCAGGGAGATCTGGGGAAGGGCTTGACGGAGGCGCAGCAAGCGGTACAGATGGATCCTTCGCGCTCCAGTTCCGAGCTGAATCTGGCGATCATTCAAGAAAAATCAAAAGATTTAGCTGCCGCCGAGCAGAGCTACATGAAGGCGGTTGCTCTCGATGAAAAATCGCTTCCCGCGCGACTCGCTCTGGGAAGTTTTTATCAACGTCAGAGACGCTGGGCGGACGCCGAGAAGCAATACCAGGCGGCGATCGCGGCCGACCCTGCTAATCCTTATCCGCGCGCGACTTTAGCCACCCTTTATCTGAACGAAGGGCAGAAGGATGCCGCGGAAAAAACTTTGCAGGATACGAAGTCCGGGCTGAAAGACAATCCCAACGCTTACCGCATGCTGGCTGAGTTTTATCTCGGGCAGCGCGAATTCGATAAGGCCGCCGCAGAACTCAACTCGTTGAACGCCGAACATCCCAAAGATCCAATCGTTTCGCGCATGCTTACGGAACTGCTGCTGCAAGGAAATAAAGTCGACGAGGCATCGAAGGTCGTCGACAATTTCCTGAAGAACTCGCCGTCCGATCCCAATGCGCAAATCCTGCGAGGCCAAATTCTGGTTCGGCAGGGCAAAGCGTCCGACGCCGTTCACATTCTCGAGCAGGCGGTGAAGAGTGCTCCGGATAGCGCCGCCGCACACTACCAGCTGGGAATCGCCTATGCCGCGACGCAAAATGCGGGCCAAGCGGAGGCGGAATGGCGCCAAGCTTCGAAATTGCAGCCGAACATGGCCGAGCCTTTGCGGGCGCTAGCCGCTTTAGCTGCGCGCAGAAGCGACCAAGCGCTCCTCGAAGAGACCGGCGGACGGCTGATGATGCTGGAGCCAAAATCGCCGGAAGGCTACATCCTTCACGCGGAGGCCCTTTATCTCAAGAAGGATTTACCGGGGACGGAAGCGGACCTAAAGCGCGCGATCAGTGCGGCGCCACAGAGTCCTGCGGGCTACTCCCGGCTTGGCGACCTACGCCTGAGCCAGAAAAAATTTGACGAAGCCGAGCAGTTGTACGGCGAGGCGCTCAAACGCAATCCTGCGGATATTCAGGCCATCACAGGCCTCGTCAATGTCTCGTTGCAAAAAAGGGATAACGCCAAGGCTCTGCGCGTTCTTCAGGAGCAGATGGCGAAAGTTCCGGCAAATGGCGCGTTGTACGTTCTTCTCGGCCAACTCGAGATGCGCAACCAGGACTCCGCCAAAGCGGAAGCGGCGTTTCAGAAAGCGACCGAACTGGATCCAAATAATATGAACGCGTTCCTGATGCTGGCGAGCGCCCAGATTTCTCGAGGCTCGGTGGACCAGGCGATTGAAGCCTATCACCGCGCCATAGCGGCAAATCCGAATGACGTGCGAATTTACGTTGCGCTTGGCAGCTTGCTGGAAACCCGGAATCAGTGGCAGGAAGCGGAGGATTCTTACAAGAAGGCCCTGGCGATACGTCCCGACTACGCGCTCGCAGCCAACAATCTTTCGTACCTCATGCTGGAACACGGTGGCGACTTGAGTGTCGCGGTGACGTTGGCCCAAACCGCGCGGAAAGGCATGCCGGATTCGCCGAATTCCGCGGACACGCTCGGATGGGCCTACTACAAGCAGGGCATCTATCAATCGGCGATCGGTCTATTTCAAGAAGCGATCAAGAGCGACGCGCAGAATCCGACTTACCACTACCATCTCGGAATGACGTATCAGAAAGCCAACGATTTTGACTCGGCGAAAAAACAGCTCCAATACACGCTACAGATCAGCCCCAATTACAGCCAGGCCGACGAGATTCGAAAGATTCTGGGAGAGACTGCGCCGCAGAAGAATTAAATCCGGACCTTCGGGCTAGTCCAGTTTGAATTCGGCGCGCCAGTCAGAGTTATCGGCTACGGCCGGTTGGTCCTTCTTGTCCAGGACGTAATTCCCGAGCACCAGAAAATCCATCTCAGTCCGCATGAAGCAGCGATAGGCGTCTTCCGGCGTGCAGACGATGGGTTCGCCACGCACGTTGAAGCTGGTGTTCACGATCACGCCGTAACCGGTCAGCTCTTTGAACTCGTGAATTAATTCCCAGTATCGTGGATTTGTTTCTTTGCTGACGCTTTGGATGCGAGCCGAATAATCGATGTGGGTGATGGAAGGAAGATCGGAACGCAGAAAATAGAGCCGTTCGTACAGCGACTTTTCGTTGTAGTTTTTCGGAAGCGGAATTTGTTTATCCTGGCGAACCGGCGCAACAATCAACATGTAAGGAGAGGGCCGGTCGAGTTCAAAGTGTTCCGCGATTTCCTCTTCCAGGACCGAAGGCGCGAAAGGCCGAAACCCTTCGCGATATTTGATCTTTAGATTTAACTTTTTTTGCATCTCGGGATTTCGCGCATCGCCGAGGATGCTGCGTCCGCCCAGTGCGCGCGGGCCAAATTCCATACGGCCCTGAAACCAGCCGACGACGTTTCCTTCGGCGAGTTTTGCAGCGACGTCGGTTGCGAGTTGCTCGAAATCGTCATAGTGGCGCGCTTTGGCTTCATGTTTTTCGAGCGCCCGGGCAATCTGTTTGTCGGAGAATTCTGGTCCCAAGTACGATCCCTGCATGGCGTCGGCCTGGCGAGTCACCTGGCGTTCGTGGCCTTGCTGGATGTGCCACACGGCATAGGCCGCGCCGACGGCTCCACCGGCGTCTCCGGCGGCGGGTTGGATCCAAATATCGTCGAAAATCCCAGCGCGCAGCAATTTTCCGTTCGCCACGCAATTGAGCGCGACGCCGCCGGCCAGCACCAGATTCTTGCAGCCGGTCAGTTGTCGCGCCGCGCAGGCAATCTTGATTACGATTTCTTCGGTCACCTGCTGGATCGCCAGAGCCAGGTCCATATAAACCTGGGTAAGTTCCGACTCTGGCTTGCGGCGTGGCACCCCGAAAAGTTGTTCCCACTTCGCCTCGTTGGTCATTTTCAGGCCGGTGGCGTATTCGAAGTAATCCATGTTCAGCAAAATCGAGCCGTCTTTGCGGACATCGATTAGATCAGTGAGGATTTTGTTTTTGAACTCCGCGGTCCGCGGCGAGTCGGGATTCCCGTATGGCGCGAGACCCATGAGCTTGTATTCGCCGCTATTCACCGTAAAGCCGGTGTAATAGGTGAACGCGGAATAAAGCAGGCCCACGGAATGGGGAAATTGCAGCTCGCTGAGGATTTCAATGTCTTTGCCGCGCCCGCGCCCGATGGTAGTGGTGGCCCATTCACCGACGCCGTCGATCGTGATGATGGCCGCTTCTTCGAATGGCGATGGATAAAAGGCGCTGGCCGCGTGCGACAGATGGTGCTCAGGGTAGTACATCGGAATTTTGGCGGTGCCGAGTTCCGCAAGGTGCTTACCCAGCATGCTGCGCATGAATAACTTTTCTTTGATCCACACGGGCATGGCGGAAAGGAAACTCAAGAATCCACTGGGCGCAAAGGCGTGGTACGTCTCCAGCAGGCGTTCGAACTTCAAAAATGGCTTGTCGTAGAACGCTACGCCGGTCAAGTCGTTGTAATCGATTCCGGATTCTTCCAGAACGTAGCGGCAAGCGTTAATCGGGAAGGATGAATCGTGCTTCTTGCGGGTGAACCGTTCTTCCTGGGCCGCGGCGACGATCTGGCCATCGACCAGAATCGCTGCTGCGCTATCGTGGTAGTAGGCCGATATTCCGAGGACCGCTTTCTTCATTCCAATTCCTTACGAAATTTGAGCGCGAATTAAAACAAAGTATAAATAAATGGGGCGAGGGCCGAGCCGCCGGCGAAGACCATCAGGGCGCCAAACATCAACATGATGATGATGAGCGGCAGCAGCCAGAATTTTTTCCGGTCTTTCAGAAACCCCCACAAATCCTTCAGGAAATCCATTTCTTCTCCTTCGATTTAGTACGGCCGTTCGAGGTCCCGGCCAATAAACGTGTGATTTCTCTCGACCATCACGGAGTCTTTACCAGCTTTGAAAGCGCGCAGCTTCAAGGAATCTTTGCCGACCAGCCGGCGGAATACCGCAATGGGTGTGACGACCGCGAAGAACACGATCGAGAGCAAAATCCTCGACATCACCGCACCGAGTAGCTCGGAAAATCCCAGCCAGACCACCGCCACCGGCTTGAAAACTTGCGGCACGGCCATGTTGACGACCTGCAAGATGATCGCCGCCAGTAGGTACCCTTCTTTTTTCTTCGACGCAAAAATTAGCAAAAGCAGCAGGACCACGGCCATGCCCGTATCCCGGCTCTGATCCTTGGTAATCTTTTTCATGGAAAGCTCAATCATAAACGGCGTTGCTCCCTAATCTCAACCTCGTCCGGAGCTCCATCTTCGCACCCTTCCGAGGATACAATGAGTTGGCGTTGTTGGGCGGGCTGACTGTCGTACATTTGGATCGATCGCGCGATTGGGCCTGATTCGTGGAGGGTAGGGATGAAGGATTGTCGGCAATTTTATATTGATGGAAAGTGGGTTGCGCCAGCCGCGGCATCCGATTTCAGTGTGACGAACCCGGCCACCGAAGAGACCATCGCGACCATCTCGCTAGGCGGCATCGCGGACGTCAATAAAGCGGTAGCCGCGGCGAAACGCGCCTTTCCATCTTTTTCCGAGACAAAACTCGAGGACCGCGTTGCATTGTTGCGAAAAATAATCGAGGTCTACCAGAGCCGAATCGAGGAAATGGCCGAGACGATTTCCTGGGAAATGGGCGCGCCCATGTCGCTCACGCGCGCAGCACAAGCGCCGGTAGGATTGGCGCATCTGAACGAAGCGGTCCGAATCCTGAGCTATTTCAAATTCGAAGAAATGCACGGCAGCACGATGATGCGCAAGGAGCCGGTTGGCGTGTGTGGCTTCATCACCCCGTGGAATTGGCCGATGAACCAGATCGTCTGCAAAGTGGCTCCAGCGATTGCTACAGGGTGCACCGTTATACTGAAACCGAGCGAACTTGCTCCACTTTCCGCTTATCTGTTTGCGCAGATCCTCGATGAAGCGGGAGTGCCCGCCGGCGTTTTTAATATGGTGAATGGCGACGGGCCAACTGTTGGCGCGGCGATCGCTTCGCATCCGGACATCGACATGGTTTCTTTCACCGGTTCCGCGCGCGCAGGGGTGGCAGTGGCGCAGGCCGCCGCACCGACGGTGAAACGCGTTACACAGGAGCTTGGCGGAAAATCCGCGAACATCATTCTGGATGATGCCGACCTGGAGAAAGCGGTGAAGCAGGGGGTGCAAAGCTGTTTCCGCAATACAGGTCAATCCTGCGACGCTCCCACCCGCATGTTGGTGCCGAAAGCCAAGATGCCCGCGGCAATCGTTGCCGCGAGACAGGCCGCCGAGGCCACTAAAGCTGGAAACCCGCTGGCGGACGGGACGCATATTGGTCCACTTGCCGGGAAAGCCCAGTTTGCTAAGGTCGAACGCCTGATCAACAAGGGTCTGGAAGAAGGGGCCACGCTGGTGGCGGGCGGGTTGGGGAAACCTGACGGGGTGACCAAGGGCTACTTCGTTCAGCCCACGGTTTTTGCCGATGTGCGCAACGATATGACCATCGCTCGCGAAGAAATTTTCGGGCCAGTGCTGTGCATGATTCCCTACGACGATGAAGAACATGCAATCGCGATCGCGAACGATACGCCCTATGGCCTGTCGGGATACGTTACATCCGGCGATATGGATCACGCCCGCCGCGTAGCTAAACGCATTCGCGCCGGCAACGTGCATATCAACGGGGCCAGATCCGCTTTCTACGGCTGCTTCGGCGGCTACAAGCAATCGGGAAATGGCCGCGAGTGGGGCGAAGCGGGCCTGGAAGAATTTTTGGAATTGAAAGCGATCTTCGGGTACGAACCACCCCAGAAATCGTAAGACATTGGCAATCCCGATTCCGTCAGTACGGTCAGAAATACAGTAGAATTCCTTGCGTCCATGGACCCAAAAATCAGACAAAAAGTGCTGCGGCTGCTGACCAACGGCATCTACGTGATGACTTCCCGCAGCGGCGAAAAATTTGGCGCCGCCACCGTCACCTGGGTTTCGCAGGCCGGATTCAAGCCACCCTTGTTGATGGCCGCGTTGCGCAAGGATGGCAACGTTCTGGAGTGCGTGGCGGAGAGCCGCCAGGCGGTGCTGCACATTCTGGACAAGGAACAAGCCAGCCTGGCCCAAACCTTTTTTGCCTCGGCCAAAGAATCCGCCGGTCTGCTGAATGGCGAACCTTACGCTAGCGGAGAAAAAACGTCCGCGCCGGTGCTGACCAAATCCCACGCGCACCTGGAGTGTGAAGTTCGTGAAATCCTGCAGCAGTACGGCGATCACGCTCTGGTAATTCTGGAAGTGGTCAACGCCGAGATTCGCCAGGAAGTAACGCCACTCACCGTCGCCGACTCCCCCTGGGAATACGGCGGCTAGCAACCCTTTTCGAGCGATCCGGCTTCAAATCTTCATAGCCATTGAGCAATACCGGCGCGTCCCGTATAATTGTTTGCTTTGCTATACGGGGGAGCTACAGACAGCCATGTTGAAGAGTATCCAGCAGCGGGACAAAGAAGGTAACCGGTGGGTGAAAATCACCATGGGCGTTTTGCTCGGCATCATCTGCCTGAGCATGCTCACCTACCTGATCCCCGGGCTGGGTAGTTCCACGTTTAATGCTAGCCCCGATTCGGTCGCGACGGTTGGTGGCAAAGACATCACCGCTTTTGAAGTCCAGCAGCAACTGAACTTGGCCACGCGCGGCCAGTCAGTGCCCGACGCCCTCCGCGGTTTTTACGCCAAACAGGTTCTGGATCAGATGGTCTTCAAGCAAGCGCTGGAAGTCGAGGCGCAACGCATGGGAATTCAGGTTACCAACGACGAACTTTCCGATCGCATCAAGCAGATTCTCCCCGCCGCCTGGAATGGCGACGTTTGGCTGAAAGACAAGTACACCACCGAAGTAGAAAACAGGATCGGCATGCAGGTTCCGCAGTTTGAGGAGTATCTGCGTGACCAGATGCTGCAGGAAAAGTTCCATCAGCTGGTCACCGACGCGATTACCGTCAGCCCCGATGAAATCCAGCGCGAATTCCTGCGCCGGAATGAAAAAGTTCAAATCGAGTACGCCCTAATCAAACCTGCGGATCTAGCTTCGACGATTCAACCGAGCGACGCGGAATTGTCCGAGTATTACTCGAAACACGTTGGCCAGTATCAAGTCCCGGAAAAGCGTTCGGCGCGCTACGCCCTGCTCGATTTGAACCGTCTACGCGGCACCGCGCAGGCCAGCGACGCGGCTTTGCATGCCTATTACAACGCGCACGTCGAAGACTACATGGTCGCCAACCGAGTCCATGTAGAACATATTTTGTTCAAGACCATCGGCAAGACCGACGCTGAAATCGCCGAGATCCGGCAGAAGGCCGAAGACGTCCTGAAAAAGGCCAAATCCGGCGCCAATTTCGAGGACCTGGCGAAGAAGTTCTCCGAGGACGACGCCACCAAGCCGAAGGGCGGCGATCTGGGCTGGATTATCGAAGGCCAGACCGTGCCGGAATTTCAGCAAGCGGCTTTCACCCTGCCCAAGGGCTCGGTATCGGACCTGGTGAAAACCCAGTACGGGTTCCACATCATCAAGGTCCTCGACCACGAGAGCGCGCATACCAAGACTTTTGACGAAGTCCGCAATACGATTCAGCCGGTAGTGCTGGAAGAGCAGGTTACGGCGCAGGCGAATAAGATCTCGGGCGATATGGCCGCGGCGGTCCGGCAATCGAATCACCAGCCTTTGGATGACGTCGCCAAGAAGTTTAACTTGCAGCTGGGTGAATCCGCTCCGGCGGCTGCCACGGATCCGGTGTCCGCGTTCGGTAATTCCGCCGAACTTCGCGCCGCGCTATTCCAGCTTCGTCCCGGCGAATTGAGCCAGCCGATTCAGACTTCCCAGGGTGATGTGATCGTTACGCCCAAAGATATCGTCCCGGCTCATCAGGGTACGCTGGCCGAGGTCCGCGACCGCGTTCTAGCGGACTATCAGAAGGACAAATCGCTCGAACTAGCCCAATCGAAGGCAGCTGAGCTCTCCAAACTCGCCCAGGGCGGCGAAGCTCTGGACAAAGCGGCGAAATCACTCAATCTGACTACTAAGACTTCGGACTCATTCTCGCGCACCGGTTCCGTTCCGGACGTCGGCGCTGGTACGTTGATCGAAAGCGCCTTCACCATGCCGGTGAATCAGGTCAGTGCCCCGAAACTGGTCTCCGGAAACTGGCTGGTCTACCGCATTGTCGGCCACGAACCCGTCATTCAGAACGAATTGATCCTACAGGCGGACCAAATTCGGCAGCAATTGCTCCAGGCCAAGCAGAACGCGGCCTATGATGCGTTCAAAACCGCCCTCGAAGATAGGCTCAAGAAGGAAGGCAAGCTCACCATCAATGCCGATGCGATGAAGCGGCTCGGTGGCCGCACCTCACTGTAAGTCATTAATAGTAATAGGCTTATAATTTCCAAGTCTATTCTTGCCCTCCCTCTCCCCGTTCGCTAGACTATTTCTTCCGCAGTTCCTGCCCCGTAGCCAGCGGGGTCCGGCTCCAAGGCACTTCTTCCCAGCCTTGTAAAAATTGGCATTACGCTTTGAGGAGCAGTCCCATGCCAGGAAAGAGAATCAAAGCAAACAAGCTCGTCGAATTTTCAAGGATGCGGACGGCTGGTAGTCAAACCGGTTCGGTGGATTTTGGAGATTTTCGCAACAACGGAAGGTCAAAAAACACTGTGTCGAATCGAATCTCGTCTCAAAACACCTATATCTGTGCGATGGAAAAGAACCAGAACGGCAAATACAACATCCGCATCCGGGTGACCTTCGGGCACGGCAGCTGGTCGCTGTCCGTGTACTTCCTGGCGTCTTCGTTTAATGCGGCCATGAAGAAACTCGAGCAATCCCTGCAATTGCTGCAAAAGAATGAGGAACGGCTGCGTTTCTGGGGCGTCGAACGCACGGACGACCCCAACGTCGCGGGTGATTTGCTGCAGGAGTTTGGGCTGTGGCTGGACCGCCGACGGGAATTTCCCCGCAAGCTGGCCGAAACCAGCGTGGGCAGCGGGAAGCCGGTTGCCGCGTCGATGCTGGCTCCGGTGCGCCGCATCCTGGCCGATTCGGTGTCGCAGGAACGCGAGCGAGCGTTCACCGCAGCGGCTGGCGACTAAGCAATCTCCTTGTTTTCGCCGCGAATCAGAACTTCGCCCTGGGCCAGAACCATATCGTTCAACGACATCCGGTATCGATAAGACCCAGGATTTAATCCCGGGCGGGTGGGCCCGCTGACCAACCGGACTCCCGGCGGGGCCTGAAACACATTCGAGGAGAATGGCGAGCGCTTCGCGTCGAACTCAACCTTAAGGTTCCCAGCGTTCGAAATCCATTCCACCTGTTCACCGGGATCGATTACTACCACTTCCGGAATCATCCCGACCAGTACCCGCTTCTCTGCCAATGAGTTAACCTCGGTGAGTTTCTCGTGGAACACGAGGGACCGATGCGATCCCTCGCCTGAGCTTAAATATGTGGTCGGTTCTTACAGAATCGCTTTTACTTCAGTAATGATGTCTCTTGCGGAGATGCCGAACGCATCCACCAATTCTTCCGGTTTTCCGGAATGGGGCATGCCGTTAACGGCCATCAGCTTGAACTTCGTTGGCGCGGCGCCGACCGCGGCCAGAGAGGACAACACGGCCTCTCCGATTCCGCCTTCTGGCCAGTGGTCTTCCACGGTGATCAGCTTTCCGCCGGTCGCCGCGATTTCCGCCGCGATTGCCTTGCCGTCGATGGGTTTCACGCAGTACAAGTCGATGACCCGGATCGCCGTACCAGCCTTTTTCAATTCATCCGCAGCTTTCAGCGCTTCATGGAGAGTAACCGCCGCGCCGATCACCGTGACTTTGTCCTGATCGCTCTTGCGTAGGACTTTGAATCCTGGAATCGGGAATTTTTCATCTTTGGAGTACAGAATCGGAAACTTCGGCCGCGACGTTCGCAGGTAGTTGATTCCCACCCGCCGGGCCATGATGTCGACCAGCCGCTCGGTGGAAACCGCGTCGGCCGGGTAGAAAACTCCCGAACCGTGAATCGCACGGAACATCGCGATATCCTCGAGCGCCATCTGCGACGGTCCGTCCTCGCCAATGGATACGCCGCAGTGCGAGCCGCACAGATTGATGTTGGCCCGGCTGATCGCTGCCATGCGTACGTTGTCGTATGCGCGCGAAAGGAAGCAGGCGAAGGTATCGGCAAAAGGCACTTTGCCCCGCGCTTGCAGGCCTACTGCGACGCTGACCAGATTTTGTTCGGCGATGTAGCCCTGCCAGAAATGATCCGGTTCGGCATCCTGGAAAGTTTCAGAGAATGTGGAGTTCTTCACGTCCCCGGAGAGTGCCACCAGTTGTTTGTTCACTGCGCCTACGCGCTTCAACCCAAATCCGTAGGCCTCGCGCGTAGCGACCTTGGCGTCGGCGGCGTAATCCGGCGCGGCCGGCGCCGGGAAATCAGGAGGCGTCGGCAGCGGCTTGCGTTCGTACGATTTTCCCGGATCCGGCGGCACCGTTGGTCCGCCGCCCAGTTCGGCAATCGCCGCGGCGAGTTGTTCCTTGGAGAACGGCTTCCCGTGCCAGTTCAATTTGTCAGCAACCTGGCTGAAGCCGTGGCCCTTAATCGTCCGCGCAATAATTGCTTGGGGCTTGCCCTTGGTGGCCTTGGCCTGGTCCAGCGCCGCCAGCACCGCGGCGACGTCATGGCCGTCGATCACCTGGGTGTCGAATCCTTCGGATTCCCACTTCAGCCGGTAGCGATTCATATCGTGCTGGTACATGGTGGGCTCGCTTTGGCCCAGGCGGTTGATGTCGCAAATCACCGTCAAATTGTCGAGGTTATAATGCGCCGCGAACGCGGCCGCTTCCCAGATCTGTCCTTCCGCCAATTCACCGTCACCGGTAAGCACGTACACGCGCGTGGGGCTTTTATCCATCCGTGCGCCAATGGCGAGTCCTGCTCCGACCGACAATCCTTGGCCGAGGGAACCTGTCGCCGCGTCCACACCGTGAATCTTTGGCGTCGGATGGCCTTCCAGCTCGCTCGAAAATTCGCGGAGGGTCATCACGCGCGAAACCGGGAACACGCCGGCTTCCGCGAGGGCCGAATACAGCAGCGGCGCTGCGTGGCCCTTGGAGAGCACGAAGCGGTCGTCGTCGTTCGAGTTCGCGTTCTTCGGATCGAATTTCATGGCGTAGAAGAAAACGCCCGCGACCAGTTGCGCCGCCGACATGCAGGAGGTCGGATGGCCGGAGCCCGCCGCCGTGGTGGACATCATCGAATAAATGCTCAGCAGCTTGGCCTTTTGTTTGATCAGTTCTATTGTTGCGGCAGAAGGTCCTGCGGAGGAAGGTGCGCTCATAAATGCTCCTTTTCGTTTTAGTCTGAGGCCCCGATTTTACCCTGTTCGAGCAAATCGTGCGAATCACTTCTTTTTCGGCCGGTACTGCCGAACCACACGATATCAATCTATATCGGCTGCGTTAAGGCCATCGTTAATGAACTGTGAACGGCAGCCCGAACTCTCATCGGCAAAGTAACGGGCACGTTAACTCAGATATGGCCGAAGGGCGCTCGTGGCGACTCCCGAATTGCATTTGCGTCGCGTCGAAAGTACAGTTCTTTCACATTTAACTGGAGTCACGAGGTCCATGGATCCAATTTCGACTACCGTAAATGGCCACACGCATTCTGTCGAAGTCACGCCCGAGACTCGGCTGCTTTGGGTGCCGCGCGCCATCCTTGGATTCACCGGAACCAAGTTTGGGTGCGGACAAGCTTTGTGCGGGGCGCGCACGGCCGCCGGTACCGCCCGATGAGCGCATCGTCTCCCAATTTCGCTAATAAGGTATCGCGCCGCGATTTCCTGAAAACCAGCTCGGTTGGCGGCGCCGGACTGCTCGTCGCGTTCCACATGACGAATGGTTTTTCGCAAGCAGGCGCCGCCGAGGCCGATTTTGTGCCGAACGCGTTCGTCGCGATTTCTCCTGAAGGCGAAATACGATTGATCGTGGCGCGCTCGGAAATGGGGCAGGGCGTTCGCACGTCTCTGCCCATGATTCTGGCCGAAGAGCTGGACGCGGATTGGTCCAGCGTGAAAATCGAGCAAGCCGACTGCGACGCGAAATACGGCGACATGACCACTGGTGGCAGTATGAGCATCCGGAGCAGTTGGGATCCGCTGCGGAAAGCCGGAGCCTCGGCGCGAGACATGTTGCTCACCGCGGCCGCGGAAACTTGGAACGTGCCGAAAACAGAATGCACGACCACTGGCACCAACTTTGTGGAGCACAAAAAATCCGGCAAGAAACTTGGTTATGGCGCGCTGGCGACAAAGGCGAGCAGTGTTCCGGTTCCCAAAGAAGTTCCGCTCAAAGATCCCAAGGACTACCGCATCGTCGGCACCAAACGGAAACGGATCGATGGCCAGCACATCATCATCGGCGAAGCGCACTATGGCATCGACACTAGAGTTCCGGGGATGCTGATTGCCGTCGTGGCCCGGCCGCCGGTCGTTGGCGGCAAGGTGAAACACTTTGACGCGTCGAAAGCTCTAGCTGTTCCTGGCGTCAAAAAAGTGTTCGAAGTTCCCGCAGTGGAAATGCCTCCTCTGTTTGGCGAGGAGCGCAAAGAAGGTTCCGGGCATCAGCATTATTTGTGGGGAGGCGTGGCTGTGGTCGCCGATTCCACCTGGCAAGCCATCGCCGGACGCAAAGCCCTCATCATCGAATGGGACAACGGTCCGGGCGCCGACGAATCATCGGAAACGCAAAGCGCGCAACTGGCCGAGCTGCTTAAATCACCGGGCAAAGAATTGAAGAAGATTGGTGAGCCGGAGTCGGCATTCGCTGCGGCTTCGAAAAAAATCGAAGCGACTTACGACACTCCGTTTCTGGCGCATATGGCCATGGAGCCGCTGAACTGCACCGCTTCGGTGACCGAGGGGAAATGCGAGGTCTGGGCGCCGACGCAAAACCCCAACGGCATGGCCACCGCATTGGCCAGCGCCTTGAAAATGCCTCCAGAGGCGCTGACCATTCACATCACTTTAATCGGCGGCGGGTTCGGGCGGCGTCTGTGCATCGATTACGGCGTCGAAGCCGCTTTGGTTTCACGCGCTGCCGGCGCGCCGGTGAAAGTTATCTGGACGCGTGACGACGACATCAAGCATGACTACTATCGTCCCATCAGCCGGCACCACATGCAGGCCGGTCTCGACGCCAACGGGCAAGTGACTTCCTGGTTGCATCACATTGCAGCGGCGTCCACCGACAGCACTTTTCTGGGCGGCGACCTCCCCGACACGGGCGGCACCGAAATTGCCGGTACCGGATTGCCCGCCGGATCCGTGCCCAATTATTTTCTACAGCAAAGTTTCCTGCACACGTCGCTGCGCCGGGGCTACTGGCGCGCGGTAGATATGAACTGGAATCATTTCGCGGTGCAGAGCTTCATCGATGAGATCGCCGCAGCGAGCGGCAAGGATCCACTGGAACTCCATCGCGAGTTGATCACCACCACGCAGAAACCTTCCGGCGAAAGCGACAACGAGAGCGACGCGCCGGTAAATCCAGAACGCCTGTTGGCCGTACTGAATCTCGCGGCGGAAAAATCGGACTGGGGCCAGAAGCTGCCGGTGGGAAGCGGCCGCGGCATCGCGGGGCTCTACGGATTTGGCAGCTACGTCGCGCACGTGGCGGAAGTGACGGTGGCGAAAGACGGCACGCTAAAAATCGATCGCATCGTGGTCGCCGTCGATTGCGGCCAAGTCATTAATCCCGACATGCTCGAAGCCCAGGTCCAGGGCGGAGTGGTGTTCGGTTTGACTTCGGCGCTTTTCGACGAAATCACCATCGCGAATGGCCAAGTGCAGCAAAGCAATTTCGATAATTATCCGGTGATTCGCATCAACGACGCGCCCCACGTCGAAGTGCACATCATTTCCAGCCACGAACCCCCGGGCGGAATCGGCGAGCCAGGTGTTCCGTCGACGGCTCCGGCCGTGGCCAACGCCATCTTCGCGGCGACCGGCAAACGTCTTCGCCGCTTGCCGTTCAGGACCAAAGAACTCGCCCAGTCCTAATGTATTGCCACCTGTAGCGGCCGCCTTTCAGTTGGGCAGGTTTAGATGCGTGCCAAGCGCGATGGCCATCAAGGCACTATCGTGATGAGTGTAGTAGCCCAGGCGATCGTAAAACATCGGCCATCCGTGCGACCTGGGCCATGTCCGCTACGTCGTGCACGCGCACAATATGCGCGCCCTGCAAGATGCCTGCTGTAACCGTCGCCGCAGTTCCCCAAACCCGATCCTTGCTGTCGCCCTGATTCAGCGCCGTTCCTAAAAAACTCTTCCGCGACGTCCCCAGCATGAGCGGAAATCCCAATTTCGCTAACTCGGGCAACCGCTGAATAATTTCGCAATTTTGTTCGTGGCTTTTGCCAAAGCCGATTCCGGGATCGATCACGATTTGCCGCTTAGCGACGCCGGCATTCAAAGCTTCCGCAATTGAATCCCGCAGGCCCGTCGTGACGTCTCGAATCACGTTTCGCGCAAACGGAGCTTGCTGCATGGTCTGCGGCGTGCCGCGCAGGTGCATCAAGATGAGCCCAAGTTTTTGGCGCTGCGCCACCTCCGCGATCCGGGGATCGTTCCGCAAACCGGTGACGTCGTTCAGAATTTCAGCTCCGGCATCCGCGGCTGCTTCAGCGACTTCGGCCTTACTGGTGTCCACCGAAATTGGAATATGAATTCTGCCGCGCAAGTTTTCCAACACGGGAAGGATTCGCCTGAGCTCTTCATTCGCGGAAACGCCGGCGGAGCCAGGCCGGGTCGATTCACCCCCAATATCGATGATGTGTGCGCCGGCGGCTTCCATGGCGATTGCCTGTGCTACTGCGGCTTCGGTATCCAGATAGAGTCCGCCGTCCGAAAAACTATCCGGCGTCACATTCAGAATTCCCATTACCAGGGTGTATTCACCGAGCGCGAGCGATCGCCGTGGGAGCCGCAGCCGGAAATTGTTTCGTGGTGGGAACATGGTCCGCTATTGAACCTCGCTTTTGGACGGCACGTAGTAAGACGCGCGCGCGGTTACCGTAGCATTCGGATGCCCGATCACTTCCACGCGCAATTGGTGCCAGCCGGCACGGGGCGTTCGCGCCGTGCCGGCGGTCGTGGGAGAAAAGCCGACGGTGTATTCAGCGCGGATCTTCACGGCGATTTGATGAAAAGTGTCCGCGAGCGTTTCCGCTTCGCGCAGAAAATAAAGCTGCCCGCCCGACCGCCGCACCATTTCCGCCAGGTACAGTGTGTACGCGGGAATTGCTCCATCGCGCGCCGATTCGGTCAGCAAAGTCTGGCCGGCATGCGTGGCCAGAAAATCCGCAGTCATGATTTTCGGACGGCTTTCGGTCGAGACCGCGAAAACCTGCACATCCTGAGTCGAAAGTTCGCGCAGCACATCTTCGAAGGTCAGCTGATTAGTAGGCAAGCCGGGCCGCGGTCTTGACGTGGCTGGATCGAGGGTCAAACCCAGCCCGCTGTCCTGCCCGTCGGTCAGCAGCACGATGGCTTTGCGTCCGGTTCGCCCGGCAAAAAGTTCTTTCGTCGCTATAAATATTGCCTGGTAGATGTTGGTGCCGCCGGTGTCTCCCAGCAACTGCTTGGCGTCCACGCGGCCTACCGCTTTTCGAATCGCGCCCCAGTCAACGGAAAAGGGAATCTGCAAATAGGTGTGCGCGGAGAAATCGACCACAGCGGTTTGATCCGAAGAGCCCAGCGCATCCACCAGAGCACGCGCTGCATTTTTCATTTCATCGGATTCGCGCAGCACGCTGGGGCTGGCGTCGAGCAGGATGGCCACGCTGGCGGGTTGGCTCGAAGCGTCAAAATAAACGATAGGCTGATCCGCGCCATCGTCGAACACACGGAAATCTTTTTGCTGCAGGTTTTGAATGGCCACGCCGTCGGCTCCCACCACGCTGCAGGTGATGGGAACCACTTGGGTCACGACCGAGATCGAATGCGAAGTACTCGCGTTCTCGGCCGCATTGGCCTCGTGGCCCGGACCCGAAAGAACCGCGGTGAGTTCGCCCGTCGCCGGATCCCGTTTCCACGTGATTCCGTCGTCCAGCCGCCGTGGTCGGGGCAATGCTGCGGTTTGCTTGTGCTGGGCGTTAATCCGGAGTGGGACGCAGACGCACACCAGCAGGAAAAGTGCACCAAGAACAAAGGATCTTGCAAATATGCTTCGGCCTAAGCCGACCTCGGGATGTGCCAGCCGCGACCGCATCGTGGGGCTAGTCCAGATCGAAATCGCGCAGCGGCTTTTCGATGGGACCGTCTTTCGCTTTCTTCAGTCCCTCCGCAAATTTTCGCGCCAGCAAATCTTCTTTGGTTTTTTCGGCTTCCACCGACGCGCGAAACTTGGCCTCCACTGCGTCGACCTGCTTCTGTAGCAAACTTGCGGTGTTATCCAGGTCCACGGAGGATGGCGGCCTAGGCGGGGCGACGTGGGAAAGAACCGCGCCGATTTCGCCGTCGATCGTGAGCTTGGCCTGGCAGCACGGGCAACTGACTTCGAAATTCCTTGCCGATTGTTTCGACATGGGTTCATTTTACGCCAAATCGGGAGGAAGCGAGTGCATCTCGATTCACAATGGAACAGAGCTGAACCGCCGTCGGTGCGGACTATTGTGCTAAAGAAAATAAGCGTCTCGCCGATAGAGAATTCCAGTAGCGCCCGAAGCGCCACAGACTGAGCGTTTTTATACAACCGGAGAGGCCAGCACCCGATGAGTCCTCAACTCGAAATCGTTGATAAGCCCCACATCCCGGAAGGTCACGCCGCTGGAACGCCGGAAGGTCGCGAACGCCGAAAATGGGCGCGGGCCATGGTCTCGGTCAGTGCGCGGATTTGCGGCGGGGTGGGTACGCTGGAATGTTTTGAAGAGATCGTAACGTGCCTGGATATTTCACGCGAGGGCATCCGGGTGCCGACCATGCGTGCAGGCTATATCGCCGATCAGCACCTGGAAGTGACCTGCCCCTTCTGGGATAATCCCACCGCGATCAATACGCCGCGGGCCGCGAAAGTAATTCGCTGCTCGGTCATTCCCAATCACGGTTACGAAGTGGCCATTCAATTTCTGTCGAACAAGCCGGAGGAATCCTTCGTACTCCGGCAAGCCGCGGCAGCGTTCGCGAGTCAGGTCCGTGTGCTGGTGGTGGAATCGGATGTGCGCGTGGGCCGGGCGGTGCAGGAACTCCTGGAGAAAGACGGCTATCAGGTGGTCACGGTGGAGAAGCCGCGCCAGGCGCTGGAAATCATCCAGACCGAAACTCCCCACGTCATAATCGCAGCCGCGGAAGCAGAGGGCACGGACATTTCTGGCCACGATCTTTGCGCGGTGATTAAAGGGACGCCACGCCTGCAACATATTCCGGTCATCTTGATCACCACCTCCGCGAAGCCTGCCGACTACGCGGCCAGCCATCACGTGGGCGCGGTGGTCTGCCTGGCCAAGCCTTATAAAGTTGAAAGCGTGCGGCAAGCCGTCCGATTGGTCGCGATGCCTCCATCGCAGTGTTCTGGGTACAGTTCGGGGTGTAACATCTCCACGTTCGTCCGCAATTCGTAAACATCGGTTCGAAATGCTCGGGCCCAAAAAAAAGGCCTCGCGATATCGCGAGGCCTTTTGTCGATAGCAATTGAATTTTCGATTCTCAGGCTGGCGCGGGTTTCTCTCCATTGGTGAGTCCGGGAATGGTGCGCGGTTCCGGACGCAGTGAAAGTTGGGGTTCCTTCGCCGAAACGCGCGGCTCCGGCGGAGGAGGCGGCAGTTTTTCCGGCAAGGGCTGGCCGGCCATCAAGAGCTTCAATTCGACGGCGTCCAGAACTTCGCGTTCCAGCAAAGCTTGCGCGATTCGTTCGAGCAACTCTTTCTGCGTTTCCAGGATGTTGCGAGCATTGCTGTATCCGGTGGTCACGATGCTGCGAACTTCGCCGTCGATCTTGATCGCCGTGTCTTCCGAATAATCGCGATGCTGTGCGATTTCGCGGCCCAGAAAAATCGCTTCTTCCTTCTTGCCGAAAGTCAGCGGTCCCAGAACGCTCATACCCCATTCGCAAACCATCTGCCGGGCGATTTCGGTCGCGCGCTCGATATCGTTGCCCGCTCCGGTAGTGATGTGGTGCAGGAAGATTTCCTCGGCAGCGCGGCCGCCCATCAAGACGGCGAGTTGCGCTTCCAGGAATTCCTTGGTGTAAGTGTGCTTGTCGTCGATGGGCAATTGCATGGTTACGCCCAACGCCATACCGCGCGGGATGATCGTCACTTTGTGCAGCGGGTCAGCCCCGGGAGTCATGGCTGCGACCAGGGCGTGGCCAGCCTCGTGGTAGGCGGTGTTACGCTTTTCCTCGTCGGACAAAATCATCGAACGGCGTTCGACGCCCATCAAGACTTTATCCTTGGACATTTCAAAGTCGACCATCGCGACGAACTTGCGATTTTGGCGCGCGGCCCACAGAGCGGATTCGTTCACCAGGTTCGCCAGATCAGCGCCGGAAAAGCCTGGCGTACCGCGCGCGATCACCGAAAGATCCACATCTTCCGAGAGAGGCACTTTGCGGGTGTGCACCCGAAGAATTTCCTCGCGGCCTTTTACATCGGGGCGCGGCACAACCACGCGGCGGTCAAAGCGCCCTGGACGCAACAACGCTGGATCGAGAACGTCCGGACGGTTCGTTGCGGCGATCAAAATCACGCCTTCGTTAGATTCAAATCCGTCCATTTCCACGAGCAGCGCGTTCAGTGTCTGTTCGCGCTCGTCGTGTCCGCCACCCAGACCGGCGCCACGATGGCGACCGACTGCGTCAATTTCATCGATGAAAATAATGCACGGCGCGTTCTTCTTGCCCTGCTCAAACAAATCGCGGACGCGGCTGGCGCCGACGCCGACGAACATCTCGACGAAGTCCGATCCGGAAATGGAGAAGAACGGTACATTCGCTTCGCCGGCGATAGCGCGCGCCAGCAAAGTTTTGCCCGTTCCTGGAGGCCCGACCAGCAGCACGCCCTTGGGGATGCGTCCGCCGAGCTTCTGGAATTTTTGCGGATCTTTGAGGAAGTCGATGATTTCGTAGAGCTCTTCTTTAGGCTCGTCGATTCCCGCTACGTCCTTGAAAGTCGCTTTTTTCTGCTGCGCGGTCAGCAAGCGCGCGCGGGACTTTCCGAAGCTCAACGCTTTGTTCCCGCCGGCCTGCATCTGCTTCATCATGAAAACCCAGAAGAGGACCAGCAAAATCAGCGGGGCAAAGTTCACGAGGAAGGACAGCCAGTCGGCGGTCTTCACTTCCTTGTAGTTGTAGAGGACGTTGTGATCCTGCAGCGACTTGGTTACGTCCGGGATTGCCGTGTTGGCGATGGTGACGCCCTTGAACTTCGTCGCGTCGCGGTATTCGCCCTGCAATTCGGCGCTGTTCGGAGCCAGGTAAATCGTGACGTCCTTCACGCCGCCGCTCTGCACCTTGCCCAGAAAATCCGTGTAGCTCGGCTCAGCCTCATGCGCCGATTGGCCGCCAGTGGACGCCATCTTCCACAGCACCACCGCCAGCAAAATCATCAGAAGCCAGAAAAGAATTGTTCGAACTGTTGAGTTCACCTTATAACCTCGCCCGTTTCAGACGCGAAACGCTGAATGCCCGCTTCGCCACTGCGAATAATTACAAAGAATCCCAGCGGAACACGTACCGCCTATATATGTTAGATGCCGGAAACAGCAAATCCGCTTTCGAAATCGCCTCAAGCCTTCTCTTCCACGATCAACAGGCCCTTACGGGTCGCGGCTTTCGCCGAACATTCATCGGCTGGCGCCATCCCCAGCGCCCAAACTACCCGCCCGGCACTTTCCAACACTGGCCACGTTCCCCGTTGCGACTCCGGAACTCGCTCGGCCAGCAGCATTTGCTTCAGCTTACGTTCTTCCCGACGGCCACGAGGCCGATAGGAATCGCCGGGCCGCCAATTCCGCAGAATTAAAGGCGAACGCAGGAGGTCAGCATCGAGGGCTTGGCTGTCCCTTATAGTGTCGCGCTCGCTGGTTGGCCAGTCAATCAAATTTAGGCTGAACCGCTTGCCCAATTTAGCAACCGCGACCGTGGTGCTTTCGCCTAGTGGCAGCTTCACTACAAAGTGATACGTATTGTCGTCCGCGGTAGTTTCGTTGGGCTTGGCCACGTTTTCGTGCCGCGCTGCGTGGGCAAACACTAATTCACCGAATTCGCGGCGCGCGATAATTCCACCGGGCAATTCCACGGCGCGGCCACTTTTCGATGCGCTCGCGAGATGGATGATTTCCTCCACGTGCTTCGCGCTGAGTTCGCGGCAGTCCCCGCGCACGCCTTCGTAGAGTCGCCTGATTAAGCGCTCCGCAACGGCCCGGAGCGGCGAAGTGGATGCGCTTCCTGGCGTTCGGCTCAGGTCGTGGACCGCATTCCGAATATTGACCGGCGTGAGGAGGTCGTCCGCCGCGATCCGCACCGTGGCGTTTGTCTTTTGGGCGAATTTCAGAAACAAGTCTTCCACGAAGACGTTCCAGAACGCGTCTTCCTCCCGCGCTAACCGCGCCAGGTCATTCAGGTGCTCCACGACCTTTGGCGAAAAATCGCGCTCAATGATCGGAAGCAATTTTTCACGGACACGCGCGCGCATCCTGCGGGTGTCGCTATTCGTGGAATCTTCGCGCCAGTCTTGCTTCAGCGAGCGCAAATATTCGCGCAAATCCGCCCGCCGCGTTTCCAGCAGCGGACGCACCACCGGAACAGCGACCGGATAAATGCCGCCAAGACCCGTCATTCCGGTGCCCCTCATCAGGTGAGCGAGCAGAGTTTCGGCCTGATCGTCAGCGGTGTGCGCCACCGCAATCTGGTCAGCCGTGCCGTCATTCACAATTTTTTCGAAAAACCGCCTGCGCAGTTTGCGGCCCGCATCTTCGAGATTCCACCCTTCGCGCTGCGCGATCGCGGTAACATTTTCGGTGCGCTGCAAGAATCGCAATCCAAACTCCTTCGCCAAATCCTCCACGAAAGTAGCATCGGCGTCGGACTCGGAGGCGCGCAGCGAGTGATTGAAATGGGCCACCAGCAGCGTGATTCCTAGTTCGTTCGCCAGCGCTTCCAGGATCCGCAGCAAGGCCACCGAATCGGCCCCGCCCGATACGGCGACACCAACGCGGGCGCCCGGACGAATCACGGCTTCGCGCCGAATGGATTCCAATGTCTGTTGCTCGAATGGTGTTCGCATAAGAACGAACTGCTTCGTTTGATCGAGAATGAGCTAATCGTAACAGCTCGGTGCAAAAGGGTCGAGACCAGCAGGCGCACGTGGGCCATTGTGCTGGTGTACTCAGGTTGAGGATGGGCGAACTTTCCGGGCAGACCTAAATTCGGTCGCTAATCTGCTGCGTGAATAAATCACGGCTGTAAGATATGCGGCGGTCCAGAGCTACGGCAGCAAAGTACGAACAGTCGCGTCGCTCATGATCGGCCCATTCCGCCACGCGCGGGCCGGCCATGATCGAAACGCCCTTCAGAATAGCCAGAATTCGATAGTACAGTCCCACCGCTCGGATCTCGGACCGGTCATCGCCGCGCTCCGGGCACAGCCGAACCAGTTGCAACAGGCGGTTGAAATCGTCCGGCGCCACGTCCTGGTTGGTGATTCCGGTAACTTCGCGGACCCGGTCCGACAAGCTCACGTTGCGGCTGGGCGCCAGGATTGACCGGCAATACCAGACGAAGAACTGCGCAAAGACCGCGAGGGACATCGCGCAAATAATCGCGGCGATCATTGAGCTTTCACCATCAGCCGGGCCGGAGTCAGCCGAGAGTCTTCGGGAACCTTGGCCATGGTGTAAGCCCAAGCCAGCGGCAGCCACACCCCCATGATCGGAGGGATCCAGCGCAGGACTGCGTACTCCAGGCTAGGGCTAGGAAACAGATTGCGCAGTGCATACGTCATGGCGTCAGCGCTGAAATAAATTCCAAGCGCGAGCACCAGCTGAATCAAGCGCATGCGCGTTTCGCGCAGCCGCAGGATCGCGCCCCACAACAAATAGGTCAGCACAACTCCCACGAAATAGAGATTCTGGCCCAATTCGACCACGAACCGGCCAGTCAGGTTGCCGCGGTTTTGATGGACCACCGCATAAGAAAAAATCGCGGTGGTCACGATCATGATGGCGGCTGCCCACCCAATATATTTGCTGGCGCCCATTTCTTCGAACGTCTGCAAGTAGAACTGGATGACCGCCCAAAACAGAAGAAGGGTTAGCAACGAATCCGAGTAGTAATAGAAGTATGCGTACCGAGCGGAGCTATATCCATACTGATGAACGCAATAAAACAAACCAGACGTGACAATCGCGTCGCACAAGATGTAGAAAACAAGAGAGTAATATCGAAGGAAGGATTTTGTGCGGACTACACACACTACTACAGCGATCTCCGCGAGGACACCTAAACACCACAACACGTAATCTAAGGGGCCTAGCATCTCTCACCGACAATCTGCGAAAGCCTGGCCCCGTCTCCCCTTATGCCAAGGGGATTTTAGCAATTATCTCCAGGGCTGAGGCGGAACCGGAGCCGAGGTGCTCATGCGCCACGGTTGAGGCGGAACCGGAGCCGAGGTGCTCATGCGCCACGGTTGAGGCGGAACCGGAGCCGAAGTGCTGACTCGCAGTCCAACCGCGCTGGTGACTACCAAAAGCGCCAAAGCACCCACTGCTGACCACTTTGACATAGACCCTCCCAAGGGAAACAACGGGCGGAGTCTATAAGCGGTCTGATGCCGTCAAGAGGGAAATCTTAGGGTCGTGTGTCTAAACGGTACACACCCCTCCCTCCTGGCTGCGGCCAGTGCCTTTCCGAATTGTCGAGGTGAGCGTAGCGTTCCGAATTGAATCCGGTCAATGGGCCGAAAGTACTAACGTTGTTCGCCGTTTCCGTTTGTAGAAATCCAGCGAGGACGGGCTTTTTCGCGTTGTAGACGCAGGAGTTTCGCAGCACCCACGCGTCTTGACACTCCACGGCGCGAACCCTTAGCATCAAAGGCTGTCTGCGAGCCGGTTTAGCTCAGAGGTAGAGCGAGGGTCTCATAATCCCTAGGCCGTGGGTTCGAGTCCCACAACCGGCACCATTTGTCTCGTCTCCACACCATCGGTTATGGCGTTTTTTCGTTCCGGTCATGAAGCGAGGACGTCATTTCGGGTAGGGGTGTCCCGCGAGGATGGCGAAAGCGCGATATATCTGCTCGGTCAGGAGTACCCGCGCAAATTCATGCGGCATAGTCAGAGTCGACAATGAAATCTTCTGCTTGGCACTGTCGCGCAGTTCGTCTGGGAATCCGTCAGCATCGCCGCAGAGAAAAACCACTTCACGCACAGAGCGATCTCGCAAATCTCCGAGCCACTTGGCGAATTGCTGGGAAGTGAATTGCTTACCGGCCGCGTCCAGCAACACCACGGTGGCAGCCGAATCGATCTTCAACTTACGCAGCGCAGCGGGGCTCCCGTCGCGCAGCTCCAGGATTTCAAATTCCGCGTAGCGCTGGATTCGGCCCGCATAATCTTCCACCAGCGCCCGCGCTTCCTCGCGTCTTGTCCTGCCCAGCATGATCAGGCGGATTTTCATGGCGAAAGCCGGGGCATTCCTGCGCCGCTATTCGAGCAGTCCATACTTTTTGCGTTTCTCGAGCAGCGTCTTGCGGCTGATTCCCAAAATTTCCGCGGCCTTGCCAATTTTGTAGTGGGTCGCTTCCAGGGTTTCTCTGATCGCCTCGCGCTCAATGTCTTCCAGCGACCGGAGGCGGCCAGCATCGCCACGAGCCGCTTTCCCGGCACGCACAATTTCCGGAAAGTCCGCTGGTTCGAGCTGGGTTTCCTTAGAAAATACTAGCGCATGCTCGACCGCGTTCTTCAATTCCCGCACGTTTCCCGGCCAACCGTATGATTCGAGAGATTTCAACGTCTGGTCGTCGAAGGTAATATCGGCATGGCCGTGCACCGGACCAAGTCTCGCCAGAAAATACCTGGCAAGTTCAGGAATATCAGCCTGACGTTCGCGCAAAGGCGGCACCGTGATCGGCAGGACGTTGAGCCGGAAAAAAAGATCTTCGCGAAAGCGGCCCGCCGCTACCGCTTTCGACAGATCGGTATTCGTCAACGCCATCAAACGCGCATTCATATCGAGCGTTTCGTTCCCGCCCAGCCGCTCGAATTTTCTTTCTTCCAGCACGCGCAACAGTTTCGCCTGCATGCCCATCGATAACGCTGCAATTTCGTCCAGCACTATGGTCCCGGTCTGGGCCATCTCCAATCGCCCCGGTTTGCGGGCGACCGCGCCGGTAAAGGCGCCGCGTTCATGGCCAAATAGTTCGGATTCGACGAGTTCGGAGGGGAGACTGGCGCAATCGATTTTCAGCAGGGGTGCATCGTGGCGGGCGCCGCGTTCATGAATCCAGCGTGCCAGTTGATCTTTGCCGGTGCCGCTTTCACCCGTGAGCAAGACGGTCGTCGACGCGTCCGCAACTTTTTCGGCGAGTTCCAAAACGCGGCGCGAAGCGGGATCCACGGCGATCCACTGGATTTTCGCGCTGGTCATGTTTTAGGGCTCGCTATCGAGCGGCGTTGCCTTCCGGTTCGGTGTGCGAGCTGCCCCGCGATGGCGAGGTCGATCGTGTAGCGCCGCCGTGCCCGGCGTCATGGGCTTCGTTCGTATTCACTTCGATACGTTCTGCGTTGCGCCAAAGGCGCTCCAAGTCGTAGTACATTCGAGCGCGCTCGCTGAAAATGTGAACAATCAGAAAACCGTAATCCAGCAGCATCCATTCCGCGCCGCCGCGGCCCTCTCGATGTGCGACCCGGCGCCCGTTCTGGTGCAAGCGCTCTTCCACCGCGTCGCTGATCGCCTGCATTTGTGGCGCGCTGCTGGCCGAGCACAAAAGGAAATAATCGGCGAATGCCGCCGAACCGCGAAGATTCAACACGCAAATATCCAGAGCCTGTTTGTCCTGAGCCGCTTCTACCGCGAGTCGTACGTCTTTATCGAGTGAATTCATGGTCATCGGTATAAAGCCTGTCCTCGAATGTAATCTTCCACCGGTGCCGGCACAAGCCGGTGGATATTCTGCCGGTGCGTCAGCCGGTTGCGAACTTCGGTCGATGAAATGTGACTCGATACCGTAGTCAACAAATGTACGACAGATTTGCGCAAAACGATTTTATTCGGATCGCTCGACGGCGTGCGTCCGAGTTTTTCCGGCGGCAACACCAGCCGCAGCGCATCCAAACGAAAGCCGGGCCGGCTGGCGATAATGAAGTCGCAGGAATCGAGCAGCGCTTCGTAATTCTTCCAGGTCGGGATTTCCAGAAACTGGTCGGCGCCAACGATAAAAAATAAATGATCGTCGGGATGTTCCCGCCGGTAGCGCCGCACCGTATCGATCGTATAGAAGGCGTGCGGTGGCGCGCCTTCCGCGGGCGCTTCCGCGAGTGATGGGCGAAAGTCCGCATGATCCGAGCAGGCCAGCGCCACCATGGCGTAGCGGTGGACAAAAGGAGTTAGCGCTGGCTTCGTCTTATGCGGGGGCCGGGCCGAGGGCACGAAGTGAATTGTGTCGAGGTGAAAGCGTTTCTGCGCCGCTTCGGCCACCGCGATGTGCCCAGCGTGAATCGGGTCGAACGTGCCGCCAAAAAGCGCAACGGACCGCCGGTGGCCATGTCCGTGAGATTTCTGCGCCGCGTGTGAACTCAATCTTCATCCCCGGGCGGCGCGCTGCTGCGCTCTGCCGCCGCTACATGATTCGCACCCCCGTCCGAGTGATGCCCAGGACGCGACATTTCGCGATACTCGATCGTACCGTCATTCTCGGAAGCCGGAACCACCGGCTTCGGAATGCGATCCAGTGCATCCGCGATGGCGCTCACCAAATCTTTAATACCTTCGCCAGTCGCTGATGAAATGGCGTGAAATGGGAGCCCGCGCTCGATCGCGAACCGGCGCAATTCGTCCAAGTGCGCCGTGTCGGTCGTCGCATCCAGCTTCGTCGCCACCACGATCATCGGCTTTTCCGCCAGCATCGGGCTGAAGGAGGCCAGCTCGTGCATGATAATTTCGAAATCGCGCACCGGGTCGCGATCGTTGAAGTCGCTGACGTCCACCAAATGTGCGATCAGCCGGGTTCGCTCGACGTGTTTCAAGAATCTTGTTCCGAGACCGGCGCCTTCGTGAGCGCCTTCGATCAATCCGGGCACATCGGCCACGACGAATGTTCGTCCCTGACCCGGCACCGCGCCGGGATCCGCTGAGACGACGCCAAGATTCGGTTCGAGCGTGGTAAACGGATAAGCGGCGATTTTCGGGCGCGCCGCCGAAATGCGCGAAATCAAAGTGGATTTGCCTGCGTTGGGGAATCCGACCAACCCCACATCCGCGAGCAGCTTCAATTCGAGCCGTAATTTCTTTTCCTCGCCCGGTTTGCCGTCTTCGTGTTCCCGCGGAGCCTGATGCCAGGGCTTGGCGAATTTCGGATTGCCGTTGCCGCGTCCGCCATGTCCGCCGCGGGCCGCCAAGTAGCGTTGGCCGGCCTCGGTCAGATCGAAAAGCACTTCATTGGTGTCGGCGTCGAAAATTACTGTACCCACCGGCACTTTCAGAATCAGATCGTCCGCCGAAGCGCCGCTGCAATTCGAACCTTCGCCATGTCCGCCGCGCTTGGCCTCGAATTCGCGATTGTAGCGATAGCGCAGCAGCGTGTTGTCGTTGGGATTGGCCTCGATGAAAATATCGCCACCGTCGCCGCCATCGCCGCCCGAAGGTCCGCCGCGCGGGACGTACTTCTCTCGGCGAAACGCGACGCAACCATCGCCGCCATCTCCCGCTTTTATCGATATTTTTGCTTCGTCGGCAAACACCTATTCACCCGCGAGTCGTACCGGAAAACATCCAAAGTCTATCGAAGAGAAATCATACGCCAGGGCTGGGGGTAAAAACAAAAATACGCGCCCCGGAAGAACCAACCAGCAGGCGCGTATCTGAAATCTAGAACGAGCTAATTATTCGCGGCCGCCGCGAGGCGAGCCTTCGAACGATCCGCGCCGCCGATTTCCGATTCTTCCGCGGGCAGCACGCTGATAAATTTGCCGTGGCCGCCCTTATCTTCGAAGCGCACCACGCCGGTGATCGTCGCGAACAAGCTATCGTCTTTCGCCTGGCTGACATTCTTACCGGCCTTATAACGCGAGCCGCGCTGACGAATCAGAATGCTTCCGCTGGTGACCAGTTGGCCGCCAAAACGCTTGATGCCCAGCCGCTGTCCGTGCGAATCGCGTCCGTTGGTAGATGATCCGCCGCCCTTTTTATGTGCCATTTCAATCCCCTACGGAACTTGAATGTCGCTGACCTGAACCGACGTGTAATTCTGCCGGTGGCCGCGCTGAATCTTGTACTGCCCGCCGGTCTTAAACTTCAAAACCTTCAGCTTGGGGCCGCGATCCTGATTGATGATCTTGCCCACGACTTTGGTCTTGGCCAGCGAATCGCTCGACGCGAATTTCTTGTCGTCATTGCGGACCGCCAGAACTTCGTCAAACGTCACTTTGCCGCCGACTTTGCCTTCCAATTTCTCCACCCGGATGGTCTTACCCGGCTCGGCGCGATACTGCTTCCCGCCACTGCGTATAACGGCGTACATACTGCCTCCTGAAGCTAGCGACAAACCCCAATCATATAGGATTCAGGCCACTTCCGTCAACGAAGTATCGCTGGTCGAACAGCAGTATTTTATGCAAATCGGCGGCGAATTAGCCCCCGAAAGCGCGATCTGGGCTCTACCAAATGGTGCAGCGTTGTTCGGTCGGCCGCACCATCGCGTCGCCGGCCTTGCAGTCAAAAGCATCGTGAAACTCCGGCAAGTTGCACAGCGGCCCGATGACCCGGTATTTGCTGACTGGGTGCGGATTGGTCAGCACGAACTGGCGTTGCGCATCGGGGCGAATTTCGTCGCCGCGCGCCTGTCCCCAGGAGATGAAAAACTGCTGCTCCGGCGTGAATCCATCCTGATCCGGCGGCCGCGGCTTGCCCTTCATTGACTTTTCAAACGCGAGATACGCCAGCTTCACTCCACCAAGATCGCCGATACTCTCGCCCAGGACCAGTTTGCCGTTGATGTGCATTCCGCCTTCCACGGTGTACTCAGAAAACTGATCGACCACACATTTTCCGCGGCCCTGAAATTCTTTGTAGTCCGCGGGCGTCCACCACTCTTTCAATTCGCCGGTGCTATCGTACTTGGCGCCTTGGTCGTCGAAGCCGTGCGAGATCTCGTGCCCAATCACCGGGCCGATGCCGCCGTAATTCACCGCGTCGGTCGCGTTCACATCGAACATCGGAGGCAACAGGATGCCCGCCGGGAACACGATCTCGTTCAGCAGCGGATTGTAGTACGCGTTCGAGGTTGGCGTGGTCATGCCCCAGCGGCCGCGATCGACTGGCTTGCCGATGAGACCGGCATCATCGCGCACCGCAAAACGGCGCGCCGCCACCACGTCGTTCCAGAAGAAATCGCGCGTAATGTCGACGCTGCTGTAATCCTTCCAGCGATCCGGATAGCCGACCTTTGGGTTGAAGGTCGAAAGCTTGAGCAACGCTTTTTGTTTGGTCTCGTCGCTCATCCAGGTGAGGGTCAAAATATCGTCGTGCAGCGCCGCGAGAATGTTGTTCACCATTTCCTGCATCCGCGCTTTCGCTTCAGGGGAAAATGTCTTTTCCACGTACTTCTTGCCCAACGCCTCGCCCAGGTTCGCGTCGGTCGATTCCACGCAACGCTTCCAGCGCGGCTTCATCTCGGCCGCGCCTTGCAGGTATTTCTGATTGAATGCGAAATTTTCCTCGACGAAGGGCGTGGAAAGGCTGGACGCAGCGGAACGCAGCAGGTGCCAGGTCAAATACGTCTTCCAGTCTTCCAACGAAGTTTGCTGAAGCTGCCGCTGAACTTCCTGCAGGAATTGGGGTTGATCGACGTTTATCGCAGAAGTGGGATTGAGCCCCTGGGCCTGAAAATAAACGGCCCAGTTGAAATCTGGCGTTAGTTTCTGTGCTTCATCCAGATTCATTTTGTGATCCGTGGCATATGGATCGCGCAGCGCGACGTTGGTCAACGATGCGCCAGCCAAGGCGGTTTCCATTTTCATTACGGTTTGCGCCGCCGCGGCAGCGACGGCCTGATCGAAGCCGGCCAGGGCGAACATCGCCGCCACATGTTCCACGTACTTCTGGCGAGTCTCCTTGGATTTCGCATCGTCTTTGAAATAGAAGTCACGGTCGGGCAGGCCCAAGCCTGCCGCTGAGGCGTCCGCAATTACTTGGGTCGGATGATGCGGATCCTGAGTCGAACCAAATCCAAATGGCGCATAAATCGCTTCTTGATTCAATGTGGTGATGGCCGTTTGCAGGTCCGCGAGGGTCTTGATCGACCGAATCATTTCCAGTTCGCGTTTCAGCGCGCCCACGCCCAAGGCGTTGATCGCTTTTTCGTTCAGGCAAGCGCCGTAATAATCGCCGATCAGCCGTTCCGTGGATTTTGCCGGAGCGTTGGCCGCGTTGGCCGAGGCTTCTTCGAGGATGCCGTGCAGGACTTCCTTGGTAGATTCGCCGGCAGCCCAGCGTTTGCTCCAAATCACCTGCGCGGCAGGGATGGGGTTGTGCGCGCGCCACGTGCCATTCGCAAACTCATAGAAATTCTGGCAAGGACTTACCTTGCGGTCGAGATCGCTGACATCGATTCCGTGTGGGGGTTTCTCTTGCGCAGATGCCGATGGTGCGCAGCATGCAGAAGCGAGGACCAAACAGAGAATTGCAAACAGAGTTCGCATGGAAACCTCGACGGCGCCCGAAAGTTAGGACCGCCGAGGAGGTTACCTACGAAGTCCCGAAATATCAATCGCGCTCGCTGGGCGGAGGCGACGCCAATCGGTTCCGAAAGCAGCGCCCAGGTTGATCTTCCTAGCTGGCCGCAGATTGCTTCGAGACGCGGTGGCGCAATTTGCCCAGCCGCACGTTCAAAGCATTTTGACGCGGCAGGAATGGAAGAATTGGGGAGCGCCGCTTTTCGATGCGGCTGCGAGCCTTCACCAGCCGCGCATCCGGTCCAAAGCTTTCTTTCGCGCGATCGAGCGTATCGATGGCACTCTCGCGATGGCCGGCGGCTACGTACACTTCGGCCATATTCAGATGGAGCTGCAATTCTTTCCGCTTCATTTGCAGCGCGGTCTCACACAACCTGGTGGCTTCGGCCCATTTCCTTTCGGATCGGGCGATGGCCAGGCCGAGGAACGACAAATAGTAAGGGTTGGCGCTCTCGATTTCGACGCACCGGCGCAATTCGACCAGCGCTCTTTGCGGATATCCGCCCTTCAGAAGCTGTACGCCTTGTTTAAACGAGGTAAGTGCCTCGACTTCTGCCATCGTTGCCTCCCAAGTATTTCCCGGCTGGCTGGGTGTTCGGGGATTGCGGAGCGTCGCACCAGAGCAGAGGGGTTCTGCGCTCAGAGTCCCAGCATAGAAAAAGCGTGGGGTGAAAAGATACTGGTCCGAAGAACAGGGTCAAGGTGGATTGGCAGATCGCGCCTCGGACTACGAATAGGCCTGACGGCAGGTCTCGTGGTCGCGGCAGGTTTTCGGGCAATTCGTCTTATCGATCAAGATATAATTGTGGCAACTCGAGCAGACCAGACCATAAATCGTTTCGCTGAATTGATCGTGGCTGGTCTTCGTGGTGTGTTCACCTCGCGCTTGCTCGCGACTCATCGCCATGTGCAATGACCTCCTGGGTCAAGTCGATTCTACCGAATTGAACGCTTCTAAACGAATCGTAAGCCGCACGGCCCGCGAACTATCTTGCGCTTGCCTGTCTATGATAGTTTTTCGAGCGCGCATCATTGCATCGATCAAATCATCGCATCCGAGGCTGCATGAAAAATAACGGAATAGCTTCGTTTCGCCTTACTGCCGCCCTGCTGGCCCTCTGTGCGCTGACTCTGGGGCACTCGCTCCCCGCTACCGCAGATGACAGCAAGCCCTCGACCGCCAAAAAATCGCCATGGACGGCCGAAGACGTCGTCAATCAGGAAGATGCCAGCCAGTTTGAGGTTTCGCCCGATGGAAGATTCGCGGTGTGGGTAAAAGGCACCGCCGATAAAGAGAAGGACGAGCGCGTCAGCAATTTGTATCTTTCGAATCTTTCCGACGGCAAACAGGTCCAGCTGACGCGAGGCGCATACGACATCTCCCAGCCTCATTGGTCACCTTCCGGCGAAATGGTTGCCTTCCTCAGCAGCCAGCCATTACCCAAGCCGAAACCCGATGATGCGCATGTGCAGCTCTGGCTGATCAATTCTGCCGGTGGGGCGCCGTGGTCGCTCACTCAGTTCGAGCGCGGCATCGAGCAAATTGCCTGGCTGGATGACGACACTATTCTTTTCAGCGCTGCAGAAGATGCCTCGTTATACGAGCGCGAGACCAAGGAGCACAAGGATGATTCCGATGTTGTCGACGATACCTCCCACACTGCGCCCGTGCGCATTTTTAAATTCTCGATCAAGGACCAGAAGCTCACCCGGCTCACCGACAACGCCGACTGGATTTTGAATTTCGAAATTTCCCACGACAAAAAGCAGTTGGTTGCTGTCGCGCGCCGCGAACTGAGCTACGCCTGGGACCAGAAAATCCCACCGGTGACCTACCTGGTGAATATCGCCACCGGTGAACGCACCGAGATATTCACTGGCGAGCGCATCTCGCCCGACGATTTCGAGTGGGCTCGCGATAGTTCCGGTTTCTACGTGGTTGCACCATTTTCGGATGATCGCAAGTTTTTTACCGCTTCAGTGGAGCGAATTTATTTTTACGACCTCGCTGCCGCAAAGACCGTAAGCGTAAATCTCGACTGGGATCGTGGGTTCGCGCGGTCGCTGCAAACCACGAGTGACGGCTTCATTGCCTTGCTGATGGACGGCGTGTATACCAAGCCAGTTCGTTTTATTCGGCACGGTGGGACCTGGTCGAGGAAGGCGCTGGTTAGCGACGACGCGAAACACTATTTCAGTTTCGCTCTCGGCGATGAGGGCAAGACGCTGGTTTACGAATATTCCACGGCCAGCACACCCACGCAGTTCTTCCGCGCGCATTTAGACGGAGTGAAAATCTCTTCACCGCTGCAAATTACCGACCTGAATCCTAATTTCAAGACCAAGACCATCGCAAAATCGGAAGTTCTGCACTGGAAAGGCGCTAATGACGATGACGTGGAAGGCATTCTTTTTTATCCCGACGATTATAAACGCGGCAAAAGCTACCCGCTGATCACGGCCACGCACGGCGGTCCGGCTGGAGCGGACCATGATCAATGGACCGAGCGTTGGGCTTACGCGCCGAACCTGCTAACGCAGCGCGGCGCATTTGTGCTGAAGACGAACTATCACGGCAGCACCGGTTACGGCCTGAAGTGGGTCGAATCCATCTGCTGCGGCAAATATTACGATCTCGAAATTCCGGACATCGAACGCGGGGTGGATGGCCTGGTCGATCGCGGGCTGGTCGATCCGGACCGCATCGGCGCCATGGGCTGGTCCAACGGCTCCATCCTCACCATTCAGCTCACCATCACCAATCCCGACCGCTACAAAGTGGCTTCCGTAGGGGCGGGCGACGTGGAATGGCTCAGCGATTGGGCCAACGTCGATTTCGGTGAAGCTTTCGATCATTATTATTTCGGCAAGACGCCTCTCGAAGATCCGCAGCTCTACATCGATAAATCGCCGCTCTTCAAAATGGACCGGGTCAAGACGCCGACCCTGATTTTCTTTGGAACGATCGATCGCCAAGTCCCCACCGAGCAAGGCTGGACGCACTATCGCGCGCTCTACAGCATCGGCAAGGCTCCGGTGAAATTTATTTTGTTTCCCGGCGAAGCGCACGGGCCCCGGAAGCTGACCCATCAATTGCGGAAGTTGAACGAAGAAGACGCCTGGTTCGATCATTATTTATTCAAAATTAACCCGCCGGAAAATGAGGCGCTGAAGAAAGGTTCGCCGCTCGCCGTTGCCTTGCGCCGGCGCGACGTTCAAAAGTCCGGGGCGCTCTATGGCGTGACGTTTCACTCCGCCGCCGTTTCCGAAACTCCGGCGCCGGACGTGTTGATTCCGGAGACGGTGAAGCGCGGAGAGATCGAACTCGGCCGCTTCGAAATCACCCGCGTGCAATTCGCAGCGTTCGACAAGGATTACAAAGTGGAACCCGGCACCGAAAATTATCCGGCGAACGGCATCACTTTCGATCAAGCCACAGCGTATTGCAGATGGCTCGCGCAACTTACGTCCGAAACCTACCGCCTGCCGAACGAATCGGAAGTTGCCGCACTGTACAAGGACCGCGCTGGAGAAAATACCCTCGACTACTGGGCGGGCTACGCTTTGAACCCCGACGATGCCGCGAAACTCGAAACCGAAATCAAAGAACTCCCCGGCGACGCCCCGCTGCTGCGCGAAGTGGGAAACTTTTCGGGTCAAGGTGATAAAGACGAGGAACTAATTTTTGACTTGGGAGGGAATGTAGCCGAATGGGTCGTGTCCGTGGGCGGTCCGCCAAAAACCGCCGGTGCCAGCGCTGACCGCCCGGCCGACGCAAGAGCGCAATATAGCCAGGCCGCCCCGGCTTACACCGGATTTCGAGTCGTCCATATCCCGGCACCGGCGGTCCCGGCCGCGAAACCGGCTCCAGCCGCGCCAGCAAAGGCGGATCGCCCAGCACGCACCAATCGTGCGCGTAAACCTAAACCGCAACCGGCGCCGAAAGCAGAAGAGCCCGCAGCTCCCGCGGTCGCGCCAGAGCCTGAAAAACCAACTGCGCCGGAGGTCACGCCAAAACCGGATGATTCCGCTACTCCACCGGCTCCTGCACCGCAGAACCCGACCGCACCGGGCTCCGAACCTGCGCCAGAATCAGAGAAGCCAGCCGCCCCGGCCCCGGACGCGACGTCGAAACCAGATGACCCTGGCGTTCGGCCCGCACCGGCGCCGCCGGATCAGAACCCTCCGAGCGCACCGCCACCACAAAGCGGAGACGCGCCCACGCCAGCACCGCCGGCTCCAGAGACACCGCAAACTTCTAATCCCCAGTGAAATTTCATTTGGGCTACCGCTCGCAGTGGTGCTGGACGTTTGCCGATTGTTCCGATAGTGGCATGATCGGGCCCATCCGAATTGGCTCTTGTCGGTGCGCGAAGGCCAGCCTAATCTGCTTGCATGACCCAGCCCTTCACTCCCACGCCGCGCACCAAAGTTCAACGACTCCCCGACCGCGGCAAGTATGACCGCGAAACGGTCCACGCCATTCTGGATCAAGGCTTCGTCTGTCACGTGGGTTTCGTCGTCGACGGCCAGCCTTTCGTGATTCCCACGAATTACGCGCGGGTCAACGAGACGCTGTATCTGCATGGTTCATCCGCGAGCCGCATGTTGAAAACGCTCGCCGGTGGCGTGAACGTCTGCGTTACCGTCACCCATGTCGATGGCTTGGTTCTCGCCCGCTCTGCCTTTCATCATTCGGTGAATTACCGTTCCGTGGTTGCGCTCGGCGTCGCGCACCCGATCGACGACCCCCAAGAAAAATTGCTCGCCCTCGAAGCCTTCACCAATCACGTGATGCCCGGCCGCTGGAACCAGATTCGCATTCCGAGCGAACAGGAACTGAAGGCTACATCAGTTCTGGCGCTGCAACTCGATGAAGTCTCTGCAAAAGTTCGCGTCGGCCCGCCCAAAGATGATGCCGAAGATTACGCGCTGCCCATCTGGGCCGGCGTTTTGCCGCTTCATGTTGCGCCGGGCGCCCCGATCGACGATCCCAAACTAATCGCCGGACTAAAAATTCCGGAAAACGTGCGAACCTATTCCCGTTAAGCGCATGGCACGATTTAGACGCTTCTTTTTTTTTCTCGTCTTTCTGCTCGCTGCGTGCCCGCTTGCTTTTGGCCGAGATAAATCGGCAACTGCCGCGGTTGAAGGATTTAAACCTGGCTCATACCGCAGCGCCAGCGGCGAGACGATGCAGTATCGCCTGTTCGTTCCGCCAGGCTACGACCCCGCGCAGAAATACCCGATCGTGTTGTGGCTGCATGGCGCGGCCGGGCGCGGCTCGGACAATGTCTCGCAACTCAGTGGCGGGAATTTTCCCGGCTCGCACATCTGGACCAATCCGGAGATTCAGCACAAGTATCACGCTTTCGTTCTTGCTCCGCAGGTCGACGTGACCAAAGGCTGGGCTCGGCCGCACACTAACACTCCGCCGGTAGCGATTCGCCTCGCGCTTGAAATTCTGGATCAGGTGGAAAAGGAATACAGCATCGACCCGGCCAGTGAATACGTGGTTGGCCAATCGATGGGTGGAGAAGGCGTCTGGGCCGCGCTTTCCGCTGCTCCGCAGCGATTCGCCGCGGCGATCGTGTTGTGTGGCTACGGCAACGCCTACATGCTTCCGCGTGTCGCCAAAGTTGCAGTGTGGATTTTTCAGGGGGAAGAGGATCCGATCGTTTCCACAACGGGCATGCGGGAATGGGTCAAAAAACTACGCGAAGCAGGCGGCGCGGCAAAGTACACGGAATACCCCAGCATCGGCCACGACGTCTGGGATGTAGCCTTCACCAAGCCAGGCTTGGCCGAGTGGCTGTTTGCCCACCACCAGAATTTCCGACCATAAAAAAACAGCCCCGGTTCGCACCGGGGCTGTTGGTCCTAAATACCCTGCGGAGTTGGATTGGAATTAGTCGCCCGCGACTGGTTCGGCTTCCTGCGCCACTGGGGCCGCCGGAGCAATCTGCACCGGTTTCACCGTGACGCCCGGAACCGCCGAGAGAATCTGCTGCATCGAGCCAATCTGCACCACCGGCTCGGTGCTCTTCTTCAGCACGAGTTCTTCGTAAATGCGGCGAACCTTGGCGGCTTCCTCATGCGCCTTCTTGCGGCGGATGCGGTCTTCTTCGGCCGCGGTCAGCGGAATGTCGTGCTCGAGTTCGCGCACGCGCGAAGCATCTTCGGCGTCGATCCTCAGTGAGTGTTCGTAGCTCTGCAGGTCGACCTTCTTGCCCTTGGCAAAGATGTCGTGCTTGCCATGCTCTTTGTACCACTGCGCGACAGTCGCGTTCTTGTGCATGTTCTCGATAATCTTGCGCCAGCCGACGCCCGTGTTGTACGCGCAGAAGGAAATTTCACCCTGCTGCGTGGCGTACGGGATGATGCACATTTCGGTGCGGCGGAAGTCGTAATTGAAAAGATCCTGGAACCACATTCCGGCGATAAACAGGAAGTTCCAGGGATCTTCGGCCCGGCGCTTCATCGCATCTTCATAGGTGCGGTCGCCGGTGACTTTGCCGTACTTCTTGTCGGTGTTCTTCGAAAGCGCCCAGGTCTTGTCAAACTTCCTCCACAGATCGCGCAAACGCAAACTGGGTGGCGCCTGGAATGGGCTGTAATTCTTCAGCAGCGCCATGGCCATCATGAAGTTCGAAAAGCCCTTGCTGCGGTTCGCGTCGGTAATCGCCGCCACGTCCTTGGTCAGCTGTTGCGCGTCGAGGAAACGCGGTACCGGCGCCCATTCTTTGGTTTCCTTGTTGATCATCAGCGCCGTGCCCACCCCGCAGTTCGGGTGGCAACCGCAGGAGAGCGAGCCCCACTGCGAATCCGGTCCGTGGACCATATCCGAGAAGCCAGCAAAGGTGCTGATGAACGAAATCGGGAACCAGTCGCGCGTCGGTTCGACTTTACCCACCTGCGCGCTCACGTCCTGCGCCAGGTGCGAAAGCGTGTAGCGTTGGCGGATGCGGCGTTCCGGAGTGATCTCTTCGTCGCGGCCCGTAAACGAAACCGGCTGGAACGATACGAACGAAATCTTCTTGGGATTTTCCATCGCGAACTTGACGATCGGTCCGACCTGGTCGTTGTTCACGTTGTTCACGATCGTCGTAACCAGCACGATTTCGATACCGGCTTCGTGCATGTTTTCGATCGCGCGCAATTTCACGTCGAACAGGTTGCCCACCTGGCGGTGGCTGTTGGCGTCATTGCCGATGCCGTCGAATTGCAGGTACGCGTAACGCATGCCCGCTTCGAAAGTTTTCTTGCAGAATTCCTTGCTCTTCGCGAATTCGATGCCGTTGGTCGCGGCCTGCACGCTGTTGTAGCCGACTTTACGCGCATAGCGCACCGCATCCAGGAAGCGCGGATGCATGGTGGGTTCGCCGCCGGAGAATTGCACCGACATTTGCCGGCGCGGCTTGATCTTCGTGGCGTTTTCCAGAATTTCCTGAATTTCTTCCCAGCTCAATTCGTGAACGTAACCGACCTGGTTCGCGTCCATGAAGCAGGGGTCGCACATCATGTTGCAGCGGTTGGTCAGGTCGACGGTCAAGACTGACCCGCGTCCGTGACGCACTGTGCTCGATCCATGGCGGTGCAAGCCTTCGTCGTTGTGCGCCGGAATATCGCGGCCGGGGAAATTCTTTTCGATCCATTCCAGGAACTTCGCGTCCACGGCCATCAAATCTTCGAACTTGCCGTGAATCGGGCATTCCTTGACCATCCAGACTTGGCCGTCGCGCTCGATAATCTGCGCCTTGATCTCGCCCACTTTCTCGTGAACCAGATCGGTCCAGTCCTTTTTTCCGTTGATGATCAGGTCGCGCGCTTCGCGCACGCAGTCCGGACACAGCGAGTCCGTGGTGCGCGGCCAGCCCAGCGTCGGCTTCGACTTCTCCCACGACTTCAGCAGCGGCTTGTCCGACCACTTCGGGGTGAACGAAGGGTTCATGTTGTATTTATTGAAAAACTGGAACGAGTTATAGGTGACGGTCGCTGCCTTGCAAAGCGCCCAATCAAAACTCTTCCAAATCTGGTTGCCAACTGTCTTCGGCATTAGTCTGTACCTCTCCTTTTTTGTCGAGCCTCAGAACAGCTTAGAAACCCCAAGAGGTCGACCCCAACGCGGGTCCGCCTGGACCCGTAAACGGTTACGCTATCAGAGTTTGCCGGGATTGTTACACCGCGTCCAGGCACATGCGCCCAAAGGCACAAATCGGGGGTCGAACGGCACCCCCGGCCGCCCAATGGAAGGCCTAGTTTGCCCCGGAATGGTACCTGCGAGGGGGTACCCCTTGGCCCGGTCTCCGCCGGAATTCTTCGTCACAGTTTCCCCGTCACGAACTGCGCTTCGCCGTTCGCGAAACTCCAATCGGGCGCGGAATTGGTCATGATGGACACCATGATGTCGCTGGCTTCGATCCCGCTGCTGGTCTTCAGTTCCCGGCACAGTTCGCTGTAGAGTCTCAGTTTCAATTCCTGGCTGCGCGGCATGCTGGTCACGGTAATCACCAGGACTTTCTTCGTTCGCTGGATGCCGAGGCCGGTGTCTTCGACGATCAAGTGACCTTCCGGATGCTCGTGATAAACCTGGTAGCGGTCGCGCTGCGGAACCGCTAGCGCCGACAACACCGCGCGATGCGCCGCATCCAAAAGTGTTTTGACTTCTTCCTTGGTCCGTCCTTCGATCGCGTCGATTCGTATCAAGGGCATTTATTTGTCTCGAATGACGGCTTGTCCCAGGTGATAGGACAAATGGTTCGTCCGGCTCAGTAGAATCGCGAATCGGTTTCGATGTGGTTCTTTGGCGAAATCTTCTGCGGAAACTGACGCATGTTTCTGCAGCCAATCAGCCACCGAAAACTTGGCGAAGCCGTCGCGCAATTTTCCGTTCACTTCGTTCCAATCTTTCTTGATCGCCTCCGCGGAGGGCAGATTCGCTACTACTTTGTCCGCTTTCGTCAGGAAGGGCTCATCCAATTCCGCATGCAGCCGCGGCCCCAAGCCCAGCAGCGGCAGCATCAGGTCGTGAACCGCCGTCAGGTGTCCCCACAAATAGATCAATCGGTTTTTCCCAGGCGCAATTTCTTTTCCCAGCTGTTCCGGCGTTAGCGAGAAAAGCAATTTGTCTGCTCTCTCGATATTTGTTGTCCACGCACTTAACGCTCCGGACAGAAGCAATTCTTCATTCGATGTTTTCGCCATTCCGCTCCTCGTGGTGTCTTGGTTTACTGGTTTTGATGATTCGCTCCGCGAGTTGGGTTCAGGGCTATGGAAAAGGAGGTTCGCTGGCCCCTGGTGCGCCATTCAAGTTGGTTTTTTCGCAGTTCACCGTCTCCAATGGCGCTTCAGGAATTCCGAATTGACAAAAAACCAGTGCAGGAGCCCAATGGGCTAGTTGCAACTGAGTTACAACTGCAACCCGGGCGCATCTTGTCGTCCGTAAAGTTGCTGTCTTTTCGAGGTAAGCCATGTCAGAAGCTGACTCAAAGCCCGATGAAGTGCTCGCATCGCACCAAGGACTCGGCCGCGTGTACCGCTGCGCCTGCGGCACAATTTACGTTTCGGTGGGTCCGGTGGAGCTGAAATTCAGCGCAGAAAGTTTTCTGCAGACTTTCGAAATGCTTCGCGCTGCCGTCGATCGCCTGAATTCCCAATCCGGTGAATCGGGGCTGATCGAAAAAACCGCATCTTTGCAAAACTAAACGGAGTTGAGGAACGCCATAGTGAGAATCTCACCGGCCCTGATTGTTGTATCCGCCATTCTTTGTTCCGGAAATTGCCTGTTGGCCCAGAGCATCGTCGCTCCGGCTCGTACCACCGGCGCGCCTTCCGCTTCCAGCATCGGCATTTTGCTCATGGCGCACGGCGGCGGGAAGGATTGGGACGGCAAAGTAAAAAGTGTGGCGGCCGACGTCGATCAGAAGATGCCCACCGAAGTGGCGCTCGGCATGGCCGACCGCGCTACCCTGCAAGCCGGAGTCGATAAGCTTATCGCGCGAGGCGTAACGGAAATCGTCGCCGTTCCGCTTTTTGTGTCTTCGCACAGCACAGTGATTGAATCTACGAAATACCTGCTCGGTATCCGCGGTGATGCGCCCAAAGAGCTGGCCGATTTCGCCATGGACGACATGACGCACATGTCCAATACGCACTGCGCGCCGTCCGCGCCGACTCCATCTGGACCTGCTAAAGATGCGTCTTCACCCGACACAGGCAAAAAAATCGAAATGCCCAAGACCGTAAAATCCCCAGTGCCGATTCGCCTGGCTCCCGCGCTCGATCATCATCCGCTGGTCGCCCAGATTCTTGCCGATCGAGCGGCGGCGATTGCCAAAGATCCAGCTCACGATGTCGTGATCATCGTGGCCCATGGACCGAACGAGGATCAGGACAATGCGCTGTGGCTTGCGGATATGAACGCCCTGGTCGCCGAAATGTCGGCGCAGCGCAACTACGCGCGCATCGAATACGCCACGCTGCGCGATGATGCCGACGACGCCATCCGTGATAAGGCCACCGCACAGCTCCGCCAGTCGGCCCAATCCGCCAACGATGCCGGATATCACGTGCTCATCGTGCCGCTGTTACTTTCCTACGGAGGAATCGAGAGCGGCCTGCGCCAGCGCCTCGATGGGGTTGAGCACACTTTATCGTCGCAGGGCCTGCTTCCGGATCCACGCGTAGCGCAGTGGGTGATCGAAAGCGCGCAGCCTACAAAAACATCTCAATTGGGAAATTGAGCCAGTTCCAGCTGGGCACTGCAGCGGGAAGTTCTGCTAGTCCAGATTCAGCGGCGTGCGCAGAATGCTGATGGCGAAATGCGCCAGATGAGGGGCGTCGTCGTCGAGTTGAATCCAGCGAACCACGCAGTGTTCCTTCAGATACTGAGAAACCTTCGCTTCACCGATTCCCAGATGCTCGGCCAGCTTGGTCTTCAACCCGCTATCGGTAACCGGCCGGCCCTGTCTTGGAGCTTTGGTCGTGCTGCGCCCTGAACCGCGCGCCAAATTCCCAAGTCCTACACGCAAGGTTTGGCAGGCTTCCACGTAGTACGACGAAATTTGATCCGAATCGGAAAGTAGAAAAACTCCGGGTCCGGCGGGAGCCGAATCGGAATCATCCAGCTTATGCAACGGGCTGGAAACCAGCCGCCGCAGCATGGAATCCAGTTTGGCCATTCGCGAAGCCAACGCCGGATCGCCGGCGCGTCCGTGCGCGGTGCGCTCCGAAGGCAGCATCGGTTCCGGCAATTCGATTTGGATCCGTGGCTCGGCTTCTTCCCGAGAACTCAGCGACGCGCCGGTTCGCCCGTATGATTCGTTTCTTCCGCCGCTAGGTCGCGCATTTTCCGGCCGTTGAGTGGAAGATCGTTGTCCACCAGACGAATGTTGCGATTGCTGCGGACGTTCTTGATGCGGCGGTCGGCTGGACCCCGTGGATGATCCTGCTGCTGCAGCTTCCGGCGTTCCCGATTCCGCAAACGATTGGGCCGGCAATCCCGGCACCGCTGGAGCGCCTTTCCTCCGGCGTCCACGTCCACCGCGCCGTCCGCGGCGGCGCTTCTTTTTGTTGGCGTCGCTTTCTCCGCCTACCGCGCCGCTTTCCGGTGCAGCAGAAGTTGCTTCATCTTCAGACTCGCCTTCGGCGTCATCCGCGTCGTCGTCGGCGATTTCGCCCAGCGCCAATCGCACGCCGGCGGTCTCGATCTCGTCCGCGCGTTCGATGTCCTTCTCGTCGTCCGCGTCCGCCGAAGCTTCGGCCTTCGGTTCACGCGGAACGAACACCGGTTCAGCGCTCGGCTTCGCGCCCGGTTCCGGCAGCGGCGCGCCCAGGCGCGTCAAAGCTTCCTCAGCCTTCTTTTTCCAGTCGGCCCTTCTAAAACGCTCCACTGCAATCGTGTACCATTTCACGGCTTCATCCGTTCGTTCGGCCTTTTCTTCCACTGCGCCGAGTTCCCAGGCCACCATGGCGTCGCGTGTGCGCTGGTAGAGCTCATGCAATTTCGTCGGCGCGTCCGGGCTGTTTTTCGCCTTGCGGATGCGCGCCTGAATCTGTCGCCAATCGGCCATGGCGGGCATTGTAGCAGCCGATTGCGGCCAAGGCCAAGGGCAGGAATGATTTAGCGACTAGCCTGTTCCAAGGCCCTGTTAGCATCATACCCGTATGAACGCGGCTCTCAAAACCTCCTGGATTTGCGATCAAGCTCGCGCCATCGGTTTCGATTTGTGCGGCGTTGCACCGGTGCATGGCGACGAAAACCATCTCCGTGAGCTGCAACATCTCCCCGAATGGCTCAATCGCGGCCACGCCGGCGAAATGAATTACCTGCACGACCCGCGCCGCGCTGATCCGGCCCTCGCGATGGACGGCGCGCGCAGCCTCATCGTCGTCGCCCTCAATTACAATTCCGCCCGGCCCTACTCCACTGCCGTCGAAGCCGCCGCAACTGATTCCGACGCCGTTCCCCGAGGTTGGATTTCGCGTTACGCCTGGGGTGACGACTACCACGAAACCATGTGGCAGAAGCTAAACGCACTCGTCGGTGGCATGCGCGAGCAATGGCCCGAACCTTTCGAAGCGCGCGCCTACGCGGACACCGGGCCGATCATCGAACGCGTCGCCGCCAAATATGCCGGCCTCGGCTGGCTCGCCAAAAATACCTGCCTCATCAACGAGCAAATTGGATCTTGGCTTTTTCTCGGCGTCATTATCACCACGCTCGATCTGGAGCCATCCCTGGCGTCCGATGATTCGCCCGCCCCCGATCGTTGCGGCACTTGCACCCTGTGCTTAGACGCCTGCCCCACCCAGGCCTTTACCGAGGCGCGTGTGCTGGACGCGCGCCGCTGCATTTCGTATTTGACGATCGAACTACGCACCGCAATTCCCGAGGATCTGCGCTCGGCCATGGGCAACGCCGTCATCGGCTGCGATATTTGCCAGGATGTTTGCCCCTGGAACCGTAAGGCACCGGTCACTACGCTAGGCGCGTTTCAACCGCGCAACCTGACGATCGTACAAAGTGGAAAAGAGAATATCGAAACTGGCGAGAACGAGAGCCAGCCCGCAGCGACGCTCTTCGCTCCAGAACTTGAATGGCTGGCGTCACTCACCCAGCAGGAATTCAGTTCAGTTTTTCGCGGCAGCGCCGTCAAGCGCGCCAAATGGCGCGGCCTGGTCCGCAACGCCTGCGTAGCCCTGGGCAATTCGAAAATTTTGCGGAACTCCGGCACCTACCCGCGCGTCCTCGCGCTGCTCGCAAACCTCGCGGGCAGCTCTGACCAGCTTATTTCCGAGCACGCCCAGTGGGCCATTTCGCGCTTGAAGAATTAAATTTGCACTATCACGAACGTGTTACCGTTGCGCATCTCGAATCAGGAGGTACATCGGTGAGCGCGCCCATCGTCTCTTTCGCATCGTTTGTTTTTTCATCGACGGCTAGCTTCTTCCAGCCGCATTTCGTTTTCCCTCAGGGTGCCGGCGTCACGGAACTCATCGTTCTCCGTTGGATTCATTTGTTTTCGGGAATCATCTGGATCGGATTGCTCTATTTTTTCAATCTAGTAGGTTTCGCCACCATGGGCGCGCTCGAGCCCCCGGTTCGCGCCAAAGTTTTCCCCGAATTGATGTCCCGCGCCATGTCCTGGTTTCGCTATTCGGCTTTCGTAACGGTTCTCGTGGGGATGCGTTATTTCTACACGCTGCTCGCCGCGGACGCGCGCAATTCGGGTGATCCGTCGCTTGCGCTAAAGTGGTTTCTAGAGTGGATTTTGCTCTGGCTGGTTGCCTACGCGCTGATTTACCCACTACAACTTCCCGCAAAGGGACTGCTGAATAATCCGATCGTCCGCGTTATCGGTATCGCTGCAATTGTGATCGCAGCTTCTTATTGCAGCTTGCTTCTCGCCGACGGCTCTTCTCCCAATACGGTCGTTTCGAACGCACACCTCTGTATCGGTATCGGCGGTGGGCTCGGATTTCTGATGATGCTCAATGCCTGGGGCGTCGTTTGGCGCGTTCAAAAGCGTCTAATCATTTGGACCCGTACCAGCGTCGAAAATGGCGCACCGATGCCCGCAGAGGCCGATCGTCTTCGTCGCTGGGGATTTCTCGCCTCGCGTGTCGCCTTCTGGCTCTCGATCCCCATGCTGTTTTTCATGGGCGCCGCCGAACACTACCCGGTCCTCAGTAACATCCCGCGTTGACCGGCTCGTAGTACCCATTAGCGGCTGGCGCACGTCAGATGTATAGCATCGGAGATGGCCATGAAAACGAAACCCCGCCCAGGTTTTGTAATTTTTCTCGCGGCATCCGCACTGGCCATCGCCCTTCCGGCCTTGGCGTACCAGCACTCCATGTCGTCCACTGACATTCGCAATGCCTACCTACTAGGTAATCGCAGAGACTCCATCACCGAGAGCTTTTTTGCTCCTTACGAACACGCGCTTCCCGCGCCCCGCAGCGGGCCATTCGTGGCGACCATTGGCGTGGTAACTCCCTACAGCCAAATCGTAAGACTCGGAGAAGGAGCCTTGAACTCTGACGTTCAAGAGGTTGAGCAACAATTCGCGAGCAAGAAAATTCCTTTCCTGGTCCGCGTTGGCGTCAACCTGACGGACACCTATCCAGTGCCGCCTCCCTCGGGTTTGCCCGCCTTCGCTGTGGAGCTGCCTAATTTTCAGAAGGACTTCAAAATTGAATTCGTGCAGGGCGACAAGAAAATTGATGCGGAAGATACGCGGGTCTATTTGTTGTATTCCGACACGATGTCCAACGTCTATCAGATTTCCGGAGCCATCATCGAAATGCAATACGACAACGAGATGATTGAGCCCTACGACGACGCGACCATCAAAGTCCAGACGCCCGATAATCAGGACATCGAAACCACTTTCGACCTCGCACGCTTGAAATAGTCGGACAGAATAATTCTACGACCGCCAGCGCAATGTCACCAGCCCGTTCACCGGATGCTTCATCGGCGTGGCGGTTCGCTGCGCCTCCGCATACGCGCTCTTTAATTCGAAATACCAGCGTGCCTGCCGGTCCGCATCGTCGATCAGCATCATGCGGTCTTCGTACTTCAATCCCATGGCCTGTTTCTCGATCACTTCCGTATCCTGCCGGATAAATCGCGGCCCAAAAACATTCACGATGAACGACACGACTGGAAACCACGGCAGAATATTCCACGCCGCGTAAAAATCCAGCCGGCACCGATCGGGCCGAATCGGAGTTACCGTGGTGCGGCTGGATAGCCAGTATTTCCCCGCTCGAATCTGCTCGAATCTTTGATTCGGCAGGACAAAATCAATCGTGGTCGTCGCCGGCTCGCCCGTGAGCAGCTTCAGAACTTTATACGGCGCGCTGTTGGCCGAGGGCGCGTGGGCGCTCATCCGAAAACCATTCGGAATCGGCTCAAACTGTTTTTCTTTTTCGCGAATACTGTGCCGGCTGCGCCACCACCACGCCTGGTGCACGAACGGCCCGTGCGCCGGATCCATCAGCCCGATGATCGCTTGATCCACGCCGCAGGGCAGCTCCGCATGGAGCTGGGCCGTTTCAAATTTGCCGCCAAATTTGGGTAACTCCGGCACCGGTGACGGCAATTCGTCAAGCCCGCGGCCCTCCGGATTGGTCATGTACGCCCAAACGTATCCGTCGCGCTCTTCGCACGGAAAACTTCCCGCATAAATGCGCTCGCATTTCAGTTTCGACCCTTCCGTCAACGAAGGAATCGCATTGCATTGACCCGTATGCGCGTTGAATTTCCAGCCGTGATAAGCGCATTCCACGTTCGCGCCGTCAAACTGCCCAAACGAAAGCGGAAACGCCCGATGCGGGCACACATCCCGCAATGCAAATGGCTTCCCGGTAGTGTCGCGCCCCAGCACCAGCGGCACATCCAGCAGCATCGCGCGCACCAGCTTGTTCCGCCGCACCTGCTCCGTGCGCAGCGCCGGATACCAGAACTTCCACATCATTTCGCTCGCGCGGCCCATTCCCCGCGAAGACCCGAATTCACTCATCGTCATTCATCGGAGCTCATCGTAGTACATATCCCGTCGCGTTGACATCTTCCGTTTCCCTCGCTATTCTCGTATTCAGCAGCATGTTTACCCCGTTCTATTAGCGATCCCTCCGACCCGCAAGGGCCACGCAATCCCGTTTTTGTGTCGGCTTTCCGTTTTTCAACAGTTCATTTTCTGTATTTGCGAGGGTTTGACCGTGGCTACGCTATTTGAAAAACTTGAAAATATCGAAATGAAGTACGACGAACTGACCCAGCAGCTTTCCTCGCCCGACGTGCACAATGATTCATCGCGTTTCCAGAAGCTCGCCAAGACGCACGCCGACATGGCGGAGATGGTGGCGAAGTATCGCGAGTGGAAGGAAATCGAAAAGGGTCTGCTCGGCACGCAGCAGCTGCTGGTCGAAGCCGAAGATGCCGAGATGAAGCAGATGGCACACGACGAAGCGCGCGAACTGGAAGCCCGCCGCGTCAACGTCGAACGCGACCTGAAATTCCTGATGCTGCCCAAGGATCCGAACGACGACAAGAACGTCATCGTCGAAATTCGCGCGGGAACCGGTGGCGATGAAGCATCGCTCTTCGCCGGCGAATTATTCCGCATGTACTCGCGTTACGCCGAATCGCAAGGATGGAAGGTGGAAATCCTGGAAAGTTCGGCGTCATCCATTGGCGGCATGAAGGATGTCACCGTCGCGATTCAAGGTAACAAGGTCTATTCCAAGCTGAAGTTCGAAAGCGGCGTGCACCGCGTGCAGCGCGTTCCAGCCACCGAGCAGCAGGGCCGCATTCACACCTCGGCCGCCACGGTCGCCGTCCTGCCGGAAGCGGACGAAATCGACATCAAAATCGAAGCCAAGGATTTGCGCATCGATACTTTCTGCTCGTCGGGTCCAGGGGGCCAGTCGGTGAACACCACTTATTCGGCGGTGCGCATTACTCATATTCCCAGCGGCCTGGTCGTTTCGCAGCAGGATGAGAAATCGCAGATTAAAAATCGCGCCAAGGCCATGCGCGTGCTCCGCGCTCGACTCTACGAGCAGGAACAAGCCAAGCAGCACGAAGCCATCGCTGCCGAACGCCGCGACCAGATCAAGACTGGCGACCGCAGCGAGAAAATTCGCACCTACAATTTTCCGCAAAACCGTGTCAGCGATCACCGCATCGGCCTAACGTTGCACCAGCTTGATCAGGTGATGGAAGGCAAGTTGGCTCCTATCGTCGATGCCCTCTCCACCCACTACGAATCCGAGCGTCTGAAGCAAGAGCTGGTCGACGCCTAGATTCGTCAAAAACTAACGGACGTGCGCGCCCCGGTTCCCTGCGCGAAAAAATTCAAGCACTGTCATCCCGAAGCGCAGCGAGGGATCTGCTTTTTGCCGTCCGCCAAGCAAAATGCGGCTCGCCAAAAATGATGATCGACATTCGCACCGCACTGAAACAAGGTATGGCTGACCTTCGCGCTGCCGAAGTTTCATCGCATACTCTCGCCGCGGAGGTTCTGCTGATGCATGCTCTGGGCCGCGATCGTGCCTGGATGTATTCGCATCATGAAGAAATTCTCGACCCCGCCACCACGCAAAAATATTTTCAGCTGATCGGCCGTCGCGCCGCCGGCCAACCGACGCAGTATCTGACCGGCCATCAGGAATTCTGGGGCCTCGATTTCGAAGTTACGCCCGCCGTCTTGATTCCGCGTCCGGAAACCGAACACGTCATGGAGGTAGCACTCGCCCGACTTGGTGAGCGCGGCCTGAAAATTCATATGGACACTGGCTTGCCGCGCGAAGCCCTGCAGGTCGCCGACATTGGCACCGGTTCCGGATGCCTCGCCGTCGCGCTCGCCTGCGAATTGCCGCATGCGGAAATCATCGCGACCGATAGCTCTGCCGCAGCCCTCGAAATCGCGCGGCGCAACGCCGCGCGCAATCGGGTCGCCGAACGTATTCGTTTCATTGAGGCCGACCTGCTCGCGTTGCCCGGAAATGAAAGAACGCCGGAACCATTCTTCGATCTGATCGTCAGCAATCCGCCATACATCGCCGATTCCGACGAGGCCTCGCTGCAACGTGAAGTCCGCGATCACGAACCACACGCCGCGCTTTTCGCGGGGCCGACCGGAACTGAAATCTACGAGCGTCTGGTGGCCGAAGCCCGCGATCAGCTTCGCGATCGCGGAATCCTGGTCCTCGAGCTCGGCTACAATTCTGCCGAACCAGTCCGCGCCATGTTCGACGCGACGTCTACAGCGTGGACCAATGTCTCCATCGCCATGGACCTTGCCGGCATCCCGCGGATCCTCGCCGCCGAACGCGCCAGGTAGTTTTCCCGGCTCGTATCGTGCGAGAATAGCCGCCGAAACGAGCGCTTCGCCATGGACCTGACTCCCAATCGCGCCGCCGATCACCTGTCCAATGAACGCACCTTCCTGGCCTGGATCCGCACCAGCATCAGCGTGATCGTGTTTGGTTTTGTAGTTGCCAGGTTCGGGATCACCCTGCGCGAGTTTTTACGCTTTGAGAATCTTGAGCCGCATGAAAATGGAATCTCGCTCGCGCTCGGCGTTAGTTTCATGGTCGTCGGCATCCTGATGGCGATTCTGGCGATCTGGCGCTACCAGTCGACACGGATCCAAATTGAACAGGCCAACTTCCGGCCGGCAAAGACCACTATCTATGTCGTGGGCACGATAACGGCGGTGCTCGGCATCATGCTCGTCTATTATTTGCTCGCTACCTCGCGGACCCTCTGACGATCTGACGATCGCGCTGCGATTTTTTGATCGCAGGCCACGTCACGGCCCTTCGGTGTATATTCGCCTGAGGTGGATTTGCAGTGCCGAAGCTTGCCACATATCGCGCCAAGCACGATGCCGCCGCACCGCCCGCGCATGATTGCGCCGTCTCCATCCTGCACGTCGATATGGACGCGTTCTTCGTCTCCGTTGAGCTGCTCGCGCGACCTGAACTTCGCGGCAAGGCCGTGGTCGTTGGCGGCCAGCGCGATCAGCGCGGCGTAGTCACCTCGGCGAGCTATGAAGCCCGGAAATTCGGCGTTCACTCCGCGATGGCTTTGCGGACCGCGGCGAAACTATGCCCGCACGCCGTCTTTCTCAGCAGCCACTACGAACTTTATGGAAAGTATAGCGATCAGGTCGCGAACATTCTGAGTAAATACTCGCCGATCGTCGAGATGGCCTCGATCGACGAAGCCTACATCGACCTGACCGGCACCGAGAAACTTCACGGGCCTCCGCTCGCGGCGGCGCACAAACTTCTCACTGAGATTACGGCGTCGACGAACTTGCCTTGCTCCGGCGGTTTGGCCGCCACGCGGCTGGTCGCCAAGATCGCCAGTGAGCAAGCTAAACCGCACGGTCTGGTGTGGGTGGTTTCCGGCAGCGAAGAAAAATTTCTCGCGCCGCTCGCCGCTCGACGAATTCCGGGAATTGGAAAAGTTACCGAGGCCGGCTTGAAAGATCTCGGCGTTGAAACGATCGCTCAACTGCAGAAGCTATCAGAGGAAAAACTCGAGCAGTCGTTCGGAGCCTGGGGCTATGCGCTCTATCGCAAAGCGCGCGGCATCGACGCTTACGAATTCTTCGTGGATGCGGAGCCTAAATCCATCTCACACAACCAGACTTTCGGCGAAGATACGCGGGATCGCGAGCTGCTCGAAGCCACACTGAGCTATCTCTGCCAGAAAGCGGTGAAGCGCATGCGCGATTCGGGACTGCATGCGCGAACCGTTACGCTGACCTTGCGTTTCGCGAACTTCGTCACCATCACTCGCAACCACACGTTGGCTGAGCCTGCGGACCTCGACTCAGTTTTCCTGCAAGCGATTAGCAAATTGTTCAGCCAGGCGTGGGACGGCCGGCTGAATTTGCGCCTGGTGGGCGTCGCGCTTACCGGATTTTCGGGTGGTCCGCAACAATTCGACCTGCTGGATCCCAATCGCCGCGAGAAACTCGAACGCCTGGCCAAGACCACCGATCGGCTGCGGGATAAGTTCGGATTTTCCAAGCTGCAGTACGGTGGCTCGCTTCCAGCACGCGACGATCGCAAGTAAGGTTCAGCAAAAAGAGCAAAAGTTCATTCCCGGTGTTTCGGTGCGCCTCGGCAATTTCCCGTTTCCTGCCCTATAATCGCGATTCCTATGCCGGCTGCCCAAAACCCGCCGCCGCAAGCGCGCCAGAATCGGCGGCAACGTGTGACTAGCTTTTGGCAACGCGTCACCGACGGTTTTCGAGTTGACGAGTTGTGGGGCCAGTTTAAGTCTGAGGCCAAAGCGGGTTACGTGCTCTATTCCGGTGATGTGGACTGGCAACCGATAGAGCAAGAAAGATCTAGGTTCAAACGTGCGCGGCTCTCGGCCTGGGCTCTCTTCCAGGCCATGCTGATGAAGCTTTCCCCGGCCCGGCGCGTGTTGTTGCTCGTGGCCGTAATCACTGTGCTGGTAAATCCCGATATCCGTCTTGGTCGAGGCGCGGGCGAAGCGGATTTCGGCCTGGGTTGGATCGGCATAATTATTCTGTTCGTGCTGCTGGCGTTGGAATTGGGCGATCGCGTAACAATGAAGCGCGATCTGGAAATTGCGCGCGAAATCCAGCAGTGGCTGGTGCCCAGCGCGCCCCCGAAAGTTCCGGGAATGGATATCGCGTTTGCCACCCGGCCCCAAAATACGGTGGCTGGCGATTATTACGATGCATTTCTGCGGCCGGACAGCGCGACCGCACCGAAACCTCCGTCTCTGCTCGTGGTCGTCGCTGACGTCGCGGGGAAAAGCGTGCCAGCCGCGCTGCTGATGGCCACCTTCCAATCCGGGCTGCGCACGCTTTCCGCGACCCCTGCGTCTTTGGACGAAATCGTGACCGGCGTCGATCGCTATGCCCGGGCACACAGTCTGGAAGGCCGGCGCTTCACCACGGCGTTTCTCGCCGAGATCGATCCGCAGACTCGCGAGATGCGTTACGTCAACGCCGGACACAATGACCCGATTCTGCGCCGCGCTTCCGGGCAGATCGAACGCCTTTCGTCGGGAGGCCCACCGTTTGGCTTGCCGCTCTTCACTGACCACGAAATTGCCTATGCTGCAGGAAGCGTTCAGTTGCAGCCAGGAGACTTGTTATTTATTTTCACCGACGGCGTCGCGGAAGCGGTGAATGAAGCCGGTGAGGAATTTGGCGAGGCGAGAATCATTTCTTCGATAAGCGTGGTGCCGACGGAAAGTGCTGCGGGAATTCTGGAGCGTGTGATGAGCGACGTGAACTCCTTTGTCGGCTACGCCAGGCAGCACGACGACATCACCGCGCTGGTCCTGCGAATCGTCGCCTAAATTCCTAACCCGATCTGTTTTGGCGCATCCCGGATCGCATTTCGATAAATCTCGAACTTCCCAGCTGTGGCAGTTTCCCGCATAATCACGCTATGAATGCTCGCGCATTCGCCGATCAAATTTGCCACACGTTACGCTCGAAAGGCTTTCAAGCCTTTCTGGTCGGTGGATGCGTGCGCGACATCCTTCTCGGTCGTGAGCCGGCGGACTACGACGTGACCACCGACGCGCTTCCGAGCCAAGTAGAAGAAATTTTCCCGGGCAGTCTCACGGTAGGAGCGAAGTTCGGGGTGGTGATTGTTCCGGAAGAAGCTCCAGCTTCGTCGGATGCAGAACGTTTGCAAGTCGAAGTTGCGACTTTCCGTTCGGACGTCGGCTATTCCGATGGCCGCCATCCGGATCGCGTCGATTACACCAAGTCGCCGCAAGACGACGTGAAGCGCCGGGATTTTACGATTAACGCACTGCTGCTTGATCCCGAAACGAATGAAATTCTCGATTTCGTGGGCGGACGCGAGGATTTGGAAGCTGGAATCATTCGCGCGATCGGCGATCCCGCAGCGCGGTTCGGCGAAGACAAACTGCGCATGGTTCGCGCGGTCCGGTTCGCCGCGCGATTCGGCTACGCGATCGAGCCAGCCACGCTGAAAGCGATTCAGAAGTTGGCGCCGGAGATTGACCAGATCTCGATGGAACGCCTCCGCGACGAGCTCACCAAGATTCTCACCGAAGGTGCGGCGCGGCGCGGGTTCGAGCTCCTGGATCAAACCGGCTTGCTCATTTATCTGCTGCCAGAAATCGCCAAAATGAAAGGAGTCGAGCAGCCACCCCAGTTCCATCCCGAAGGCGATGTGTGGATCCACACGCTGATGATGATTGGGGGATTGCCGGCTGGATCGTCGCCGACCCTGGCTTGGGGCGTTCTGCTCCATGACGTGGGCAAGCCTCCGACGTTTGCGCCGCCCGCAGGGCCCAACGGGCGCATTCGCTTCGACCGTCACGTCGAAGTGGGAGTGAAAATGGCCGAACAAATCTGCCGGCGGTTTCGTTTTTCGAACGAGGATACCGAACAGATTCTCGCCTTGGTTACGAACCACATGAAGTTCAAAGATGTTCCGCGCATGAAGCCTGCGACCTTGAAGCGCTTTGTGCGGGTGGACAAATTTGGGGAGCATCTCGAACTGCACCGGCTGGATTCGCTCGCGAGCCACGGCAAGCTGGACAATTACGAGCTAGTCAGCCGGTTTATTGCCGAGACCTCGCCGGAGCAGGTCAGGCCCGTTCGTCTTTTGACCGGTGACGATTTGATAGCACTTGGGCTAAAGCCCGGGCCCCGGTTCAAAGCCATCCTATATAATGTCGAGGAAGCCCAGTTGGACGGAACCATTCACACCCATGAAGAAGCAGTTCGCCTAGCCCAGACGCTGGCCGTTAATCCAGCGCTCGGTATCTAACGTCATGCCCAGGCCTAAAGTTAGCCAGTCGGCAACTTACTGAATAGAATGGGATTTAGCAATATGCTATTGAGCGGTGAGTTGGCATTCTGAACCTTAGTGTGATAGTGTCAACTCTTCTTACAAGGCATGACGTAAGGTAATTACATCTTTTCCCTTGCGTCTGCATCTAAACCTGTCAAGCAGCCGATTAGCTGCCTAAGAGTGTTCGGGCCGGTGGTTCGGTCCGAGGGGGACACAGTGAGTAAGACAATTACTAAGGTCATACCGCAAGAGCTACCCATACTTCCTGTGCGCGATACGGTTCTGTTCCCGGGCGCGGTGTTGCCGCTGCCGGTTGGCCGCGAGAGCTCGCTCGCTTTGCTGAATTCGCTGGAGGGCACGGAGAAGATTCTGGGAGTCGTTGCGCAACTTGATCCTCGGGTGGAAGCGCCGACTGGAACGGATTTGCACAGCGTTGGCACGCTCGCGAAAGTACACAAAATGGTGCGTATGCCGAACGGAAATGTCGTGGCGTTTCTGGAAGGCATGGATCGCATTCGGGTAACGGAAGTCTTGGGTTTCAAACCGTTCCTGCGCGCGAAAGTGGAGTTGCAGCCGGATCTCGAAGATCAACGAGATGCGGAACTGACTGCGCTCGAACGCAATGTGCAGGAGCTCTTCCGGGAAGTCGTGGCGCGTTCGCCGCAGCTTTCCGACGACTTGCAGACCGAAGTGATGAACATCGATTCGCCGGGGCGTCTGGCGGACTTCGTGACTTCGACTCTGCCGTCGCTGAGCACCTTAATTCGGCAAGAGCTGCTCGAAACTTTCAGCGTGCGCAAGCGCCTGGAATCTTTGATCAGCGAATTGACCAAAGAGCGCGAAGTGCTCGATCTGCGCAACAAAATTCACGACCAGGTTCAGGAGCAGGTCAACCAGAGCCAGCGCGAATTCCTGCTGCGCGAGCAGATGAAGGCGATTCAAAAAGAATTAGGTGAATCCGACGACGGCCAAGCCGAGATCGACGAACTTCGCAAGAAGGTCGAAGAATCGGGCATGACCGCGGAAGCCAAGAAGGAGTGCGACCGCGAACTCAAGCGGCTCGCGAAGATGACTCCTGCTTCGGCCGAATACATGGTCGCGCGTACTTATCTAGAGTGGATGACTTCGTTGCCCTGGAACAAAGTTTCCGGAACCGAAGACATCGACATCCCGAAGGCGCACGCGATTTTGAACGAGGATCACTACGACCTGGTCAAGATCAAGGAACGCATCCTCGATTACCTGGCCGTGAAGAAGCTTCAGCCGGGAATGAAAGGACCGATTCTGTGCTTTGTCGGGCCTCCGGGCGTGGGCAAAACCTCGCTCGGCAAATCGATTGCCCGCGCGCTGGGACGTAAGTTCGTCCGCATCTCGCTGGGCGGCATGCACGACGAAGCGGAAATCCGCGGACATCGTCGTACCTACATCGGCGCGTTGCCGGGGCAGATTATCCAGGGAATGAAGCGCGCTGAGACTCTCGACCCGGTCTTGATGCTGGACGAGGTCGACAAGCTCGGACGTGATTTCCGTGGCGATCCGTCGGCGGCGTTGATGGAAGTGCTCGACCCGGAACAGAACTCGACGTTCCGCGATCATTATCTCGATGTGCCGTTCGATCTTTCGAAGGTGCTCTTTATCGCTACCGCAAACTGGCTCGATCCGATTCCGGAGCCGTTACGCGACCGCATGGAGATCATCGAGCTTCACGGCTACACCGAAGAAGAGAAGGTTCACATCGCGAAGATGTTCTTGATCGACCGTCAAGCGAAAGAAAACGGGCTCACCGTCGGCGAGCAAATTGAATTCACCGACGAGGCCTTGCGGGAAGTGATTCGCCACTACACGCGCGAAGCGGGCGTGCGCAACCTGGAACGCGAACTCGGCACCCTGGTTCGCAAACAGGCGCGGCGCCTGGCTGAAGGCAAGACGGACAAACTGGTCGTCACGCCGGAAGTCATTCGCGAAGTGTTGGGCATCGCCAAAGTGCACCAGGAAAAAGAAGTCGAAGAGCGCGTGCAGCAGCCCGGTGTTTCGGTCGGGTTGGTCTGGACGCCGGTCGGCGGCGACATCGTCTTCATCGAAGCGAGCAAAATGCGCGGCGGGAAGACGCTGACCATGACCGGCCACCTGGGCGACGTGATGCAGGAATCCATGCGAGCAGCGCTCACCTGGGTTCGGGCAAATTGCGAACGCTACGGCATCGACCCGGACTTCTTCCGGAAACAGGACATTCATATTCACGTCCCTTCCGGAGCGGTACCGAAAGATGGTCCTTCCGCAGGCGTCGCGATGGTCACCGCGTTGGTCAGCCTGCTGACGGGCAGGGCGATTCGGCCGCGGGTGGCGATGACTGGCGAAATATCACTCTCCGGAATTGTTTTGCCGGTGGGTGGAATCAAAGAAAAAGTGCTCGGTGCCAAGCGCGCGGGAATTCAGGAAGTCATCCTGCCTTCGGAGAATGAGCCGAACGTGAAGGAAGACTTGCCGGAAGAGATGCTGGACGGGATGAAGGTGCACTTTGTGCGCACGGCTGAGGAGGCTCTCGAAATTGCCCTGGGCAAATTCGAGAAGCCGGTGCGGCCGATTCCGGGCGGCGCTCGCGATACCGATCGCCCTGTAGCTGGACCGCTGCACTAAACGAAAACGCTTGAGCTAACGAGAATGCGCGAACCTTGGCCTCGAGAATCTAGGCCAGGGAAACAGAGACAGCCAAGGAAGGCCCGAAGAGAAATCTTCGGGCCTTTTCTTTTTGCATACGGCGTTCGTTTCCTGTTGCGGCTAGCGGCAGATTCACGTACAGCTTAGATTCCGATGCCTTACCGCCCCCGAGAACTAGTCATTCGCGCCCGTGAAGCTGCGACGTTGCTTTTAGGCACGCTCGATCGTAATGAGATGGTGCAGCGATTTCTGGATATGTATGCCGCCGAAAATCGCCGGCCCGGCCGCGCGGATCAGCCGGGTCATTATAGAGAACAGCTCGAGACCATACGGCGGGAGGCGATCCTGGCGATGGTTTTGCGCACCGAAAGCGCCTTACCTGCCCAATTGAGGGTTCGTCTGGTCGTCCGCAGCGCTAAGACTCGGGCGGGCTCCCGTGCCAAGGCGAAGAAAGGTAAGAAAGGCGCAAAAGTAAGAGGCAGTAAAAGGAAAACGAGAAGCAGTGGTATCGACCTGGCGATTCCGTTGCTCGATCTGTTCCGGGAGGAATTTTTTGTGGCCATCGGCCAGGCGCTGCGTTGGACGGACGAGGACGCGCAGTCTTTCTGGCGCGACCTGGAGCTGTACGAAGCACTGTCGGCCCACGAACCGCGGCGCCAGTCGCGGCGCGCCATCGCATCGGGACCTTTTGTAGATCGCACCGCGTTGCTTCTGGACCCGTCGTTGATGGAGCAAGCGCGCCGTGCCGCCGGAAAGTTTCAGGTTGAACTGGATGCTGCTGCGGATCGCGTGCTGCGGGCGACATTTTCCCGCCGCCGCACGAATTAGCCCGTGTCAGGGGCCGTGGACTTTCTGGCGCCGCGCTCCGTTCGCAACCGTCATTGCACATTCCGCACACGTCGCCGCGGGAGTCCACCTTTGATTGTTAAGGTTTTGTTATTCTCGCGACAGTGCAAACCCTTTTCTACATCCTGGTCGTGGCGCAGATCGCTCTGGGCCTATATTCACTATGGGACGGGTTTGTCTGGTTCAGGATGGTACGGCAGCGAATCGGAACACATTCCGGTTTTTATACTCCCGCGACCGCGCTGATTTGCCCCTGCAAAGGCAACGAACGAGGGCTCGAAGAGAACCTGATGTCGCTGACGCGCTTCGACTACCCGAACTACGAAATCTATTTCACCGTAGCGACCAGCCTGGACCCCGCGATAAAAATAATCGAACGCGTGAAGATCGCAAGTTCGCATCCGGTGCACATCGTGATCGCCGGGCCGCCCACCGATTGCGGCGAAAAAGTTTACAACTTGCAACGTGCGGTCGAAGCTCTCCCGGCCGAAAAATTCGAAGTGCTCGCGTTCACCGACTCCGATGTTCGTTTGTCGAAGGGCTGGCTGAATAAACTTATCGCGCCATTGCAGGACGGGAGAATCGGCGCGACGACCGCCTACCGGTGGATCATACCCAGTGGTTCGGGCGCGGATATGATTGCCAGTGCATTTGCCTCCGCCTGGAATGCGGCGATTGTGACCATGCTGGGAAAACCCGCCGGAGACTTTTGCTGGGGCGGCGGGACGGCCATCCGCCGGAAGACTTTCGACGACATCAAGGTTCTCGAATCCTGGAAGGGCGCGGTCAGCGATGATTTTGCGATGACCTGGGTTCTCGAACAATCCGGCAAGCCCATCGTGTTTTGCCCGGAGTGCCTGGCGGCGACACCGGCTCCTTGGACTGGCGGCGATCTATTGGAATTTACCAACCGGCAGATTTTGATTACGCGGGTGTATTCACCGCGCCGTTGGCAGATGGGTTTCGCCGTACACCTCAGCTACTGCCTCACGTTGCTCTTTGGGATTTACGTGATTTTTTACTGCATGGCGGATGGAGTTCCCTGGGGTCAGTTGTTCGCGCTGCTTCTGGCTATTCCGCTACTCGCCGCGATGAAGGGAGCGCTGCGCACGATCGTGGTAGGCGAAGCGATGCCGGAATGGAAGGCAAAAATAAATCAGTACGCCTGGGTGTGGCCGCTCCTGGCTCCGCTCGTGCCGTTCCTGTTTGTGTGGAATTTTGTGATGTCGCTGATCACCAAACGAATCCGCTGGCGCGGAATTCGCTACGAGCTGCTCTCGCCGAATATGACCCGCATCGTCAAGCTCTAGCGCCGTCTCTGTCTTCGAGTAAAGCCTGCACTTCAAATCCGCCGTTGAATGTTCGGGAAGTCGAGCCAAACCTTCACGCCACAGAAATGGGATCCCTCCGTGCAGATCGGCGTAGATATTCCCGCACGCAGGTAACAGGGTGGGCCTATGTAGCGCGCCAGCTCCGGGAAAACTTTGCGAACCTGTTCCACTTCCTCGATTGACGATTGATAGATTTCTTCCTGGGCGTTGAAGCAGGTGCGCATAGTCCATTTGTGCAGCAGGTGGAGCAGCGATCCAGATTCGTACAGGCGGATGGCTTTCGCGTTCGGTAATAAGTACAGGGCAGATTCCGGAGACACGCCGCGATCCAGCAACTCATTTTTCGCGGTCCAGGCTTCTTCCATCGCCTGCTGATAAATCTCGCGCGCCTTGTGGTTATCGCGAATCAAAGCTGGGGTGATGTAGTCCGGCGAGCGGGTGTCCGCCAAGGTCAGGATGGGTCGCGAGCCCGGCACCATGCGGTGGCGCTGATCTTGACTATCGGCGGTGTGGCTGATTTTCTTGGCGAAAGTAAAATTGGCGTTCTGCAGCGGGCGCATCAGTGGCGCATGCACGCCGATATTCAGCGTCTCGCGGCGATACGGGTTGCGCGCCGGATTCAGCATCCGATCCAGAGCTTCGGCGTCGGTGCAGTCAGTGGCAGTCAGTCCGACCACTGCACGGTATGCGTCGGCCATCACCGCGAGCGATTGCTGCGAAAAATCCACCAGCTTCGAGGTCAGGCCAGCCAGCTTGGTATCGAATTCGCGCGCGAAGAGTTCCCCATCACGCGCCGGCTCGTTCCATTCTGTGGGTGATTCCAGTGGCTCGTTGTCGAAGCGATCGAAAAACTGCGGATCGGTTTCGCGAACCCGCGCCACCATTTCGCCAATTACCCGCCGGGCTTCGCTGGGCGTGTCGCTCGCCGCAGGCATGCGATAAAGCCGGTGTAGCACGATGCCCGAAACGGTGTGCACCATGGTCGTAAAGGCGGCCACCGGCAAAACGTAACGCGCGATTTCAATCGCCCGTTTTTCGGATTGCCGTTGCACCTTTTGCAGGCGTTTCGGATGCGACATGTCGCTCACATGCCAAATATCGCCGAGAATCTCTCGCGCCGTGGGCTGCAGCAGGTTGGAGAGTTCACGGTAATGCTGCCACGCGCGCCGGATTGCGGTTTCATATATCGCCAACTCTGTCGGTCCAAAGTGCGAGCTCGCCATCGGGATATAGGCTTGCGCGTGATCCAGGCGCACATAGCGCTGGCTCTGCTGCTCCGAATTGTAGAAAGGATGCGCGTGCAGGAAGGACCAGACAAATTGGCGGCTGATGTTCTCCAGCCCAAACTCGAAGTGCGCGTGCTGATATACGGTGTGGTGGCCGCCGAAATAGGTGCCGGAACCGATCATCACCCGTTGCTTGTCGGTGATTTCTTCGTGACCGATCAGACGGGTCGAATAGCAGGTGCGGGCCGCGGCGATAGCGGAATCAAAGGAGTGCGCGAAAGAATTTCGCAGCGTCACCCGCGGCGCGCCGGTTTCTACCTGGAATTCCGTCGAGGTCGCAGGTTGGTATTGGTGCGTGGCCATTGGCATCCGCATTGTACACCGGAGCCTTTTCGAGAAAACAAACAGGCCCAAATAAAAAAGCCCCGGGGAAGGAACCCCGGGGCTTGGATGACAAAAGATGCGGTCTTCTGAAACCGTTACTTCTTTGCGGCGGCTGCTTGCTTCAGTTCGGCGGCTTTATCGGCGTACTTCTTGGTGAAGCGCTCCACGCGGCCGGCCGTATCTACCAGCTTCTGCTTGCCGGTGAAAAACGGGTGGCAGTTGGAGCAAATTTCCACGCGGATCATCTGGCCTTTAAAAGTCGATCGCGTATCGAACATATTGCCGCAGGCGCAGTGCACCTTGACGGCGTGATAATCGGGGTGAATTCCTTCTTTCATGGGACGCTCCTATGGCTGACCGGTCTGCGCGAATGAAAAGCTCAAACACCAAGTCGCGTCGCTAGGTCAGCGCGAAACCCCAATTATACGTTAAATCTGGCTGCGTTGCCAGGAGGCAACTTGCGGGACGGCAAAGTGCGGTGGCTCAGATTACGAAATGAAGGAGCAGCCGACCCGGGAGCGGCCATCTTCGAGCCGTTGTGTGTAGGCCTTGCGCAGCACCACTCGTACGGGCGGCAGAATCGGAACGTGCAGCACGGCATTGAATTGCGCAGGAATCTCGTCCGGCTTCTCCATCATTAGCGCTACACCGCCGTAACTTAGGTCGGTCACAGTCGCGGTTTTTTGCGAAGCGTCGGTAAGAATCGCGTAGGCCTTGGTACCGGCCAGCGACACGCGTTCCCATTTGCGGTGTTCTTTTTGCCCGGGAATTGCAGGTTGAGGCGGCGATTGCAGCGGTGGCCTCATAACGATGGGCGTCGAAGCCGAAGTTGTAATCGAAGGACGCGGCGCAGTTTGTTGGACCGGCGTGTCCTGCCGCACCGGCTCCTGAATTGGTTTGCTTTCGCGGGACTCTTGCGGTTCGGCGGTTCTTTGCGGCGCAGCAGGGGTTTCGGGTGATCGCTCCCCGGATTTTGCGCGCCCAGAAATTTTCATCTGGTACAAACGTTGGTCGGCGATATTCATCAACGCACTTTTTTGATCGCCATCCACGGGATGTACCGCGACGCCGAAGTCGAGGGTCACACCGATATCCAGTCGCAGGGAAACGATGTCGGTTTCGTATTGCGAACGAATGCGGTGACACAACGTAATCGCCTGTTCGGGGTCGGTCTGCGGCAGCAGCAAGGCGAATTCGTCGCCGCCGATGCGGAATGAAAAATCCGAGGCGCGGAGCGTCTTGCGCAAGGTGGCCGCCGCGATCTGCAGCACCTCGTCACCTTGCAGATGTCCGCGCTGGTCGTTCACCTCTTTCAGTTTGTGCAGATCCAAGATAACGATAGCCAGCTGTTGTGCGTAGCGTTTCGCGCGGTTCAGTTCTTTGTCGCAGTATTCGTCGAACAGGCGCCGATTGTAGAGGCCCGTCAGTGCATCAGTGGCAGCGTTGATTTGAAGCTTCTTGAATTCGTCATATTCCACCAGGATCGGCACACGAAGCAGGCTGGCCGAAGCCAGCACATCTACGATCGCGGTCTTCAGCGACACCGGCTTGCCCAGATTCTCGGATAGTTCGCGGCGGCGGATGAGAATTCGGTCCCAATACTCCGCGCTTGCGGCTTCGGCCAGGTCGACCTGGGCCATAGTCCGAAAAAAAGAGCGCAGGAATTGGCCGCGGACCGACTCCTCAACGCCTTCAAGCGTCTCCACGAGGAGATCCAGGAAAGAGTCTTCGGCAGACGGCTGCGACTGGGCGAGGTCGCCGGGCTGGGGCGTCAATGGGTTTCGCAATGGGTTTATTTCCCTGTCAAGCAGGGAGCACTGCGGGGGTAACGACGTAGTAGCAAGGGACAGTCCAATCCGAGGCAGGTCTCACCGGGCGGCTACAATTTGCAATTCTCTAGAAACAATCGAGTTACAAAGATCGGGTAGCTTTCGGACCTAGCTTCCCGGCTTCTTTCACAGCTCGCGTGAAAATGGCTTCCACTTTCGCCCAGCTGGCTACCTGGAAAAAGCCCGGCGGGTATCTCATCCAATGGGCTTAAGAAATTCGACGCCTACCAAATGAACGTCTCCGGCCTCCTGCTGTCTCTTTACCCTCGCCTGGATCGGCGGCATGCCTGCCGGCACCAGCGCTGAGGAGGTGATCGACGGAGCGGGGATCGTCAGGGTCACGATTTCGCCCACGGACAAAGCTCGAGGGCACGTAATAAATGCTCCCAAAGCGCTGATGTCAAGTGTTTTAGCTAACTCCAAAAACTGTTCCCCGTGAAAATCCTTACCCCGAATGAAGAGAGGCACTTGGAGCTGGATCCTCTGCGCACGGCGTTGCTCGTCATAGACCGGCGTGATAACGGTACGCCGCTGCAGGATGTTTTCCCGAATGGCCATTGGTACCCCAGTAATAGTACTCATTTCTGAATCGCAATTTGAGTGCAACTCTCAAACCAAACTTCGGCCCAAGTAAGTCTATATATTGCAGCATTTTGTAGGGGTGCCCTTCCGCCGCTCTGCCGGGCCAAACCGTCGCGTATGCATTTTAACTCCCTTCCGTTTCCACGATTGTGCAAACTAGGACGCATTTACCATTGACTCTCCCTGGACCCTTTGCGAGAGTTGAATTTCGGGTGCGCTCCTCCTAAGTCGTTTCGCGACAGCAAGCCGGGGTGTGCTGTTCGGGCCTTCATTCGTGTATTGGAGAATCTGAATTGGCGAAAACCGCGACTCCGGAACAGAATGCTAACAACCAGCAGGTTTTTCAGCTGGTTGCGAGCCTGTTGGACGCGTTCGACCGCCCTCTGGTCGTAACCGACCGGTCCGGAAAAATCCTGTTCACAAATTTCCACGCTCAAGACCGCCTGAACGAAAAAGGCTGGAGTTCGAAGCCGGATTTGAATCTGTTTACCGATATTTTGCACGCCGACCGTCGCCAGATACTGACCCAACTCGAGGGCGGTGAGCAGGAACTCAACCTACCGGTTGAGGGCCCCCGCGGAAAGAGCCGGGCTCGGATTCGCTGGCTGCCAGAACCGGATTGGCTCGTCGTTTATATGGAGGCGGTTCCCACCGAGACCCCTGCGGACGCCGCCGAGATGCGCCAAACCGTCCAGGAGCTGATGCAGGAGCGCGAGATTACCTACCGCAACTTGCTAGCCGCGTACCTGCGGCTGCAGGAAGCCAACCGCCAGAAAACGGTTTTTCTGGCTTCGGCCGCCCATGAGCTAAAGACGCCGCTGGCAGTTATGAAGGGGTATTACGATCTGCTGCTCACCGGATCGCTGGGAAAACTCGATGATCGCCAGCGAGAAATTTTGCTGGAGTCCAAAGAAAGCTGCGATCGCCTGGTCCGGCTGGTTTCGATGTTCCTGAATTATTCGGCGCTCGAAAGCGGCAAACTCATTTTGCAACTGCGCGAGAACGATTTGCGCGACTGCATCCAGGATATTACCGGTCGATGGAGCGACGCGTTCAGCCGCGCAAAAGTGCGCTTGGAGTTGAAGGTGCATCCCGAGCTTCCGGTGTTCAAGTTCGATTACCAAAAAGTTCAGCAATGCGTGGCGAATTTTCTGGATAACGCACTGAAGCACACTCCCCCTGAAGGTTGCGTGACGCTCCTAGCTCAGCCGCATTTTTGGGAGCGGCGGACTTCGGAAGCCGCGCCAGCAAATGATCGTCGCCGCGGACGCGGCGGCCGCAACAACAGCATATTGGTTTCGGTTTCAGACACCGGGAGCGGCATCGCGGCGGAGTTCCACCAGGAAATTTTCGAGGAGTTCGTTCGCGTCGATCCTTCATCTTCAGGAATGGGACTGGGCTTGGCGATCACCAAGCGCCTGATCCAAGCACACCGCGGAAAAGTGTGGGTCGACAGCGTGATGGGAAGCGGGAGTACCTTTTCGTTTCTTTTGCCGATAAACGTAGAATAGAAGCCGAGTACTGGACGCGCAATCGCGTCCGCTAGGGAAAAAAATGGCCGCCAAAGAACACATTCTGGTCGTAGACGACGAACCGAGTATTCGCAAGTATCTGCAGACGCTGCTGGAAGTGGATGGATTTGGAGTGGAAACCGTCACCAGCGGCAAGGAAGCGCTGGAGCGGATCGGTTCGGGAGAGCAACGCCCCGACTTCATCATTCTCGACGTGCTGATGCCGGAGATGGATGGGCTGGAAACGCTGCGCCAGTTGATGCAGATTGACCGCAGCCTGAACGTCATCATGCTGTCGTGCTCCAACGAAGTCACGACTGTGGTCGAAGCGATCCGCATCGGCGCGCTCGATTACCTGACCAAACCGTTCGAGAAACCGGAGCTGGATGCGGCTTTTCTGAAGTGCCGTCAGAAGCAGGAACTGCGCTCCGAAAATAAGGCGCTTCGCGAGTATTGCGAAGCGATCACCGAAGATTTGTCGTTCCTGGCGGCCAGTCCGCAAATGCTGAAAATTCGGCAGCAGGTACTGCAAATCGCTCCGGTCGACGTTCCGGTGTTCATCAGCGGCGAGAGTGGAGTGGGCAAAGAAGTGATTTCGCGGATGATTCATCTTCGTTCGAACCGGCGCGCGCAACCCTTTGTAAAGGTGAATTGCGCGGCGTTGCCGGGCGAGCTGCTGGAATCGGAATTGTTCGGGTACGAGCAGGGAGCTTTCACCGGCGCGGTACGCGCCAAGCCCGGCAAATTCGAACTGGCCAACCGCGGCACGATTTTCCTGGATGAAATCGCGGAGATGAGCACCCACTTGCAGGCCAAGCTGCTGCACGTGCTGCAAGACGGACAGTTCTCGCGGCTAGGCGCCCGCGCTACGGTTAATGTCGACGTTCGCGTGCTGGCCGCTACGAACATGGACGTAAAAGACGCTATGCGGTCCGGACGCTTCCGCGAAGATCTTTACTACCGGCTAAACGTGCTTTCCATTCACGTTCCCCCGCTGCGCGAACGCACCACCGAGATTCCGTTGTTGTTCCGGCATTTTCTGGCGAAGTACAGCGAGAAGTATGCCAAGCCAGCGCCCGATCCTTCGAAGCATTTGCTCGAAGCGGCATTGCGCTACCCGTGGCCCGGAAATTTGCGCGAGCTGGAAAACTTCGTCAAGCGTTATGTGATTCTGGAAGACGACGAAGGCAGCTTCCGTGAATTGTTGGAAATGACCGGGCAGCAGCAGCGCACTGCTCCGCGCGAAGATGCAGCTCCGCCGAAAGAGCAAGGGTTGAAGGCGCTGGTCCGCGGATTGAAAGACGAAGCGGAAATGGAAGCGATCGCCGATGCGTTGGAAAAAACAAACTGGTGCCGCAAAGATGCGGCGAAAATGCTGGGCATTAGTTACAAAGCATTGCTGTACAAAATGAGGCAATTCAATTTGGATTCAGGCCGTGGCGCGCGCTCGGCGGCGGCCAGGGCGGCGAGGGAATTGGCAGCGAAAGAAGCGGCGGCGAAAGAGGGCGCCGCGAAGGAAGCCGCACCGGCCATTCGCGGATCCTAGCGCTGACTCATTTTGAGAATCGGTGCGGCGCAGATCGGCACAGTTCCATTACTAGGGCAAAGAGTTGCATAACTAGAGCACATTAGTCGAAATAGCTCTTCCGTTTCTGCCGGGGGTTAGACTAGTATGCGACTCGAAACTGCGCAGGCAGTCGGCGGGCGCAGACAGTTTGAGCTGTACACTTTCCAGAAGAATTTTTTCAGAGATGCTCGGTGCTGTGTTCAAAGGGGTTGGAAGCCTCTTTTGCGTCGCTTTGCATACGGGTTGACTCTGGTCACTAGTACTAAGTAGACGGCGCCGCCGCGGTGGAGGGTTTCAATCCTTTGGAAGAGGGATTGCACTTCCGAAACCTTGGGGATGTGTCGCAATCCAATCTGTTGGGGGAGGAGCGGTGGGGATGACGGAGCGTCGCACGGCACGCCGGTACGATTTGTCACTGCCAGTCAATGTCCGTTTACCGATCAATCGCGAGACCGCGGCTCACAGCGGCCAGACCCGCGACATTTCCACCCGCGGCGTTTATTTCATGATGCAAAAGGATCTTGCCCCCGGAACGGAAGTTGATTTTACGCTGACCCTGCCGGCGGAAATTACGCGTGGCGCGGAAGTATTCGTGCGTGCTCACGGGCGCGTGGTGCGCGTCGATAAGCAACAGGACGATCAGCATGAATCGATTGGCGTTGCGGCAGTGATCGAGCGCTACGACATTATTCGCGGTGAAGGGACTCCAATTTAAGTCCGACAGACAGCTCTTTTTAGCCTCCATCGCGCCTCGTTTTTTGTTCCAATCGCCGGCCCGATCCGGTGGCCTCCAGCGGTTGTCAGCCCCTCTCGCCCTCCGACCGGAACACGGAACCGCGATTCCCGAAAGTGCCTAGGATTTGCTGGTGGACGCATGTGAGTTCGGCCTTTGACCAGGGCCAATCCACAAGCACCAGCGACCGTACTAGCCACGTACTAGACTTAAAGTAATGGACATAGAGTTTTCCCAGCCAATCTGGAATTCCTTCAACTGTCTCCGTTCTTTAACGTCGTTTGGCGGCCCAGGTGCAAAGTTTAGCGTGGGGGCACGGGGAACCGCCTCACTCTATTCCGACGGACATTCATGGCATCTGCAGCTGAAGCGCGACTGGCGCCGGTACCAAACCCACTAGAACTTCCTCCGGACCACGTTTATTTTGGTCCGTCGCCGGCCATGCAAGTGGTTCGGCAACGCATGGAACGTTCCGCGGGACTGAACGTACCGGTCCTGATTCTTGGTGAGAGCGGCACCGGAAAGGAAATTCTGGCGCGTTTTATCCACGAACGCTCACCGTGGCGGCGTGGCCCGTTCGTCAAAGTGAATTGTCCCGCGATTCCCGGAACTTTGATCGAAAGTGAACTTTTCGGATTTCAGAAAGGTGCGTTCACCGGCGCGATCGCGGCCAAACCAGGCCGGATGGAAATGGCCCAGGGCGGATCGCTGTTCCTAGACGAGATTGCGGAGTTGGATTCCAACCTGCAGGCGAAGCTTTTGCACGTCCTACAGGATGGGTATTTCACCCGCATCGGCGATCACGAAGAACGCCGCATGGATGCTCGCGTGATTTGCGCGACGAATCGAGTGCTGCGTCAGGAAATCGAAACCGGCGGTTTTCGCGCCGATCTTTTCTACCGCATTAACGTCATCACCATCACCCTTCCTTCATTGCGCGATCGCCGCGATGACATTCCATATCTGGTCGATTATCTCCGCGTTCAATTTAATCGCCGGTTCAAACACGATGCCGCTCCGGTGTCGCGAGAAGCGTTGCAACTTCTACAGCAGCGTGATTGGCCGGGCAACATCCGCGAGCTGGAGAATTGTGTCGCGCGCTACGTAATCCTCGGATCCGAAGAAGCGTTTCATTCCGATCACGATTCTTCCGCCGAAAAGAAGGGCCTGCACATTTCGTACGAGCTGAATCAAGATGGCAACAACATCCCTTTGAAGCGGATCGCGCAACAGGTGACGCGGCGCATGGAACACGACGTGATCCTGAAAGTGTTGCAGGCCAATCATTGGAACCGCCGCAAGACCGCCGAGATCCTGAAGATCAGTTACCGCGCCTTGCTTTACAAAGTGCGCCAAGCCGGACTGCCATCCAAGCGTCCTCAAAGACGAACAGAAATCGAACTGGAAGAACTCTCCGAAACTCAATCCTAATTTCCACCGGCGTTTCGACTTCTAAACCTTGCCGCCGCCAAAGCTTTCATAATCACCGTATTACTACCCGTGTCTCTTTTGAAATCGTTCGCTCCATCTTGCTTGCCCGCGCCCTTCGATTCCGCTAGCCTGGAACTACGATGGCGAAGGCGTCCGCAAATTCCAAATTGAAAGTTTGTCTCTTGTCTCCGCACCCGATGGTGCTGGAGGAGTTTCGCCGCTTGCTCAGCGACTCCGGATTTCAGATTGTGGCGAACCAGCTGGAATCGATGCTGGCTCCGGATCTGCGAAATCTCGAGGTGCCGCGGGTGGCGGTGTATGTGATTGACGCGCATGCGGCGCGTCAGGCCACCGGAGCCTTGCTTGGCAACATTTTGGATCATAATCCTGCCGCCCGGCTGCTGGTGGTGGGCGATAATCTGAATGAATCTGACAGCTATACCCTTTTGCGTCAGGGAGTTAAGGGAATCCTGAACTACAAGGAAGCTCGCGAGCAGTTGCCTCGCGCGTTGCCTCTGGTCGCCTCTGGCGGTTTCTGGGTTCCGCGCGAAGTCTTATCGCGTTTTGTGGATTCGATCCTGACCACCACTCAAGGACGCAGGTTGCGCGGAGATTCGCCCGCCGAACTGAGCCGTCGCGAACAGGAAGTGTTGGCCGGGCTGCTTGAGAATCTGGCAAATAAGGAAGTCGCGGACCGGTTGCACATTTCCGAGCGCACCGTTAAATTCCACGTTTCGAACCTTCTCGCCAAGTTTGGCGTTCGTCGCCGCGCCGATTTGATTCTGCTGTGCTACCAGCGCCGAAGCGTTGGAACGTAATCTTTCTTTCTTGTTTCCGCTTTTCACTTTGCTGCAAATCTTCAAGAACGTAGTCCCGCTGGTATAATCCCAGAGCTATCCTGAATCTTGTTTAAACCAGTGGCCACTTTCTCCATCGAAAATTTCGGATGCCGCGCCACCGACGCGGATGCGGCGGCGCTACGCCGCAGTTTACTGGCGAGCGGACTGTCGCTGCTGAGTGATCACCAGCACGCGGATTTTGTAGTTCTCAACTCCTGTACGGTTACGGCCGCAGCGGATTCGCAGGCGCGTGAGGCCGTACGAAAAATTCACCGTGCCAACCCGGAAGCGCGAATTATTGTCACCGGCTGTTATGCGCAGCGCGCGCCGGAGGAAATTGCCTCGTTGGATGGCGTTGCCTGGGTGGTAGGAAATTCACATCAGACTGAAATTCCGGAACTGCTGCGCGATTTTCGAGGAAAACAGTTCGCGGGTTCGCCAGGGGATGCGTCTCCGACCACGACTGATTTCGTGGCCTTGTCTGCGCTTAATACCGATGCCATGTCCCTCGAGCGCGGGCCCGCCAAGATTTTGACCGGCGATATTTTTGCGCAGACGTCGCTCCAGGCTGCTCCGCAGGATGGCGTAGCGGGCGATCGCACTCGCCCCATTTTGAAAATTCAAGACGGCTGCGACAAGCGCTGCTCGTACTGCGTAATTCCCTTTGTGCGTGGCCGTAGCCGCAGCTTGGCGCCGGATGTAGTGGTGGAGGAAGTTCGCAAGCTGGTCCGTGCCGGCGCAAAAGAAATCGTGCTGAGCGGCATCAACCTTGGTTCGTATGGCCGGGATTTTCAGCCACGAACCACCCTGAATGAGATGGTTCGGCGTATCTTGGATGAAACCGCCCTCGAACAATTGCGATTCAGCTCCGTTGAGCCCCAAGACGTTACTGAGGATTTTGTCGGATTGGTCGTTTCTTCCGAGCGCATCGCGCGGCACTTTCATATTCCGCTGCAATCCGGTTCCGCGAAAATCTTGAGAGCCATGCATCGCTGGTATCGGCCGGCGCTTTATGCCGAACGAGTGAATCAAATTCGCCACGCGATTCCCGATGCCGCGATCGGCGCGGACGTGATCGTAGGATTTCCCGGAGAAAGCGACGATGATTTCCGGACTACCTATGAGTTTATCGACGTGCTGCCGTTAACTTATCTTCACGTATTTTCGTTTTCGGCTCGCCCGGGTACCAAAGCTGCGGAGTTCGACGCACCGCCAGTCGCGGCAACGGTGATTAAAGATCGAGCCCGCGCTCTCCGAGCTTTGAGTCAACGCAAGGCCACAGAATTTAGAGCGTCGCAGTCGGGTCGACGCTTGCGAGCGATTACGCTTGCGCGTGGCGGAACAAATTGGACGGAGGTGCTGACCAGCAATTACTTGAAAGCGAGGATTCCAGGGCGCCATCCAGCAAACCGCTGGTATGACGCGGAAATCTTCGCGGACGAAGAGTAATCGAGGAAGTGCAACTCGCCGGCGGCGACCCTAACTCTCGAAAATAACCTCGGCGAGGGCCAGATTTCCGCTGTGGGTGATCGTTAGCGAAATGTTTTTGACGCCCAGGCCATTGGCGATTTGCAATGCGGCTCCGGCCAGTTGCAGCGTCGGTTTGCCTCCGGGTTGGCGCACAACTTCCAGGTCGCGCCAGCGCACTCCGCGCCGCCACCCGGTGCCGAGGGCCTTCATACCCGCTTCTTTGGCGGCGAAGCGCCCAGCGTATCGTTCGAATTTGTTCTTAAAGCTTTCGCAGTAGGCAATCTCTTGGGGAGTGTAGAGGCGCTGCAGAATGGCCGTGCCATGCCGCGTGAGCGCGGCTTCAATGCGATCGATTTCAGAAATGTCCAGACCGAGTCCGATGATCAAGAGCACCTCAGATGCGCGAGTGTGCGTGGCGCGCGCGTTGGCGATTATACCTATATGACGCAGGCCTTCACGAAAACTGCAAAAAAGCCTGCGGCGACGCGAACCTCGCCGGCCAGAACCAAAGCTGTGCGCGAATGGAAGACTGGCAAAGCGCAAGGGTTGCAAATTCTCGAAGCGCCTGAGGTATCGCGCCTCAAATGGCTGGTGCACGGTTTCAGCACGCGTAGTGGCGGTTCGAGCCGGCTCGAACGCACCGAGCGCGGCGTAAAAAGTTCCGAAGAAGTCTTGAATCTCGGGTTCAACGAATGGGACCGGCCGGAACGTGTTTCCGCGAACCGCCAGAAGTTTTTCAGCGCGGTCGGTGCCGGCAAGATGCGTCCGGTTTTGCTGCGCCAGACTCACTCCGACATCGTTTATCTGGTTGGCGCGGCCAATATCCCGCAAGGCGAACGCGCTCCGCAGGGCGATGCACTCATCACTCGGGAACGTGGAGTTCTGCTTGCGGTACAAACTGCGGACTGCATCCCGATCCTGCTCGCCGATACGAAAAATCACGCCGTCGCGGCGATTCATTCGGGCTGGCGCGGAACGGCGCGGCGCATCGCGGAAAAAACGCTAGGCCGCATGCGAATGGAATTTGGTACGCGTCCCCAGGACGTAATCGCCGCGATCGGGCCGGGCATTGGCCAGTGCTGCTACGAAGTCGGCCACGAAGTAATCAAGGAATTTGCCACGATATTTCCCGCAGCGCGCGAGTGGTTTGACGGGCCCTTCGACACGCTCGAAAACGGCGATGCCGATTCAAACTGGCTGCCGTGGTTGACCATGCGGCCGCCTGGCCACGCGCCTCCGGCGCCTACGGCGAGGCTCGATTTGGTCGCGGCGAACCGTGCGATCCTGGCCGGCGCGGGAGTGCCGCTCAAAAGCATTGCCTCATCAAGTCTATGCACCGCATGCCGCCTCGATTTGTTTTTCAGCTACCGCCGTGAACGCATCACGGGCCGCATGATTGCTGCGATTGGAATCAAATAGCTGCGGCGGGGAAGAAAGAAGTCAAGAACGATTAGCGAGACGCTACACGCCTGAAATTTGCGAAAGAGAAGGGCCCGAAGTATTCCGCGCTGATTCTAGAACTGCCAGCTGCCCGCAGGCCGCCATTACATCCTGCCCTCGTGAATACCGCACGAATGCCGGAATACTTTTTTCGTTGAGGATGCGGCGGAATTCTTCGATTCGCGCCGGATTCGGCTTTTCGTACGGCAGGTCACCAGGATTCCACGGAATCAAATTCACTTTGACGCGCAGCTTCGCGACCAGTTTAGCGAGGCGTGCGGCGTCTTCAGGTGCATCGTTGAATCCGCCGAGCAGCACATATTCAAAGGTCAGGTGTTCCCAAGGGCGCAGCGGGTAGCGCGCGCAGGCCTCGAGCAGCTTTTCGATCGGATATTTGCGATTGATGGGCATGATCGCGTCGCGCTGTGCGTTGGAGGAAGCATTCAGTGAAATCGCCAGCTTCGGGCGAACCTTTTCCAGCGCGAGCTTTTCAATGCCCGGAATAATTCCGCTGGTTGAAAGCGTGGTGTGTTTTGGCGTGATCGCCATGCCGTTCGGATCGAGCAAAATTCTTAGCGCAGCCGTCACCGCGTCGTAATTCAGCAGTGGCTCGCCCTGGCCCATCAACACCACGTTGGTTTGCGGCTTCAGAGTCGCGCGTTGATCGTGCAATGCCATCAACACCTGACCCACAATGTCGCCTGCCGTCAAATTGCGAATCAACCCCAGAGTGGCGGTCAGGCAAAAATGGCAATCCACCGCGCATCCGGCCTGGGTAGAAATGCAGATGGTCTGCCGATTTTCCTCCGGCATAAAAACAGCTTCGACGGTCGCTGGCTTTCCAGCGGGCGCACCAGCATTTTCCGGAGCATCCAGCGCCAACACGTAGCGCACTGCTCCGTCCGACGATTCATATCGCCGCCGAACCTGGGGCAAGGTGATCGCGGATTCCCTCGCAAGTCGTTCGCGCAGCGCCGCCGGCAGATTCGTCATGCTCGCGACATCGAATCGGCGCTCCGCGTACAGCGCATGGTAAATCTGATCGGCGCGGTACGTGGGTTCGCCGAGCGATTGCACGAATTCCCGCAGCTCTTCCAGAGATCTTCCCAGAAGATTGAAAGGGTTATTTGCAGCCCGATGCGACATATTGTGTTGATGATAACACGTGGCTGGCTGGCAGATTTTCGAGTGCCCGCCATTCTCCGGAGGGATATAATGGGATGTAATCAGCCGGTTCTGCGTGCGAGGCGCCCTATGGCAACGATTCCATCTGTTGAAAATAAATCGCCGATGCAAGTAATGGGCATCGACGAATGGGTCAAAAGACTTTGCGCCATTCCGGAGAAGGATTTCTCCATCCCCTCGGTTTTCGAATTCACCGCGCGCAACGCGATCGAGCCCGAAACGCTGCAGCCCTACATGTACTACGCGAAAAGCCACTACACCCGAAACTTGATTCACAAATGCGAACTTTTCGAAGTTCTGGCCATCTGCTGGAACGTCGGCCAGGTCAGCCGGATTCACAATCATCGCGATCAGAATTGCTGGATGGTTACGCCCGTCGGCCGCCTGCGCGTACAGAATTTCCGGGTGGAAGATCGTGACGCCGCGCACGGCAACTGTAAACTCGTTCCGACCGATGCTTACGACATGGACCCCACGCATCCCGCCGTGGTCCAGCCCGAAGAACCGGTGCATCAGGTTTTAAATCTTCCGGAATTCAATCAGCAAGCGACCAGCGTGCACATCTACTCCTACCCCTATGCTTCCTGCGAAGTCTACTCAATCGACAAAGGCGCTTACAGCGACGTGCCGCTGCACTACTCGAGCGAATACGGAAAACTCTCGCCCGACGAAAAATTACTCTAGCTTCGCGTTGCGCCATCGTGCATGTACGACGCATGTGCGGATGGAAATAATCGCCGGGCGCATATGACATTTTTTGCTGCACCGTGCCACAATGGATGTATCGATGTCCGACTCAAATCATAAAGTTCAGCAGGAAGTTCTACCGAACGGGCTCGTGGTAATCACCGAGCCGATGGAGCACGTCCATTCCGTTTCGGTCGGGATTTGGCTGCGCAATGGTTCGCGCCGCGAGCCCGCCGAGCTGAACGGCATTTCGCATTTTATCGAACACATGGTGTTCAAGGGCACTACCCGCCGCACCGCCGAGGATATCGCTCGCGAAGTGGATAGCGTGGGTGGCATGCTCGACGCCTTTACTTCGAAGGAAATGGTTTGCTTCAATACCCGCGTCCTCGATGAGCATCTACCCAAGGCCTTCGACGTTCTGGCGGATATGGTTTTGGACCCGCGCTTTGCCGAAGACGAGATCGACCGCGAAAAATCGGTGATCCTGGAAGAAATTCGCATGACCCAGGACAATCCCGAAGACCTGGTGCATGAACTGTTCACCCAGAATTTCTGGTCGCCGCATTCGCTGGGCAAGCCGATTCTGGGCACGCCGGAAACGGTTTCGTCTTTTTCGCGCGATACCCTGCGCAGTTGGTTTACCAACAAATACGCGCCGAACAATATGGTGATCACCGCCGCGGGCCATTTGACCCACGCCCAACTGGTCGATCTGGTGAGCGAGCGTTTCTCCGATCTGCCCGCCGCGAAATTAGACCCGGCGGAGAATAAGCCGGAAGCGGCCCAGCACGTCACGCTGCGGACCAAGCACGAACTCGAGCAGGTGCATCTCTGTCTGGGCGTTCCGGCGTTGCCCATGACCGATAAGCGCCGCTTTGCCGTGGCCGTCCTGAATAATGTTTTGGGCGGCGGGATGTCTTCCCGGCTGTTCCAGAATATTCGCGAGCGGCAAGGTTTGGCGTATGCGATTTTCAGCGAGCTGAGTTCCTATCGCGATGCCGGCGCGCTTTCGGTATACGCCGGAACGTCGCTCGATACCGCCAGCCAGTTGATTCGTTCGGTGCTCGATGAATTCCGCAAGATGCGCGATGAGCCGCTGGAAGCGGAAGAACTGCGCCGTGCTAAGGATCATCTAAAAGGCGCGACGTTGCTTGCGCTCGAAGGTTCCGGCCAGCGCATGAACAGCCTGGCCCGTTATCACATGTACTTCAACCGCCACTTCACCGCGCAGGATTTGATCGCGCTGCTCGAAAGCGTGACCATCGAAGACGTGCAGCAACTGGCGCGCGAATTTTTCCAGCCCGGCCGCATGGCCGCCTCAGTGGTAGGAAACCTCAACGGCTTCAAACTCACCCAAGAACATCTCGCCATTTAGATTTGGTTAGATCTTCAGCACACCGATAAATTGACGCTCCCCATGCGATGATTTAAATTCCCTTCGACGGAACGGAGGGATGCCCATGAGCAGGTTGCCGATTGCCAGCGTGATACTCGCGGTGCTTGTGTGCTCAAGTGTGGGCAAAGCGCAAAGCGTTCAAGTCAGTCCGCAAAATCGAACAATTGAACTTGCGGCGAATAGTTCGATCGAGGTGACCGCGGACCAGGTGACCATTACGGTGGGCTATCACAGCTACGGTTCAACCCACGATGCGGCGTTCGCGGAAAATGCACGAGTGGCTACGGCGATATTGAAGGCTTGGAAAGATGCGGGCGTGCCGGAAAAGGAAATCTCTACAGGCTCTTTGAATTCCCACGTCACCGCAGAAGAGGATCTGAAGAACATGACGCCCGCCGAACGGAGGGAAAAACAGTTCGAAGTTGATCAATCCTGGAGGGTCACCCAAAAATTCGAAGTTGCGGCAAAGCTTCTCGACATCGCGGTCAATTCGGGCGCAAACGACGTTAGTGACCCCGAATGGAGTTTGGCTGATCCCGATGCCGCGGACGCCTAGGCCTACGCATCCGCACTCGAAAAAGCACGGGCGACCGCGGAGCAATGGCCAAGTCCTTTGGAGGTAAGGTAGGAGCGCTGCTCTACGCGAGCAACGAGTCCAAGCCATCTCGTTTTACTTCAATGGAGACAGTAGAGGTAACTGGCGTGGTTGAGAAAAATCATTCAGCCAGGCCCGACACGAAGCTTCTGCCTCAAAAGATCGAAAAAACCGGATACGTCCGAGCGATTTTTGCGCTCGAATAAACAGCGGCCTAGTGGCGAGTGTGCGACTTCGGGTTGACGCGCGTGCCGCAGTTTGCCATTATCCATCTGGCGCTGCATTCGCTCGAAATTCGCTGGCGCGCCGACACTGGGGAAATCGAATCTCGTTCCGCATATCAATTCTGGCCTCGGGCAGCACAGGCAACTCCACGTTGCTCGAATCGGGGTGCACGACTCTCCTCATTGACGCCGGACTCGGGAAAAAAGAAATGCTGCGCCGGTTTGAAGCGCTGGGCCGCGCGCGTCCGGAGCATGTCGACGGAATTTTGGTCACGCACGAACACAGCGACCATTCGAACGGCCTCGCGCAATTGTCTCGTGACTGGAAATGTCCTGCGTATCTGACCGAACCGACCCACCGCGAAATCCTGAAGATGTACGAGCCCGGCCCGAAAGCGAAAATCGAGCGGACGGTCTACATTCGTCCCGGAATCAAATTCACCATCGGCGACATTGAAATCACGGCGTTCACGATCCCGCACGACGCGGCCGATCCGGTGGGCTATTGCTTCAGCGCGAATGGCAAAAAAGTCGCGATCGTCACCGATCTTGGTTACATGCCCGAGCTGGTCAAGCATCACCTGCGCGAATGCGATTTGCTGATCCTCGAATCGAATCACGATTTAGAAATGCTGAAGGTCGGCCCGTATCCCTGGTACATCAAGCAGCGGGTGATGAGCCGCACCGGGCATCTTTCCAATACGATCGTCAGCGAATTTCTGGCCGATGCGGAAGTCTTCGACGGCCGTGCTTTACATTTGGTGCTGGCTCACGTCTCGGAGCAAAATAACACTCCCGATCTCGCGCGCATTTGCGCGGAAGAAGCGTTGAATCGCCGCGCTTCCGATTTTCCGTTCCGCGGCACGCTGCACGTCGCCTCCCAACGTATTCCTCTCGGCCCCTTCGAGCTGTAACGGCAGGCCTCAACCTTCGCGGCCGTTTTTTCAGGTATTATTAACTTGAGGCATCTTCTGCGCGAGCGCATCGCCAATTTCGAGGAGCGCGCTTTGATTTCACGCTATACCCGCCCGGAAATGGGCCGCATTTGGAGCGAAGAAAACCGATTCCAGAAATGGCTCGATGTGGAGCTGGCCGCCGCCGAAACGCTGGCGGAAGCGGGAATCGTTCCGCGCGGAGCGGCCCAAAAGCTGCGCGAACGCGCGCGCATCGATGTTAAGCGCATCAACGAAATTGAGGCCAAAGTACGTCACGACGTAATCGCCTTCACCATGGCGGTGCAGGAAACCGTCGGCGACACCGAAGCGGGACGCTGGCTGCATTACGGCCTCACCTCGAATGATGTGGTGGACACCGCGCAGGCGCTGTTGATTCGCGAAGGCTCGCACCTGATTGAGAAGAAAATCGAAGCGCTCGGCGAAGTGCTGGAACGCCGGGCCTGGGAGTTCAAAGACACGCCGGAAATCGGCCGCACGCATGGAATCCACGCGGAGCCAATAACGTTTGGCCTGAAAATAGCGAACTGGTATGCGGAAAATCGCCGCGATCTCGCGCGCTTTCAAGTGGCCGCACAGCAAATGGCGGTCGGCAAGATTTCCGGGGCGGTCGGGACCTGCACGCACCTGGGTCCGGAAATCGAAGAGAAAATCTGTCAGCGCCTTGGCTTGGCCACGGCGCCCATTACTTCGCAGGTAATCGAACGCGATCGCCACGCGCAATATCTTTCCACGCTCGCCGTCGTGGCGGCGTCGCTCGAACGCATCTGCACCGAAATTCGCCACCTGCAGCGCACGGAGGTTCGCGAAGTCGAGGAGCCTTTTGGCGGCGAGCAGCGCGGCAGTTCGGCCATGCCACACAAGCGCAACCCGGTTTCGAGCGAGCAAATTTGCGGGCTAGCGCGCGTGGTGCGCGGAAATGCCACCGCGGCGTTCGAAAATATCGCGCTATGGCACGAGCGAGACATCTCGCACAGTTCGGTCGAGCGCATCATTCTGCCGGATTCCACGACCCTGGTGGATTACATGCTGCACAAGACCACGGAAATCGTGGCCAATATGAAAGTCTTCCCGGAACGAATGCAGCGCAACCTGAACGCGACGCTCGGTTTGGTTTTCTCCGGCCAATTACTGCAGGACTTGGTGGAACATGGCGCGCCGCGCGAAGACGCTTACAAATGGGTTCAGATTCATGCTATGGCGGCGTGGGAATCGGAAACCAGTTTTCGCGATCGCGTGGCCGGCGACGCGAATGTCCGGAAATTCATGGACGAAAAGGCGCTGGCGCATACCTTTGACCTGCACCGTCAGTTGCGCGCGGTGGATGCGATTTTCCGGCGGGTCTTCGGATCCAGAACGCCTGAGGCGTAGTCCGTCGAGCGAAAATCTTCAGGCTGCGGCGAGATACACGTACCGCAGAAAAAATAAAATCGTCAAAACCCAAACGACCACGCTGATTTCGCGGAATTTGCCGGTCGCGATCTTCACAATCGTGTAGAAAATCACTCCGAAGCTTAATCCCGTCGCAATGCTGAACGTCAACGGCATGGCCAGCATAACGACAAACGCCGGAAAGCCTTCGGTAAAGTCGGCCCAATCGATGTGCGTCACGGACTGGGTCATCAGCGCGCCAACCAGCACAAGCGCGGGTGCCGTCGCGAACTGCGGAATCGCGGCCGCCACCGGAGAAAAGAACATCGCGGCCAGGAATAACGCGCCAACCAGCATGCTGCTGAGTCCAGTGCGCGCTCCGGCGGCAACTCCCGCCGCGCTCTCGATGTAACTGGTGATCGTCGAAGTTCCGGTCAGCGAACCGACCACGGTTCCCACCGCATCGGCCATCAAAGCGCGCCCGACTCGCGGAATCTTTCCCTCCCGCACCAAGCCAGCTTGTTCGCACACCCCGACGAGTGTGCCAATGTTGTCGAAGAGATCCACGAACAGGAACGCAAAAACAATTTCGAAGAAGCCCAAATGTAGCGCGCCGCGGATGTCGAGCTTCAGGAGCGTAGCCGCTGGGTGCGGCATGGAGACCAAGCCGGTCGGCCAGTGGGCCAGTTTCAACAAAATCCCGAGCAGCGTAGTGCCGAAGATCCCGAGTAAAATCGCGGCGCTGATTTTCCGCGCCATCAAGACCAACGTCAGTACCAGGCCAAAGCAGGCAATTTGAACTTCGCGGTCCGAAAAATTGCCCAGGCCCACGAATGTCCCGGGATTAGCCACCACGATTTTCGCGTTGCGCAATCCCACGAACGCGATGAACAGGCCAATGCCCACTACCGTGGAATGCTTTAGCGCATCGGGAATTCCGTTGACGATTTGCTCGCGAATGCGGCTGACGGTAAGAACTAAGAAAAGTACGCCGGAAAGAAAAACCGCACCGAGCGCAGTGGGCCACGGCACATGCATGCCCAGGCAGACCGCATACGTGAAATACGCGTTGAGCGACATGCCCGGCGCCAGAGCCAGCGGATAGTTGGCCCACAAGCCCATCACGATGGTCGCGATCGCCGAAGAAATACAGGTGGCGAAGAGGACGCCTTCCGCCGGCATCCCGGATTGCGAGAGGATCTGGGGATTCACGACGATGATGTAAGCCATCGTCATGAACGTGGTCAGGCCGCCCAGCATTTCGCGCCGCACCGTGGTTTCGTTCTCGGCGAGGCGGAAATATCTTTGGATGAATCCTGGGGAGCCGGCGGGCGTGCCGTTCATTGGGCGATATTGTACCCGGTTGCTATTGGACGCGCTGAATGTAACGAGCTTCGGAGGTGTCGACCTTGATTTTGTCGCCATTCCCAACGAAAGGCGGGACGTTGACGATCAGACCGGTTTCCAGTTTCGCCGGCTTCATCACCGCGCTGGCTGTCGCTTTCTGGATGCTCTGCTCGGTTTCGACCACGGTCAAATCGACGGTGTCGGGCAGCAAAACGCCGATGGGCTTCTCGTCGTAATACTCGATCTTCACCGGCAGATTTGAAATCAAATAGTCTTTGGTGTCGCCGACGATGTCGTCCTGCAACGCGAGCTGCTCGTAGTTCTCGATGTTCATGAAGTGATGGCCATCGCCGTCGCTGTAAAGATATTCGAACGGAATTTCGTCCACCACCACTTTTTCCAGGGTTTCTTCCGCGCGGAACCGGTAATCCTGCATGTTGCCGTTGCGCAGGTTACGCATTTTCGTCTGCATCGAGCCGCGCTTGTTGCCGGGCGTGCGGTGGTCCACGCTATAGATGACGCAAAGATCGCCCTCGTGCTTGATGATCATTCCGGGGCGCAATTGTGTTGCCTTGATCATTTCCTGCTCCTGAATTCTGGTTTGAAGATTTCCCGCGTAAGGTCTGCGGACACCCTTGAGCGCTCGAGTCCGCTCGCAGCGCGCATTTTGTGCACTTGGGGAACCTCGATTATAGCGATGCCAGCGGCAGCGGGTCAATGCAGGTTAGACGGGCTAGGGAGTAGGCCTATCCGCAATCCGGTTAACCGGCGCGAAGCCTTATTCGTAGCGCAAGCAGTCGATGGGATCCAGTTTGGCGGCGACGCTGGCTGGGTAATAGCCGAAGAACAGCCCGACGCTCACGGAGATGATGAAGCCGATGGCGATCCATACGTAGGACAGCGTGGCTGGGATTGAAGGCACCAGCGTGCGAACCAATATGGATAGGCCGGCGCCCACCAGGATGCCGATCGTGCCGCCAACCAAGGTTAAAACCACGGCTTCCAGCAGAAATTGCAGGCGAATATCCGCCCGGCGTGCGCCAATCGCTTTGCGTACGCCGATTTCCTGCGTCCGCTCGGTCACGGAAATAAGCATGATGTTCATCACGCCCACGCCGCCAACCAACAGGCCGATCGAGCTGATTATGGTGGTGAGAATGACCAGCGCTCCGGTCAGTTGATTCCACAGGTTGCTCAAGAAGTCCGGGGAACTGAGCTCGAAGTCGTTGTCCTTATCCGGCGGCACACGACGCAGGCGGCGCATCGCTTGAATCACTTCACTCTGCGCCGTGTCCACATTTACATTTTTCGGCACGGTGAAGGCGATGATCAATTCTTTCGAGCCGGGATACTTCTTCCGGAAGTCGCTCAGCGGAATGATGGCGAAAATGTCTACGCCCGGACCGAGAAACAAGCCTTGGTCGTGTTCGAATACACCGATGACTTCGTAGCGGGCTCCGTTGAGGCGAACTTCCTGGCCCAGCGGGTCGGTGTTGGGGAAAAGCGATTCGGCGATAGCGGCGCCAAGCACTACGACCTGGCGGGCGTGCTCTTCGTCAAACGCGCTGATGAACCGCCCGCGATTAATCGAAAATAACGGAATGGCCTGGGTGTATTCCGGCTGAGCGCCGCGCACAATGACTTTCTCGACGCTGTGGTCTCCGCTGCTGATCAGGTTGCTGTCGCCAAAGAAAAACCCGCGGGTGCCCACGGTGGTCACAAACTCCACATCGGGCGCAGCGTCGCGGATGGCATCGGCGTAGGTGTATTCAATGTATCTTCGGGTGCGAATGCGCTCCGGCATGCGCGACGGGTCCATCGCTGGCGGGAATCGCGTCAGAAAGTAGGTACGCGAACCGAGCGACTCCACTTTGTCCTGCACGAATTTGTTCAGCCCCTGAATGATCGCAGCCATCGAAATGACCGACGAAACGCCGATAACGATACCCAGCACGGTCAAAGCGGAGCGCACTTTGGATGAGCGCAGCGTTTCAAGCGCCGCCAGAAAATTCTCCCGAGTCTGGGCCAGGGTCATGATGGCCATCAGTCCGACCTCAAGGCTACGACCGGATCAAGTCGGGACGCGGTCAGCGCCGGATAGATTCCGAAGAACAGCCCCACCGCCGAACTGAAGACCAGGCCGAAAACCACCATCCAGGTCTGCGCGGACGCGGGAAACGGGGTGTAGGTGCGCAAACCGAACGCCACCAAGAATCCCACGCCGACGCCAACCAGCCCGCCACCGATACATTGCATTACGCTTTCCAGCATGAACTGCCGCAGGATGTCCTGCTGGGTCGCGCCCATGGCGCGGCGCACGCCAATCTCGCGCCGGCGCAGAGTAACGCTCACCAGCATCACGTTCATGATCACGATGCCGCCAATCATCACGGTGATGGCGCTGACCATGATAAATACCGCAAAAAAAGCCCCGCTGATGCTGCGCCACAGCGCCATGTAGCTTTCCTTGGTGCCGATGAAAAAATCGTCGTCCATATTGCCGATCAGATGGTGTCGCGAACGCAGAATCAAATGCGCCTGGTCTTGCGCCTGCTCGAAATTCGGGGCGCTGGCTTTGGCGTTGATGGTGATGCTGGAATGAATCCCCTGGGTCCGCAGGAAAACCGAAAGCGGGACGATCACGAAATTGTCCTGGTCCTGGCCGAAAACGCTGCCGATTTTTTCCATCACTCCGATCACTAGAAATTCGTCGTTGCCGATCCGTACCGAACGGCCCAGGGGATCCAGACCCAGAAACAGCTCATGCACGATAGTGTCGCCAATCAGGCAAACATTGGTCCTTTTGGCGGCTTCGGAGGGCGTGAAAAAACGGCCGAACTCGACCGTTTTCGAATCGATGTCCGCCATGTTCGCGGTTTGGCCGTAGAGGCTGACGTCCTGCACCTCCTTGTCGCCGGACCGCGCTTTGACTGTTGCTGTCGCCGTGGCGCCGACTTCGTCGCAGGCGGTGCAGGCGTCGGCCACGGCGGTCATATCCTCAACTTCGATCTTGCGGAATTTCAGGGCCTTGATGATGACGTTGAAATCCGTGACGGCGAAAGGAGTGCGCGCGATCTGAAATACGTCGGTGCCCAGATTGGCGATCTTGTGCTCTACATATAGGTTCGCGCCCTGCACGATGGTCATGACCGTGATGAGTGTGGCCACGCCCATGGTCAGGCCCAGCACCGTCAAAGACGCGCGAAGCTTGTGGGCGCGAAGAGCGCTCAGGCACTGCGCGAGATTGTCGCTGACCAGAAGCATAGCGGCAGATAAGGTTTATACCGTTAAGTTAACAGATTCTCGTGCGTCAGGAACGATTGCCAGGTCGACAGGCGCAATTGTTCCTATTTAGATTACGGGGTGAGATGGACCGAAGTTACACGTCTGAAGTCACCTGGTTCAACGGACGAACCAGCGTTTCAGCAAGACAATAAGGGGGCTATTTCCCGGTGTAGACGACACGCCAAATGGAATTTGAGCCATCGTCGGTGAAGAGCAGCGAGCCATCGGACGCAACGGCCATACCCACGGGTCGCCCCCAGACTTTACCGTTGTCCAGGACAAAGCCGGTCACAAAGTCCTCGTAGTCACCGCTGGCCTGGCCAGTCTGGTGGAGCGGTACGCGGATGACTTCGTAGCCGGCGCGCGACGCCTTGTTCCAGGAACCGTGTTCCGAAGCGAATATGTCGCCTTGATATTCGGCCGGGAACTGCTTGCCGGTATAGAAGGCGAACTGCAGAGAGGCGTTGTGCGGCTGCAGCAGCACATCGGGCGTAATCACTTTGTCTTTCAGTTCGGGATGCTCGCCCTTCAACCGCGGGTCTTGATTACCACCCATATACCACCAGGGCCAGCCGTAAAATCCGCCGTCCTGCACATGGGTGATGTAGTCGGGAACCAGATTGTCGCCGAGTCCATCGCGCTCATTCACCGAACACCACAGCTCGCCGGTTTGCGGATCGAAAGCGATACCGCCGCCGGCGTTGCGGATGCCGTAGGCGTAGATGCGTATTCTGGATCCATCGGGATTAAATTCGAGAATATCGGCGCGATTCTTTTCGCTGGGATGAGTGTCGGGATCATCGAGGTTCGAGCCCGAGCCGACAGCGACAAACATTTTCTTGCCGTTCGGCGAAAATATCACGTCGCGGGTCCAGTGCCCTCCGGGTCCGGGCAGATCCACGATTTTTTGCGCGGCACCTCGAGCCTTTAAGTCTCCATTCTGGTATGGCAGGCGGACGACGGAAGTCTCATTGCCCACGTAGATCCACTGCGGATCCGGTCCCGGCGGGTAGAACGAAAGACCATATGGATCGTCCAAGTGCGTAGCGAATGTTTCCATCTGTTGCGGCTTGCCCTCTGCGGTGATTCCCCGAAAGACTTTAATTTCGCCTGCTTTCGCCTCCACCAGAAAAATATCGCCGTTCGGAGCGGTTCGGATCAAGCGCGGATTCTTGAGGCCCGTGGCAAACTGCTGCACCGAAAATCCGGCGGGAACTTTGGGCCAGGCGTCCGCAGGCCGCGGCACAACTTTTGGGCTGTTCCCGGCGGATGACGTGGCGTAGGGCTGAGGAAGATCCGCCACCGTAATCTTGCGGGTTGCGCCGGGCTTCTCGAAGCGGTAGTCGGTGAATGGCGCAGTAGGTGCGGGCCCGCCAGCAGGCGGCCCCGAGTCAGCATCGGCGCTAGCTTTTGCGCTTGGCGCCGGTGATTTTCCGCTTCCCAACGTCTTAATGTAGGTGACGATTTGCCAGCGCTGGTTCTCCGGTAGGCTGGCCCAGGCGGGCATTCCGTTATCTACCGCGCCCTTAGTAATGAACCAGAAAATCGCGCCATCGGTTGCGGCCTGCGTCGGATTTTTGGCCACGGCCGGAATATTGCCCACACCTTGACCCTTATCTCCGTGGCACAACGCGCATTTTTTGGCATATAGATTGGCGCCAGCTTGAGCCGCGTCGGCGTTGCCCGCCAACGGGTTTTTCGTTTTGCTGGCGGCGGGCGGCGCGTCGTGAAAGCCAGCGGCTTGCGCGTTCGTGTTTCGGGGAAAAGCGCATGCCGCTACCAAGAGGACAAGAGCGGCAATGACTGGTGCGGCATTTCCGATTATGAAGGGACGCTCGACTTTGATCTCGAACGGTGCGATTTGCACGGAAGCCTCCGGAGCGTGGACTCAAGTTGGACGAAAACCGAACCAAAAACGGTGCACGAACGGCCCACATTTTACCTGCTTTCGCGGATCAGGCGAAATACATGCCTCGTGGTATGTCGCTGGGAGCATGGGCTTTCCTTCTAACCCAGGACGTGACGCGCTTCGGCCCGTACGAAAGAGTTAACGCACCGCGAAAACACTGTGCAATTTCCCGCGAACTATGCTAGAGTTGCCTTGCGCTTAATACCGCGGTTGTGTAGTGCGGCCTCTGGTGAGTCGTTGATCTGAGATTACCCGCCCTTCAGTTCTCTCCGTAAGTCATTCAGCGTAATTTAAAACAGCTGGCCAGACCAGTTTGCGAATTCGACCTACACCTCGATGTGTACGTGTGTATCGCGACGGCTCCGCCAAAAAGAGGCAATACCAGATGGAAAGCAATACCGCATCACTATTTTCACAGATGGCGATCTCCGCTTATACCCAAGAGCGGCTCGCTTTCGCCAAGTTTTCAGTTCCTACGCCAGTGCAGGCCACAGCGATACCGCAAGCACTTGCAGGAAAAGACGTGCTCGCGACCGCGCAGACCGGAACCGGCAAGACGCTGGCGTTCTTGATTCCGGTCATCGAACGCATGCTGCAGGAAAAGACTCCGGGGATCACCGCTCTCGCGCTGGTGCCCACCCGGGAATTGGCCATGCAGGTGGTCGCGCAGTACAACGCACTTCGCGGGAAGACTCTCGGTCCGGCGGCGCTCGTCGTCGGCGGATTGTCCGAAGGCTTGCAACTCTCAGCTTTGCGTAAAGGCGCAAGGATTGTGGTGGCCACCCCCGGACGGCTCGAGGATTTTCTTTCGCGCAAGCTCGTACACTTCCGCGATCTTCGCGTGTTGATCCTCGATGAAGCGGATCGCATGCTCGACATGGGATTCCTTCCGGCGATTCGCCGAATCGTATCGATCCTGCCAAAAGACCGGCAGACCATGTGCTTCTCGGCGACCATGGAAGCGTCCGTGGCTCATCTCGTTAAGGACTACATGAAGAATCCGGTGCGACTCGCCTTCGGATCGATCCTGAAGCCTTCCGAAAATGTCCGCGTGCAGGCTTTCGAAGTGGCCAGCGACAAGAAATTGCCGTTGCTGCATCGTTTGCTGCACAAGGAAGCGGGCAAGGTTTTGGTATTCGCGCGCACCAAGCGCGGATGCGAGCGCCTGGCCATCACGCTGGCTCGTGACGGCTTTGCCGCCGCCATGATTCACGGCGGGCGCACCCAATCGCAGCGCACCGCGGCGTTGACCGGTTTTCAGCAAGGACGTTACCGCGTTCTGGTGGCGACTGACTTGGCTTCGCGCGGCATTCACGTGCAGGATATCGCGCACGTGATCAACTACGACCTGCCGGATATCGCGGAGAATTTCATTCACCGCGTGGGCCGCACCGGCCGCGCCGGCGGGCAGGGCGTAGCGTCCACGCTTTTCGGCCGCGAACAACGGTCGGAAATGCTGGCGCTCGAACGCACCCTCGGCCTGCGCATGGAACGCATGCGGGCCGAAGGCGACCCGGGCGAAAAGCAACCGCCCCCGATGAAAAGCGCACTGGAGCGTTTTCAAACCAACACAAAATCACGCATTGACCGCTTGCCGGGAGAAATCCTACAAGCGCAGATGTAATAACCGGCCCCAAGCTGGTGAGCAGCGCGGCGTTTCAATACGCGGCTGCGTCCGGAGACAAAGCAAGGTTTTAGATTTTAGAAGGTGAAAATTGGAAATGCAGGAAAAACGGCGGCCTACTGGCCGCCGTTTGATTTTTCCGGCGTCGTGTGGCCCGAGGCCATTATCGCCTCGACTTCATCGGCCGTGCGCGGCAAGTGTTCGGTGAGGATTTTGTAGCCATCGGCGGTAACCAGCACATCGTCTTCGATGCGCACTCCGATTTTTTCCTCAGGAATGTAAATCCCCGGCTCGACGGTGATGATCATTCCGGCCTCGAGCGGCCGGTTACGGTCGCCCGGGTCATGCACGTCGAGTCCCAGATGATGGCTCACTCCGTGAATGTAGTATTTCCCCAGCGGCTGACCGTCCTTGTCCTTCCCGTGGGTATTGATGTAATCCATACTGATTTGCATCAGGCTGTCTTTGCCGCCCGATAGCTTGGCGCCGGGCTTGACCGCTGCGATTGCGGCGTTTTGCGCGCCGAGAACGATGTCGTAAATTTCGCGCTGGCGCGGAGTGAATTTTCCGTTGGCCGGCAGGGTGCGGGTGATATCCGCCGCGTATCCGCCGTATTCTCCGCCGACGTCAATTACCACCACATCGCCATCCATAATCTGATCGGTCAACGCGCTGTAGTGCAGCACCGTGGAATTCAATCCGGTGCCGACAATCGGCGCATAGGCTTCGCGTTCGCATCCCCCCATTTCGTGGACTTCTTTCATGTGTGCCGCAATTTGATATTCGTACAAGCCGGGCCGCATATCGCGCATCGCGGCGAAGTGAGCGTCGACCGAAAGATCGACAGCCTTTTGCAGCAGCGCGATTTCGCCTGGAGACTTTACCTGGCGCATGGCGTAAATCGAGGGTGCCGCGTCTTTTATATTGGCCGCCGGCATTGCGGAATGCACGAACGCGAGCGCGTCGGTAAAATGCGGATATCCATCTTCAACTTTTGGCGGAAGAATGGTGTAAACCGTTTTGTAGGCTTTCGCCAGCGTTTCCAGATCCGTTTTCAGTTGGGCGTAGGGACGAACGGTTTCGAATCCGGTCTTCTGCGCAATGCCCGGATCGTCCGGGCCCATTTTCGGGCCATCCCATTTTTCCAGGCGTAGATCGCGCGGCGGCAGGTAAAGGATTTCGCGCGGCCCTTTCGCCTCGCCGGGCTGCGCGGAATCCGGAAGCAGGACGATGGCCGCGTCCGGCTCGGAATCACCGGTCAAATAATAGAAATTGGGTTCTTGGAAAAATACCGCGAATTCGGAGGAGTCTTCGCGGCTGGTGTAAGCGAAGAGCACCAGCGGTCCGTCCAGTTGGGTGCGAAGCTTGGTCCGGCGGGCTTGATATTCCGCGTTGGGTTGCGGGAATCGCGCCTCCGCAAAAAAAGACAGCAGCGAAAACGCGATTACGAGTGCGGCGCAACGCGCAGTCACAGTCCGAAATTTCACGGTGATTTCCTTTGTTCAGGGATAGGAACGACTTGCTCCGGATAGACGCGCAGGACGCGCGCGCGTTAGCCGCGAGGCCCAGAAACGCCGGCCAGAACTAGAATCCCGGCGCGCCAGTCGACGCGGGACGAACTTCTCCCGATTCCACTACGCCAAATCGCAAACGTTCGAGATAGGTCTGCGCTAGAGACATCAGGCCGGTGTAGAGGTAGCCCCACACGAAAAGCAGCAAGAAGGGAACGGTGGCGTAGTTTTCATTTTGCAGGGCATAGAAAACCGCGCCCGCGAAATAGAGCCCGAGCCCTACTTCGGCAAACGGCATCCAGCCCGCGCTCTTGTGGTATTTCTTTTTGGCCCATGCGTCGGCGCCCTGAGCCCGGCCTTCCACTCGATATTTCGGCGTGCGCACAAATTCCGATTTGACCCCGGCGATCGCTTCAATCACCGCCATCGCATTGCGCACCGAAAGTCCAATGCCCACGGCCATGACGAAAGGCAGATACAAAAAGGTGCGCTTCCAGGTCTTCGGATACAACGCGCGTTCCGCCGCCAGATAGAACGATGAAATCGAACAGGTGGAAGCGAGAAACAGCGGCAGGTCGATAATCAGCACCTGCACCCAACCCTGATAGAACCGCACGATCATGGCCGGCAGCAGAATAATCGACATGAAAACCATCAGCGGATAACTGATGTTCGCGGTCAAGTGAAAAACAGCCTCCGCCTTCACCGCCGCGGGCACTTCCGAACGCAGCACGCGGGGCAGGATTTTCTTTGCCGTCTGCATCAAACCCTTGGCCCAACGCGCCTGCTGTGATTTGAACGCGCTCATCTCGACTGGCAATTCCGAAGGGCAATCGATCTCTGGCAGATAAATGAAGTGCCAGCCGCACAGTTGCGCCCGGTAGGAAAGGTCGGTGTCTTCGGTCAGCGTGTCGTGTTGCCAGCCGCCGGCGTCTTCAATGGCGATCCGCCGCCAGATTCCAGCGGTCCCATTGAAATTAAAAAACAGCCCGGTGCGGAACCGCGAGGAATGTTCGATTACGAAATGCCCATCGAGCAGAATCGCTTCCACTTCGGTCAGCGCGGAGTAGTGCCGGTTGATGTAGCTCCAGCGGGTCTGCACCATCGCCAGTTTCTGATCTATAAAATAGGGCACCGTGCGGCGCAGAAAATCGGCAGGCGGAATGAAATCCGCGTCGAAAATGGCCACGAATTCGCCGCGGGCCGACTTCAAACCTTCTTGCAGCGCACCGGCCTTGAATCCTTCGCGATTATCGCGATGAATGTGGCTGATCGGCACGCCCAATTGCCGGTAGCGCTCCACGCAGTTGGCCGCGACTTCCCGCGTTTCGTCGGTCGAATCGTCGAGCACCTGAATATCGAGCAGTTCGCGGGGATAATCGAACGCGGCAATCGCCTCCACCAGGCGTTCGATGACGTATTTCTCATTGTAAATCGGAAGCTGAACCGTGACCTGCGGCCACGCGGAAATTTCGGGCGGCGGACCCGCGATGCGTTTGCGATTTTTGTAGTAGTTGTAAACCAGCGCGTAGCGATGAATGCCGTACACTGCCAGAATCGTCATCACCAGGAAATACGGAATCATAATGGCGACGTCGAAACCGTTGATGGCGTACAGGCCGCGAAAGGGATTCAGGCTCGCATCCGTATTTCGCCGCCAATAATTCGAAAACGGATTGTCGGCCGTCGAGGCTAGCGCGGCGACACTGATTCCCGCATCCGTCAATGAGTTGTAGAGCCAGATCACTGCGTTATTTGTCTCCCGAAACCGACAAAACCGGGCCGATCTTGCGGTCGGCGCTGTCGCGCTAAACAACTGATTATACGGCTCTAAGTCGCCCTGTCAACGGAGTTGACGTTCCACTCCGGGTGCAATGCATAAGTTGACTTGTACTCAGCCGACTTCTACCATGCCTGCAACGCGCCGGGCTAGCCCCGCGCGAATCACGGAGAATTTAGAGATGAATTCGCGCCATGTCCGCCTGACGCTCTTACTGCTCGCCATCCTGCTGGCATCAACTGCCGTGGGCTTTGTTGCCGCCCGTCTACTCGCACTGAACGAGGGCCAGACCGCGCATGCCGCCAGCGCGACGCCGGCTCCGGGAGCGCAAAAAGGTTCCGATGACCCGCGCTTGGCGAAAAGCTATCGCTTCGATCGCGGCGGCTGGATTTACGTCCACCTCGAAGGCTCGCCGCACGATATCGGTTTTCAGCACGGCTATCTGTTGGCCGACGAAATTGCCGATGCATTTTCGGCGGTCAACCTGGAGATGACGCACACTACCGACCGCGACTGGGAATTTTTCCGCCGCGCTTCGCGCCAGATGCTCTGGCCGAAGATCGATCCCGAATATCAAGCCGAGCTGCAAGGCATCGTCGACGGTCTGCAAGCGCGCCGAGTCAAACTCGATCTCGACGATATCGTCGCGATGAATGCGTTCATGGAGTTGCCCGATTACTACGTGCCCTGGCTGAATGAACAGACCAAAGCGGCGCGGCCGCCAAAATCCGGCGGCGATCATTGCAGCGCCTTCGTCGCCACCGGCAGCTACACCAAAGACCACCAAATCGTCATGGCCCACAACAACTGGACCAGCTATCTGCAGGGCGCGCGCTGGAAAATTATCTTCGACATTGTTCCGCAAAAAGGTTTCAGCATGTTGATGGACGGCTTTCCCGGAGTGATCGCCAGCGACGACGATTTTGGCGTCAACTCCGCCGGCATGATGATCACTGAAACCACCATCACCGATTTCCATGGCTGGGACGTCAACGGAAAACCGGAATTCGTGCGGGCGCGCAAAGCCATGCAATATGGCGATTCCATCGACACCTACGTCAAAATCATGCTCGACGGAAACAATGGCGGCTACGCCAACGACTGGTTGCTGGCCGACCGCAAAACCGGCGAGATCGCGCGCTTTGAATTAGGTCTGCGGCACACCAAAGTCTGGAAATCGACAGATGGCTATTTTGTCGGCTCGAATTTCGCCAGCGATCCGGATGTCCTGCGAAACGAAACCACCTTCGATTCCTCCAACCTGGCCGCGTCGGCAAACGCGCGCCATGTCCGCTGGGATGAGCTAATGGCGGCGCACAAAGGAAAAATCGACACCACGCTGGCCGAATCTTTTCTCGCCGATCATTACGATTCCTACACCAAGAAAACTGGAGCGAACCGCCGCACCCTGTGCGGCCACGGGGACAACCCCACCGAAGCGGACCCCGGTTTTGTGCACCAACCTTTCAATCCGTCTGGCGCGGTGCAGGGCAAAGTGATGGACAGCGACATGGCCGGCAAGATGACTTTCATCGCCCGCATCGGCCATCCGTGTGGCAGCGACTTTAAGGCTCAGGCGTTTCTCGACGCGCATCCCGACTACAACTGGCAGTCTCCTGCGCTAGTCGATATGGACGCCGGTCCCTGGACCCAATATCGCGCCGGCGAAAAACCGCCCGCCGAAGCTGCATCTGCCGCGTCGACCTCCGGCTCGACCACCGGCCACTAACTTACCGGCGCATTCAAAGCGGCAACCAGCTCGACGAAGCTCTGTGCGTTCAGCGTTTGCTCGATGGCTTCTTTGCGGCTGAACAATTCTCCGGCGTTCCGCAGCAGATCGTGCTGCGATTGATTGTCGCCGGTCAGAATCATCACAATCAGCCGCGCCACCCGCCCGTCACGCGCATCGAAATCAATTCCGTTGTTCACCCGAGCGACCACCACGATCGGGTGTGGCAAACCGTTCACTCGGGCGTGCGGAACCGCCAGGCCGTTCTCCCACCCGCTGGGCACGATGGCTTCGCGCTCCAGGATTAGCCGCAAAAATCTCTCCGGAGCGTTATTCACGGTGTTGGCCGCGGCCGCGCACATTTGCTCCAGCGCCTCCAGCTTGGTGTGCGCCTTCAATTCGGGAAGAAATAGCTTGGTTGTGATGGTTTCTTTCAGCGTGATTTCGCGGCGGCTGCGAATCAGAAAATGCATGGCCGGCGCGGAAATCAAAGAAGTAAACAGGGCCATCACCACCAGCGCGACGAACATCTTTTCCTGGATCAAGCCGGCTTGCAGCGCGATCAGGCCCAGAATCATTTCCATCGCGCCGCGCGCGTTCATCGCCAGGCCTACGCCCCACGAGGTGCGGCGATCCATCCCGCCCAGACGCGCGCCGAGTCCCGCTCCCACGAGCTTGCCCACGCAAGCGACCACGATCACCGTCACCGTAATCGGTAAGCTGAAATTGGCCACGAAATTGGTACGCAGGCCGATGCTGGCGAAAAAAAATGGCGCGAACACGTTGGTCACGATGCCGTGAATCAGTTCCGACGTTCGTTTGCGCAGGTGCGTCGATTCTCCGACCGCGATGCCCACGATGAATGCGCCGAAAACCGCGTGAATTCCCGCAAATTCGGCAAAGGCCGCTGAAGCCAAGGTCAACGTGAAAATGAAACCCAGCACGCCGCCGGGCCAACTGGTGTGCGCCTGAATTCTGGGGAGAATCTTGTCGATCAGCCAGCGCACCACGGTTAACGACAGGACCACAAATCCGATCACCAAAACGATGGTTCGTTTCACTTGGCTGAACGACGAATCTCCGCCGTGCATCATTCCCAGAATCATCGAGAACAGAATCCATCCAACCAGATCGTCGAACATAGCGGACGACATAACCACCGTGCCCATTTCGCTGCGCAGCAAATTCAAATCCATCAGGATTTTCGCAATCACCGGCAGCGCGGAGATGGACAGCGCCGTGCCGACGAACAGCGCAAAAATACGTGTGTTCGCCCCGGTCTCCGCGCCCAAGAATTGCGGAGACCACTCGGCGGCGCTGAAACCCAGGGCAAAAGGAATGATCACGCCAAGGAAACTCACCAACAGCGCACTTCGTCCCTGGCGATAAATGCTTCTTAAATCGATTTCGAGTCCGGCGGTCAGCAGGAAGAAAACCACGCCCAGCGTAGTCACGGTTTCGAGCACAATGGGCAGATTCCCGGTGGCCGGAAAAATGAACGCGTACAGGCCTGGCTTGAAATGGCCCAGTACCGTGGGGCCCAACAAGATTCCCGCCATGATCTCGCCCAGCACCGAAGGCTGGTCGAGCTTCTGCATGATTTCGCCGGCGAGCTTGGCGGCGCCAAGCAAGACCGCCAGCGCGACGAACATGGTCATTACATCGTGTGCAGCCAGATGGGGCATAGGGCTCGCGAGAAATCAGGATTGCAAAACGGCTGGGACAAAATTCTTAGCACGAGCGGCGGAATGCCGCAAGTCGTTAGCCGCAAATACGTTGCATCATGAATCCGTATTTCCACCAAGCTCCGAATCGTTGCCTGGTACCCACCGCAAATCTTCCACTACGCCATCCTGATACGAGTTTGCTGCTATCTAATTGAGCGCAACACGCTTACCAACGCTGGTAATAGCCGCAGGGAGATGCTACAAAACAAAGGAGTCGCTACAGGTGTGTCGTGTCTGAAAATTGCACTGCCAAAGGCTGCAAAATCAACGTCCCGGCCGGCCTCGCCGCCGAACACCTCTGCATTATGCATTTCACGCTTTTTGTCGAAAGCGAATGTGCCGAAATTCGCCGTGAAACCGCACTGGCCAAAACCAGTCACGAACGCCAGGTGGAATTCATTACCAAGATCGCCAGCCGCGGGGAGGCGCTGGTGCACGTGGCCACCAGCGGTTTTCCGATGTCAGATGAATTAAAAGCGCGCGTCCTCAGTACTTTGCTTACTCTGATGAACACCCGCGAGAATATTGATCGCGCGGCGATGCGCCAATCCGCTTTACGCCGCTTTGTCGGCTAACCTTCCACTACGATTAATCACGAAACCTGAATTTACGATCCGATGTACCGCGAATACAGCGACCGCGCCACCGCCGGATCTTTCGTTCCTTTTATTACGGCTCGGCCGTCCGCGAAAACCGTCATTTCGTAGGGGTCAACCTGAAAACGCAGCAGGAATTCGTTGTTGCGGACCTTGCCATTCACGTCGGACGAGAGCTTCCGGCCCAGCGCACCCAGATCGAGCTTGCGTCCCCGTTCGTGGATTTGTACCGAATTCCGGCCGCACATCGTGATTTCCGGTTGCGCGCTTCCGTCCAGATAAACAAATTCGTGCCGGCCGCACGCGCGGCAATCGGGATTGCGCCGGATTCCAACCGACTGAAATTTTCCTTTCCACACGTCGCAGCAAACTAGCTTTCTGTTCAGCGCCTCTGGTTTTCCGGCAAGCAACTTCATCGCTTCCGCCGCTTCGATGGACGCGACTACGCCCACCGCAGCGCCCAGGACTCCGATCGTATCGCAGGTGTCTTCTAAACCTGATTCGGTGACGTTTTCACGATCCTCGAGCAGGCACGCTAAACAGGCGGTCCCGCCCGGTCTCACCGTCATCGTGACGCCGTAACTTCCGACGGCCGCCGCATAAATCCATGGAATATTCATCGAGATGGCGGCGTCGTTCACCAACAACCGCGTCTCGAAATTGTCGGTGCCATCGAGAATCACCGAAAATCCGCTCAGCATTTCCGTCGCGTTTTCCGGCGTCAAATCGGCCACGATTCCTTCCACGGCGACGTCCGAATTGATGGCCCGCAAGCGACGCTCCGCTGCAACCGCCTTGGGCAGCGCGTCCTTCGCGTCCTGTTCCTCAAAAAGTGTCTGCCGCTGCAAATTGGAATGCTCGACAAAATCGCGATCGATGATGCGGATTCTTCCCACGCCCGCCCGCACCAGCAAACCCGCTGCTACCGTCCCCAACGCTCCGCATCCGACGATCACCGCGCTTCCGGAAAGCAGCCGCTCTTGGCCGGATTCGCCGATTTCGCCAAACAATATCTGGCGGGAGTATTTTTCTAGTTGCGCAGGGTTCATATGGCGATCGGCCTGCCGACGAAGCGCTTCGGTTCGTTCGGTTGGTGAATCGAATCAACATGATAGCGCCTTTTCACCGCAGGCAGGCAACGCGCCTGTGCTAACCTTTGCTCTTATCTTCTGGGCGAATGACAATTCGACGCAAACAAATGAAATCTCGGGTGTTCCGTTCGCGAGGCGCCGGGATTCTCGCAAGTGTATGGTTTATCGGAGCGTTCGCTTCCTTTCTCCTGGTATCGCCAGTGGTTTGTGCGCAGGAGCGGGCTATCGAGGGTCAGCCGATCGCGGCCATCTCGATTGTTGACTCCTCCGGAAAACCGGTATCGCAAGAGAACTTATCGATGCCTCTGGCGGTCGGCCAGCCCTTCGATTATTCCAACGAACGTGACGCCATTCGGGTCTTGTATCGTACCGGCGATTTCGCGGACATTCAGGTCCACGCAGATGACTCGGCGGGCGGCCTGCACCTGCAGTTCATAGTAACTCGCAATTTCTATAACAACGTGGTGCGCGTCGAAGGCCTGAAAGCGCCACCCACGGAGGCAGCAGCGTTGGCCGCCATGCGGCTCAGCCTCGGTGAACCCTTCCGCGAAAGCGCCTTGCAGGAAGCGGTCGACCGTTTGAAGGACACTCTGCGCGCCGAAGGCCTGTTCCAGGCCGACGTGAAATGGATTTTGACCCCGCATCCGGAAACCCGGCAAATGGACGTGCGGGTGATTGTCACGCCCGGACCGCGGGCCACGATGGGCAATATCGTATTCAAGAATCAAACTCCGTTCGCCGACGCTGAGCTGATCCGCCGCTCTGGAGTCAAACCCAAAAACACCTTCACGTCGGCGCGCATCACGCGTGCATCGCAGAAGCTGAAAAAATATCTGGTCAACCAGGGATACCTGGGAGCTGGCATCCTGATCACTTCCGGTGAATACGATGCGCAGACCAACCTCGTTCCTCTCACTTACAGTGTTACGACCGGGCCTAAAATCAATGTCAGCCTATCGGGAGCGCGGCTCAAAACCGGCAAACTTCGGCAATTACTCCCCATTTACGCCGAGGGTGCGGTCGACCAGGACTTACTCCAGGAAGGCCGCCGCAACATTCGCGATTATTTCCAGCGCCAGGGTTATTTTGATGCGGACGTCCAAGTCAGCTCGCACGACGACGCGGCCACCGGCCAACGCGTCATTGCTTACGAAATCGGGCGAGGAGACAAATTCCGCCTGGCTGGAATCGGCTTTAAAGGAAATAAGTACTTTGGCAAGGATTTGCTGGAAGGTCGCCTGGGACTGCAAGCCGCGTCGTTCGCCTCCAGCGGACGATTCAGCCAGTCGCTGGTACGCGATGACGGCGATTCGATCGTCGCGCTTTATCAATCGAACGGGTTTTTGGACGCCAAAGTGACTTCCACGGTGGATTCCAATTACCAGGGGAAGAAAAATAACCTTTACGTGTCTTTTGACATCCTCGAAGGCCCGCAAACCAGGGTCGAATCGCTGGTCATCGAAGGCAATCACAAGCTCATCACCGACTCGCTGCTGGCGGTGGTGGGCTCTTCGCCGGGTCAACCGTATTCCGCTGCCGCCGTCGCCAGCGACCGCAATAACATTCTGGCGATGTATTACAACGAAGGCTTTCCCGAAGCGCATCTGGATGAAAAAATCTCGCCGGGTTCCAAGCCGGAAGAAGTTCAAGTGCTGTACCAGATCACCGAAGGCCAGCAGATCGACGTCGCTCAAGTTTTGCTGACCGGCTATCAATTTACGCGCCCGACCGTGATCACCCGCCAGGTCACCATCGAGCCCGAAGGGCCACTGCGCGAAGGCGACGTGGTCGAAACCCAGCGGCGGCTCTACAACCTCGGCGTTTTTACCCGCGTTCAAATCGCGCCACAAAATCCCGCGGGCACCGACCCGGACAAGACCATGGTCGTGGATGTTCAGGAAGGTGGCCGTTATACCTTCGGTTATGGTTTCGGATTTGAGGTGCTGAGCATCGGCACCAACTGCCCGGCCAACCCGCCGCCTCCTCCTCCGGGCAAGAAAGCCTGCGATCCGAACGGCACCCAGCTGGCCGCCAGCCCGCGCGGCATCATCGAGCTTTCGCGTGCGAATATGTTCGGGCGCGCCCAAACGCTGAGCTTTAAGGCCCGGGCCAGCACGCTGCAATATCGGTCGCTGGTGTCCTACTCCGCCGACGATTTCTTGGGGCATCGTTCCCTGAGCGCCGCCCTAACTGGACTTGCCGACAAGAGCCAAGACGTCCAGACCTTCACCTCGACTCGTTACGAGGGCCAGTTCCAAATTTCGGAGAAGCTCAGCCCTTCCAGTTCGATCTTGTATCGATATTTTTTCCGCCGGGTGGTGGCGTCCGCGTTGCGTGTGGCGCAGGACGAAATTCCGCTGTATAACCAGCCCACTCTCGTCGCGGGCGTCGGCATCACCTACGCCCGCGACCACCGTGATAATCCCAGCGACCCGCGGCGCGGAACTTTTAACACTGTGGACATTAGCTTGGCCGCGAAAACGCTCGGCTCGGACAGCAGCTTTGTGCGCAGCTTCTTTCAGAATTCCTCCTACCATTCTTTCGGCCGGGATTTCGTTTTTGCCCGTTCCACCAGGTTCGGCATGGAGAATACCCTGGGAGATACCATCAACGGCTCACCGACCGTTTGCAATCCGAATCAAACTTTCTCTACGGACATCATTCAACTCCCCGAGCGCTTTTTTGCCGGCGGTGGCCAATCGCTCCGCGGCTTCAGCCTCAATCAGGCCGGACCGCGAGATCCGTGCAGCGGATTTCCCATTGGCGGCCTCGCCATTTTGATTTTCAATCAGGAACTGCGCTTTCCGATGAGGCTGCCCTTCGTCGGCAATCGCTTGGGCGGCACGGTTTTCTATGACGGCGGCAACGTGTATCGCGACGTGTCGCACATCAATTTCGACTGGAAATCCTCGTCGATTACCAACCTGAATTATTTTTCGCATACCATCGGTTTTGGTCTGCGCTATCCCACGCCGATCGGCCCGGTCCGAGTGGACATTGGCTATCAATTGAATCCGGCGCAGTATCAGGTGGTTCCCAGCGGAACCACGATCCCCGAATTTTTTCGTGTTCCGCACTTTGGATTTTCGTTCAACATCGGTCCGGTATTCTGATGAAGCGGATCTTTTCCATCTTGCTCTTTTCATGGTCGCTCGCTGGACTGGGGGCGCACTCCGTCTCCGCGCAGATACAGCCCAGCCGTCAACCTGTAGATTCATCTGGAACGCAGCAGATCGACGGCGTGGCCGCGCGAATCGAAGACGACATCATTACGGAAAGCGAAGTTCGCGAGCTCTCCGCCTTTCAGCAACTGGTCGACGGCCAACCCAAATCTCGCGCCGAGGTTCTTCGTGACCTGGCCGATCAGTGGCTGATTCGCGGCGAGGCCAGCACCGCGCGGTATGGGCAACCTTCCTCCGCCGATGTGGATCGCGCCTACAACGAATTCGTGAAGCAATTTCCCTCGCCAAAAATTTTCGAGCAGCGCTGCGCCGATGCCGGCCTTTCGGGAGCGGCCGTCCGGCGCATGATTCAGCAGCAGCTCTACCTTGCCCGATTCATCGACTATCGTTTTCGTCCCGCGGCGCAAGTTACCGACCAGCAGGTGGCGGATTACTACCGCGACGATTTCGTCCCGCAACTCAAGGCTCGTAAAGCCGAAATCCCCGCGCTGGATGACGTGGAGGACACCATCCGCGAGGTCCTGATTCAGCGCGCCATCACCGACCGTGAAGAAAAGTGGCTGGACGAAAGTCGTCCGCGCTTGCGCATCGATATCGTTTCGAAAGCAGGCGGCTCGTGAAGAGCAAATGGCTGCGTTTCGTCGCGAGCTTGATCGGGGTGCCGGCTGCGATCGTTCTGCTGGTGTTTTTGATATTTGAAACGGGCTTCGCGGAAAAGTGGGTTCGCAATCAGGTGGTAAAGCAACTGGAACTGCGTACCGGTGCGCGCGTGGAACTTGCTGGTTTCCACCTTCACGCGCTGCGCTTGCGATCCGAACTGGATGGCCTGACCCTGCATGGACTTGAGCCCGCGACCGCGAAACCCTTGTTTCACGCGGACCGCGTCGATGTCGGCATTACCGTTCTCTCGTTCTTCGGCAAGGAATTCAAAGTCGACGAATTGATCGCCGAGCACCCGGAAGTCTCGGTGCGTTTTGACAAGACCGGCGCCAGCAACATCCCCAAACCGAAAATTGCCGCGAGCGACCGGCCCTGGCAGGAAACCCTCTTTAACTTAAAGATCGGGCGGCTGGAGCTGCGCAACGGCGGCGCCGACATTAACGACCAGAAAATCCCGCTCGATGTGCAGGGTGAGAATCTGGCGTTTCTCCTGCAATACGTCGCCCAGGGCCTGAATGACCACGCCTACGTTGGCAATTTGCACTGGGATCAAGTCAACGTCGCGCTCGCCAAAGATCTGCCTTTTCGTTTCACGCTTTCGGCAAAATTCACCTTGCATCCCAACGCGTTCGAACTGAATGAATTGGTTTGGACGCTGCCTCATTCCGAATTGAATCTGCGCGCCGAGCTGGCGAATTTCTCCAAGACCGACTGGATCGTCCACTATCGCGGACGCCTGGCGCTCCAGGATATCCGCACGATTTTTCGCGAGCCGCTGACGCCCGACCTGATCGCTGATTTTTCCGGAGATGCCCGCGATAACGCAGGAGATTGGACCGGCACCGGTCACTTCGATGGGCACGACGTGAAAATGCCCTACCAGTGGTTTCATGACAATGCCATCGAGACCCGGGGAGACTTCAAGATTTCGCGCGAAAAGCTTGTGGTCGAAAACCTGGCCATTCGCGCCCTGGAAGGCGCGCTCGATGGCCGTCTGGAAATGGATCTGAAAACCTTGGCCTTCCGTACTCAGACCCATTTCCATCACGCGAGCCTGGCTGATGCCCTGACCGCGGTGGCCAATGAAAGTTTTCCGGTGAAGACGCTGCATTGGGACGGCGGTATGGACATCGACTCGACCAATTCGTGGGTGGCCAACTTCAAACATTTTCGTACCGCGGGGGAGGCGCGCTGGTCGCCGCCCGTCACGCAAGTTCCCGGAATTATCCCGGTCACCGCGCACATTATTTTCGACTATTCCGAAGATACCCAGATTTTTGCGATCAAGAACAGCGAGATCACCACACCCGATACTCAAATCAATTTCGATGGCTCCCTGGCCGGAGTCGATGGCGCTCTCGAGATTTCGCTGCAAGCCAACGACCTGACCAAATGGGACGACCTGATCAACACCATTCGCGGCAAAGATGCGCCGCCCACCGTCACCGCCGGTGCTCTAGCTTTTCGCGGACGAATTCTAGGACCGCTTGGCGGGCCCACCTTTAGCGGCCAGGCCCACGTGACCGGCGCGCGCTACGACACTTATTCATGGGACGAGATTGATGGCACCTTGGATTACTCTCCCGACGATTTTCGATTTTCCAAAGCTACGGCCCGCCATGGCGAGGCCAAAGTCGGTCTCGAAGTGGCCCTGAACCTCGATCACGATTGGGGCTTCGGTCCCGGCAATGCGTGGACCGTGGAAGCGCAGACTCGGCACGCGCCCTCGCCGGACGTGCAAGCCATGTTCGGCGTGAACTATCCCATCTCCGCGGATATCAGTGGGGTGTTTCAAGGCAGCGGTACCAGCGACGCGCCCGTGCTGGACGCCAACTTCACCCTGACCGACATTCTGGCCAAGGGATTTCGCTTCGATCGCCTCACCGGCCGGTTGCACTTGGCCAACGACGAGATGCGACTAAGCGAAGCCCAACTCATCCGTGACGCAGGCACCGTGACCGGCGATGCGCTGTACCGTCCCCAGGAAAAAACCACGGAATTTCACCTGGCTGGCGCGGGCATTCCCCTGGAGAAAATCAAAGAGCTCCAGAATTCTTCTCTGGCGCTCGCGGGCCAATTGGACTTTGACGTTCGCGGCAGCGGCCCGATCCGCTCGCCATCTGGCCAGGGAGATTTTCGGGTGGTGGGTCTGAAAGTCGGCACTGACGATGAGGGGGACTATCGCGGGCGCCTGACCTCCGATGGTGAGAATGTCCATCTGGCGCTGAATTCGGAGCGCTCCAATGGCCAATTGCGTGGCCAGTTGAATCTCGCGCTCTCCGGCGATGAACCGGTCACCGGCAAACTCTCGGTCACGAACTTTGATCTCGACCCGCTGCTCACCAACGGATTGCGCCTCAAAAACCTGACTACCCACAGCCTGGTCGACGGTGAATTCACCCTCAGCGGCGCGCTGCGCAAGCCCGACACGATTGAAATGAGCGCGGATATTTCCCACATCACCTTCGGTTATCTTTTTATCTCCCTCGAAAATTCGGGACCAGTTCAATTTGCCTACCGCCACAATGAAGTGCGCATTACCCAGGCGCGCTTTCAGGGCCCCAACACGAATTTTGAAGTGTCTGGCTCCGCTCGATTCGATCGCGACCGCCCCATCCACTTGAATCTGGTCGGTGAAGTGAATCTTGGCTTGGTGAAGGGAATTCTTCCGGATCTAAACGCTCAAGGAAAAGCTGACGTAAACGTCGATGCCCAGGGAACCATGTCGCGGCCCCGCATCGTCGGGCGCGCCACCGTTCGTGATGCCTCCGGAAATTATTCCGATTTTCCCGTTGGCCTCAGCCATTTAAATGGCGATCTGGTTTTCGATCGCAACCGGCTGTTGCTCGAAAGCGTCACCGCCGAATCGGGCGGCGGGCAACTGAATCTGGGCGGCACCTTGACTTACGGAGAAGAGGGCCCGATCCGTTACGAAATCACGGTCAGTACGCCCCAGGTTCGGGTCCGTTACCCGCAGGGCATGAGCTGGCTCATCGGTGGCACATTGCAGCTGGCGGGTACCAGCGACCGCGCAGTCCTCAGCGGCAATTTGGAGTTGAAGCGTCTGCTCTTCGCTGAAGGTTCCGACATCACCTCTTTTTTCTCGGGAGGAAGCTCGGCGGGCGCGAGCTCTTCTTCGGCGTTCATGCGCAACCTGACTTTCGACGTGGAGGCCCGCAGTAGCCCGGGAGCGCGCATTCAGTGGACTTCAGCGCAAGTGGAAATCGACAGCGATCTGCACCTTCGCGGAACCTGGGATCGGCCCATCATTCTTGGCCACATCCATTTGCTCGGCGGTCAGATGGCGTTTCGCGGAAATAATTTCACGTTAACCCGCGGCGATGTCAATTTCGCCAATCCGTTCCAAATCGATCCGGATTTGAATATTGAAGCGACCTCTACCATCAGCCAGTACGCCGTCACCATCAATTTTTCCGGCCGGGCTAGCAAGCTTTCACTCAGCTACCGTTCCGATCCGCCGCTGCCGGATACCGATATCATCGCGCTACTCGCCCTCGGCACCACCGGCCAGGAAAGCGCGTTACGCTCGGCGGGTGGAACCAATGGCCCCAGCCAGGGTGCGTCGGCGCTGCTTTCCGAAGCGGTCTCGACCGGATTGGGAGGAAGGATCGAACGGCTTTTCGGCATCAGCCATTTTCGCGTCGATCCGTTTTTGGCTGGCACCGCCACGGAATCGAGCGCGTCTGCGCGCGTGACCATCGAGCAGCAAGTCACCCGCGACTTGACCGTCACTTACTCTTCCAACGCCGCTTCTGATCAGCAGCAGCTGATTCAAGTCGAATACCACGTGAAGCGCGACCTCTCCATTATTTTCCTACGCGACATCAACGGCACTTACGGCCTCGACATCAAATTCGTAAAACATTTTCACTAGATTTCTCGCTCCAATCACTCCGGCATCAGAAACAGCAACTCCGGCGCGAGCCGAATGTGCCAGGGGAACGGTGCATGCTGGAAATGCTGCCATTTTTCTTTGAACACTTCGGCCTGCAGCAGCTCCTCGTTCGCGGAATCTTTGCGGGAATCAAGTGTCAGAAACAACGTGACTCGAAAGGGCGTTTCCGCTGACTGCGAAAGCCGGCACGGAAAAACATTTTCCGTCCCGGCGGAACCGTCTGTTCCTCCGACGAAGTCGATATGATGTGCGCGAATTCCTATGTACCGGGGCGGTTTCGCTATCGCCTGCGCTACGTTCACCCGGCAGCCCCAGTCCAGCGCATCGATGCTGCCCCCGGGATTCATTCTAACCCGCGAAATGTTTTTGCATCCGGTCAGCCGAGCCACTTCCGCCGTAGGCGGCCGCCGAAATATTTCTTCCTTAGCTCCGAATGCCGCAACCTTGCCGCGAGCGAGAACCAGCAACTGCTCGCCCAGCCGGTACGCTTCTTCCATGTTGTGGGTGACCAGGAGCGTGGGCCTTCGATACTCGGCGAACGTGTTTTGAAGTTCCAGCTCCACCTGAGAACGCAGGTGGGTGTCGAGCGCAGCCAGCGGCTCATCCAGCAGCAACGCTTCCGGCTCAGGTGCCAGCGCTCGAGCCAGCGCCACCCTTTGCTGCTCGCCACCCGACAATTTTCTCGGATAGCGCGATTCGAGCCCTCCGAGATGCAGCCGGTCGACGAGCGCGGCTACTTTCTGATCGCGAGCGGCGGACGCTTCACCGTCGATCCCGAAAGCCAGATTTTCCCGTACGGTGCGGTGTGGAAATAATGCGTAATTCTGGAACAGCATGCCCACTCGCCGTTCGCGCGCCGGCACGACAATGCGTTTTTCCGAATCGAACAAGATTCGATCGTTCAGCACGATCCGTCCGCGGTCTGGTTTCTCCAATCCGGCAATGCAGCGCAGAAGCATGCTCTTGCCTGCGCCGGACGCGCCCAACACCGCAAGCGGACCCTCCGAAATGCGGAGCGTTACATCCAACTCAAAGTCGGCTAGGACTTTTTCAATGTGAAGGTCCAGCGCCATCAGCGGTGTCCTCCGCCCCGGCCCAGCGGTCCCCGTCCTCGCGTCCAGAAATATAAGCCAGCCAGCAACACCAGCGAAATCCCCACGTCCACGCCGCACCACATCAGCGCCCGGCCAGTTTCGCCGCCTTCCACTGCGGAATAAATCGCGATCGGAATCGTTTCGGTTCTTCCCGGAATATTCCCGGCGACCATCAGCGTCGCGCCGAATTCTCCTAAGGCGCGCGCGAACGACAGAATCGTCCCGGCCAGAATTCCTGGCCACGCCAGCGGCAGCGCAATTTCCCGGAATACGCGCCATTCTGACGCGCCGAGGGTGCGAGCCGCTTGCAAGAAATTCGGATCGACTTGTTCTAGAGCCGCGCGCGCCGTCAGATACATCAACGGAAAGGCGACCACGGTAGCCGCGACCACCGTAGCCGGCCAAGCAAACACGATCATCATGCCCAACCGCCGCAACAACCCTCCGAGCGGTCCGTTGCGGCCAAAAAGCAGCAGGAGAATGAATCCAACCACGGTAGGGGGCAGTACCAGAGGCAGCAGAAAAATTCCGTCAACCAGCGCCGTCGCCAGTCCCGAACGCCGCTCACGCCAAACAGCCGCAGCCAGCCCGAGGACGAACGTGCAAATCGTGGCGGTGACGCTTGTCGCCAGCGAGATCCACAGAGGAGACCATTCCATCGCGGGGAAATTGTACTTGGATCAGTTCTTTCCGGCTTGATTTTCGGCGGGCAGAAAGCCGTACTTGGCGAATAATTCGCGGGCTTCGCTGCCTGAAAGAAACGCGAGAAAAGGCGCAGCGGCAGACGAATTTTTTGCGCCCTTCAAAATCGCGGCCGGATAAATGATCGGGTCGTGGGAATCGGCAGGCGCCACCGCAACGATGCGCACCTTCTGCGAGCCCTGCGCGTCCGTCTGGTACACCATCCCCGCATCGGCGTTTCCAGTTTCGACGTATGTCAGTACCGCGCGCACATCTTTAGCCAGAACGACTTTCCGGTCCACCGAGCCCCACAGTCCCAGCCGCTCGAGACTCTGCCGCGCGTACGTTCCGGCCGGAACGGTCGAAGGCTCGCCCAGCGCTACAACTTTCACACTGGGACTCGATAATTCCTCGAAGGTATGTGTGATGGTGTTTGAGGCCGGAACGATGAGCACCAATTGGTTTCTCACGATATCCCGGCGAGTTCCGGCGTCGATCAGACCTTTCGTTTGCAGGTCGTCCATTTGTTTCTCAGCGGCCGAAAAAAATATATCCACCGGCGCGCCTTGCTCGATTTGCCGTTGCAAGGTTCCCGATCCGGCATAGTTGAACGAAATCTTCGCACCCGGATGCGCCTTCTCGTATAACTTGCCGATTTCGTCTAACGAATCCTTCAGACTGATCGCCGCCGAGACCGTGACTTCGTTGGTTGTCTGCGCCGCAGTCCGCCGCGCCGAAATTCCAACCAGCGCCGCGATCAAGAACGCGAGAAGGCTCGTGACCAAGAGCCTCCTCGATATCGATCTGGTCTGGCGATTACGCGACATCGATAAGACTCCCCTGTCTCGGTGCAAGCGCGATCAAACTACTTCTGTGGTGGCGTTGCCGGGGTCGTCGAGGGTGTGATCGACGGGGCCGGACTCAAGCGTGGCGGAGCAGTGGCCGGACCATTCGCCGGCATGGCAGGCGCTGCGTCGCTGGCTGGTGCCGACCGTTCCGCCGGGAGCATCTGTTTGATCTGCGGGTAGTCCGTCTCCATGCTGCGCAGCGCCGCCACCGCCAGCGGCTGATCGATGCGCGCACCCGCTGCCTGCGATTCTCCTACCACTTTGGGCATTACTTTAACGAGATGTTGACCCAGTGGCGATTCGTAAAATTTCGTCAGCTGCTGAATCTCTTCCATTGTGAAATTACGCGCGTAAATCGGAACCATCGCATCGGTCACCGGGCCGGTGGGCGCGCTGGCCGTGTACTTCTGCGAAAAAGTGTCCATGAACTTCGGAACCTGATCCTGGGGCAGCGCTTGCGAGATGAAATCATGGACTTGCCGGATAACTGCCGCATTCATGTTTTCGCCCAACCTCGATGTTTCGGTAATGTCCATCAAATGCCGGATCGCTGCCTCTTTCGCCGGATCCAATTTTTCCGCGGGCTTGTCCGCCGGCGTAGCTTCCGGGGCTTTTGCGCCGGTCTGCCCTGGAATGTGTTGGGGCGGAGGCGTAGCTGGAGTTCCGGGCTGCGTTTGGGACCAAGCGGGTGCGGCGGCACAAAAGATTGCGGCAATCAGGGCCATGCGAAGCATCATTTCCATCTCCTGTTTTTGGTCCGGGCTACTGGCTGCATGCTGCCCTGACAAACGAACCCAAGGATCGTATCGAAGGCCGGCAGCAGATGCAATTCACACCGATCATTTCCCCGGCGTAGCGGCTCCAGGCAAGTAGCAAGGTCGCGCGCCGTGTGATAGGTTTTCCTCGTGAATATATTTTCTTGCGGTATCGCCGTGCGACGGTAGATCTGACATGATCCGCGCCGCCAATTCGACGCTCAGCGAAACTATCCATTTCGAGTCCCAACGCCGCGAAATGGTTGCGCTCCAGATTCGGGACCGCGGCGTGCGCTCCGAACGCGTCCTGGCCGCCATGTCCGCCGTACCGCGCCACGAGTTTGTTCCGGCGAATCAAACAGCCGCGGCCTATTCCGATCACGCTCTGCCCATCGGCGAAGGGCAAACGATTTCGCAGCCCTATGTTGTCGCTGCGATGACCCAGGCCTTATCCCTCACCGGCTCGGAACGCGTGCTCGAAATTGGTGGCGGCTCGGGATATCAGGCGGCCGTCCTTTCGCTTCTTGCCAGCGAAGTCATCGCGATCGAATTCGTTCCGCACCTTGCTGACGCCGCCCGCGACCGCCTCGCACGTCTTGGTTATTCGAATGTGCAGGTCGAGCAGGGCGACGGTTCTATGGGCTGGCCGGCTGGCGCGCCATACGACGCCATTCTCGTTGCCGCCGCCGCGCCAGATATTCCTGCGCCGCTGGTTGAACAATTAACCGAGGGCGGACGACTCGTTATTCCGGTGGGCAGCGTGGAAGAGCAGAACCTACTGCGCGTGGTGAAACGCGGCAACCAGATTTTTTCGGAGACCTTATTTCCCTGTCGTTTCGTACCGCTGCGCGGCCATCATGGCTGGCCGCACGATCTCCAGGGAAAAATACCGGAATGAATTCCCAGGGCACCGCGACATCCAATTCCTCTTCCGCCGCCGTTGGCATCCCCGATCTTTCGATTGTAATTCCCGCCTACAACGAAGAGGCGCGCCTGCCTCGCGCGCTCGGCCGCATCCGCGACTATTTTTCCAATCCGCGGTCGCCATTTTCTCTCGATCGAATCGAAATACTGGTGGTGGACGATGGCTCCACGGATTGGACCCCGCGCATCGTCGAGGAATGGTCCCGGACCATGCCTTCGCTCCGCCTCGTATCCAATGGCGACAATCGCGGCAAAGGCTACAGCGTGCGCCATGGCATGCTCGAAGCCCGCGGTCGCCTGGCCCTGTTCACCGACGCCGATCTTTCTTCGCCCATCGAAGAACTCGAAAGACTTTTGATCGCGATTGAGATCGGCAATGACGCGGCCATCGGTTCGCGCGCGCTCGACCGCTCGCTCATCTTTGTCCGCCAGTCGCGCATGCGCGAACTCGCCGGGATGATCTTCAATGGTTTTGTGCGGGCCTTTACCGGCTTGCAGTTTCATGACACCCAGTGCGGTTTCAAGATTTTCGTCCGCGATCGTTCCCGCCGCGTCTTCGAGCAACAACGCATCGAAGGCTTCGGTTTCGACCCCGAAATTTTATTCCTCGCCCAGCGCCACGGCCTGCGCACCGCGGAAATTCCGGTGCGCTGGGCGCACGACGCCGCCACCAAAGTGCACGTCGTTCGCGATAGCCTGCTGATGTTTGGAGATTTGGTCTACATCCGCTGGAATTGGCTGGTGGGGCGCTACCCGAAAGGCGTCCGGGCCAATTCGCCGGACGCCATTGCGGACCGCTGAAGCCTTACTGACCGCTCTTGGCCTTTTCCGCAGTTGGTGGGATCAGTTTGTTCATCCGCAAATACATGGCCTCCGTTCCGTAGTGGTCCGCAAAACTGCTGACGTAGATGATCATCACCGCCGCCCGCGACAATTTGTGATCGCCGAAAAGAACCATCTGGTCGCCGAGGTTCGTGTCATCTAGTTTGGCCATGGCTTGCGTGCAGAAATCGAACGAAGCCTTCAGGGCCGGAACCAATTTGTCTTTCGGATCGGTCTCGGCCAGCTTCGGCCCATCGGGCGCCGCCGTGCCCGATAATTTCGAGCACACCAAATTGTTGAAGCCGGTGATGTGCACAACCAAATGGCCGAAAGTCATTTGCTCCGGCGTCGGACTGTAGCTGTACTTATCGGCCGGCATCTCTTCCGCCGCGGCAATGATGTTCTTCGAACTCCGAGCCAAGACCTGTTTCACCATGTTAGAGACCGGATTCGTCTCCGGTGGAGCAGCATCTTGGGCCGCGGCTGCTAACGGCAGCAAACCCAGAAACAGAATCGTCAATAGCATCTTCTTCATGATTTCCTCCTGGAATAATCCCGCAGCAGCATAGTCCCGTGCGACGCACCCCACAAGCAATTTGAGGTTTGGAAAATCCTAGCGCTGATTTATTCGCTGCCGATGCGGTTATCGTGTGGACTAACTTTGTAGTACAAAGTACTTGACAGATGTCGACCGAATGCTATCCTCGATTCGTGGCTTTACCCGAACCAATCTCGCGGCGTTCCACCTCGCCCGTTTCCATCGACGATCACGCCCGCGATAATCTGCGCTTCATCCGCGAAACCATGGAGCGGGCTACTTCTTTCACCGCCGTCCCGGGCTGGGGTGGCGTGGCCATGGGCATCACCGCGCTGGGCGCGGCCTCCATCGCGGCGCGTCAAACTTCCCAATATGCCTGGCTTCTCACTTGGATCGCGGAGGCTTTTGTCGCGATCGGCATCGCCTGTTGGACCACCTATTCCAAAGCGAGGCGCGCGAATACTCCCTTGGTTACCGGCCCGGCGCGACGCTTTGCCTACAGTTTTGCGCCGCCTCTTTTCGTGGGCGCGCTCCTGACCATCGTGCATCTGCGTTCCCACGAAATCGGCATCATCCCTGGCCAGTGGTTGATGCTCTACGGCGCCGGAGTAGTGACCGGGGGCGCGTTCTCGATACGCGTCGTGCCGTTGATGGGCTTGTGCTTTATGGTATTGGGCGCGGTCGCGCTTTTTTCCCCGTGGACCTCGGGCAACGCATTTTTGGCCGCGGGCTTCGGGGCGTTACACATTATTTTTGGAGCAGTCATTGCGAGGAAATATGGCGGCTAAATCGGCAGCGTATCGTTCTGAGCAGCAACCGGGTGAGCGGGAAGAGCGTTCCAAGCGTGGGGCCGCAGCGCCGCCGCACGTTCCTGAATCCAGCGCCACGAATCTGGACCGGCTGATTCACGAGCGCACCCGCCTGGCCATTGTCAGCGCGCTAGCGGTGAATAAATCGCTGACCTTCAGCGAGCTGAAACAATTATTGCGCGCCACCGACGGCAATCTAAGCGTCCACGCCCGCAAGCTGGAAGACGCGGGCTATGTCTCCTGTACCAAATCGTTTGACGGCCGCATGCCCAAAACGGAATACAGCCTGAGCGCGGCGGGTCGCAAGGCGCTGGAAAAATATCTCAGCCACATGGAAGCTTTGATTCAAGCCACGCGGGAAAAATAAAACTTATATATTTTTTGCGAGAACACTCTATGAACAAAAGTACTTTGGAACTCGTCCCGCAAACTCAAATGCATGTCGCGATCCTTCTTGACGGCAACGGCCGCTGGGCTGCCTCTCACGGCCTTCGGCGATCTGAAGGCCACCGCGCCGGCGTTGAAGCCGTTCGCCGGGTAGTTCGCGCCGCGCCCGCGCTGGGCATCGGCACCCTCACGCTTTACGCTTTCTCGTCCGATAACTGGGGCCGGCCGCTGAGCGAAGTAAATGCGCTTCTGACTCTGCTCGAGGAATATTTTCGAACCGAAGCGGCCAAGTGCGCGGTGGAAAACGTCCGCCTGCGCGTCATCGGTCGCCGCGACCGCATCCCCCCGACGCTCGCCGACGCCATCCAAACGGCGGAGCGACTGACCGCAAATTGCCGCGGCTTACAACTGCGAATCGCCGTCGACTATTCTTCCCGCGACGCCATCCTTCGCGCCGCCTGCTGGATGCTTTCCAGCACCGAAGTTTCCGAGCGCGAATTCGCGAAACGCCTGGGCGAAGTGACCCACGCCACCGGCCCCGCGCTCGATGTCGATCTGCTGATTCGCACCGGCGGGGACCGGCGACTAAGCGACTTCATGCTGTGGGAATGTGCGTACGCTGAATTATTTTTCACGCCGCGCATGTGGCCGGATTTTGCGGCGGAGGATCTCGTCGCGGCCGTGGACGACTTCCGAGGGCGCGAACGCCGTTTCGGCCTGCTTCCGGAAGCCGCGGCAAGCTAGCTCCAGCGGCGTCACCGGGCTGAAGCGATTCGACGCAGCTACCGTCGGCGCGCCGCCATCTCAAATGCCCGTCGAATTACCCGGGTGGCAATCACCGTCAACTCGAATTTCTCCAATTCTTCCTCGCGCGCCCAGGCCACATCGATCACATCACTCGCCGCTCGCGCCTCACCGCTGACCATTTCGCACAAATAGTCGAGAATCACGAAGTGGTAACGCGTTCGTCCCCCCTCGCCCGGAATCACGCGTTCAAAGACCTCGATCAGGTCCAGCACACGCACCTCAATTCCAGTTTCCTCCGCCAATTCGCGTCGCACGCCTTCCTCGATCGTTTCGCCCAGTTCCAGCATTCCACCGGGAATGGACCACTGGCCTTCGAGCGGCGGCCCTCCGCGGCGAATCAATAGCGTGCGCCCGCCGGCGATGATCACCCCACCCACGCCGACCAGCGGACGTTCCGGATATTCACGCGGACTCGGCACGGTCTCCCGTCACTTTTTCCATCCTCGCTTCAGAACGAAAAATCCCATTGCGCGAAAGCCTACCACTCGCGGTATATAATAACCCCCGATCAGTCCTACTCCCAGGAAGGAGAGAACAGCCGTGACCCGATGTCCCAAATGTGACACTGAACTCGATCTCGACGAAGACGAAGTGGAAGAAGGCGAAATTGTGGCATGCACCGAGTGCGACGCGGAACTCGAAGTCACCCAGACGCATCCAATTCACCTCATCGTGATCTCCGACGACGAAGATGAAGACGAGGATGACGACGAAGCGGATTCTGTCGTCGGCAAAGAAGTCGAAGAAGATGACGAGGACGATGAAGACGAAGCGCTAGACGAGGAATCGGAAGAAGACGAGGAATAGCGCGATCCAGGTTGCGGTCGGAGTGGTGCGGGTCCGAACTCCGCGGACGCAACCGGTATCAAAAGGGAAATGATGAAGACCCCAGGGGTTGTTCGATTTTTCGTTTTGCTAATGTGGGCGTTGGTGATCGCTGTGCCCTCTCGCGCCCAGGAACAGACTAAAGAGCAGAAAAGAGCGGAAGCTCAACTGCGCGTCTTGCACGGCAGTGTGATCGACAAGGCCGAAAACCCCGTCGCTTCCAGTGTGGTGTATCTGAAGAACGTAAAATCGCAGGCGGTAAAAACCTATATCGCGGACGATTCCGGAAACTATCGCTTCAGTGGCCTGGATCCCAACGTGGACTACGAAATCCACGCCGAGCACGACGACCTCAGTTCACCCGTGCGCACCATCTCCAGCTTTGACAGCCGCCGCGACATCGAAGTGACCCTGAAACTTTCGCGCAAAAAAGGCGCCAGCTAGCTCGGCGCGACTCTTCCTTCCGGCGGCAATGATTTCGAGACGGCCCTTCCACCACTAATCCATCATCAATTCGTCCACGTAGCACCACTTCCAGCTTTCTCCCGGCTCGATCGAACGCATGATCGGATGTTTGGTCCCGTGAAAATGTTTGGTGGCGTGTTTATTCTTCGACGAATCGCAACAGCCGACGTGCCCGCATTCCAGGCACATCCGCAAATGCACCCAGGTGTCGCCCATCTTCAAACATTCCTCGCAGCCCTTCGCGCTCGGCTTTACGTTTCTGATCTGATTCAGGTGTGTGCAAGCTGAAGCCATGATTCCTCCGTTTCGCGATGACCCTACACTCGGCCCTTAGGCTCTGCCAACTTTCGATTCCCGTCAACGCCCTTCCGTCGCGTCCTATTTTCGGCGTTTGACGTGCGTCTGCGTTCGTCTTGAAGATTCGTCCGTGAAGTGTCATCCTACTCGCCGTTTCCATCGAGGAGAACGAGTTGCCCACCCGCCTTGCCAAGTTCGCCGTCGCGGTAGCTATACTTTCTGGCGCGATCCTGGGCGTCCGTCCCACTGCGGCGCAAAAAGAAACGCCCGCCCCTTGGAATTATTCCGGTGCCGCCGGTCCCGACCACTGGAGCGATCTCGAACCGGACTTTAAGGGCTGCGCCGTTGGCCAGCATCAATCACCCATCGATATCCGGAGCGCGGAGGAACAGCCCGACCTCGCGGCCATTCGTTTTGACTACAAGCTTTCCCCGCTGAAAATCATTAACAACGGCCACACCGTGCAAGTGAATTACGAACCGGGCAGCAGCATCGCCGTGAACGGAGTGTCCCTGGCCCTGAAACAGTTTCATTTCCACCATCCCAGTGAAACCGCGATCGATGGTCAGCACTACGATATGGAATTGCACTTGGTGCACGTCGACCCGGCGGCGAACCGCACCGCCGTGGTCTCCGTCTTGATCAAAAGTGGCGCGGAAAATCCCTTGCTGCACGTGCTCCTCGGAAATGTTCCGCAGACGATGGGCGAAGAAGTCACCCGCAAGAAGATTGTGATCAACGCCGCCAGCTTTTTGCCCGCCGATCAGAATTATTATATGTACGACGGTTCGCTAACCACTCCGCCTTGCACCGAGCCGGTGCGCTGGTATGTCATGAAAACTGTAATCGAAGCTTCGCCGACGCAAATCGCGGCCTTCGCCAAACTGTATCCTAACAATGCGCGTCCCGTGCAGCCTCTCGACGGCCGCACCATCGCCGTCAGCAATTTTCAGAAATAGCCTGCGCAGCCTTTCAAAGGGAAGCGAGAATTTACCCAATGACCGCCACTAAAATTTCGTTCGATGCCGGAGCGCCCACCGCTTCCATCGAGCTGATGCTCACCAAGCCGCAGCCCGATTACGATTTATTCGAAGTCGAAGCCCCCATTCCTCGCGACGTTGATCCCATGCTCGCTTCGCAGGGTTTTCTCGACCTGCTGGACGAAGTTCGCGCCGTTCTTCGCCGCGACGCCGACAAACATCATCTCGAGGTTGTGCAACTCACCGGCGCGATCTGCCATGACGGTCCCATTCATCGTCCCGGCATCTGGATTGTCCTGCGGGAAAAAGGTCAAACCAAAGAAATGTCGCCGCAAGCTCGCGAGGCCGTTGCTCTCATCGCCGAGGACATCGTCTGCACTTTCTTTCTGTCCTAATCGCCGGCCCGCCGTTCTTACTTCGCGCCTTCCGCGATGTCCACGGACGCGCGCGTCGTTTCCCAATCCATATGCAGCGTGCAGCCGCTCGCCGTCTTGTCCAAGCCAATCGTGAAATTTTCGAGCGGTGGTGAAGGCAGCGGGGAAACTTTCATGTCCGTGCGCAGTAGTTCGCTCGCTTCTCCGGGATACGGCACGCCCCACTCACCCGTCTTCTTCTGGATAATCAGCGTCCACTTGTCCTTGTTGGGAATGACAAAGATCGTATAGCTTCCCGCCGGAACCGCTTTACCCCCGACCATCAGATCAGTGTTGGTGACGAAGGTCGTCGCTTCATTTGCTCCCGCGCGCCAGATCTGTCCGTAGGGCACCAGTCCGCCGTACACCGTGCGCCCCTTCGCGCGTGGACTCGAATAATCCACGATCACCGTTTTGCCATCGCCAAACTGATATTCAGCGTGCGCCGCCGGACTGGGACGCTTCGATTTGTCCGTCGCTTGTACCGGCGAGGTCTTCAATCCCTCGTGCGAATACACGATCCCCGCACTCGCCAAAACCAACGTAACCGCCGCGAAAAATTTCCTCATTCTCATAATTTCTCCTCGCCTCATCCGGAAACGCAAAACCGCAACATAGTAACTGACTTTTCGACCCTCGGTTGCAGGCGAAATGCGCAAAAAAACTCGACCCGATTCTACGCCGTTGCTGAGAGTCTCATTGTGAGACTGTCGCGCCACCCATTGTCGGCCATCCCACTGATTCGCAACGTCTTGCCAACGGCAAACTCGGGGCCGGTAACTCATTCGGGTACAGGATTTACGGTATTACAAATCTATTACAAAACACGTTCGCGCCCGCTGCTAATCTGGTTGGGCTATGAGCGCCATAACTATCCAGACTGAGGGCCCCATGAACCCAGTGGCTAATCCTGTTGCGGATCAAGCGACCGCAGAGCGCGTGATTCCGTGTCTCGAAATACTGAAGAAGAAGCAAAAAGCAAAAACGGAAGTGAACTGGGTCACCGCGATTTTCATGGGACTGTTTCATATCGGCGCGATCGCCGCGCTGTTTTTCTTTTCGTGGAAAGCGCTCATCGTCGCCACCGTTCTTTGGTGGGTGGCCACCAGCTTGGGAATCGGCATGTGCTATCACCGCCTGCTGACCCACCGTGGCTACAAAGTTCCGCGCTGGCTGGAATACACGCTCACCGTTTTTGCCACGCTGGCTCTCGAAGGCGGTCCGATTTTCTGGGTAGCGACGCACCGCATCCATCACAAGTTCTCCGATCGCGAAGGCGATCCCCATTCTCCTATCGACGGTACGTGGTGGTCGCACATGGGCTGGATCCTCACCGGAAAGTCGATGCATCACGACACCTCAACTCTTTCGCGCTACGTTCCGGATCTCGCCCAGGATAAGTTTTATGTTTGGATCACCAAGTATCACTACGTGCCGATGATCGTCGTCGGCCTGGCTCTTCTCGCTGTCGGCGGCATCCCGCTGGTTTTGTGGGGAATTTTCCTGCGCACGGTTGTCGGCCTGCACGCCACCTGGTTGGTCAATTCTGCCACCCATTCCTGGGGTTCGCGGCGCTTCAAGACCCGCGATCTTTCTACCAACAGCTGGTGGGTCGCGCTGCTCACCTGGGGCGAAGGCTGGCACAACAATCATCACGCCCATCCGGTTTCCGCGCGCCACGGTTTAACTTGGTACGAAATTGATACCAACTGGTACGTGATTTGGACGCTGCAGAAATTCGGTCTCGCCAAGAAGGTCTACACTGCCAAGATTGAGGCCAAACAATCCACCGAATCCTCGATCGTCGGCCGCACGCTGACTCCGGAAGTGCAACGAGATCTCGCCGCCGTAGAAATGTAAATTCGAACTCGACCCAACTTCACCACGAGAGAGCCGGCCATTTCGCCGGCTCTTTTTTTTGCTCCGTACCATCTGCCATGGCCACATCGGCCACCTTCGAACCCGCCGACTTCCGTGGCTTCGCGGTACAATCCCCGATAGGCCGAGCCGTGGCAAAAATCACAAGTCGCCGAGGTACTATCGCTTTCTTCGTGGTGTTAGGCTGCTCGCTGGTGGCCCTCGCCGTCGCCCTAAACGTCGGCTGGATCATTCTCAGCTGGCGGGAAGGCGTAAAACTCTTTTTCGGCGTGATCTTTTTCGCCGCGATCATCGCCGGAATGATCTTGAACACGATTTTCCTGGTCCGCGAAATTCGCCGCAACGAACAGCACGACAGTTTTATCAACGCCGTCACTCACGAGCTGAAAACTCCGATTACCTCGATCCGCCTATACCTCGAAACCATGCAGCGCCGCGACGTCGGCGAAGCCCAGCGCCAGCAGTTTTTCACCCTGATGCTTTCCGACACCGACCGCCTCCTGGCCACCGTCGATCAGGTGCTGACCGCCGGCGAGAGCGGCTACAAACGCGGCAAACGCCATCACGTCGACCTCGATTACGAAGCCCTGGTCCGGGAATGTATCGAACTGGCGCGCACCCGCCATCACCTCGAGCCGGCCGCGCTCGAGTTTCAATCCAGCCTGAAAGATGGCCAGATGAACATCAATGCCGATCCGGTCGGCCTGCGCACCGCCGTTTCCAATCTTCTCGATAACGCCATCAAATATTCTGGAGACAAAGTCGAAATCTCCGTGGGCCTCGACCCCGCCGATGAAGATCAGCTGATCTTGCTGCGCGTCACTGATCGCGGCGTGGGCATTCCCCCCGAAGAACTCAAGCGAATCTTCAAACGCTTCTACCGCGTTCCGGGTCGCAACAGCTTCAGAGTGAAGGGAACCGGCCTCGGTCTCTTCATCGTTCGCGCCATCGCCAAGGCCCACGGCGGAAAAGCGTACGCCGCGAGCGAAGGCGTCGGCCACGGCACCACCATTACTCTCGCGCTGCCCAGGAAAACCGCATGAGCCGCGTCCTCGTCGTCGAAGACGAAGCGCATCTGGCCAAAGGTTTGCGTTTTAATCTAGAAGCGGAAGGCCACGCAGTGGAAGTTTGCGGCGATGGCGAGACCGCCATCGAGCGCCTGCTCGATGACCATCAGGCCTTCGACGCCGTAGTGCTCGACGTCATGCTCCCTGGCAAAGATGGCTTCGCCGTCGCTACCGCGCTGCGCAAAGCCAAAAATTACGTTCCGGTTCTGATGCTCACCGCTCGCGGCCGCCCAGAAGATGTGCTGCAGGGTTTCGCCGCCGGCGCCGACGACTATTTGCCGAAGCCGTTCCAATTGCCAATTTTTCTGGCTCGCCTCCAGGGATTGCTGCGTCGCAGCGAATGGCTGCGCCCCGAAAAATTAGAAGGCAAAACTCGCGCCCCGGGAGTTTCCCAAGAACCGCGTTTGAGAGCAGCGGAAAAGACCGATGGCAACGTCATCTCGGATTCCGAACAAGACGTCTTCGCCTTCGATGGCCAGACCATCGACTTCAACAATCTCGAACTTCACGCCAACGGTGCAACGATTCAACTCACGCTGATGGAAGCAAAACTCCTGCGCCATCTGATCCGCAGCAAAGGCAATCCCGTCTCGCGCAAATCGATCCTGGAAGATGTTTGGGGGCTGCACGAAGACACTGACACTCGCGCCATCGACAACTTTATCGTCCGCCTCCGCCGCTACATCGAAAAAGATCCGTCCAAGCCGCGACACCTGACGACCGTCCGCGGCGTCGGCTACCGCTTCATTCCTTGAATTTAATTTATAATTTTCCGCCGGGCGGCTCTCGCACGGTGCTTGACGTTTCCTGTCATGCAACTCAATATTCTCCCTGCATTCCGAAGGGAAATAATCGATGCCTGAAGGTAAAGGATTGCTGATCGTCTACACCGGGCCCGGCAAGGGCAAGACGACCTGTGCCTTGGGCACCGCTTTTCGCGCCGTGGGTCAGGGTTTGCGCGTGATGATGGTCCAGTTCATCAAAGGTTCGTGGCACTACGGCGAACTCGACGCCGCCAAAATGCTGGGCGACGACAAATTCGAAATTCGGCCCATGGGCCGCGGCTTCGTCAAAGTCGGCGGCGCCGACACCGACCCCGAAGACATCAAGATGTGCGAGCAAGCCTGGGAATTCGGCCGTGAGCAGATTTACAGCCAAAAATACGATCTGGTCATTCTCGACGAAATCAATTACGTCATCGGCTACAAAATGCTCGACCCCGATCGCGTGGTCGAAGCCCTGACCCAGCGCCCCGAGCGCGTGCACGTGATCTGCACCGGACGCAGCGCGCATCCGAAACTTGTCGAAGCCGCCGACCTGGTCACCGAAATGCGCGAAGTGAAGCATCCTTATACCAAGGGAATTCTGGCCCAACGCGGAATCGACTACTAAGAAGCCAAAAGCAACGAGCAGAGCCGGCGCGGACCGTTGCCGCCCCTTGCGATGTACAATAGAAGCTGATATTTCTCGCTGTGCGAGGATTCGCTTTAATCCATGGCTTGGTTCAAGCGCGAAAAAAAACCAATCGAGAACCCCACGCCCATCGCCGAACGCCGCGTGGTCACCGAGGGCATGTGGATCAAATGTGATTCCTGTCGGGCCATCATCTGGAAAAAGGATCTAGAAGCGAATTGGGAAGTCTGCCCCAAGTGCGAACACCATTTCCGACTCGACGCGCGCCGCCGCCTCGAACTTCTTCTCGACGAAGAGCCGTACGTCGAACTCGACGCCGACCTCGCCTCCAGCGATCCGCTAGTCTTCACCGACACCAAGCCCTACGCCCAGCGCCTGAAAGACGCTCAACGTAAGCTCGGCCTGAAGGACGCGATCATCACCGCCGAGGGCCATCTCAACGGCCGCGCGGTAATTTGTTGCTCCATGGAATTTCGCTTCATCGGCGGCTCCATGGGCGCCGTGGTCGGCGAAAAGGTGGCGCGCGCCATCGAGCGCTGCATCGAAAAAAGAGAGCCTTTGATTGTCGTCTCTTGTTCCGGCGGCGCACGCATGATGGAAGGCACCGTCAGCCTGATGCAGCTGGCCAAAGTTGCCGCCGCGCTGGCCCGTCTCGACGACGCCAAATTACCCTTCCTTTCGCTGCTCACCGATCCCACGACTGGCGGCGTCACCGCCAGTTACGCCATGCTCGGCGACCTCAACATTGCCGAACCTGGCGCGCTCATCGGTTTCGCCGGTCCGCGCGTCATCGAGCAAACCATCCGTCAGAAACTCCCCGAAGGTTTTCAAACCTCCGAATTTTTGCTCGAGCACGGCTTCCTCGACGCCGTCGTTCCGCGCAAGGAACTCAAGCCCTACATCAGCCGGGCCCTCGATTTCTTCGTCGGCTAGCCATGATGCCCGCAGTGACGCGCTCATGAATTACGACCAGGCCGTTCACTCCCTTTTTTCCTTGGGCAAAGAACTCGCCTCTCCGCGCCAGCCTGCCCTCAGTTCCGCGCAAGGTGCCCGCGTTCAGAAATTCGGCCTGGAAAATATCTCCGCGCTCGCCGAAGCCCTCGGCAATCCGCATCTCGCCGTCCCTTGCGTCCACATCGCCGGAACCAACGGAAAGGGTTCGACCGCGGCCATGCTCGAATCCATTGTCCGCGCGGCTGGGCTGCGCACCGGGCTTTACACCTCGCCGCATCTTGAAAGCATCAATGAGCGCATCCGTATCAACGGCGAAAACATTTCAGATGACGATTTCGCCGCCGCCTGGACCACGGTGCATTCCGCCATCGAATTGCTGTTAGCGGCGGGAAAATTGGCCGCCCATCCCACATTTTTCGAGTGCATCACCGCCATGGCGTTCGTAGCGTTCCAATCAAGCGGCGTGCAATTCGCTATCTACGAAGTCGGCCTCGGCGGCCGTTTCGACGCCACCAACATCGTTCAACCTGATGTTGCGGTCATCACCGCCATCGACTTTGATCACGAAAGTTATCTCGGCCATTCCATCGAGCTGATCGCGGCGGAAAAGGCCGGAATTATCAAGCCGCACGTCCCGGCAATCAGCGTCAGCGAGCGTCCCGAAGCGCGCGCCGTGATTGCCAGCCAGGCCGCGAAGATGAATGCACCCTTGACCGAAATTGATGCGGCGTTCCATTTGGAAAACATTCAAAATTCCGCCGGCCTGTACTGCGCCACCGCGATCGGCTCAGAATCAGCAAAAAAGCTCGCTCTCCGTTTGGCTCCGTCACTGCCGGGCGCATTTCAAATCCGCAATGCACTCACCGCGGCAACCGCTGCCACCCTGCTGGCTGGGAAAGGATTTCCTGCGATTAACACCGACGCAATCGAACGCGGCATCGCAAACACGAAATGGCCAGGCCGCCTCGAAAGCCTTGCCGAGCACCCGGCACTCTACGTCGATGGAACCCACAACCCATCCGGCGCGCGCGAACTGCAAAAATTCTGGCAGGAAAATTTTGCAAACAAAAAGATTTACCTTGTCTATGGTGCGATGCGCGACAAATCCGTGGACGAAATCGCCGGGGTTCTTTTTTCCCACGCCGACACGGTAATTCTCACCGAGCCGCGCCAGCCCCGCGCCATTTCCGCCACACTGCTCGCCGAAATGACCGGGCACCACGCGCGCAAAATCGAAATCGTTGCCGATCCCTCCGCCGCGCTCGAACGCGCCCTCGCCCTCGCTCAGCCAGACGCCGCCGTTTTCGCCACCGGCTCGCTGTACCTCGTCGGCGATCTGCTTACCTACTGGCATCATCGAGCCCAAAATTCGCAACCAGCTTGATTTTCGTCGCTCTTTCTCCCAGTTGCTCGCTCTCGTGGCGGATGATAGGATGGGCTTTCCATGCCCCCCGAAACCAACTCAAAGCCTCGCGTCGGTATCCCGTATCGCACACGAAAAGAAGAACTTAAGGGCGAGCGTGAGTCCTACGAAAAGTACCTCGCCGCGGCCTCAGCCGCTGGAGCGCAGCCGGTCGAAATTTCGTTGGGTCTTACTCCGAACCAACTCGCCGAAGAAATTCGCGATCTTGACGCCTTCATTCTTCCGGGCAGCCCGGCTGACGTTCACCCCTCCTTATTCAAGGCCGCTGTCCACCCCAATTGTTCGATTTCCGATCCCTGCCGTGAATCCACCGACTTTGCGATTCTCGCTCACGCCTTCAAAGAGCAGAAACCGGTCCTCGCCATCTGCTACGGCACCCAGAGTCTGAATGTTTTTCTCGGCGGCACGTTGGTTCAGGACATCCCCTCGGAAATCGCCACCAAAATTCAGCATCCTTGGACCGGCCATGCCGGTCCCGAACCGCATCATCCGATCTCGCTCGAACCAAGTTCGCGCCTTGCGCAGTTGGCCGGCGCCAACGAAATTCGCGTCAACAGCTCGCATCACCAGTCCGTCCTCGCTCCCGGAAAAAATCTTCGCGTCGTGGCGCATGCGCCCGATGGCGTGGTCGAAGCGCTCGAATGGACCGGCGATTCCAACTGGGTCACCGGCGCGCAGTGGCACCCGGAGCGCATGGTCGCCGATGACCGCTTCGCGCGAGCGCTCTTTGCCGAGTTCGTCACCGCCGCGCGTAAAGCCGCGGTTCATTCATAAAAAGCAGCCAGTCAAATAAATCGTCTCGCTTTCGCTTCGCACAAATTTCTAATAATCGATTTGCCCTTGGGGGAAATATGATCTCGCTGGCAGGCAAGGCGGCACTCATCACCGGCGGCTCGCGCGGCATTGGCGCGGCCACCGTGAAACTTTTCGCGCAGGCGGGGGCCGACGTCGTATTCAACTACCACCGCAGTAAAGAGGCCGCCGCGCAGGTCGAGCAGGAATCCCGCAAGCACGGAACCCGCATCGAATCATTGAAAGCCGATCTCGGCAAAATGACCGACGCCAAAAAACTGGTCGACTTCACCCGCGAACGCCTGGGCCGCATCGACATCTTGGTGGCCAACGCCGGAATCTGGAACGAGAAGGACGCGCCCATCGACAAGTTGACGGAGCGCGAATGGGACGAAATGGTTCGCGTCAATCTAAAGAGCGTCTACTCCGTGATTCACTACACCACCCCGCACATGATCGCCCAAAAAAGTGGCCGTATCGTAGCCATCAGCTCTACCGCCGGCCAGCGCGGCGAAGCCAATCACACCCACTACGGCGCCACCAAAGGCGCGATCATCAGTTTTGTCAAGGGCCTGGCCTCCGAGCTTGGGCCTCACAACATCATCGTGAATTGTGTCGCGCCCGGTTGGGTGGATACCGATATGTCCGCCTCCGTCCTGCGCACCAAGGCCGGGCTGAAAGGCGCGCTCGTGCCCATCCCGCTGAAACGCGTCGGAACCGCCGAGGAAATCGCCGGGCCAATTCTTTTTGCCGCGTCCGATTTGGCAACCTTTATTACCGGAGAAGTAATCAATGTTAACGGCGGCTCGGTGCTCTGCGGATGAAGTCGTCTGAAAGGTTTGCCATTCCCACGTCATTCATGACTCGGATTTTCGCCGCGTTGGTTTTGGCCGCGATGGTCGCACTTGCGGCGCCTGTGCGCACCGTCGCGCAAGAAGATGTTCTGACTCCGGATCAAAGCTCGGCCAAAGCCAAACAGATTTTGCAGCAGGCCATCGCCGGTCTGGGCGGTCCCGCTTACCTCAACGTAAAAGACATCACTGTCGAAGCCAAACTCGGCCAGTTTGACCATTCCGGCCAACTCCGCGGATACGCCAAGATTATCGACATCGCCATTCCGCCGGACAAAGATCGCACCGAAAATCTGCCCAAGCGCAACATCATCGAAGTCCGCAACGGCGACAAGGGCTGGGATCTGGATCGGGGCGGCGTCTCCGAAGCGACGATCACGGACATGGCCACGTCTCAGGAAGACACCAAGAAGGACATCGACAACATACTGCGCCACCGCATTCATGAACCCGGAATGATTTTTCGCTACGGCGGCCTCGATGTCGTCGACTACGAGGAAAGTGATTGGGTCGAATTGGTCGACAGCGAAAATCGCACTTTCCGCATCGCGATTTCGCGCAGCTCGCATTTACCCATTCGCAAAGTCGTCGACACCCGCGACGCCAATACCCGCATGCGCAGCGAAGAAATCGAATACTACTCCAACTACCATCCGATCAATGGTATCCAGTCGCCGTTCCAAATCACCCGCGAGCGCAACGGCATCAAAATCTATCAGGTGTTCTTCGACAAATTCGATTACAACACCGGCGTGTCGCCCGAGCTTTTCACCAAAGAATCCCTCGATGAACGCTGGGAAAAAGTAGGCAAGAAAGAAAAGAAACCCAAAGAAAAGCCTGCTGACAAGAACAACGACAAGAACTAAACCTCCGCCTCACTTCCGACGTGGTCGCCAAAGGCCACTGCTTGCGCCGTGCTCGATTTCACTTCCACCGGAGTATAATTGCTGGATGTCCATGACCCACAAGAACGACCAGATGCATGGCACTACGGTGCTGTGCGTCCGCAAAGACAATAAAGTCGTGCTCACCGCCGATGGCCAGGTGACCATGGGCGATGGCGTGGTCAAGCACAGTGCCAAGAAAACCCGCCGCCTCTACAACGAAAAAGTAATTGCCGGTTTTGCCGGCAGCACCGCGGACGCGCTGTCCCTCTTTACCCGTTTCGAAGCCAAGCTGCAGGAGTTTCATGGCAATCTCGCGCGCGCGGCGGTCGAACTCGCCAAGGAATGGCGAACCGAGCGTTCTCTCCGTCACCTCGACGCGTTGCTGGTCGTAGCCGACACTAAGGGAACATTTTTGATTTCGGGCAATGGCGATGTGATCGAGCCCGATGACGGCATTTGCGCCATCGGTTCCGGCGGTTCTTACGCCCTGGCCGCCGCGCGCGCTCTTTCCAAGTTCACCAAAATGAGCGCGAAGGAAATCGCTTCGGAAGCGATGCGCATCGCTAGCGAAATCTGCATCTACACCAATTCCAATTTCACGGTTGAAGAGCTATGACCGAAAAAACGGAGAAAGAAATGGTCATCTATCTTCCCGGCGGCGAGCCTCGCCCGCCCGAGCCGGAACCTCTTCCGTCCTTTGACGAGCTTACCCCGCGCGAAATCGTGGTCGAACTCGACAAATATATTGTCGGCCAGAATCTCGCCAAGAAGGCGGTCGCGATCGCTCTGCGCAATCGGGTGCGCCGCCAAAAACTCACACCCGAACTTGCCGAAGATATTCTTCCCAAAAATATTCTGATGATTGGTCCCACTGGCGTGGGCAAGACCGAAATCGCGCGCCGCCTGGCGCGGCTCGCCGGCTGCCCGTTCGTAAAAGTGGAAGCCTCGAAATACACCGAAGTCGGCTACGTTGGCCGCGACGTCGAATCCATGGTTCGCGATTTGGTGGAAACCGCGATCGATATGGTGCGCGAAGAAAAACTCGACGAAGTCGCCGAACGCGCCGAACAATCCGCGGAAGACCGTCTGCTCGATTTGCTTTTGCCTCCGTCTCCGTCGCCCATGCCTTCTTCGTCAACCTTCGGGGGCGCAAACGCCGACGCCAACCACGCTGCCGACGCGCATCAACGCGAGCAGAACGCGCGCAGCCGCGACAAGCTTCGTGCCCAACTCCGCGAAGGCAAGCTCGACCAGCGCATGGTCGAAGTGGAAGTGCGCGAGCGCTCCATGCCCTCCTTTGAAATCATCAGCAATCAGGGCGTGGAGGAAATGGACATCAACGTCAAAGACATGCTTTCCGGCATGTTCGGCCAGCAGAAGAAAAAGCGCAAAATGTCGGTGGCCGAAGCCTTCGATTACATGATCCAGGAAGAAGAAAATCGCCTGATCGATATGGACCAAGTCACGCGCATCGCCGTCGACCGCGTCGAGCAGATGGGCATTCTCTTCATCGACGAAATCGACAAGATCGCCGGCCGCGAATCCGGGCACGGCCCCGACGTCTCGCGCGAAGGCGTGCAGCGCGACATTTTGCCCATCGTCGAAGGCACCACGGTGAACACCCGCTACGGCATGGTTCGTACCGATCACATACTATTCATCGCGGCTGGCGCGTTTCACACCACCAAGCCGTCCGACCTGATCCCTGAATTGCAGGGCCGGTTTCCGATTCGCGTCGAACTCACTTCGCTTTCTGAAGCCGACTTCATCCGCATCCTTACCGAACCTAAAAACGCGCTGATCAAGCAGTACATCGCCCTGCTCGATACCGAACCGTTCAAACTTTCCTTCACCGAGGACGCCATCGCGGCCATCGCCCGTTTTGCCGCCAAAGTAAACGAGCACACTGAAAACATCGGCGCGCGCCGCCTGCATACGATCTTGGAAAAAGTGCTCGAGGAGATTTCGTTCGAAGCGCCCGAAATGAAAAAGAAATCCTTTAAGGTCGACGCGGCCTACGTACAGAAGCAGCTGGCCAACATCGTCAAAGACCAGGATCTCAGCCGCTACATCCTATAAGTCGGACCCAAGCCTTGAAACTCGAAAGTCGCTGGTGCAAACTGCACCTCGCGCCAAATGAGCTTTAACTCCACTGTATTTCAAGACGAGCCCGCGTGCTGACCACCCGGCGAGCACCCGCCATTTTCGAATTTCTAGTTTTCGCTTTCTGTTTCTTGGTCGGCTGCGGCGCGCCCGGCGAACCCGCTGAGCGCAAATCGCCGATCCCCGTCGCCGTTACCGACCTCGCCGCCGCGCAGCAGGGCGATGACGTGGTTTTAACCTTCACGCTGCCCAAAGAAAGTGTCGAACACAAACCGCTGAAACAATCGCCCGCCGTCGAAATTTTCCGCGCTTTCGAGCCAGCTGCGGCCGTCGCGAATCCTGTGGCGCCCACTGCCCGCCCTTCGAGCGCCGAGCTGGTTGTCACCATTCCTCCGGAAATGGTCGACCACTATGCCAACCGCGGCCAGTTCCGCTACGTCGACACGCTCACCGCCGAAAACTTCTCGCAGAATCCGAATAGCGCAGCCATCTACCTCGTGCGCACGCGCACTTCGTCCAAAAAAGTTTCAGCCGATTCCAATCTTGTATCCTCGGCAATTCAGCCCGCGCCCGATCCGATCACGGATCTGAATGCCGAGATTACCCGCGAGGCCATCGTCCTCACCTGGACGCCGCCGCAGAAGACTCTCATCGGTCCCGCACCCGCGATTTCCGCCTACGCCATTTACCGTGCGGAATCCGATGAGCCCCAACCTAACTCTGCAGCGCCAGCGTCCGCACCAAACGCGACCCCACCAACCGGGCCAGCTCCAGCACCGCTCTTCACCCACATTTCCGATGTGCCCAACCCGCCCTTCCGCGATACCCAAATTCAATTCGGCAAGCGGTACATGTATTCGGTCCGCAGTGTCGCCCAGTACGGGCAGGCCCACCTCGATTCCGCCGAGTCCAACTTAGCCTCGGTCACGCGTTTGGACACCTTCCCACCGTCGCCGCCCGAAGGCCTCATTGCCGCGCTAATTCCCGCACAAGACTCGACTCCTGCCAATATCGACCTCTCCTGGTCCATCAGCCCGGATAACGATATCGCCGGTTACAACATCTATAGAAGTGAGGGCGCGGGTGCCGCCAGGCTTGAGCTGAACGATGCGCTGTTGCTTACACCCGCATTTAGAGATATGAATGTCCTCCCTGGGCGCCATTACCTCTACACCGTTACGGCGGTGAATCGCGCCGGGAATGAAAGTCCCGAGAGCGCTCCGGCCTCCGCGAATTTGCCGGAAGCGAACGCTCCCGCAAATATTCAGCAATGAAATGATGGCAACGCAGTTTGCCATCAACAAAATGCCATCAACAAAAATGATCGACACTCCGCATCCCGCTCCCGGCCCCACGGCTCCGGCCGTCGTCGAATCCGTGCGCGCGCTCGAAAAATCAGCGAGCCCCGCCGTGCGCGCCGGCCTTTACACCGGCGCCCTGCTCGTCCTGGTCATGATCATTTCGCTCATCGCCGCCAACCGCATGCCCTGGCTGGAAAGCCGTGCGCTCGAACGCAACGCCGCCTGCTACAGCCTCTTCGTCGTGTTCATGCTCATCCCGGTCGCGCGCTTCTGGAATCGCCCGGTGCGCATGTTCTCGTCCGGCGTCTTGGCCTGGACCATGTTTGTGGTTGCTTACGACATCGCCGGGTTTTTCTTCCGCAACCTGTTTCAGATTCTCCGTTCGCCGTTCGAAGCTCTGATCGAAGGAATTCTCGCCTACGGCGTGTTAGCCGTCGTCGCCTGGGTTGGTGGCATGGCTCTGCTCGCGCGGCTGACGCCGATCGCCCCGCGTCGCCGCAAATCAGATGTCTTTCAGGCCCACGAGCAATAACTCCCCGCGATGAAACTTTGCCGCTTTCAACCACTCGAGTTTTCCGCCACCAGCCTCACCCGCTCGTCGCACGAAACTCGTCCCCAGCCGCGCGCCGGGATCATCACCGAAAACCTAATCTCCGAAATTCACGGTGAACTATGGGGCCCGCGCGAACTCACCGGCCGAACTTGGCCGCTCGACCGCGTCAAATTGCTTCCGCCTTCGGTCCCCACCAAGATTGTTTGCGTCGGTCGCAATTATCTCGATCACGCCAAAGAACTGAATAGCGAAATTCCCAAACAGCCGCTGATTTTCCTCAAGCCGCCCTCCGCCGTCATCGCGCCCGAAGAACCCATCGTCATGCCGCCCAGTTCGCAGCGCGTCGATTACGAAGGCGAGCTCGCCATGATCATCGGCCGGCGCTGCTCGCAACTGCGCGATTCTGACGACGTGCGCCCCTACATCCTCGGCTACACCTGCTTGAACGACGTCACCGCCCGCGACCTGCAAAAACTCGACGTGCAGTTCACCCGCGCTAAAGGCTTCGACACTTTCTGCCCCTTCGGCCCGCTGCTCGAAACCGCCATCGATCCCGCCGGCGTTTCGGTCGAGACCTTCGTCAACGGCGTCCGTAAGCAATCAGGACACACCTCCCAAATGATTTTTCCCCTTGATGTTATAATTCGCTTCATCGCTCAGGTCATGACGCTGGAGCCCGGCGATGTCATCGCCACCGGCACCCCCGCGGGCGTTTCCGCGTTGGCCTCGGGAGACGTAGTCGAAGTCAGCGTCGGCGGCATCGGCACCTTACGGAATCCGGTCATCGCCGCCGAAGCGTAGATCGCTTCAAATTTCACGCGAAGGCAACTGTTGAAAGAAATCCTGAAAGACTGGCACGAATGGCTTCCGCTCGCGGGCCTCGCCGTCCTGGCGATTGTGGCCCTCATCTTCTGGTTTCGCCGCAAACCTCAGGACTCGCGCGACATGGAACGAGAACGCCGCGCCTACCTGAATCGCGTCGGCCGGATCGTCGAAGGCCAAATTTTGGAAATCGCGGAACACGCGCCCGGCGAACTTGCCGCGCCAGTTTCCAAACCGTCCGGATTATTTCAGGCGCGCCCATCCGCCGCGCCTTCGAACGGAATTCAAAAACTCCTGCACTACACCTACTCCATCTCCGGTGTCACCTACGAAACCGCTCAAGACATCACCGGCCTCGATCTTCGCGCTCATCTCAGTCGCCTCGCCGCTGGACAAACCGCCAGCGTGAAATACGATCCTTCGAACCCTTCGAATTCCATTCTGCTGGCCGACGATTGGTCCGGCCTGCACTAAAAGGTCCCTCGCGCGGGCATTAGCCTGCGCTCGCGAATCGGCGCCCTGCTCGCAGCGGTGCTACAATCCGCATTTTACGGAGGACGAATTTGTCACGCCTAAGCTATGTGCCTCGTTTCGCCGCCCTAGTCGTTTTGCTGAGTGCCTTCTCTCTATCTGCCCAGCAAAACGCAACTTCGTCCTCATCGCCAATCGATCCCGCGACTTACTCCGCGATGCGCTGGCGCTTGCTCGGTCCTTATCGCGCCGGCCGCGTTTCCGCAGTCGCCGGCGTTCCCGGCGACCCCACCACCTATTACATGGGCCTCCCGGGCGGCGGCGTTTGGAAAACCACCGATGCCGGACGCGTCTGGAAACCCATCTTCGATTCGCAGGATGTCGCCTCCATCGGCGATGTGGCCGTCGCGCCCTCCAACCCGTATATCGTCATCGTCGGCACCGGCGAGCAAACCAATGGCGACGGCGTCTACCGCTCCACCGACGCCGGCGCGACCTGGACCAACATCGGCCTGAAAGATTCCCACTACATCAGTACCGTGATCATCGACCCCAAAGATCCCAACATAATCTTAGTGGGCGTGCTCGGCCATCCGATTCTCGGCACGCTCGGTCCCAGCGAAAATCGCGGCGTATACAAAACCACCGACGGCGGGAAATCCTGGAAGAAAACTCTTTACCGCGACGAACTCGCCGGCGTTTCGAATATGGCGGCCGATCCCGATAACCCGAAAATTCTCTACGCCGGGATGTGGAAGCCTTTTGATTTTCGGCAAGGTCCGCCCGAAAAGCCTGAACAGAATTCCTGGATTTACAAGTCCGTCGACGAAGGTTCCACCTGGAAACCGGTCTCCGATTCCGGCATGTCCCCCGACCCTCGCGACCGCATTGGTCTCGCCGTAGCGCCAGGTACCAAGGGCCAGCGTGTTTTTGCCGTCATGCAGACCGGCCTTTTCCGCACTGACGACGGCGGCGCCACCTGGCGCCAGGTCACCAAAGACCCGCGCATCGACGGAAATCTCTACATTTGCCGCGTGTACGTCGATCCGAAGAATGCCGACACAGTCTACGTCATGCAGACCACCATGTACCGTTCGCTGGATGGCGGCGTCACTTTCACCGCCTACAAAGGCGCGCCCGGCGGCGACGATTACCACGTCCTCTGGATCGATCCCCAAAATTCCAGCCGCATGTTTCTCGGTGTCGACCAGGGCGCCACCATCAGCGTCGACGCCGGACTCACCTGGAGCACCTGGTTCAATCAACCCACCGGCCAGTTTTATCACGTCATCACCGACAACCAATTTCCCTACATTTCCTACGCGCCGCAGCAGGATAGCGGCACGGTCGCGATTCCGAATCGCAGCGACTACGGCCTCATCACCTATCGCGACTGGTTTTCCGCCGGCGGTTTCGAATTTTGCTACATGGCTCCCGACCCGCTGAATCCCAATATCGTCTATTCCGGTGGCTGGTACGGCAGCGTGGTCCGCTTCGACAAAACCACCGGGCAGATCACCCACGTGTTCGTGCGCAACGCGAAATATCACACTTCGCAAATGCCTCCATTGGTTTTTTCGCCGCAGGATCCGCACACGCTCTATCTCGGCACGCAGTTCGCCATGAAGACTGCCGACAACGGCCTGACCTGGACCGAAATTAGTCCGGACCTTACCGTCGCCGCCGGTGCCGAGCAGAAATCCTCAGGACTAAATGCGACGCAGCAATCCATCGGCGGACACAATCCTATCGCCGAGGATCCCGATGAAATGCGCGAGCTGGAAGATCGGGACGCCGGCGGCAAAGACGACTTCGAACTGGCTCAGCGTCCGCGCCCCGGATCACTCACCGTGCTTTCGCCGTCGCCCGCCAGCGCATCCGTGATTTGGTCAGGTTCCAGTAATGGTCTGATTCAAGCCACCTACGACGGCGCCAAGACCTGGATCAATGTCACTCCGGCCGACCTGCCGAAAGACACCGAAATCATCGCCATCGAGCCCTCGCGTTACGGGGCCAACGAAGCCTTTGTCGTCTATGAAGCGCGTCGCGATTCGCATCCGTATATCTCCCGCACGCGCGACGCCGGGAAATCCTGGCAGAAAATAACCGATGGATTGCAGGAAGGCTGGGTCGCGCGCATCGTGCGCGAAGATCCAGTTCGGAAAGGGCTGCTGTATGCCGGGACCGAAAATGCCCTCTACGTTTCGTTCGACGACGGCGGCCACTGGCAATCCTTACAACTGAATTTCCCGGTCTCCGACGTGCGCGACCTCGTTGTTCACGGCAACGACATCGTCGCCGCTACCTACGGCCGCGGAATTTACATCCTCGACGACATTTCGCCCCTGCGTCAGGCCGGCCCGGATATAACCAGTGCCAACGCCTACTTGCTTAAGCCCGCTCCAACTGTCCGGGTCCGCGATGACAACGATCAGGAAACGCCGCTGCCTCCCGAGACTCCAGCCGCAAAAAATCCTCCCGACGGCGCGGTCTTTTATTACTACCTGAAATCTCCGCCCTCCGGCGAAATCACTCTCGAAATCCACGACGCCCACGGAAAAGTCGTCCGCCGTTTCAACAGCGTCGCGCCGAAGCCGGACACCACTCCGAAAAACGTTCCTGACTACTGGTTCGCGCCGCTTGCGGGGATGCCCAAGGACGCAGGTCTCAATCGTTTCGTGTGGGATCTTCGCTACCCGCCGCCCGCTGCACTCAATTACAGTTACTACGGCCAGATGCTCGACTACATCGAATACACGCTGTCCGATCATGCCCTGCCCGCGGATACGCCGCGCGAGCAGACCCTCGGCCCCATCGCCGTGCCTGGCCAATACGAGGCCGTTCTCATCGCCAACGGCACATTGATGATGCAGCCCTTTACCATCACCCTCGATCCACGCGTTCACGTCTCGCAGACCGATCTCGAAGCGCAATTGACCGCCGGCAAACGCGTCGACTCCGGTTTAGCTTCCAGCGCCAAGGTTTTCGGGGAGATCACCAATTTGCGCAACGCCATCGCTGACCGCCTGAAAACTCTCGGGCCTCTTCCGGAATATAAGGGCGCCGCCGAGAACGAGAAGGAAAAAGATAAAGACGCGCAAGCCGCGAAACTCGCCGGTGGCGCCGCGCCTGTCGCCAAACCCGCGAATGCCGCCGAGCCTACCGTTCAGCCCGCGCCGCCAAGTTCACTCGCGAAAGAATCCGCCGACGCGCTACAAGCGTTGGACAAAAAGGCCGACGCCATTCAGCAGGGTACTTTCACCGCGCCGGGAGTCGGACCAATCAATCGTGACTTGGCCCGCGTACAATTTTTCATCATGTCCGGCGATTCCGCTCCAAGCTCTACCGCGGCAGCCGCGCTCGACGAATCCTGCAACAACTTGAACAAGAATCTCGCCGCGTGGCGCGAGCTCGATTCCCAGGCGGTGCCGCCCACCACCAACATCATCGCCAAATCCAGTCTTGCCGCGCTTCCCACGGCCACGGTTATGTCCATCATGGCCACGCCCCACGACGCTGGCTCCGCCGACGCCTGCGCGCCATGACCAAATCCCGGCCAAAGTAGCCAAGATTGTTGAGGCGCGTTGCTAGATCGCTGAAGCGCCGGGCCAAACCGGCGGCCGCACCCCGCTGTCATTCTGAGGAGCGCAGCGACGAAGAATCTCACCCTCGATCTTTACCTCCGCCGTTCTGACGTACACTCGGTTGATTCGTCCCGGTTCGTCGGGTGCACGCGCTCATTCGCATTTTTTACATCGTCGTGCTACCGTGTGTCGTGATTCGAAACGAAAATTTAAAATCCGATTACGGCATGAACCATCCCACCGCTCCATTTCTAACCGCAACACACCCAAATTCAGAATTCGCTGCAACTCACTCAAAACAAAGTCAGGTAACATTTTCTAACCGCAACAATAAGCCGTATGTTGCGGTTAGAAATAATCCAACCACGACCTTTTCGGTGACCGGCGATTTTCGAAGTTCCATTTTCAATTTTCCGGGGTTTCCCCGGTGACGGCCCACCGCCAACACCACGATCGCCTCGAAGAGCTCCGCAAACTGAACGCGGAAGCCGAGGCCGGCGGCGGCGCCGAACGCCGCGAGCGCGAGCACAAGCAAGGCAAGCTCAGCGCTCGTGAACGCATTGATCTGGTTCTGGACGAAGGCACTTTCGAAGAACTCGATAAATTTGTACGCCACAGCTCCCACGATTTCGGCATGGAAACCCAGCGCCCGCCCGGCGACGGTTTCATTACGGGCTTCGGCCGCATCAACGGCCGCCTCGTCTACGTTTTCGCCCAGGATTTCACTGTCTTTGGCGGATCGCTTTCCGAATCGAACGCCGGAAAAATCATTAAGATTATGGATCTGGCCATGCGCGCCGGAGCCCCGGTGATCGGCTTGAACGATTCCGGCGGCGCGCGAATACAAGAAGGGGTGAAATCGCTCGCCGGCTACGCCGAGATTTTCTTACGCAACACGCTGGCCAGCGGCGTGATTCCGCAGATTAGCGCGATCATGGGACCTTGTGCCGGCGGCGCGGTCTATTCCCCGGCCATTACCGATTTTATTTTCATGACCCGCGATACTTCCTACATGTTCGTCACTGGGCCGGACGTGATCAAAACCGTGACGCACGAGGAAGTGACCAAGCAGGAGCTCGGCGGCGCGATGACGCACAACGCCACCAGCGGCGTCGCCCATTTTGTCGCGGTCGATGACGCCGAATGTCTCGCCATGATTCGCGAGCTGTTCAGCTACTTGCCTTCAAATAACCTGGACGATGCGCCGAAGCGCCCCACGGTCGATCCTTGGGACCGAGTTACGCCGGCTCTCAATGCCATCGTTCCCGAAAATCCGCAGCAGCCGTACGACATTAAGGAGGTCATTCACGCCCTCGTTGACGACGGCGAGTTTTTCGAAGTTCACGAGCACTTCGCCAAGAATATCGTGGTCGGCTTCGCCCACATGGACGGCCGTTCCATCGGCATCGTGGCCAACCAGCCTGCGTTCTTGGCCGGCGTGCTCGATATCAATGCCTCGATCAAAGGCGCGCGCTTTGTGCGCTTCTGCGATTGCTTCAATATTCCGCTGTTGACGCTCGAAGACGTTCCGGGCTTTCTTCCCGGCACCCAGCAGGAATTTGGCGGCATCATCCGCAATGGCGCCAAACTCCTCTACGCTTTCGCCGAAGCCACGGTGCCTAAAATCACGCTGATTACTCGCAAAGCCTATGGCGGCGCGTATTGCGTGATGTCCTCCAAGCACATCCGCACCGACTACAATTTCGCCTGGCCCACTGCCGAAATCGCGGTGATGGGTCCCGAAGGTGCCGTCAACATCGTCTATAAGCGCGAAATTGATCGTGCCCCCGAAGCTGACCGCGAGGCCCTCCGCCGCGAAAAGATCGATGAATTCCGCGAGACTTTCGCCAATCCCTACGTCGCCGCCGAAAGCGGTTACATCGACGCGGTCATCGAGCCGGCCCACACCCGCGCCCGGATCGTCGCCGCTTTCCGTTCCCTCGAAAACAAACGCGACACCAACCCCCGCAAGAAACACGGGAACATCCCGCTATGACCGGGGTGTCAAAATGACATCGAAGACCGGGCGAAACTGGATTTTTGGCTCGAAATTCGATAGGATTCGTTGGTTTCGTTTTATTAAAAGAATCGGGATGTCTCCTGGAGAAATGGATGCCTAAGGTTAGTAACGAACGCAAGACCCTGCTCGGCTCCCTCGACGCGCTCGTCGAAAAATATCATTTGCTGAAGCACCCGTTTTATCGCGCCTGGACCGAAGGAAAATTGTCGAAGAAAGCTCTGGCCCTCTACGCCGAGCAGTATTATCAGCACGTGCAGGCCTTCCCCGAAAATCTGCGGGATCTCGCCAGCCGCAGCAATGGCGATAAGGAATTGAAATCTCTCGTCATGGAAAACTTGGCGGAGGAATTGGACGAAACCGCGACGCACCCGCAGTTGTGGCGTCAATTCGCCGCGTCTGTCGGCGTGAGCGACGTTTCGCTGAATCGCGTGCAACCGCTGCCCGGCATCTCGGCCTTGCTCGATAGCTATGACGAAGTTTCCACTCAGGGCACGCTGGCTCAAGCCGTCGCCGCCTTCTACGTCTACGAAGCACAAGTCCCCGAAATCGCTACCGAGAAAATTTCCGGCCTCAAGAAATTTTACGGAATTACCGATTCGCGTTCGCTGTCCTATTTCGCGGTGCACGAAGAAGCTGACGTACGTCACCGCGCGGCCTGGCGCAGCTGGCTGGAAAATCAGAAAAGCGCCGACACCGTCGCCGTGCTTTGTGCCGCCGAACGCAGCTTGAAAGCGCTGTGGGGCGCACTCGATGCGGTGTATCCGGAAGGCTGCACCACTAAGAATTAAATCACCCGTCGCGAATTGCGAAAACCAACAAGTATTCAACGCAGGTTCTTGCTTGCCCAGGAACCTGCGTTTTTATTTGTGGCGGGAAGGCTGCGGCAGCTTCGCTAGCTCTGCTTCTTCAAAACTTTGATTCCGTCCGCGCCGGCGATCACCGCTTCGGTCGCAAACTTCAGAAATAATCCGTGCTCCACCAAACCGACCACGTGGTCGAGATGATGAGCGGTTTCCTTCGGGTCGCTCATCGCACCGAAAGAGCAATCCAAAATGTAGTGTCCGCCATCGGTGATGTACGGTTTCCCATCTGCACCGAGCCGCAGCGCAGGCCTCGCGTTTAATTTTTCCAATTTTTTCTGCGTGGCTTCCCAGCCGAACGGCACAATTTCGGTGGGAACCGAACAGGTCACGCCAAGAGTCTTGACCAATTTTGTATCGTCGGCCACCACCACCATTCGCTTACTGGCCGCGGCCACAATCTTCTCGCGCAGCAAAGCTCCCCCATGGCCTTTGATCAGGTAGAGTGGCCCGGGAAGAATTTCATCCGCGCCGTCGATGGTCAAATCGATCGCCACATGCTCGGCAAAGCTCGTCAGCGGGATGCCCACGCTTTGTGCCTGTTGCATGGTCCGGGCCGAAGTGGGTATTCCAAAGATGCGAATGCCTTCCTCGGCCACGCGGTGACCAAGAGCCGCGATGGCGTACTGCGCCGTTGAACCGGTGCCGAGGCCGACAATCATGCCGTCTTCAACCAGCCGCGCGGCAGTCGCGCCGGCTTGTTTCTTCAGTTGATCCTGTTGAGATTTTTCCAAGACGCGAACTCTGGTCGCAGAAGCGACGCTGCCCATCATAGACGCCCGCGCGCAAGTTGCCAACCTGCGTTGGCGCAATCGGCACCTACGAGCAGGAGCACGGCACGGGTTAGCGTGGTAATATTCCGCGCTGCCGGACCCTTAAAATGTTCAAGAAAATACTGATCGCCAACCGGGGCGAGATCGCGGTGCGCATCATTCGCGCTTGCCGCGAGCTGGGCATCCGCTCCGTCGCGGTGTATAGCGATGTCGATCGCGCGGCGCTGCACGTGCGGCTCGCCGATGAAGCCTATCCAATCGGTGAAGCGCCTTCGCGTGCCAGTTACTTGGTGGTCGAGAAAATTATCGGGGCGGCGCGCTACTCGGGGTGCGACGCGATTCATCCAGGCTACGGGTTTCTCGCCGAAAATCCAGCGCTCGCCCGACCGTGCGCCAAAGCAAACATCAAATTTATCGGTCCTTCGCCGGAAGCGATGCAACGGCTGGGCTCGAAAACTGCCGCACGGCTGATCGCCAAAGAAATCGGGGTTCTCACGGTTCCCGGCACCCTTGCGCCAATTGAAAGCACCCAGGAGCTTGCCGAAGTGGCGCGGAAGACTGGATTTCCCATTGTGCTGAAAGCTGTCGCGGGCGGGGGCGGCAAAGGCATGCGCGTGGTCACGAAGGAAAGCGACCTCGATTCCGCCTGGCGCGATGCTTCTTCCGAAGCTCAAAACGCGTTTGGCGACGGCCGCATGTATCTCGAAAAATATCTGGAGAAGCCGCGGCACATTGAGATTCAGGTCCTGGGCGATGAGCACGGAAACATGGTGTATCTGGGAGAACGCGAGTGTTCGGTCCAGCGGCGGCACCAGAAAGTGATCGAGGAATGTCCTTCACCGGTGATGACGGCTGAATTGCGGGCGGCAATGGGCGTAGCTGCGGTGAAATTGGCCAGAGCGGGAAAATACACCAATGCGGGGACGGTGGAATTTCTGGTGGATGCCGACCGCAATTTCTACTTTCTCGAAATGAACACCCGCCTGCAGGTTGAGCATCCGGTCACCGAGATAGTGACGTCGCTCGACATCGTCAAACTGCAAATCCGGATCGCCGCCGGCGAGACGCTTCCGTTTACGCAGAAGGACGTCACGCTGCGCGGCCACGCCATCGAGTGCCGAATTTACGCCGAGGACCCAGACAATAATTTCTTCCCCTCTCCGGGAAAGATCACGAACTACGCGACGCCTTCGGGACCTGGAATTCGTTTGGACGACGGAGTATATGAAGGTTGGACTGTTCCGAACGAATACGACCCCATGCTCGGAAAACTGATCGCCTGGGGAAGCGATCGCGCCGAAGCGATGGGCCGAATGAGGCGTGCGCTGCGGGAATATCAAGCTGGCGGGATCAAAACGAATGTAAGGCTCTTCGAACGCATTCTGGCCAACCGCGATTTCATCAATGGCTCGGTTTACACTCGCTGGCTGGACGATTTCCTGGCCCACGCCGGAACGGCCCTCCAGCTGACGACTGTTGGAACGGCCGCCGATTTAGCGCGGGACAACGCAGCGGCAATCGCCATCGCAATGTGGCATTCACGATCGAGTGCGCGGCAACCTTCCGTGGCCTCAGATGAGACGACGCAGCCGGTTTCGCGTTGGAAGCTGGAAAGCCGCCTCGATCAATTAGGCGGCATCGGTCGCGGATAGTGTTTGTGGTCCAACTTCACAACAGCTATGAAAATTGACGTCACACTTCAAGATCGCAAACACACTGTCGAGTTAACGCACCCGGGCGAGCGGCCGCGATGGAAGATCGATGGCCGCGAACTCGAGGCAGATGCGTTCGAAATCTCTCCGGGCGTGTATTCGGTCATCATCGACGGCAAATCCTTCGAAGTTCAGGTGCACGAAATCAGCACCGGGCTGCGCGTCGCGGCGAATGGATACGAGTATTCCGCGGCAGTTGAGAATCCCCGCGCACTGAAGAAAAATCCTGCCGGTGCGTCCGAGGCCCAAGGCCGCCAGAAGATCACGGCCCCGATGGCGGGGAAGATCGTTCGGACGCTGGTCAAGGTGGGAGATGTGGTGGAGGGCGGGCAAGGCCTGGTGATTGTTGAGGCCATGAAGATGCAGAACGAAGTACGCTCGCCCAAATCCGGAACAGTTGAACGTGTGGGCGTGGTCGAAGGTCAGACGGTCAATCCGGGTGATGTCGTCGCGGTAGTGGCTTGACCAAGGCATCCTACCAGTAACTGTTTACCATTAAGCATTAACCTCCGACCTGGCCCTTTCCACCCTGCTCGCCTGCACTGACAATCAAATCAAGGTAAACAGCGGGCCGGTGGCGTACCTGCGGTTTCTGGGGAGCAATAATGTTGGGACAGATGCATTTCGCGGTAGCCGTCGGTTGGCTATCGTTGGGGATTGTGGCGCTGCTCTGGCTCTCGGCCTGCGCGGTCGTCGCGGATAAGATGGAGCGCGAAGGGATCACGTTCTGGAAGAGTTTCCTAGCTTGCCTGCTCTTAACTCCTCTGGCTGGCCTGCTCATCGTGGGCATCGCGAGGTCGATGCGACCGAACCGTCCTCTAGTACAGACCGCAACGCGCGGTTAACCGCCCGGGCTACGCCGGAATTCGTAACGTTCTTCCACACCTAAGCAATTCTTCTATTCTGATTTTCTGCTTGGAAATATGTGTGTGTGCCAAACCAGGTTAGTTGGGGAGCTTGCCTGCGGATTCCAAGATTTGCCGAGCCAAGTAATTCGTCACGTGCGACTCGTCGCGGGCGTTAATCATGTAAGCGGAACGTAGGAGTTGTTCTTTGCGGTTACGCAGCATATCCCGGATGGACTGCTGCACTTGCGGGTCGGAAAGTTCGCGCTGGCCGGCGGGCTCTTTGGCAATCAGTTTCAGGATCCGGTAGCCGTTTTTGTCGCCAATGGGTTGGGTGACATCGCCCGCCTTCATGGTCAGAACCGTCTTTTTCAATACCGGGTCGGAGCGATTGAGCGCCGATTCCGGTACAAATCCTAAATCGCCGCCCGTGGTTGCGGTGGAGTCTTCGGAGTAGTCCATGGCCAACTGGCCAAAATCCGCGCCGCCGGCCAGCTTTTGTTCGATCAACGCGATTTTGCGTTTGGCCTCCGGATCGGTGGTGGCCTTGTCGTTTTTGCGATTGTGCACGGCCGGATCGGGATGGGAGGTTACGACGATCTGGGCGATGTGATATTGCGGCTCGGCCACATTAAATTGAGCGCGATTCTTGTTATAAAAATCTAGGACGTCCTGATCGGTGATCGAGATTTTCGCGACGACCTCCCGATTCAGCAATTTCTGAACGGACAGCTGCCGGCGGATGTCCCCTTTCAAATCTTCGACCGTCAAGCCGGTGTCTTTCAACTTTTTCTGGAATTCTTCTTCAGTGAAGGGAGTTTTTGATTCGGTAAACTTGTCTTCGACCTCGGCATCGCTCGCCACCAGATTCGCTTTCTTGGCGCGCTCAAGCAGAATCTCGTTGTTCACCAACTCGTCGAGGATATTCAGCTTCAGTGAGAGGGCTTCTTCCTGGGATGGGGTGGGGCCTTCGGCGTTCACTCGCGTGCGGAAATACTTTTCCACCTGATCGCGGGTGATGTCATTTCCATTCACCGTGGCCCAGACGCCCGGAGAAGGCGCGGCTTCTTTCTTGCATCCTGCGAGCAGGGCGCACGCAACTGCGGTAATGATCAGGACTCGCCGAGTCAAACCGAACTCCTTCCGGGGAGGAGCGGACGTCACGCGGCCTTGGTTACGCGGCCGGACCGAATGCAGGACGTGCAGACACGAATATGGACGTTGGTGCCCTTGACCACGGCGCGAACTCGCCGAAGATTCGGGTTCCAGCGCCGGCGGGTTACATTGTGCGCGTGGCTGATCGTGTTGCCGTATTGAGGTTTCTTGTTACAGATTTCACAGGCCAGTGCCATTGATGCTTCGCTCCAAACGGAAATTTGAACTTTGACCGAACCTAAATGGTACCAGAGTCCGCAAGAAGCGGGAAGCAATTTGGTCGCAACTCCGCCGTTTGTAGTAATCACCATGTGTCGGCGCTTTGGCTGGGGCGAGACCTCCCGAGTGCTGCGGAGGGGGCTCTCAAAGACGAGCAATCAACTATAATGGCCACGTATCCTAGGCAATCCCAAACGCGAGTGCAGCTCGCGAATCGAAAATCGCAAGGAGCGGCTCAGAATGTCGGGGAAAAATACGATCGGTATTCTCACGGGGGGCGGAGACGTCCCAGGGCTGAACTCGGTGATCAAATCCGTGGTGTACCGCGCGACCGAAATGGGCAAGAACGTCGTCGGTATTCGCAAAGGCTGGAAAGGGCTGACGAACGTCGATACCTCTGAAACCGGGGAAAGCATTTACCATCGCGAGTTGACGCGCGATAACACGCGCACCATCGACCGCACCGGCGGAACGATTTTGCACACGTCGCGCACCAATCCGAGCCGCGTCGCGGCCTCCAAAGTGCCCGCGCACATTTCGAAAGATCGGCTGAAGAGCCTGCCCTTTGACGGCAAGAACTACGATTTCACCTCGATTGTGATTGAGAATTTGGAAAAACTTGGAATTGGATGTCTGGTGGCGATCGGCGGCGACGACACTCTCGGATTCGCGGCCACGCTTTCGCGGAATGGTTTCCCGGTCATCGGTGTGCCCAAGACCATGGATAACGATGTGGCCGGCACCGAATATTGCATCGGATTTTCGACGGCGATTACGCGCGCGAAAGATGCGATCACTCGCCAGCGAACTACGCTGGGATCGCACGAACGAATCGGAATTTTCCGCATCTTCGGACGGGATGCCGGCTTCACCGCTTTGTACACCGCGTATGTGACCGGCGCACGCTGCCTGATTCCCGAATACCCTTTTGATATGGCGCACGTGTCAGAGCTGTTGCTCGAAGACAAACACCATAACGAAAGCAATTATTCGATCGTCATCGTTTCCGAGGGCGCGGCTCCCAAGCAGGGCAAGGTTGAGGAAGTGGGTGAGATGGACGCGTACGGTCATCGCAAGAAGGTGGACGTGGGACAGGCGCTGGCCAAAGAACTCGAGCAACGAACCGGCGAAGAAACCATGACCAGCGATCTGACCTACGATTTGCGCAGCGGCGATCCCGACGCGATGGATCAAATCGTGGCGACCACCTTTGCGAATATCGCGGTGGATCTGATTCGCGACGGAATCACCGGACGCATGGTCGGCCTGCAGAATGGCTGCTACGCGCACGCGGACTTGCCGCATGTTTCGGCCGGCGCACGCAAAGTTGACATCGTTACTCAGTACAATACAGAACGCTACCGGCCCAATTACAGCTCAAAGCTCGGCGCTCCGATTTTGTTTAATCGCGCCTAGTTTGCTGCTGAAGGCAGCGGCGGTAATGGTGGGCCGGTTGTTCTGAGGTAGAATTCGCGCAGATGAAAATTACAATCCCATTTCTGACGATGATCCTCTTGGGGGTGTTTTTTTTACCGCTCTCGCCGGGCCAAACACCGGTAGCACAAGCCGGCTCGGACAAAATGATTTTGACGGCGGTAGATTTTGAAGCCGGAGTTTCCTATCGTTCAGTGCAATCGCATGCGCCCATCGGACTGATCACCAATCCATGTTCCTACGCCGATAATTTTGTGCCGACGATTGACTGGAATGACGGGACGGGGGAGCACCGGCCCGACACGAATGCGGAAACCAAGCCGTTCTACACCAAGGTCCCCGTGGTTCAGAATGGCGTCTATTTGTTTTGGGATGACACGCATGTCGCGGTCGCGCCCGGCGCGCAAACAGTCATCACCAAATTGACGGTGCATTGCCTGGGGGATCCTCCGGGGGATCAAGTATTTGTGACTAGAAACTCAGTGAACATATTCGCGCGAATCCCCGTAAACCAGGCGGAATTTATGAAAGACGGAAACCGAGTGGATTCCGTCAAGGGGCACGATACGGTTGATTTGACTCTGACCCTGGACGCTCCAGCGCCTCGGTCGGGAACCTGGGTGAAGCTTGAAGCCGAACCAGCGGCCCTGCTGAATAGTCTGCCGCCGTATTTTCAGGTTCCGGCTCGAGAGACCCAGGCGAAAATTTCGGGGATGGAATTGCAGCACACAACATCGAACGCCGGTTTGGTCGTGACCGCGTCAACGGTAGGGCGCCCTCAAAAAACGCAGCTCCTTACCGTCCTTCCTTAGAAAATCGTTTTTTTTCGACGCTGGGTCGAAAGCTTTCTTTAAATCCACAAGCGGCTCACCACTAGGGTGCAGGCGGACGGTCTCTCGGGGCCTGTACGAAAATGCAGCGATCGATACACCTCAGGGGTCAGCGGTTGCAGTGACAACCCAAGTGATAGAAAATGAATGAAGCAGCCGTTCGTGGGCGTGTAGCAGACGACCGCATCTGTGCCCAGCTTTCTATCTGCTTAGAACACGCCTTAATTGACAAATAAGCAAGAAGGCTGACATACCATTATCGACCTGACTACCGAGGCGGTCGCCTAACCGCAGCGCGTGCCGGAAACTGGAAAGCCCTCGATTGAATCAAGCATCGCGGACCTCACTTTGTCGCGCCACGTAACCGAACCCCAGGAACTCTCACCAGCACCGC